>Ga0160437_1000016_pt1 | contig 179118 bp, 158 predicted proteins | sample HID1975I_E0MG_FD_108227 | JGI IMG/M metagenome (GOLD analysis project Ga0160437, IMG submission 108227) | Enriched soil microbial communities from UW Madison campus, WI, USA - HID1975I_E0 MG | ecosystem: Environmental > Terrestrial > Soil > Unclassified | place: USA: Madison, Wisconsin... | reverse complement strand
TGTTTTCAAACACTTTTTTCTTAACAGACTGATAACTGATTCTTTACACATGAAAGTTTTTTTGATTAATGTGAGGTTTTTCCTCTATCAACTGCTGTTTTCTCAGTTTAGACCAGCTTTCTTCTTTCAATTTTGCAGAGTTTTTAGTTTTCGGCACCCTTTTTAGTACTCTTTATTTAAATCTGCTATTGAAAACTACTACCCTTGCCTCGATGCCCGAGGATTCGGGAGAAATCATTTTACTTTTTCTTTAAAAAGGAAAAGATTGTAACAAACAGCGGAAACAGCTCCTTAGTTTATATCAAAATACCAATTTCTTAAAATCCAAATTCCAAATTTACTCTAAAGGGAGCTTCGACTCCGCTCAGCCTGACAGATGTTTTGTGTCTTATATATTATATTATAATTTCTCCTTTATATATATGTGTAGAAAAAACAAACCCGACAGGTTTCTAAAACCTGTCGGGTTGTAGTGGAGTACCTATTATATAGATACTATTTATTTTTCAGCTCTTTCGCTCTTTCCTGCCATTTAACAGAAAGGTCGTCGTAGTTTACGGGATTGGCTGATTTTTGATTCACTAATCTGCCTGACTCAAATGCTCGAACTAGGATTGTTTCTATTAAATAATCTTCGTTTACGTCGTACGGTTTATATTCTGTCTTTAAACTAATGTCAAATAAATTTGCGGTGGTATTAGACACAAATGCTTTGAAACCGCTTTTTAAGGTCTTAATCAATTCATAGGTTGTGATTCCGGTTTGACGATGAATTAGTTTTACAAGAATCTGCCCTTGCTTTCTAGAAAGCTTTTTTAGTCTTTCCTCGAATTCATTATTCAAATAATCTTCAACAATTTTAAAGTACTTTTTCTTTTCACGATTTGTTTTTAAACGAGCCATTCCGCTGTTTAATGCTGTTAATCTTTCCGAAGCCAATTTTGCATAAGGATAAACCTTATAAACTCTGTTCTGCAGGATTTGAAATTGCTTCAATTCTTCTGGATTCATTTTTTCACCTTTAGAAATAATGATCTCAGGTAATTGGATGGTATCATTTAAAATAGAATCTTGCTCTGTTAGTATATATCCCATTTGTTCGTTCTCTTTGGGAGTAACTTGGGCACTAGCTGAAAAGGAAACAAATAGTATAAACAAAATAAAACTGGTAAATCTCATTGAATCATAATTTAAATGTAAAATTATATATTTATACACAACTCTAATACCAAATTTATATTTTAGCGGAAAATTTTTTTATGAGTACAAATTCTATCTTACAGGATACTTCTATAGCTTTCTTAGAAAGCTACTTAAACAACGCTTCTCCGACTGGATACGAAAGTGAAGGTCAAAAGCTTTGGATGAATTATTTGAAACCTTACGTTGATACTTTTATTACAGATACTTATGGAACAGCTGTTGGTGTAATTAATCCAGATGCTCCATATAAGGTTGTTATTGAGGGTCATGCTGATGAAATTTCGTGGTATGTAAACTATATAACTGAGGATGGACTATTGTACGTTGTTAGAAATGGAGGTTCAGATCATCAGATTGCTCCTTCCAAGCGCGTTCATATTCATACTAAAAAAGGAATTGTAAATGGTGTTTTCGGTTGGCCGGCGATTCATACTAGATTGCGTGATAAAGAAGAAGTTCCTAAAACAAGTAATATTTTTATTGATTTAGGATGTGAAAATAAAGAACAGGTTGAAGCTCTTGGCGTTCACGTTGGGTGCGTGATCACTTATCCTGATGAATTTATGATTTTGAATGAAAATAAGTTTGTCTGTCGCGCTATCGATAATAGAATGGGAGGTTTTATGATTGCTGAAGTGGCTCGTTTACTTCATGAAAATAACAAGAAACTTCCTTTTGGACTTTATATTGTAAATTCTGTTCAAGAGGAAATTGGTCTTCGCGGTGCTGAAATGATTGCCCACAGAATAAAACCTAATGTTGCTATCGTGACTGATGTGTGCCACGATACAACAACTCCGATGATTGATAAAAAGGTTGAGGGCGATTTGAAAATGGGCAGAGGTCCTGTTATTGCCTACTCGCCTGCTGTACAAAATAATTTACGTGATTTAATTGTAGAAACGGCTCAAGAAAATAAAATTCCATTTCAACGTCATGCTACTTCGAGATCAACAGGCACTGATACTGACGCATTTGCTTACAGCAACGGCGGTGTTCCGTCTGCGTTGATTTCACTTCCTTTGCGCTATATGCATACAACTGTAGAAATGGTTCATAGAGATGATGTAGAAAATGTAATTCAGTTAATCTATGAGTCTCTTTTGAAAATCGAGAATAATGAAACTTTTTCTTATTTTAAATAAGATGTATCTTTAATGTAAATCTGGTTGAATTTTTTGAACCAGATTTACAAATAATAAATTCACATGAAAATATTACTACTCGAAGACGACTTTACTTTATCAAAAGAAATCTCAGCATTCTTTACTTCAAAGGATTTCGAGTGTTTTGCCTTTTATGATGGCTCTTTATTGTTGAAAAAATACTTTCCGTACGAATATGATCTGATCATTCTTGATATTAATGTTCCTGGTGTAAACGGAATCGACGTTTGTAAAGGTATTCGAGAAGTCGACAAAAAAACACCTATTATTATGCTGACTGCTTTTAGCGAAATTGAAGATAAATTATCTTCTTTTGATAATGGCGCAGATGATTATTTGGTAAAACCTTTTCATTTTGATGAATTATATGCCAGAGTGCAGTCGTTATTAAGACGTAAAGATGTTCCGCAGCAAGTAGAAAACAAATTACATCTTAAAGATCTTGAGATTTTTGAAGATGATATGAAGGTTTTTAGATCTGGTGAAGAAATAAAACTTACTCCAAAGGAGTTTAAATTAATTTTGATTCTGGCTCATGCAAAAGGAAAAGTACTTTCTAAACAATTTATTGCAGATAAACTTTGGGATTATCATATAGAGACCAATCAGAACACTATTGAGGTTTATATTAATTTTTTGAGAAAGAAAATAGATAAAGATCATGATGTAAAACTAATTAGAACCAAAGTTGGATACGGATATTATCTAAGCGATCAAGAATGACATTAAAAAATAGGATATCACTTTTAGTTAGTTTACTGTTTACCATTCTTTTTGGATTGGCATCTACGGTGATATTCATTTTATATTCCAATTATAGAAAAGAGGAATTTCGCGAACGATTGGAAATTAAAGCTTTATCCAATATAAAGTTATTAGTTAATGTTAAGCAAGTCGATAATCAGCTTTTAAAAATAATTGATCAAAATTCTATTAATAAACTGTATGATGAAAAAACATTAGTTTTTGATTCTAATTATAAATTGATATACAGCAGTATCGATGATGCCAAAATCAATTGGTCTGTTGACGATTTAAAGTATTTAAAAAAGAACAAGACCTTTTTTAAAAAGCAGGGAGATTATGAGGTTTACGGTGTATTTTACGATACTAACGACAAAGATTTCTACGCATTAATCTCTGCAACCGATGATTACGGAAACAGAAAACTGCTTTTCTTACGTTATACTTTAGTTATTTCGTACATCTTTTTTACCACTATCTGCTGGCTTCTGACTTCTTTTATGGTTAGGAAAGCTATGAATCCGCTAAATGCTTTTCATCAAAAAATAAAAAATATAAACGAAAATAACCTAGATACTAGAATTGAATCCAAAAGCAGTAAAGATGAAATTGATCTTATTGCTGATGAATTTAATTTTATGATGGATCGTATTGAAATTTCCTATCAAAGACAAAAAGAGTTTACCGCAAATGCTTCGCACGAATTAAGAACACCGCTTTCCAGAATGACATCTCAGATTGAGAATGCCGTTTCCGATCCTGATATTAGGCCTAAAAGTAAATCTTTCTTAAATGCATTATTGACAGATGTTAATCATTTGAGTGAATTGATTAATTCCTTATTAATTCTTTCGAAAATTGACAACAGTGAAGCAGACAACCATGAAGTTCAACGATTGGATGAAATTTTATTTTCGTCTATTGAAAAAATAAACAAGACTTTTCCCGATTTCGTTATTCTTTTTGAAATGGAAGAAAGTGATGATCTTGATACGGCTTTAGAAATCAATGGAAACAAAAATCTACTTGAAATTGCTATTACCAATGTTTTAAAAAACGCTTATATTTATTCGGATAATAAACAAGCTCAAGTTAAAATTAGTACTGAGGATAATCTGCTCATTTTATCTATTTCAAATTCAGGACATACCTTAAGCGACTTTGAGCAGCGAAATCTTTTTCAGCCTTTTATGCGCGGCGAAAATGCAAAAGGAATAAGTGGTTTTGGACTTGGACTTCGTATTGTAAATAGAATCCTTAGCCTTCATAATTCTAATATAACGTACAGTATTCCAACTGACAACGTAAATTTATTCCGCATTACTTTTCATCACTAATTCATTTTTAAGGTTTTTTTAAGTTAGATTTTAAGGTGTCTTAAAGTCCGCAGATAGCATATTTGTATTAAATAAATTTGATACAATGAAAAAATTATATGCATTCTTACTATTTGCATTCCTTAATCAGGTAGTCATGGCTCAAAAAACAGTTACTCTTCAAGACTGTGAAAGCCAATTCTTAAAAAAGAATCTTTTTTTACTGGCATCGCAATACAACATCGATGCCTCAAAAGCATTAACTATTCAGGCTCGTATCTGGGATAATCCCACAATTTCGGCAGAATTAAATGCCTATAATCCTGAAAGAGATAAGTATTTTGATATTGGTAAAGATGGACAGAAAGTCTTTGCAATCGAACAGCTGATTTATCTTGGAGGTAAAAAAAGAAATGAAGTAAAACTAGCTCAAGCAAATGAAAAGCTGGCAGAACTTCAATTCAATGATTTACTACGCAATTTAAAATTACAGCTTCGCAAAAGTTTTTTTACAGTGTATTACAATACCAAAAATCTCCAAAACACTGATAAGCAAATTGGGCATATCGAAAACTTAATTAATTCGTACTCTGCTCAGGCTCAAAAGGGAAACATTCCATTAAAAGATGTTGTTCGACTGCAATCGTTATATCTTAATTTTAAGAATGAACGAATGGAAGTTGTTAGTGCGAATATCGAAGAGCAGGCCAACTTAAAACTGCTTTTAAATGAAACTGAAAATGTTATTCCAATAGTAAGCAAAGACGATTCTGATAAATATTTAAAAACAATTGAATTCGATCTTAAAGGTTTTGAAGATGAAGCAATAGCTAATCGCCCTGATTATTTAGCTAAGCAAAAAGAAATTGATGCTAATGAACTGAATGTAAGATGGCAAAAATCGCTTTCTGTTCCAGATATTACTTTGGGAGCAAACTATGATCAGCGAAGTGGTGCATTTAATAGAGAAGCCAATGTAAGCGTTGGAATTCCTCTGCCTCTTTGGAATAAAAATAAAGGAAACATTAAGTATGCACAAACAATTTTGGAGCAATCAAAAATTGAAAAACAAAATTTTGAACTGCAGTTACAAACCGAGATTACTGCTGCTTGGACTAAATGGGATGAATCAAGACAAAATTATATCGTGATTAAACCTACTGTAAATTCTGATTTTGAAGCAGTTTATAACGGTATGCTGACGAACTTTCAAAAACGAAATGTAAGTCTGTTAGAATTTACCGATTTCATGGAAAGCTACAATCAAGCTATTATTCAACTTAACGAATTGAAGAAAAAAGTAGTGATAGCTGGTGAAGAATTAAATAGCACGATCAATAAAGATTTATTTTAAAAATTAAAGAAATGAAACATACATTATTTATAGGAATCGCAATTGTAAGTCTGTCGCTTGCAAGCTGCAAAAAAGAAGTTGAGAACCCAGAAACAAATACCTCATTTGTTTTAAGCAACGACATGCTGAAAACAACTACAACTGCCACTGCCGAAATTCAACCATTAAAAAACGAGCTTAGTTTTTACGGAAAAATTACTGCTGACAATAATAAAATGATAGATGTTTATCCGTTAGTTGGAGGAAACGTTATGAAAGTAAACGTTGAACTTGGTGATTATGTAAAGAAAGGACAAGTGCTTGCAACTATCAAAAGTACTGATGTTGCAGATTTTGAAAAGCAGTCTATAGATGCAAAAAGTGATTTGCTGGTTGCGAAAAACAATTTAAAAGTTGCCCAAGAATTATTTGACGGAAAATTAAATTCTGAAAGTGATGTGCTTCAAGCTAAATCTGAAGTTAATAAAGCACAATCTCAATTGAGCAAAGTTCAGGAAACTTATAAAATTTATAATATAAAACCAGGATCTATTTACGAAGTAACAGCTCCAATCAGCGGTTTTATTATTCAAAAAAGTATAAATCAGGATATGCTTTTACGTAACGACCGTTCTGAAAATATATTTGATATAGCAGAAATTAGTGAAGTTTGGGCAATGGCCAATATCAACGAAATTGATATTAACAAAGTAAAACTGGGAACAAATGCAGCAGTTACTACTTTGAGTTATCCTGATAAAACATTTCAAGGAAAAGTAGATAAAATTTACAATGTTATTGATCCTGATACCAAAGCAATGCAGGCAAGAATCAAATTAAAAAATACAGATTATCTGCTTAAACCAGATATGAATGCAAACATAAAATTGTCTTTTAACGAAAACCAATCTATGATTGCCGTTCCAAGCAATGCCATTGTATTTGATAAAAGTAAAAATTTTGTTGTGGTATTTAAAGACCGTAACAACATAGAAACAAGACAAGTAGAAGTATATCGAGTTGTTGGAGATACAACTTATATCTCAAGTGGTTTAAAAGAGAACGAAAAAGTAATCACAAACAATCAGCTGTTTATATATGGTGCTTTAAACAATTAAGACATGAACAAATTCATTAAAAATATTATTGCTTTTTCCTTAAAGAATAAAGCATTTACCTTCTTTTGGGTCGGATTATTGGCTGTTGCAGGGTTTATTTCATTTAAAAATATGCCTATTGATGCTTTTCCAGATGTTACTAACACGCAGATTATTATAATTACACAGTGGAATGGAAAAAGTGCTGAAGAAGTAGAGCGCTTTGTTACTTCTCCTATAGAAATTTCGATGAACTCTGTTCAGAAAAAGACGAGTGTTAGAAGTATAACGATGTTTGGATTGTCTGTTATCAAAATTATTTTTGATGATGGTGTGGATGATACTTTTGCTCGTTTTCAAGTAAATAATTTACTTAAGAATGTTTCGCTTCCAGATGATGTAGAGCCAGATGTACAGCCGCCTTATGGACCAACAGGAGAAATTTTCAGATATATTGTAAAAAGCGACAGTAGAGATAGTAGAGAATTATTAACCTACCAAAACTGGGTAATAGACAAACAACTTCGAGCTCTTCCTGGTGTTGCCGATCTAAACGTATTTGGAGGTCAGACTAAAACTTATGAAATTGGTGTAGATCCGATTAAACTTGCTAAATACAATATTACTCCATTACAGGTTTATAATGCTGTTAACTCTGGAAACATCAATGTTGGTGGTGATGTGATTGAAAAAAATGGACAAGCTTTTGTTGTTCGAGGTGTTGGTTTATTAAAATCGAGGGCTGATATTGGAAATATTATCGTAGATGACGCTGCAGGAAATCCCATTTTAGTTAAAAACGTTGCTGATGTATACGAAAGTTCAATGCCAAGAGTAGGACAAACTGGAATTGGAAATAATGATGATGCGGTTGAAGGAATCGTTGTAATGCGAAAAGGAGAAAATCCCCAGGAAACGCTGGCCTTGATAAAAGCAAAAATCAAAGATTTAAATGATAATGTTCTTCCAAAAGACATTAAAATTGAGACTTTTTACGATCGTGATAATTTAATGAATTTTACGACCGAAACTGTAATGCACAATTTGTTCGAAGGAATTGTCCTTGTTACCTGTGTAGTATTTCTTTTTATGGCCGACTGGCGAACTACGTTTACAGTTTCTATCGTAATTCCGCTTTCATTATTATTTGCATTTTTATGTCTTAAAATGATGGGAATGAGTGCTAACTTATTGAGTTTAGGTGCAGTCGATTTCGGAATTATTATTGATGGCGCCGTCGTAATGGTCGAAGGATTATTTGTGGTTTTAGACCAACGAGCGCATCAATTGGGAATGGAAAAATTTAATAAAATTGCAAAAGGAAGCTTAATCAAAAAAACAGGAACAGAAATGGGTAAAGCCATTTTCTTTTCGAAATTGATTATTATTACAGCTTTACTTCCAATTTTCTCTTTCCAAAAAGTAGAAGGAAAAATGTTCTCTCCCCTAGCTTTTACTTTAGGTTTTGCATTATTAGGAGCACTTATTTTCACTTTAACTTTAGTTCCTGTGCTTTCACATATTTTATTAAATAAAAATGTAAAAGAAAAACATAATCCGTTTGTAAATTTTTGGGACAGAATCGTTTCTAAAGGTTTTGCGTGGACATTTAAGCATAAAGTTCAAACTCTAATTGCTTCTATTGGGTTATTAGCAGCAGTATTTTTCTCTGCAGGTTTCTTAGGAACAGAATTTTTGCCACAATTAAATGAAGGAGCATTATGGGTTACGGCAGAATTACCAATGAGTACGTCGCTGCCTGAAAGTGTCAAAACAGCTGCAATGATTAGAAAAGACTTAGAAAGTTTTCCTGAAGTTAAAAACGTTTTATCGCAAACAGGACGAAGCAATGACGGTACCGACCCAAATGGTTTTGGATTTATTCAGCTTCAAGTTGATTTGAAACCAAAAGCAGAATGGACGCGAAAAATTTCCATGGATGATCTGATCAACGAAATGGATAATAAACTAAAAGTCCACCAAGGAATTACGTATAATTATTCGCAGCCGGTAATTGATAACGTTGCCGAGTCTGTTGCAGGATTTAAAGCTTCAAACGCAGTTAAAATTTACGGAGATGATTTGAATAAATTAGACCAGCTTGCCAATGAAGTTCTAGCACAAATTAAAGATATTCCAGGTATAAAAGATGCGGGAATTCTACGAAATGTGGGACAGCCTGAAATAAGCGTAATTCTAGATCGTGAAAAAATGGCCGCTTACGGCGTAACATTAAGCGATGCGCAAGCAGTATTAGAGCTAGCTTTTGGAGGAAAAACAGCAACAGAAAAATATGAAGACGAAAAGAAATTTGATGTTCGTGTTCGTTTTTCTAAAGAATATAGAAAAGATGAAAAAGATTTGGAAGAAATTAAAGTTCCAACAATCAGCGGTATTAAAATTCCTTTAAAAGAAATCTGCGATATTAAAACTATAACCGGTCCTGCTTTTATTTATAGAGATAATACAAAACGTTTTATCGGCGTTAAATTCTCTGTTCGTGACCGAGATTTGGGTAGTACAATTGCAGAAGCACAGGCAAAGGTTAATAAATTAAAATTACCTGCAGGTTACACAACTGGATGGACTGGAGAATTTGAAAATCAGGTTCGTGCGAGTGCGCGTCTGGCTCAAGTAGTACCGATCAGTTTAATTGGAATTTTTGTATTACTTTTTATTTTGTTCGGAAACTTTAAGGATTCTCTTCTGGTTTTAGCCAATGTTCCGTTTGCCATAATTGGCGGCATTATAGCACTGCATATTACAGGAATGAATTTTGGAATCTCAGCTGGAGTTGGTTTTATTGCTCTTTTAGGTATTTGTATTCAAAATGGAGTTATTTTGATATCTGAATTCCATCATAATCTAAAAGCCAAATTTAGTCTCGAAGAATCCATTTTTATGGGAGTTAAAGCCAGAACAAGAGCTGTGGTAATGACTGCATTGATGGCATCGATCGGATTGCTGCCGGCAGCAATTTCTACTGGAATTGGTTCAGAATCACAAAAACCTCTTGCAATTGTAATTATCGGCGGACTTATGACTGCAACCGTTTTAACCTTATTAGTGTTTCCAATTTTATTCTGGATATTCAACAGAAAAAAACATATACCCATTGAATAATAATTTTAATAATAGTTTTTAGTTAAATCAATTTGTTGGATTTAAAAGGGAAAGCACCATTCTTGTAATGGTGCTTTTCTGTTTTATAAAACTAAAAACAAAAAAAATGACCTTTTGCTCAGAAAGGTCATTTTAGTACTAACTCAAAACTTTAAAAATCTTATTTCAAATCTTTCAGAATTGCGATTGATTCTGCAGCATTTGATAATTGCGCATATTTTAATGCAGTATATCCTTTTTCATTTTTTTCACTAGGACGTGCACCGCTAGCTAATAAAAGTTTTACAATTTCATGTTTATTGTATCGTGCTGCGATCATTAATGGTGTAAGATCGTCATCAGACATTTCATTTACGTCTGCACCGTATTCGATAAACTTTTTAACAGTTTCAATGTCTCCTTTGCTGATTGCAACATTTAATGGATTTGCTGCATAGCTTCCTAATTCAACTTGATTTTTTACAAATGAAACTCCATTTGAAGCCATAGCTGCATTTCCAAATGTCACCAGGGCTAATCCTAAATAAATAACTGATTTTTTCATAATAATTGATTGTTTGTTAAATTGATTGATGATGATTATAATTTCTATACAAATGTAATTTATTTAATTGTATTATGTATTACAAAGTACTATGTTTTAACCAATTCTTAACATTTACTTAATAAAACCATAATTTAAAGACTCGAACATTAATAAATTCGTGTTTTCATTATAATAGACTACAAAAAACATAAATTGTTACAATAAATCTGAAAAAAAATAATATTAAATCTCATTCATTTGATTCATAGAGTAAAAGCTGATCAAGTTTTCTACATTTATTTTTAATCAGAAAAAGTCAAATGGGGATCAATGGTATTATTCCATACCCTGCAAACATTATGCTTTCGATGATGAGAATGGATCAATGAAAGGTAACGATCTAAAAAAAGGTCTTGAAAATTTGAAAAAAAAGTGGAGTAAAATTTCACAGAATTATAAAAATAAATGCCTCGTTTTTATCAATAAAAACGAGGCATTTTTGAGTTATAAAATTCTTTGGGAAATAAATTAATTTACCTCCCTAAATTATTATTTAGAAGATAAATATTCTAATACGTTTTTATTAATACGCTGATCAATATTATCAATATCAGCCTTTACAAATTTTTCTCCTAAGATATTCTCGTATAATTCGATATATCTTTCAGAAACCGATTCGATATATTCATCAGACATATCTGGAATCTGTTGTCCTTCCTGCCCTTGAAAACCATTTTCGATCAACCAACGGCGAACAAATTCTTTAGACAATTGTTTTTGCTCCTCCCCTTTTTCTTGTCTATCTGCATATCCGTCAGCATAGAAATAACGAGAAGAATCTGGTGTATGAATTTCATCAATTAAAACAATAACACCATCTTTTGTTTTTCCGAATTCGTATTTTGTATCCACTAAAATTAATCCGCGTGACGCAGCAATTTCAGTTCCTCTTTGAAATAAAGCACGGGTATATTTTTCTAAAACCAAATAATCTTCTTCAGAAACAATTCCTTTAGCTAAAATATCTTCACGAGAAATATCTTCGTCATGAGAACCATTATCTGCTTTTGTAGTTGGAGTAATAATTGGCTCAGGAAATTTATCATTTTCTTTTAAACCTTCAGCCATAGCAACACCGCAGATTTGTTTTCTTCCTGCTGCATATTCACGAGCGGCATGTCCTGATAAATAACCGCGAATTACCATTTCTACTTTAAATGGTTCGCATAAATGTCCAACAGCAACGTTTGGATCTGGAGTTGCAATTAACCAATTTGGAACAATATCTTGAGTCAATTCCATAAACTTAGTAGCAATCTGATTTAAGATTTGTCCTTTGTATGGAATTCCTTTTGGCAAAACTACATCAAAAGCAGAAAGTCTGTCGGTTGCTACCATTACCAAAAGTTCGTCGTTAATATTATAAACTTCTCTAACTTTTCCGCGGTAAACTGATTTCTGATTCGGGAAATTAAAATTTGTAGTTGTGATTGTATTGCTCATTTTTTGTTGTGTTGTTTTTTTTTATGATTGCAAATTTAAAACTATTTAAAAGAGCAAGCAAGAAATATTCAGTTTTCAGTCACAGATTTCAGTTTTAGCACTCCCACTGAAAACTATTATTTTAGAAGTGTCTCATTAAATAAATTTAAGATTCTGCTGTATTCATCTATCCATGAATAAGTTTCTTTAAAACCGTGGGCTTCAACTGGAAACGAAGCGAGAGTCCAATTCTTTTTTTGAAGCTCAATGAAACGCTGTGACAAACGCACAATATCTTTATATTCAACATTATCATCTACCATTCCGTGAAGCATAACAAGGTTTCCTTTTAAATTATCGGCATAATAAATGGGTGAACTTTTTTTATAGGCTTCTGGGTCTGTTTCAGGAAAGTTCAAAATATTGCCTGTATATCCGTGATTGTAATGTGCCCAGTCAGTTACAGAACGTAAAGCTGCACCCGATTTAAATTCGCCTGGAGTTGTCAGCATTCCCATCAAAGTAATAAAACCTCCATAAGAGCCGCCATAAATTCCAACTCTGCTAGGATCAATACCGTATTTTTCTACCAAATATTTTTTACCATCTAGATGATCAAATAGATCTTTTCCTCCCATAAAACGATAAATTCCAGTTCTAAAATCACGTCCATAACCATCACTGCCTCGATAATCAATATCCAAAACCGTATATCCTAAATCGGTCAGCAAATTATGAAACATATATTCTCTATAGTAATTACTCCAAAAGTTATGTGCGTTTTGAAGATAGCCCGCGCCGTGCACAAAAATTATTGCCGCCTTATTAGCTATTTCTGTTTTTGGAGTATATAATCTTGCATTAACAGGCGTTCCGTCCTGCGCCTTAAAAGTGATAACTTCAGGTTCTCTCCATTTGTATTTTTTAAAATCTTCTGAAACTGAAGAAGAAATCTGCTGTAAAACGGTATTCTTTTTATTATCACCTATGTAAAAATCCCAAGGAATATTTTTAAACGAATAACGAACCAAAAGCGATTTTTCGTCTGGAGATAAAATTACTTCGTGTGCGCCATTTTTAGTTAAAATTGGCTGTAAAGTTCCATCTGCAGCAGTAAGTTTATAGAACTCTCTGTTTCCTGCATGTGTGGTATTTGTTGTTAAGTAAAAAGTCTTTCGATCTTTTGACAAAGTGAGATCACGTACTTCCCAATTTCCTTTTGTAAGCTGTGTTCTTTTTTTAGTTTTTACATTCAGAGTATATAAATGTGAATAACCCGTGGCTTCAGATTGAAAATAAATAGTTTCATTATCAGCTAAAAATCCTAAATTTCCTGAAGAAAAGGAATAAGATGGGATACCAGGTCCAGCAATCCAAGCTTCATCATGCTGATGTTCAATTTCTTCAAAAATGCCTTTTTCGAGATTTAAACTGACGAGCCATCGGTCTTTATTATCCTGACTTCTGATTTCTACAATTGCAAGTGAACCATCTTCATTATAAATTGGCGCCTGAGGAATTACCAATTTATCTTCTTTAGGTTTGCTCTTTAGATTATCATATAACTCATAATATTTTGGTGTATCTTGAATATGACTTAAAGTCGAAAAATTCACATAATAAACTGAATCTTTTGCCACTGAATAAATTCCGAATTTTGTCTTTACAAAATTCTTAGTCGAAACTTTTTCTTTCGTTTCAGGACTTTGATTATAACCATCGGCCGTTATAAAAACTTCCATTTTTTCTCTTTTAATTTCTGGTTCTCCAACCAAAATAAAAGTGGCAAAATTACCATTAGGATTTACCTGAAGTCCCGCAAATTGATCGTTTCCATAGAAATACTGCTTCGCAAAATCAGATTTTACTGCTTTGCTTTTGTCAAGATTCCACTGTTTTTTCGCTTCTTTATCTCTTATAAACTGGAATAATTCCTTTTGCTGCACAGCTAGAAAAGATTCCGTATCTTCTTTTAACTCTCTTTTTGTTCCTTTACTGAAATTGGTAATTTGTAAAATAGTACCAGCCTTAGTATCATATTTAAAAATATTATCATTTTGCTCATAAAATAATACTCCAGCTTGAGCACCTAATTGTAAATTAGACAATTTTGAAGATTGCTGAATTAATTTTTTTATTGTTTTGGATTGAATAGAGTACGAAAACAAACTTCCGTTATCCAAATAATAAACTAAATCTGATCCTGATTTGGTTTTAAAATCGAGTCGAGAAAAAACAGCCTCTCTTGGAGATGCTTTTTCTGGTATAGACATTCCTTTCTGCCAGTAAAATGTACTTGCTCCTAATTCATCTTTTGGATTCCACTCAAAATACACTTTTTTACCATCTAGAGACCAACGTCCGTTTGTTGGCTGATTTCCAATAAAAGATTCACCTTTCATTATTTCTTCCAGTTTCAAATTTTGAGAATTTCCAAAATGAGAAAGAAATAGAAAAGCAAGGATAAAGATGTTTTTTGTCATAGTAGATGTTTTTGAGAAAACAAAAATACACTCTGAAAACTTCTAAAAAAATGTTTTGGTTATTTCCTTGCTAAATTCTTCATATTAAATTTAAGTAATAAAAAAATCCCTGAAGAAGGTCTCCAAGGATTGTGTTTTCGTAATAAAAAAGTCTAACTATTTAAAAAAAATTAAATCTTCATTTAATTATGATTTTAACTTGCCGCAAATTCCTTATCTAATATTTTTGAAGCAATATATCTTGCTACACCATCTTCTGCATTGGTTTTAATAACTTCTAAATCTGGTAAAGTTTCTTTTAAAACAGCTGGAGCATTGCCCATAATTAAGCCCTTTCCAGAAGCAGATAACATTTGCACATCATTAAATCCGTCTCCAAAAGAAACTGCCTGGTCTAAAGTGTAACCTTCTTTTTCCAAAACTTGCTCAATTGCAACTGCTTTATCTATAGACTTATCCATAAATTCTAAACAGGTTGGCAAACTAAAAGCGTGGTGTAAATGTTCTGAAGAATTGGCCAAAACATCGTCTTTTAATTTTACTAATTTTTCATGATCGTCGCATGAAAAGAAAATTTTAATCGCGCCAAAATCTTCAAGATTCTTATAATCCACTAATTCTGGGCGGTATTTTAATTCAGCTTGAAAAGAGTTAAGTCTTTCATTCCATTTGTTGGTCTGCCAAACATTTTCTTTAAATAAAACTACTGTAATTGCAGGATCAATTTCAACATTCAATGCAGCTTTAACCACATCGCTGTCCAGATTAAAAGCAAAAAGTTCTTCTTTATTAGGCGAATGAATTCTAGCTCCGTTTGAACTCACTAAATAAACCGGAACATTAAGTGTTTCAATAATAGCCATTGCGTCAAGGTGATGACGGCCAGTTGCTACAACTATAAGATAATTTTGATTGTGAAGTTCTTGAAAAATAGATTTAGTATAATCTGAAATTCTGTGTTGAGGGTTGAGTAAAGTTCCGTCGAGGTCACTTACTACAACTTTTATATTTTTAAGTTTTGTCATATTATTATCAATATCGATGTTTCGCAAATTTACGGTTTTAAGCTCGGAAGACCAAAGTTTGAAAGTTCTTACCATATGAAATAAGGTAAGTTTATTAATTATTTAACAAATCAATTCATAAACTAACGAAATATTATAAAAATCAAAGCGGTAAAAATTCGCTTTTATGATTGATGATAATACTATTATTCTGATATTTTAGTTTTAGATAAAAAATACTTTAAGTATATTTAAGTTATAGAAAGAGAAAATATTTTATCCAATAATAATCAGGAAAGATTACAATTAGTAGTAAATCAAATTTTAAAACATGAAAATCAAAACAATCAAATTATTTGTCTTAGCAATTATTTTAGGAAGCACATCTTGTTCATCAGATGACAGCAATGAAGAAACCACAACTGTTTCAGAACAAGAACTATATGCAAAATATGTCGATAGCAACATGCAGAAAGCGATTGACCAATTAGGAATTACAATACATAAAGGAAGCACTCCGCCAACAGTGGAAGGCGTTTATATTATAGATCCGTTTTTTTGTGCTAATTCAAATTTTGTAGATCCTTCTAAAGGAACGAATTTCGGAGCGTCAACACTTACGCTATCAAACCAGAATACAGCTAAATTAAGCATAGATTTCAAAAACTTTTTGGTCTATTCTGCAGTTGTTAAAAATGAAACTTGGGAAGGTACTGGTTCATTTATATCTGGTGAAGGAAATAGTTTTTCTATTTTACTGCATAGTAATGGAGAAATCAATTATGGCAGTACTGCAGCAAAATATAAAAACTTAATTATTTTATCCGGCGAATTAGATGTTCAAAACAACACCATTAAAGGAATCAAAAACCTCCAAATGGCATCGATAATGGCAGACGATTATAATGATCCTAATAATACTTTAATCGCGATTGGACAAGGAAGATTATTTACGAATAGTTACGCAAGCGTGAAATAAAGTATTTTAAAAAAATATTCGTTTTGTACCTTCCAGATGAAACGTACAAAACGAATATCAATAAATGTTAAAACACATTTTACGATTTACATTTAACATTTTACTAAAATTAAATATTAGTCGTGATTCTCTATTTGCTTGTAGGCGTCAATTACCTTTTTAACCAATCTATGGCGAACGATATCTTTATCATCAAGATAAATAATTCCGATTCCGTCAATATCTTTCAGAACCAAAATTGCTTCTTTCAGACCAGAAATAGTTCTTCTTGGTAAATCGACCTGTCCAGGATCGCCCGTAATCATAAATTTGGCGTTTTTACCCATACGAGTCAAAAACATTTTCATCTGCGAGTGAGTGGTGTTCTGGGCTTCATCAAGGATTACAAAGGCATTATCAAGCGTTCGACCGCGCATAAAAGCAAGCGGTGCAATCTGAATAATTCCTTTTAAAATGTAATCTTCGAGTTTTTCGTTGGGAAGCATGTCACGCAGCGCATCGTAAAGCGGCTGCATGTAGGGATCAAGTTTTTCTTTCATATCCCCAGGCAGAAATCCGAGATTTTCTCCGGCTTCGACTGCAGGACGAGTCAAAATAATCCTTTTTACTTCTTTATCTTTTAACATTTTAACCGCCATAGCGACACCGGTATACGTTTTTCCAGTTCCAGCAGGACCAATAGCAAAGACCATATCATTTTTCTTAATGGTATCAACCAGCAATTGCTGATTCGGCGTCATCGCTTTGATAATCTTACCGCCAACACCATGAACTAAGATTTTGTCATGATCGTAAGTTCTTTTATCTTCTTGACCATCACTCATGATTACACGTTCAATTACATTGTCATCAATATTATTGTATCGTGTGAAATGAAGCATTAATCTTTGAAATCTTTTTTCAAATTCATCTAAAACTTCTTTTTCGCCAAATGCTTTTAAAGTTGTCCCTCGCGCTACGATTTTAAGCTTTGGGTAATACTTTTTAATAATTTCTAGATGGCTGTCCTGTGCGCCCCAAAATTCTTTTGGAGCAATATCTACTAGCTCGATTATTCTTTCGTTCAAATGAAGTAGTTTTAAATTAAAATTCCTTTTTATTATTTCGAGGTTGTCGGGTCTTTTTTATTCGTCTCAGTTTCCAGCTGCAGTTTTCAGTTTTTGTTTTTTAGAAACTTAGACCTGTATTCCTAACAGAGACTTCTCTAACAGCAAGTTAATTTTTAAAATCACAATTTGTCTTTTCTTTCTTTCAATTTGTGTTTACTATTATTAGCTTTGCATTTCTCAAATTTAATGAAAATTAGATTTAAATACTATCAATAGTTATAAACAAAATGATGTCAATAATTACCCTTACTACAGACTACGGCTTAAAAGATCACTTTGTGGGGTCGCTGAAGGGTAAAATACTTTCTGAAAATCCAGAGGTTCAAATAATTGACATTTCTCACGACATTGATCCCTTTAATACTGCAGAAGCCAGTTATGTAATTGGCGCCTCTTATTTAAGCTTTCCGAAAGGGACTGTACACCTTATTGGCGTTGATATTGAACGGAATAAAGAGAACCAGCATATCGCCATGCAGTGGAATGACCACTATTTTATTTGTGCCGATAATGGAATTCTGAGCATGCTTACGCAGAAGATCGTACCGCAAAAGATTGTTGCGATTAATATTCATGATCGTTTCCCAATAGAATCAACAGATATGGATATTTTTATTCAGGTGGCTTCTCACTTATCAAAAGGCGGTTTATTGAATGTAATTGGCAAAGAAATCACCTCAATAAAAGAAGCAACTGAACTTCAAGCTATTATTGCCGACGACGGGAATTCTATAAAGGGCTATATAATCTATATTGATCATTTCGGAAACGTAGTCACTAATATTTCAAAGAAACAATTCTTGGAAGTTTCACGCGGACGCCAGTATGAAATTGTAATGAAACCTAAAAATATCAAAACAATTCTGCCTAATTATTCGGCTATTGCAACTTCTGATAAATATCCGATTAAAACGTATGAAGGAGAAAAACTGGCTATTTTTAATGAAGCTGGTTTTCTTGAAATCGCTATTTTTAGAAGTAATCCATCTAAAGTAGGTTCTGCCAATAGCTTGTTAGGATTGAATTATCGTGATGTGATTACAATTCAATTTACTTGATTTTAGATTTTAGATTTTTTAAACATAGCCAACAGTTTCAACCGTTGTAACGCAACGCATATCATGCTATGTATATAAAACGTTTTCCACGGTTGAATTATTGAAACGCAACGTATTCACGCTATGTATTACAACACGTCTCCAATGGTTGAAATTGTTGGAACGCAATGCATAGCACACAACACGTTTCCCCCGGTTGAAACCGCGCGCTATATTTGAAATACTGTGGCTATATTTGAGACAATATTGTTTATCTGATTCGAAAAAAAATACACCTTTATAATATTTCATTTTTTTCTAGAAACAACAATCAAATTTGGTATTTTTGCGCACCTGTAAGACTTTAGACAATTTAAAAAAATCTAAAATAATAACATGTTTGTCAGAATAGTTAAAATGAGTTTTCACGAAGAAAAAATCCCCGATTTTCTGGAGAATTTTGAATCCGTGAAAGAAAAAATAAGAAATGCTGAGGGAAATCGTTTTTTAGAATTGTATCAGGATAAAAATGATAAATGCATCTTTTTCACTTACAGTCATTGGGAAACCGAATCTGATTTGGAAAATTATAGAAATTCTGAGCTTTTTAATACGGTTTGGAATTTTACAAAAAAATTATTCAATGCAAAGCCAGAAGCGTGGAGCGTGGATAAATTGGTTAGTTTAAAATAGTTTAAAGGCAACTTGAAACCTTAAACATGAAACAATAAAAAAACAAAACACGAATGAAATCAATCATTTTACGAGAAATAAAATCCTTTTTTGGTTCTCCTATCGGCTATTTGGTCATTGCGATTTTTTTAATCAGCAACGGACTTTTTTTATGGGTTTTTGAAGGAGATTATAATATCCTGAATACAGGTTACGCCGATTTAACTCCGTTTTTCACTTTAGCGCCTTGGATTTTAATCTTCTTAATTCCAGCCGTAACTATGAGAAGTTTCTCTGACGAAAAGAAACAAGGTACTTTAGAATTGTTACTGACAAAACCTTTATCCATTTGGGAAATTGTAAATGGAAAATTTTTCGGATCTTTTCTATTAATTATTCTGGCAATTATTCCAACCTTAATTTATGTAAAAGTAATTTCAGATTTAGGTTTTCCAGAAGGCAACATTGATATGGGAAGCACGATTGGTTCGTATTTCGGATTGTTATTTTTAATCGCTTCTTATTCAGCAATCGGAATCTTCACTTCTACCCTTTCAGAAAATCAGATTGTCGCTTTTATTATTGCTGTTTTCTTATGCTTTTTCTTGTATTTTGGTTTTGAAGGTTTAAGTTCTTTAATTCCTGGTTCAAACAATTTTGTTTCAGTTTTAGGAATGCAGAATCATTTTAAAAGCATGAGCCGAGGTGTTATTGATACACGCGATGTTATTTATTTTTTAAGCATTACAATCGCTTTTCTATCTTTTACTGTTTACCAATTAAAATCTTATAAAGCGTAATGAAAGCATCTACAAAGCAAAATTTAAAAACGTTAGGCATTACTATATTCGTTTTAGTTGTTTTAAATGTACTTGGAACACTATTTTTCCAGCGTTTTGATTTAACTAAAGACAAACGTTATACGCTGTCTCCAACTTCATTAGGAATTGTAAAACAAGTTGAGAATCCGCTTTCTATAAAAATTTATATGGCTGGCGATCTTCCAGCAGATTTTAAACGTTTACAGCAGGAAACCAAACAATTATTAGAAGAATTTCAAGCTTACAATAAAAATATTGTTTTCGAATTTGTCGATCCTTTAGAAAATGAAGAAGAAAGCGACGAACTTACAAAATCACTTTTCAAAAAAGGATTAACGCCAGTAAACATAACTGTTGACGATAAAGGAAAACAATCTCAAGCAATGGTTTTTCCTTGGGCAATCGCAGTTTATAACGGAAAAGAAGTTAATATTCCATTATTGAAAAATATAATGGGGGCTTCGACTACGCAAAAAGTAATGGGATCAATTCAGCACTTAGAGTATTCTATTGCAGATGCCATCAATAAAATTACTAAAAACAAGCAGAAAAAAGTTGCAATCATAAGAGGTAATGGCGAATTGAAAGAAATTCATATTGCTAAAATGCTGCTGCAGATTAGAGAAAGTTATTTCATTGGACCTTTTACATTAGATTCTGTTGCAAAAGATCCAAATGGAACTTTAATTGCATTGAAAAAATATGATTTAGCCATTATCTCAAAACCAACAGAAAAATTTACTGACGAAGAAAAAGAAGTTCTGGATCAGTTTATCATGAACGGCGGAAAAACAATTTGGTTAATTGACCAAGTTGCTGCCGATATGGATAGTTTGTATAATGATATGGGCGCCACTTTAGCATATCCGAGAGATTTAAATCTGAACGATATGTTCTTCAAATACGGGTTCAGAATTAATCCTGATTTAATAAAAGATGAACAAGGAAGCCCAATAAAACTGGCAACCGGCGAACAAGGAAGTGCAACTCAATATCAGGATTTTGTATGGAAATTTGCGCCTCAGGTTTACCCAGCAAGCCAACACCCGATCGTTAAAAATCTTGGCGGTATTAAATTCGATTTTGCAAGTCCGATTGATACTTTAAAAAATGGAATTAAAAAGACTGTTTTACTGCAGTCTTCCCAATATTCTAAAACTATCGGTTCGCCTGCAGAAATCAACCTGAATATGGTAACCGAAAAATCTACTCCAGAAGAGTATTTGAATAAAGGAAATTTAACGCTTGCCGTATTATTAGAAGGATCTTTCCATTCTGCTTTTGAAAATAGAGTTTTACCTTTTAAAGACAATTCTTTTACCGCAAAAGGAAAACCAAATAAAATGATTGTTATTGCTGATGGAGATTTAGCAAGAAATCAATTAGACAAAAACAGAATGCCTGTCGAATTAGGTTATGATCAAAGAACTGGAAATCTTTACGACAATAAAGACTTTATCATGAATTGCATCAATTATCTGCTGGATGATACTGGACTTATTAACATTAGAAGTAAAGATGTGGAGCTGCCTTTATTGGACAAGGAAAAAGTTTACGAAAGCTACACTATGACGCAATTTATAACTATCGGAGTTCCAATTCTAATTTTATTAGTTTTCGGACTTGTCTTTACATTTAGCAGAAAAAGAAGGTACAGTAAGTAGATGTTAATAAAAAAATGTAATACTTTAGATAGTTTAAGATATATTTGTAATCCGTATATTTAGCCCTTTATTTGCTAAAGCATCCATCAAAAAATAAAATAAAACAGATGAAATTTATAGTATCGAGTTCGTACTTATTAAAACAATTACAAGTTTTAGGTAGTGTAATCAATAGCAACAACACGTTGCCAATTTTAGACAACTTTTTATTTGAACTAAACAATAATGAGTTAACAGTTTCGGCTTCAGATCTTGAAACGACAATGTCGGCTACATTATCGATCGATTCTACAAGTAAAGGAAGCGTAGCTGTACCAGCTAAACTTTTGCTTGAAATTTTAAAAACATTTCCAGAACAGCCATTGACTTTTACTGTTGAGGATAACAATACAGTAGAAATTAGTTCAAATTCTGGTAAATATGCATTGGCTTATGCTGCTGGAGAAGAATTTCCTAAAGCGGTAAGTCTAGAAGATCCGTCTGTAACACTTGTTCCTGCAGAAGTTTTGGCAACTGCGGTAAGTAAAACTATTTTTGCTGCTGGAAACGACGATTTACGTCCGGTAATGTCTGGAGTATTCTTTCAGTTTTCACCAGAAGGATTAATTTTCGTAGCAACTGATGCGCACAAATTAGTAAAATATGCTCGTACAGATGTAAAAGCCTCACAAGTAGCAGATTTTATTATGCCAAAGAAACCTTTAAATATCTTAAAAAGTATTTTAGGAACTTCTGACGCTGAAGTAAAAATCGAATACAACGATTCAAATGCGACTTTCTCATTTGACAATTATATCTTAATGTGTCGTTTAATCGACGGAAAATATCCAAACTACGAAGCGGTAATTCCAAAAGAAAATCCAAACAAATTAATGATTGACCGTTCTTTATTTTTAAGTTCAGTTAAGCGTGTTGCGATTTTCTCTAATAAAACTACACACCAAATTCGTTTAAAAATTGCTGGAGCTGAATTGAATGTTTCTGCAGAAGATATTGATTACTCAAACAAAGCAGAAGAAAGATTGACTTGTGATTATCAAGGAGATGATTTACAAATTGGTTTCAACTCTCGTTTCTTAACAGAGATGCTGACAAACCTGCAATCTGACATGATCATGCTTGAAATGTCATTACCAAATAGAGCAGGTATTTTAACGCCTGTAGATGGTTTAGAAGAGGGAGAAACAGTTACTATGCTTGTAATGCCTGTAATGTTAAATAGTTAACATTAAAGTTTCTTTCTGTTACAGGGATATTTTTTAGTTTCAGATTAAAGATCTATCATTGTAAAAAAAAAAGATATCGCTATTAACCAACCATTTTTTATACCTAGAAACCGCAATTCCTATAAAGAGTTGCGGTTTTTTATTTTAAGGTTTGGTTGGTGTTGTTTCAGGTTTCAGGTTTCAGGTTTCAGGTTTCATGTTGATATTCTGTATGTTTTTTAACCGCAAAGTTCGCTAAGTTTTTTTTCTAAGCTGTATGTCTACAAGCGCAAAAAGTTCGCAAAGCTTTATGATAACTTTGCGACCTTTGCGAAAACCTCTGCGCCCTCTGCGGTTAAACCTGAAACATGAAACCTGAAACCTGAAACCTGAAACTTGAAAACTGAAACAAAATTTTTCTGTAACTTTGTAAAATGAAAATAGAAATTTGGTCGGACATCATGTGTCCGTTTTGTTATATCGGAAAAAGACAGTTGGAAACAGCGCTTGCTGTGTTCCCAAATAATGATATTGAAATTGAATGGAAAAGCTTTCAATTAGATCCAACTATTACCTCTCAGCCAGATACAGATGTTTATACTTTTTTAGCTGAAAGAAAAGGGATGTCAATCGAACAATCTAAAGAAATGCATATAGGAGTCGTTGAACGCGCTAAAAGTGTTGGTTTAGAATATAATTTTGACAAAGCCGTTATATCGAATTCATTAAATGCACACCGAATCATTCAATTGGCTAAGACTAAAAATATTGGCGATCGTATGGAGGAAATTTTCTTCAAAGCTTATTTCACTGATGGAAAAGATTTAAACAACGGCCCTACTTTAATCCAATTAGGAATTGAGGCAGGTTTGGAAGAAAATGCAATTAGAGAAGTTTTAGAAAGTGATGATTTATTTCTAAAAGAAGTACAATCAGATATTAAAGAAGCTGGAGAAATTGGAGTTCAAGGAGTTCCATTTTTTGTGTTCGATCGCAAATATGCTGTCTCTGGAGCTCAGCCTATTGAAACATTTGTAAAAACAATTCAGGAAGTTTTGAAGTAAGCTTCAATTTTAAAAAATACAATTATAACGTAAAAGCGTGCTGTCTACATTTAAACAGCACGCTTTTATTATTTAGCTTTATCTCAAACTAAAAATTAATGACCAGCTCTACCTTTAGAATCTGTTGATTTTGTTGTAGTGCTTTTTCCTCTAGAACCAGTTGTTGATTTTTGAGTTTTTCCAGAATCTTTCATTCCAGATTTCGAATCTTTTCTTGAAGTTTCCATGATATATAATTTTTTAAATTATTGATATACAAAGTTGCAAAACAGGCTATTGATTTTTTTACAGAATTAAATTCTAATCTTATAAAATAAAAAGCAGACAATCATGTAAGATTAAAATTAAATCCTATAATCTTTTTAAACATCTAATTTTCAAATTTGTATACATGTATAAAGTTGAAAATTTATTAATTTAAAATAACAGCTATGAAAACAAATGCCGACAATATCTTCGCTGCAAAAAATCACTTCATATGCAGTAGACCAGATCATATTGATACCGCTCATGAAAATGAAGCAATGGATGAAGAATTCACAACTGGTCAAAATCCAGATACAACCTATAAAAATTACTGTGATCAGTTTGATGAAGATACTGAGGACACTTATGAAATTATAGAAAGCGGACTAAATCTAGCTGAAGATAATACTCCATTTTCAACATATGATTACTCAAATCCTTACGACAGTTATAATTTGGATCATGAAGATGAAAAATATAATTGTCCTGCCTATAAAAATCATGAAAATTAAAAACGTTTAACACACTATGTCGCCAAAAAACGATCAAGAAATTATGAATGAATACTTATCTAACGAAAGAACTTTGTTAGCCTGGCTTCGTACTGGAATTGGAATAATGGTTTTTGGTTTTGTAGCAGTAAAATTTTCTCTGTTTTTAAGACAGCTTCCCGCTAAATATTTAGCAGAAACCGTAGCTCCCAATAGTAATTTTACTATCTATTTAGGAATTGGATTACTGATTGCCGGCGCATTAACGATTCTTCTATCTTATTTGCGATATACCAAAACTGTCAAATTATTAAAACAGGGCAAATACCAATATTCAACCGCAATGCTGACGTTTATAACAATGATGCTTTTTGTTTTGAGTATTTCTCTTATCGCCTACCTTATTATCGCTGCAAGTGCATAAATTGTAATTTTCTAATTCTCAAATTATCTAATTATAAAAATTATAAAGATGAATGCACCATTATTACAATTTAACGATAAAGGCATTTACTGTCAGCAGGCAGATGTTTATCTTGACCCTTGGCGCCCAGTTAAAAATGCTATTATCACACACGGTCACTCAGATCATTCAAGATGGGGACATCAAAATTATATAACTCATTATACCAATGTACCGATCATAAAACATCGTCTTGGCGATATTAATGTAACCGGCAAAGACTGGAACGAAACTTTTACGATAAACGGCGTAAAATTCTCTTTTCATCCAGCTGGCCATATCATTGGTTCTGCTCAAATAAGAGTAGAATACAAAGGTGAAATTTGGGTATTTACGGGTGATTACAAAACAGAGGATGACGGAATTTCTGTTCCTTATGAAGTTGTAAAATGCCATTCCTTTATAACCGAATGTACATTTGGACTTCCCGCATTTAAATGGGAACCACAGGCAGATGTAATGACCGATATTAATAATTGGTGGGCCGAAAACCGTGCTGAAGGAAAAACCTCTGTCCTATTTGGATATTCGTTAGGAAAAGCACAGCGTTTATTAAAAAATCTAGATCCAAATATTGGAAGAATTTACACTCACGGCGCAATCGAGAATATGACCGAAGTTGTTCGTCCGTTAATTGATTTACCTGCAACAATACGAGTAACACCAGAAACTAAAAAAGAAGATTTATTGGGAAGTATCGTTATTGCACCTCCAAGCGCACACGGAAGTACATGGATTAGAAGAATGACTCCATTTGTAACGGGTTCCGCAAGCGGCTGGATGGCATTTCGAGGCGCAAGACGAAGAAGAGCCGTTGACCGTGGATTTGTTTTAAGCGATCATTGCGACTGGACAGGATTATTAGAAAGCATTCAAGCGACGGGCGCAGAAAAGGTAATCTGCACCCACGGATATTCGGATATCTTCTCAAAATATTTAAGAGAATTGGGTTACGACGCCAGAACCGCCCACACACAATACGAAGGAGAAACGAATGACTCTGAAGAAAACTGAAAGGAGTTTTGAGTTATGAATTGTGAATTGTGAATTGTGAGTTGTGAATTGTGAATTTATTCTAAAATCAAACCCTAAACATCAATCACCAATACAGAGCATTAACAATAAACAATACCAATAACCAATAACCATCAACTATAAACCAAAAAACTATGAAAAACTTTGCCGAGCTTATAAAAACCCTGGATAGTTCTAATAAAACATCGGTAAAAGTTGATGCTTTAACGAATTACTTTCAAAAAGCCAGAGATGAAGACAAAGTCTGGACAATAGCTATACTTTCTCACCGTCGCCCTCCCCGACCTGTTAATACAACTTTATTACGATTGTGGGCAAACGAACTGGCGAATATTCCGCTTTGGTTGTTTGAAGAAAGTTATCATATTGTTGGTGATTTAGCCGAAACTATTGCATTGGTGATTCCAACTACTAAAGAACATTCTGATAAAAGTCTGACGGAATTTCTACAAGAAATTATCGCTTTAAAAAAGAAAACCGATATTGAAAAAAAAGAATATTTACAGATCAATTGGCTTAATTTAAATTATTACGAAAGGTTCGTTTTCACAAAGTTAATTACAGGCAGTTTTAGAATTGGTTTAAGTCAGAAATTAATGACTCGGGCACTTTCTAAATCTGAAAATATTGACGAAGATACTCTTGCATACAAATTAATGGGAGATTGGAATCCGAACACGATTACTTTTCAAGAATTAATTTTAGACGAAAGAAGCAGCGATTATTTATCAAAACCATATCCGTTCTATTTAGCTTATCCAGTTGAAGGAGAACTTTCAAATCTTGGAAATCCAGAAGATTGGAGCGCCGAACATAAATGGGACGGAATTAGATCTCAAACTATTATCCGCGATAATGAAATTTACGTCTGGAGCCGAGGCGAAGAATTGGTAACCGACAAATATCCAGAATTCAATTCTTTCATCGGAAATATTCCAAATGGAACTGTAATTGATGGCGAGATTCTTCCTTTCATAGATAATCAAATTGGAACTTTTAATGATCTGCAGACGAGAATTGGACGAAAAAATGTATCAGCTTCTGTTTTAAAAAATACTCCCGTTATCATCAAAGCTTATGATTTACTAGAATGGCAGGGAAATGATATTCGAAATCTGCCTTATGAAGAACGCCGTACATTATTAGAAGAATTATTTACGACTTTAATCGGAAAAGATATTCCGCTTCAATTATCAGAAAGACTTAATTTTTCAACTTGGGAAGAAATAACAGCTGAAAGACTAAAATCGCGCGAAATGCGAAGCGAAGGTTTAATGTTGAAGCGAAAAGATTCTCCTTATTTAGTTGGACGAAAAAAAGGCGATTGGTGGAAATGGAAAATTGAACCTTTAACAATAGATGCAGTTCTCACCTACGCCATGCGTGGCCACGGCCGACGCTCTAATTTGTTTACCGATTATACTTTTGCCTTATGGCATGAAAATGAAAATAATGAACGTGAACTCGTCACTTTCGCGAAAGCGTATTCTGGTTTAACTGACGCCGAATTTAGAATGGTAGACGATTTTATCAAAAAAAATACTTTAGAAAGATTCGGGCCTGTAAGAAGTGTAACACCAAAATTAGTATTTGAAATTGGTTTTGAAGGAATTGCACTTTCCAAAAGGCATAAAAGCGGCGTTGCAACCCGTTTTCCAAGAATTTTAAGATGGCGTCAGGATAAAAAAATCGATGAAGCTAATTCGATCGAAGATTTAAAAAATATGATTTCATAAATGAATAGAGAGCAGTTATTTACGATTGCCAGTACTTGGTTTGAAAATCAAGGCTGGAAACCTTTTCCGTTTCAGACTCAGACATGGACTGCTTTTTTGCAGGGAAAAAATGGCTTGCTAAATGCGCCAACTGGAAGCGGAAAAACGTATGCGCTCTGGCTTCCAATTATTTTAAATTATATTAAAGAAAATCCAAACTATAAAACAAAACAAACACTTGGCTTAAAAGCTATTTGGATTACGCCATTACGCTCTTTATCAGTCGAAATCAAACAAGCGGCAGAAAGAGTTATAAATGATTTAGATATTAAAATGACGGTTGGAATTCGTTCTGGAGACACTTCTGCAGCAGAAAGAGCCAAGCAGAAAGGGAGAATGCCCGATTTATTAATTACAACTCCAGAAAGTCTTCAATTGCTTTTAGCTTCAAAGGGATACGAATCTACTTTTAAAAACTGCAGCTCAATTGTAATTGATGAATGGCACGAATTGCTGGGAACAAAACGCGGTGTACAAGTAGAATTAGGTTTATCTAGACTAAAAACAATTGCTAAAAACATTCGCATTTGGGGAATTTCAGCAACAATTGGCAACCTGCAGCAGGCTCAGGAAGTTTTACTTGGTGTCGATTCTGAGGCTTATCATAATTCTGTTTTAATTAAAGCTGTCATTAATAAAAAAATAAAAGTTGTCTCGATTATTCCCGAGAAAATGGATACTTATCCTTGGCGCGGACACATGGGCTTACATTTAATTGATGAAGCAGCAAAAATTGTAAAAGCCAGTAAAACAACACTTATTTTCACCAATGTTCGTTCGGCATGCGAAATTTGGTATCAGCGATTACTTGAAAAATATCCTGAATTTGCCGGCGAAATGGCAATGCATCACGGAAGTATTGATCGAGAAACTAGACTTTGGGTTGAAAATGCCATTCGAAATGAAGAATTAAAAGTCGTTGTCTGCACTTCTAGTTTAGATTTGGGAGTTGATTTTGCTCCAGTCGAATCCATTATTCAAGTTGGCGGACCAAAAGGTGTTGCACGATTTATGCAGAGAGCAGGACGAAGCGGTCATCAGCCGGGAAAAGAAAGTGTAATTTATTTTCTTGCCACTCATGCTATTGAACTTATAGAAGCTTCTGCTTTAAAAAAAGCCGTAGAAAACAGCGTAATTGAAGATCGTGTTCCGTACCTAAATAGCTGGGACGTTTTAGTCCAGTATCTCAATACTTTAGCGGTTTCTGATGGTTTCTTTCCAGATGAAATTTTTAAAGAAGTACAGGGAACATTCAGCTACCAAACCATTACAAAAGAAAACTGGAACTGGATCCTGAATTTCATTACCAACGGAAGTCAGAGCCTTCATGCTTACGACGAATTCAAAAAGGTAGAAATTGAAGAAGACGGCCGTTATAAAATTAACAACCGAATGATTGCAATGCATCATAGAATGCAGATTGGAACAATAGTAGGCGATGCTGTTTTGAATGTAAAATACATGAGCGGCGGATATATTGGAACTATTGAAGAATGGTTTATTTCGAAATTGAAACCCGGCGATACTTTTATTTTTGCAGGAAAAAAACTGGAATTATTCCGAATTCGAAATATGCAGGTTTTGGTCAAAAAAGCCAGTCCGAAAAAAGAATCTAAAATTGCGAGCTGGATGGGCGGACGCATGGCATTATCAGCACAAATGAGTGAATTGCTTCGTCAGGAATTATATCGAGCTAATACTGATAATCTTTCACCCGAATTAAAAGCGCTCCAGCCCTTGTTTATTAGACAGCGAAAAGAATCTATTGTTCCTGATAACAATGAATTTTTGATTGAAACTTTTAAAAGCCGGGAAGGTTATCATGCGATATTTTATCCGTTTGAAGGACGTTTTGTACACGAAGCTCTAGCAAGTCTATTAGCCTACAGAATTAGCTTGCTGCAATCGATCAGTTTTTCTCTGGCTTATAATGATTACGGATTTGAATTGCTTTCTGATCAGGAAATTGATATTGAAGCGGTATTGGATAACAATCTATTATCTACAGAATATGTACATCATGATTTGCAGAAAAGTTTGAATTCGACCGAAATGGCAAGGCGAAAATTTCGCGACATTGCCGTAATTGCAGGATTGGTCTTTACAGGTTTTCCTGGGAAAATGGTCAAAACAAAACATTTACAAAGCGGGTCTCAATTACTTTTTGAAGTATTCAGGGATTTTGAGCCTGATAACTTATTGCTGCACCAAGCCTATCGTGAAACCTTTGAACATCAGCTGGAAGAAGGACGTTTGATTCTGGCTTTGGAACGAATTGCAAATCAAAAAATAATTTGGAAACAATGTCTTAAACCTACTCCGTTTAGTTTTCCTATAATTACGGATCGTTTAAGAGAAAAACTTTCAAGTGAAACATTAGCGGAAAGAATTCAGAAAATGACCGCTTCTTACATGAAATAATACTTTATGAAAATTAAAATTAATAACGAAACATTTATACTGCATTGCAGTGGAGCGGTTTTTTGGGAAGAAAAAAATACAATAATTATTTCCGATGTTCATTTGGGAAAAGTGACTCATTTTCGAAAACACGGAATCGCTATTCCGCAAAGTGCAATTTCAGAGAATTTCAGAAAGATTACAGAAGTTTTAAATTATTTTAATCCTGATAAAATTATCTTTTTAGGTGATCTATTCCACAGTACTAAAAATGCAGAATGGAATTTATTCGAAAACTGGGTTGTAGATAACAATTATGAAACGTATTTGATTACTGGAAACCACGATATCATAGATGAAAATCATTATAAAAAAATTGGTGTAATTGTGGTTGAGATATTAGAAATTGATGATTTCTTCTTTACACATCATCCAACTGAAAAAGAAAATTCATTTAACTTTTCTGGCCACATTCATCCTGGAATAATTTTGAGAGGTTTAGGACTTCAAAGTCTAAAATTGCGCTGTTTTTTCAGTAAAAATAACCAAATGATTTTACCTGCATTTGGTGAATTCACAGGAAAGTATTTAGTAAAGCCAAATTTAGATCATATTATATATGCAATTGCTGGAAATGAGGTTCTTCTAATTAATAAAAAATAGGCCTTCAATTTAATTTTTAATAATATCATAATTATTTTTATTACAAAACATTACTTTATATTATTTAAAGTTTTAAATTAATATGAAATTTAATAATTTTAATTGTTGACTTTTGAATTTATCTGAATAATTAATGAATATTGAGGATAAAATTAAACAGGCAAAATAAAGAAAACAGTACTTTTGAACTATTATCAGTATAATATCAAAAATATTAATAATTTCCAAACAAAAACAACAATTAAGCAAATAAATACTAATATATTTAACTATAAAAAATAATTTTATAGTTTATTAGCATTTTAATAAATCTTTTCCTAAAGTATATTTAATTGTCATATATTTGTTAGAGAAAATCCAAATTTTACAGCAAATGCAAAACAATATCCTAGGTGTCTTAAAGGAGCACGAAAACAAATTATTAACGTTATGGTCACAAATTCTTTCGGATAGTGGAGCTAGTGATGGCGCGATGGAAGAAGAAGAGTCAAAAGAATTTGCTTCTGTCTTTTTAGCCGCAATTTCGAATGAAGATTCTCGCGAGCTAGAAAAAGTAGAAGATCTTATAATTGGAATTTCAACTTCAAGAGGAAAACGTGGTTACTCCCCAAGAGAAAATGCTCAATACTTAACTTCATTAAAAGAAGCTTCTTCTAAAATTCTTTCAGAAGTAATAACAGACCCTTCACAACTTTACCAAGCTAATTTAAAATTGAATTCAGTTTTAGATAATTTAACGATTCTAACTTTCGAAGCTTTTATGCGAGGAAGAGAAGATGTTATCTCTAGACAAGTTGACGAAATAAGTGAAATTTCTACTCCAGTTATTACTGTTTGGGAAGGTATTGTTGCGCTGCCAATTATTGGAACATTAGACAGTTCAAGAACTCAAGTGGTTATGGAAAACCTTTTACAGCAGATTGTAGATACAGGAAGTTCGATTGCAATTCTTGATATTTCAGGTGTTCCTGCGGTAGATTCTCTTGTTGCGCAGCATCTTATAAAAACAGTTAGTGCAACACGTTTAATGGGAGCAGAATGCATCATTAGCGGAATTCGCCCAGAAATAGCTCAAACTGTAGTTCACTTAGGAATTGATCTTACCGGAATCATTACAAAAGCTTCTCTGGCTAGTGCCCTTAAAACAGCATTTGACATGTTACAGCTTTCTGTTGTTAAAAGAAATAAATTGTAGATAAGATTTTATTATTGATATGGAAAGAATTCCTATACTAAAAATGGGGGATTTTTTGCTTGTGACCATACAAGTAGACTTGTACGACCAGCTGGCAGAAAACCTCGAATCAGATTTAATTAATACAATAAGCAAACATAGTTCTAAAGGTGTATTAATTGATATATCTGCAGTTTCTATCATTGACTCATTTATGGGCCGAATTTTAGGAAATATAGCAGTAATGTCTAAAATAATGGATGCACAAACAGTAGTTGTAGGAATGCAGCCTGCCGTTGCCATTACACTTGTTGAATTAGGATTATCTTTAAACGGAGTCATAAGCGCCCTGAACGTTGAAAAAGGGATGGATCTATTACGCTCAAAAATGCAAACCAGCGAAAATGAAGAGCACTTAGATGACAACGATAACGAATAGTAAAGAAGAATCTCTTATTATAAGGGAGCAGGATGTGGTACCATTGCGCAATCGTGTGAAGGAATATGGCGTAAAGATTGGTATGAGCATTTTAAATCAAACTAAATTAATTACTGCCACAAGTGAACTTGTCCGTAATCTGCTAAAATATGGCGGTGGCGGCAAAGTCATCATAGAATCTGTCAGCAATGGCCGTGATCATGGTGTACGTGTAACTTTTATTGACCAAGGACCGGGTATAGCCGATATAGAAATGGCCATGAGAGATGGATACAGCACTGGAAAAAGCCTTGGCTTGGGACTGCCCGGAACTAAAAGACTTGTTAATGAATTTGAAATTAAATCAGAACTGGGAAACGGAACTACCGTTACTATAACAAAATGGAAAAATGGATAATACGTTTTCCACTTATAAAATAGACGATCGAAGTCTTATTGCTTTTATTAAAAGAGAAATACATAATCTGGCCCTTCAATTGGGCTTTACACCCCACCGAGCAGCTGAAACAGATATTATTGTTGCAGAATTAACTTCAAATCTTATCAAATACGCTAACGGAGGGGAATTACTTTACAGATCACATCTAGATAACGGATACAATGAAATTGAAATCTACTGCCTGGATAAAGGCGTTGGATTTGAAAATGTCAGCAAAATAATGAATGACGGATATTCTACTTCTAACACGCTTGGACACGGATTAGGCTCAATTAAAAGATTGAGTAACGAATTTCAAATTTACTCCATGAAAAACTGGGGTTGTGTCCAATATGTAAGAATCTGCGAAAAATCCGAGATAGAATTACCTCCAGTAAAATCTGGTATTAATTATGATGCTATAGCAGTCAATTATCCTGGTGAAAAAGCTTGCGGCGACGGATATCATATAAAACATTCAAACAGAGGTTTTCAAATATTTGTTGGCGACGGATTAGGTCATGGAGAAAGCGCTGCCGAAGCTGTACAAAATGCTATAAAAATCTTTAAACAGTCTGTAGAAACTGAACCTGCTGAAATAATTAGAGATATTCATTCTAGAGTTAAAAAAACCAGAGGACTTGTTGGTACAATAGCTTCTGTAGATTATAAATCAGAAACTTGGAATATCTGCGGCGTGGGTAATATCAACACAAGAATTTATAATGGACTAGAAAATAAAACCTATACACCTTACAACGGAATTATAGGACATAATATTCCGCGTACGTTAAACAGTACAATTGTTCCTTATAGAAAGCATCAAATTATTATTATGCACAGCGATGGATTGCGTACAAGATGGAATCTTAATGATATGAATTCTATTCTTAAACAAAGTTCTTCCATCATTGCATCTGCCATTTACAAAGAAAATGTGAGAGGAACAGACGATGCCACAATACTCGTAGGCAAAATAAATTAAGTACCATGAAAGAGATCATAAAAATTAATCTTGATAATGAAATGGACTTAATATTAGCCCATAAGCGATGCATGAAAATCGCAGAAATGTGCGGTATGGCATCTTCTTTTCAAACAAGATTTGCAACCGCTGTTTCTGAGATTGCCAGATGTTCTATCGCCAAGGGAAAGAACTCTGTGCTCGTTTTAGGCGTGAACATTATTAAAAGCACCCAAAAAGAAGTTGCGGCAATTATTACCGATTCTGTAGATTTAAAAAACTGCAATCCAGAGGCTTTTATTTATGCTTCTAAAATTTCTAACAACATGGAATACAGCTATTCTAATAATCAATCGATTACTAGGATAAGTCAGCCTATTGCCTCTCCTGGACTGCTTTCAGAAACCAAAATAAAAAGTCTTATTGACTATTTTAAATTCGAACCGCCGCTTTCACCTTACGATGAGATTCGAAAGAAGAATATAGAACTTATTGCCCTTTCAGAAAAGCTGACCGAAAGTGAAAATAAGTACAAACAATTAGCTAATACACTTCCAATTCTGATTTGTATTATTAATGAGCGTAACAACGTTTTATTAGTAAACGAATCTTTAGAAAATTTTCTGGCGAAACCACTTCTTAATTTCGATCGAAAATCGCTTCATAGTTTTATTCATTCTGATGATATTGATGTTATTTTAGACGGATGGAGCAAAGCAAAAAGAAATCATACCGTATTTTTTGGCGAAACCAGAATTAAAAATGCATCAGACTATACCTGGCATTTGGTTTCAATAACACCAAATAAAGCAGAAGATGGAACTTTTAACAGCTGGCTGGTTTATTTTGTTGATATCAGCGCTCAAAAAATGGTTGTTGAAACCCTTAAAAACAATAGTGAGTTAAAAATGATTCAGCATGAATTGGAAAGTGCAAACTCTAAATTACGTTTCAAAAATAAAGAATTGGAACAGTTTGCCTATATAGCCAGTCATGACCTGCAAGAACCTTTGCGTAAAATCATGATTATGCTTTCCCGCGCTGGAGAACATCTTAGTGAAGATCAGAGAAAACAATATTATTTTGATAGAATTACGCTTGCAGCAGGAAGACTATCCAATTTAATTGCTGATGTTCTTAATTACTCCCGAATTGAAAATAAAGAACAATATTTTGAAGAAGTAGATCTTAATAATGTTCTGCTTCAAGTTCAAAGTGATTTAAGCATGGTTATTGAAGAAAAAAATGCAATTATAAATGTTGACCCGCTTCCAAAAGTTTTAGGTCTGGATACACAGTTGGGGCAGTTATTTTACAACTTAATTAATAACGCACTTAAATTTAATAGTACACAGCCTACTGTAACCATTTCTTACGGAGATATTCCGAAAGATGAAACGCTGGTTGTTAATCCTGAGAATTACGAGGTGATTTCTATCGCTGATAACGGAATTGGTATGGATAATAAATATTCTGCCCGTATTTTTGATATGTTTCAACGTTTACATGAGCGCGATCAATATGGCGGTAACGGCATTGGCTTAGCACTCTGCAGAAGGATTATTGAAAACCATAACGGTCTCATAAACTTTAACAGCACACCTGATGAAGGAACTATCTTTTGGATTTATCTTCCAAAAAATAAAGTTTCATCTCCAAAAATTTTAAATTAAAAAAGGCACTTCAACTGTCTTTTTTAGTTTTGAATGAAAGTTACTTAAGACAAACCTTCCAATTGCTGAAACACAGGAATCAGAGCTTTTCCTTTCTCTGTCAAGTGATATTCAATGTGCAAAGGTTTCAACTTTATGGTAGTTTTTTCCAAAAGCCCTTCTTCTTCCAATTCTCTTAAAGCTGTAGACAAGGATTGTTTGTTTGAACCCTGAATTTGCCGCAATAAAGTATTAAATCGTAACGGCGATTCAACCGCTAGGCGAAAAATCTCAGCTTTCCATTTACCAGATAAAATTTTCAAAAGTCTTTGTGCTGGACAAGTTTCTATTTCTTCCATAATGTATTGGGTAGTCAATAAAATTTGACTTATTGTTTTAGAATAATTTTTAGTCAAAATTTGTGAAAATTTCTACCGTAAAAATATAAAATGAAACTAAAGAAACCTAGCGAAATGACTATCGAAGAGCTAATTAATAAGCAGAAAACTATTCAGTTAGCCATTAATATTCTGCTAATTGTAACCGCATTCCTGCTTTTGATAATTGTTTTTTTATTTTAAGGATATTTTCAAAGACCAAGTCCTCCCCTTTTTAGCTTCGATAATTAATTTTGAAACTATTTTCAAGATTAAATTTCTGTCATAAAGCCATTTAAAAGGCTCATAATTGCAATCCAAAGATAAAATGCAGGTGAATGTCTAATTTAATTTTTTCTTCACGAAAAGTTTTGCAAAAAAAATTAAATTTGATCTCCCTAAATAAGCCATTCACATTATGATTTTTCAAAAGAAGCCTTTTTATTTTTTCGTTTTATTTTTCTTTTTTGCATTCTCGATGCAAAGTTATTCGCAGGAGCAAAAACCTGTCAAAAAAGAAAGCTCATCTCGATTATTTAACGACACTACAGCCACGGACAGCGATTACTTAATGGCAATAGAAAAAGCTGGAGAAGTACTTGAATCAGCCTACAATGATATTGATTTTGGAGGTGATACATATCATCTTTTCGGCGATATGAACCGTACCGAAAGTAAACTGAACCTTATTTTAGCCAGTTTAAAAGGGGCAAATCCCAATGTGCGTAACCAGCAGATGTACCGCATTGTACTACAGGAAATTGAGCAGGAATTAGAAGAACAAAATAAAGCTATAAACTCCAGAAACCTTAATCTGGAAAAGATTAAAAGCCGTGTAATTGATCTTCGTAAAGACAAAACTTTAATTACATTACTGAGAGATACTATAAAACGTAAGCAATTCAAAAAAGAATTTGCCGACCTTAAAAAAAGATATATTGGTACAGATAGTCTTATGACTGCCAACCAAACTACTTTAAACAATAAAAAGAGATTAACCGTACAACGAAAGATTGCTGTTTCGAGCGCTTTATTAACTGTTGAAAATAAACTCGAAAAATCTGGGATCAGTATTTTTAATAAAGAATACCCCTCGCTATGGCAGATTAGCGATTCTGCCGCTTCTAAAAAAGTGACGCATAACATTAAAGCCAAAATCATCATTGAAGAAAATGTAGCGGCGTATTACTTAAGTTACAAAGCCGGCGGACTTATTACTTTATGTTTCTTCATGGGACTTTTGTTCTGGTATATTTCGCGAAACATCAAATACCTAAAAGCAAATGGCTATTCTGAAAGTCTCTCTCTTTTAAATTTTAAATATTTAAACCGCGGTGTTTTGCTCCCGGTTTTAGTAATTGCTTTAAACATTGCAGTTGTTACTAATTTATATGCGCCGGCATTATTTTTAGAAATATTGCAGCTTCTTCTGCTAGGTGTTTTAACGGTTCTTTTTAAAAATCAATGGTCGGGAGTTGCTATGCGAAACTGGCTTTTTCTGTTAGGATTATTCTTTGCACTTTGCTTTCTTGACCTATTTATCACGATCGGATTATTGCAGCGTTTCGCTTTTGTGGCCATCAATATTTTAGGAATTCGTTATGGTTTAGTTCAAATTAAAACACTTAAAGAAGAACTTTACATAAAAGGCTTTTTTAAATGGGCAAGTATCATCTTCATCGGGTTAAATATCTTGTCAATTCTTTATAATTTGTTCGGAAGAGTTTCACTTTCTAATATGTTAAGTCTTACGGCATTTATTTCACTTACTCAAATCGTTGCTTTAAGTGTCTTATTAAAGATTATCCTGGAGATTATTTTACTGCAGATCTACACCACTAGAGTAAAAAGAGGAATCGAAAAAATGTTTGATTACGAAAATTTATCAGATACTTTAAAGAAACCTTTTATAATCGTAATTAGTTATATGTGGCTGGTGGTTATTGCTTCAAATCTTAATATTTGGGAATCGCTTCGAGCTTCTTTTCAAAAGATTTTAAGCCATCCAAACACAATCGGAAGCATCACATTTACACTTGGTAACATTGTTTTATTCTTTATCATTATTTGGGTTGCGCATTTATTGCAAAATTATGTTGCTTATTTCTTTGGTGAAATTGATGACGAAAACGAAGAAAACATCAACAAAAGACAGCATTCAAAATTACTAATTACCCGATTAGTAGTATTAATAAGCGGCTACCTGCTGGCGGTTGCTGCTTCAGGAATGCCTTTAGATAAATTAAGTATTCTTTTAGGGGCATTAGGTGTCGGTGTCGGACTTGGACTTCAAAACATTGTAAACAATTTTGTTTCGGGTATTATCTTAATTTTCGATAAACCAATTCAAATTGGTGATGTTGTAGAAATTAGTTCAGAATCGGGCCGAGTTAAATCCATGGGACTTAGAACTACCAAAATCAACGCGCCAAATGGAGCCGAAATCATTATCCCTAATGGTAATTTATTATCGCAAAATATTACCAACTGGACCTATACCGATAACTTTAAACTAGTTGAAGTTACTTTTGAGATCGTAGGTGAGACAGTTCCTGAAGAAATCAATTTAGTAGTAAACGAAACACTTGCTAATCTGCCAATGGTCAATAATACAAAACCATCGCAAATTTATTACAGCGCAATTTCTGACGGAAAATACAAGCTCCTTATCAAATTCTGGTGCAGTATTTACAGAACCGAAGAAACTATAAGTTTGGCAAGACAAGAATTATATAATAGTTTTAAAAATAAGGGATTAAATTTTTCTAGTTAACTAGAATCAAAATCTTCCTTTTATAAAAAAAGCTGTGGCACTAAATGCTGCAGCTTTTTTTTTGCTTTGATAAGTTCCAAAAATCATAAATCTCCTCCGCGACAAAAAATAATAAAATAAACATCTAACAATATGATTAGAATCATGTTTTAAAAGAAATGATGATAATACATTTACCTATTCCAATTATATGCTTAAAAGCTTCCAAAATAACTTGGATTAAATTTTAATTAAAGAAGAAAGTTCTGCTCATAGGAATGTCGGCATAGATACCAATAATTTGGATTGTCTCACCGGATACTGCGCTGGTTGGAGTCTGTGTGTGCTTTAAACGAATAATTTAATAGCGTACGCAGCCGTGTCGAGAGCAGAACTCCTTCTCTCTTTAAAAAATCTTTAAAACAAATAGTAGAGTTGTTAGGACTTTTACGAAGTGAATGAAACGTTCCTGCTCAAAAATATAAAACAGCCTGATTCACAATCCATTAATTGGATTTTGCAGCGTTAAATTATAAAGTCTTCCTCATACCTTTAAAAAGATAACGCGGTCAGGCTTATTTTCTGACTTTGAAAAACGTCTAAAACGTTAATTGAGTTGAATTTATCCATCTCAAAAAAAAAGTTGTTTTAGAAAGTAACAATTTTAAAATGAATAAATTATGACATTGCATCATTTTATACTAATAATTCATCTATTGGCAGCAACAGTTTGGGTTGGCGGTCATTTACTTTTAGCGATCTGCTATCTGCCAACAGCATTAAAGAAAAAAGATCCACACATCATTTTAAATTTTGAAAGGAAATTTGAAGCGCTCGGCATGTCTTCTCTGGCTTTATTAATTGTGACTGGAATTTGGATGGCGTATGATTTTGGTATTACAGCCGAGACTTGGTTTCACTTTTCCAACGGATTTGAAAAAGTAGTTTCGATAAAACTGATTTTACTTTTCTGTACTTTTATCTGCGCTGTTATTGCTCAATTTTACGTTATTCCAAATCTTAACAAAAAGAATATAAATAGAATTGCCATAATTATTTTAAGTGTTACTTCAATAGGCATTGCGATGTTGATTTTGGGATCAACGCTTCGTTATGGCGGGCTTTGATTTATATTTTTTACTTTTTATTAAATATTCATCTGCCATTGCTCGTGTTTTTTGATCTAAAAATTTCTCATTAATAGTTAGAATATCATAAACATCAAATGAAGCTCTTTTATAATTATACTTGTTTGACATGATCAATGCATAATAGAGAAGTCCTGTCATTTTCTGTTCTCCAATGTAATGCATGCCTTTTAATTCATTGTAAGCCAGAGTGTCACCTTTACTCAGAACAAGATAATTCAAACTATCCATAAGTTTTTTATCATCCAATTTCCTTCTGAAATAACTTGCTGAATTATCTGAGGTTACAATTTTGTCGCTCTCTTTCTTATTACAAGAAATTATCATAAAAATTAAAATAATAAGTTTCCATTTCATAGATCAATATTTTAAAATCTTTCTAAAACTTAATTCTTAAAAGACTCATGTAAAAACTATTTAAACTTCTTATAGTGTCATTTGATAAAAAAACTGCACAACTCTGATTTTTAAGATTGTGCAGCTTTCATATCTATCATCCAAGTTATACCGTCATCTTCATGAAACATTGGACATAGAATTATTTTTCTCTCGCCTTTCTCATTGATAAGATACCAATCTGTAGTATTAATTAAATCCAGAAATTCTCTTTCTTCTATTTCGGCCATCTCGACATTTTCTTCTTCATCTCCTTCTTCTATAAGAATGCTAGACCGTATGGAATGCTTGATAAAATCTGCTAGATGCTTATTTTCAGAAGGTTCTGCTAAATAATCGAACTTATAAGAAATTATTCCAAAATCTCTCATATCAAAATAGGTTTTTACAATAGAACCTATATTTAGGCCTCTCCAGTACAATTCGAATTTATTCATTTATTGAATTGATTATAATTGGTGATATCATTATTATTTATAGTGAGTGACGTTTATCACTGCGCCAGTTTTAGCATCGAGTATTATTTCAAAACAGCCACCAAATTTTGGAATAAAAGAATATAAAATAGTTTCAAATAAGTTATTATTTATGCTTCCTTCTATGATCCACTTTTTATTATCCACTAATTTAATATTATAAGGTCTTTCTTCAATGATTTTTGATTCTCCATAAATCCTTAAACAAAATATCTTCTGCTTTGTTAATTGCTTCTAATTCGGTTTTTATCAAGCAACCATTGCAATTGGTAACAACTTGATTTTTTCCATTATATCTACTATTACCAAAAAGAAAATATAATATGATTAAAACTAAGAATACAAAAATTAAAATCTTTGAAAATCTGTTCATAAACTAGACCTTAGCAATATTTAAAAAAAACATTGTTAATTCAGATATGAAGCAAATGTAAATAAAACAGTCTTAAAAAAGCATAGTATTATAAGACAGATTTCTTCCGTCTTTAAAAGAAAATTAAGAAAACATACTTTACACTTTTCTAAGTGATAATTCTCTTCCTAATTAAAAATATCAAAAATATTTGCATATATGACCAATCGGTCATATATTTGCATCATCAAATACAACTGCCATGACAAAAGGGGAAGAAACCAAACAATTTATTATAGAAAAAGCCGCTCCTATTTTTAATACAAAGGGAATTGCAGCAACTTCTATGAGCGATATTATGGAGGCCACCAAATTGTCTAAAGGAAGTATGTATGTTCATTTTGAAAATAAAGACGTTTTGGCCTGCGCAGCCGTGGACCACAACATGAAAATACTAAGCACTAAACTTCAGGCGCAATTAAGCCAGGGAAAAAGTGCAAAAGAACAGCTTTTGGCCTATATCGATTTTTTCAGTAATCCGCTTAATCCACCTGTTAGCGGCGGTTGTCCATTATTAAATTTTGGAACTGAGGCCGACGATACCAATCCGATTGTAAAAGAAAAAGTCAATACAGCAATAAAACGAGGACAGCAGCTTTTATCTGCTATTATAGAAAAAGGAATTGCTGACGGCGAATTTAGTCCGAAATGGAATGGATCAGAGTTTGCCACTGTTCTTTTTGCCATGCTTGAAGGCGGTCATTTAATGTCACGTATGTCTGGCAATAATGACAATATGAAAACAATAGAAGAAACACTTAAAAAAATTATATCTGAGAACTCGATATAATTTTTTTTATCATAAAAATGACCGATCAGTCATATTTTTAAATTAATTATAAAAAACAATTACGATGTCAAAAACAATTTTAATTACAGGGGCTTCAAAAGGATTTGGAAGAACTTGGACAGAAGCTTTTTTAGCTAAAGGATACAACGTAGCAGCAACTGCGAGAAATCTAGATACTTTAAACGATTTAAAGGAAAAATACGGGAATGCAGTTCTGCCGTTACAGCTGGATGTAAATAAAAGGGAAGAATCTCTAGAAGTAGTAAAGAAGGTAAAACAGCATTTTGGAACAATTGATGTTTTAATTAACAATGCAGGTTACGCACTTACCGGCGCTGTTGAAGAAGCGAGTGAAAAAGAAGCGAGAGAACAATTTGAAACTAACTTTTTTGGAACATTATGGTTAAGTCAAGCCGTTTTACCAATTATGAGAGAGCAAAAAAGCGGTCATATTATTCAAGTTTCCTCTATTTTAGGATTAGCAGTTTTACCAGCTTCAATGGGACTTTACAGCGCTTCAAAATTTGCTGTTGAAGGATTAAGTGAAACTTTAGCTTCAGAAGTCAAACAATTCGGAATCAACGTAACTATATTAGAACCAAATGGATATGCGTCTAATATCTGGCACACAGGAATTAACAGCGAAAGTTTACCCGTTTATGATGAAATTAAAAAAGCTATGGCGGGAGCAGAAAACATCTTCGGAAAAGTTGAAGCAACAGCTCCCATAATTGTAAAATTAGTTGAAGACGAAAATCCTCCTTTGCGATTATTACTGGGAAAAGTGGCACTGCCATTTGTAAAACAGAGCTACGAAGAAAGATTGGAAAATTGGGAAAAATGGAACGATGTTTCTGTTGAAGCGCACGGTTAAAAAAAAGAGTTTATAACAAGAAAGACAGTTCAAACGAACTGTCTTTCTTGTTATATTTCTCATTTAAATTATGAACTTTACGACATAACGACTATGATCTTAATACACTTATGGTATTGGCCAAGTCTTCTTTCATAATAAAATCCTGAATGAATTCCTGCACTTCTCCCCTTGCCTCCATTTTTGTCTCAAATGAATTAATATGAAATTCATCATCCTGATCACTGATATGTATAATTTCAGTGTATCCTTTAGAGATTAAACTCCCTTTTAATTTAATAATATTGAACTGTTGTCTTCCATTCAGCTCTTTACGCACCTGTAATTGTATAGCTTTTCCCATATCTAAAAATTTTCACAGTAATTAGCTGTCATTCAATTATAAATTTATAATAATTAATGAATGGAAATAATATTTTAACACAGTTCACAACCTATTATTTATCAACAGTTTATGAACATGTTTTTTTAACATTTTAAATTTAAACTATTTCATTTTGAATTTTCTTTTCAAACAGCTGCAATCATTATAATGTTATTCAAAGGGTGCTTTGGTTTGCACAAGCCGTTAATCTTTCTTATTTTTATAAAAATCGGGCAAAATCCAAGTCCAATAATTTACAAAAACAAAATTATAATGATTAACAACAAAAAACTTAAAGCTGTTGCTTTCGGAGAAGTATTGTGGGATATTTTTGGAAATGAAAAAAAAATTGGCGGCGCTCCGCTGAATGTAGCGCTTCGCATGAAGGCTCTAGGCGCCGATGTAAATATGATAAGCTGCGTGGGTAACGATCTAGATGGCGAAGAAATTATTGCTGAAGTAAAACGCTTAGGCTTAGAAACAGAAACCATTTTAAAATCAGACGATTTCCCTACAGGATTGGTTAATGTAACTTTAGACGAAAGCAAATCTGCAACTTACGAAATCCTTTATCCATCTGCCTGGGACAAAATTATTCCAAATGAAATTGCTAGAAAAGAAGTTTTAAATGCAGACGTTTTAATTTACGGAAGTTTGGTCTGCAGAGATGAAGTTTCGAGACAAGCCCTCCAAGAATTATTGCACACAAATGCTTATAAAGTTTTTGATGTTAATTTGAGAAAACCACATTACACTTATGAAATTCTGCAGGAATTAATGCAGTCTGCAGATTTCATCAAATTCAATGATGATGAAATAACAGAAATCAGCCAGGCCTTTGATTCTCCTTTTACCACTATCGAAGAAAATATGAATTTTATCTGTTCTTTGACCAATGCAAAAGCTATTTGTGTCACAAAAGGTAAATACGGAGCATTATTACTTTGGGATAAAAATCTTTATTCTAATTCTGGTTATATTGTAAAAGTTGAAGATACTGTAGGCGCTGGAGATTCATTTTTAGGCGCTTTAGTCACATCTCTTTTAACTGGAGAAGATCCACAAAAAGCTTTAAACTTTGCCTGTGCCACTGGTGCATTGGTTGCAGGATCTGCTGGAGCAAATCCGCAGATTGAACTGACAGAAATTGATGAGTTAATAAATAGAAATTAGAAATAATTCGAAAAGCCTGATCATAAAATTGTCAGGCTTTTTTTATAGTTATAACATGAGTAGTTCGCATTTATACATGGGAACTATGTAAATAAAAACTGTAATTATTTCTTCCAAATCAATAAGGGCGCAGTAACTTGGGCCCTCAAACAATATTGAAGAATGATGAAAAAATTACGAATTTCACTTATAAACATTCACGGACTTTTAAAAGGTTCTGGTCTTGAGATAGGAAGAGATGCTGATAACGGAGGCCAGACAAAATATATTTACGAATTAGCAGAATTTTTATCACAGCATGAAGATGTAGAACATGTTCATCTTTTTACAAGATTAATAGATGATCCTTCTCTTTCACCAGAATACGCAGTGCCGGTTGAAATTATAAATGATAAATTAGATATTAGACGAATTCCTTTTTTAGGAAAAAAATACAAAGCAAAAGAACAGCTATGGGAAGGTCTTGATACGTTTGTCAATGGTGTTGTACAACATATTAAGCAGCATAATATTTTTCCAGACTGGATTCACTCTCATTATGCCGATGCTGGCTACGCTGCCGCCGAATTATCAGCAATTTTAAATATTCCTTTCGCCCATACCGGACATTCTTTGGGTTATTATAAAAAGAAAAAGTTACTAGAAAGCGGACAGACTGAAGAAGACTTGGAGAAAAAATTCAAGTTTAAAGCAAGAACTGCTGCAGAAGAAAGAACATTAGAACTTTCTGAATTTATTGTTACTTCTACCGAACAGGAAATCGAAACTTATAAAGTTTACAAAAATTTTGAGCTAGGAAAATACCACGCGATTTCGCCTGGAATTGATACTAGAAAATTTATGCCTTACTATTTTCAGGAAACTGATCCTGAAAAAAATATGGAAGAAGTACAAAGAAAATATTGGGTTTCAGAAACCATTTCAAAATTCTTAACCAATCCGCATAAGCCTATTATTTTGGCACTTTCAAGACCTGACCGACACAAAAACTTGAATACCTTAATTGAAGTCTATGGTAAAGATAAAGAACTTCAAAGCATCGCCAATTTAGTAATTTTTGCAGGTATTCGTAAAGACATTGCTAAGATGCCTGAATCTGAAAAAAATGTTCTGACAGATTTATTGCTGTTGATGGACAAATATGATTTGTACGGAAAAATGGCAATTCCTAAAAAGCATGATGTGGAGAATGAGGTTTCAATCATTTATCGATATGCTGCCGAAAAAAGGGGTGTTTTTGTAAATCTGGCTCTGCATGAAAACTTCGGCTTGACCGTTATTGAATCTGCAAGTTCTGGACTTCCGGTGGTTGTTACCAAAAACGGAGGGCCTTCAGAAATTATTCCGGTCTGCCAAAACGGAGAATTAGTAGATCCGCAGGAAGAAAGTCAAATTAAAAAAGCGCTTCGAAATATTTTAACCGATGAAAATCAATGGAAATATTATTCTAATAACGGAGCAATCAATATTCAAAAACATTACAGCTGGGTAAGCCACGTTAATCAATATGTTGAATTGATTAATGAAAATTTATCGCTTTCGTCTGGCGCTGGAATTAAAAAACAACATTATCCAAATATCAATATCAGCCGTTTAAAAAGGAAAATCGATCATTTGTTAGTTTCAGATATCGACGGAACTCTTATTGAACCTAAACTTTCCAATCCTGGTTTAAAGGAATTAAAAGCACATCTTGTCAATCGTACCGAGAAAATGGCTTTTGCAATGGCTTCGGGGCGAAATTTAGATTTAGTCAAAAAAGTAATTGACGAAGAAGAATTTCCGCTGCCAGATTTCATTATCTGCTCTGTTGGAACAGAAATTTATTACACCAACGGCACAGATTATATTCTCGACAAAGGCTGGGCAAAATTTTTATCAGGAAGATGGAAAAGAGACGACATTGTAAGCAGATTGAGCTCTGTTAAATGGATCAAATTACAGGAAGAAAACGCTCAAAACCCATTTAAAATCTCTTATTACTACGAAAAGGAGGACTATGATCATGAAGAATTAATCAGAGTTTTGGGAACAGGCTGGTACAAAGTGAATATAATTCCGAGTCATGGCCAGTTTTTAGATTTTATTCCGAAGAGAGCTTCTAAAGGAAATGCAATCAAATTTTTATGCCGAAAATGGTCTATTCCATTATCCAATGTTATTGCCGCTGGGGACTCTGGAAATGATGTCGATATGTTTAGAGGTCCTGTAAAAGGAATTATTGTTGGGAACAGAAGTGCCGAACTGGCAGATTACGAGACAACAAAAAGCATTTATGTTGCTAAAACCGCTGCGTCAGAAGGAATTCTAGAAGGTTTAAAACATTATAAAATCATTAAATAACAAGTTGGTTTTAAATCAAGTAAACATATAGATATGTTTCTGCATGTTTATAAAAAATTAAACTAACCCATTAAATAAGTAATAAAATGTATTCAGGTTCAGGATTTAGTAATTGGGAAATTGGAGATGTTGATGTATTTATAGATGAAAAAGGAATTCATCATTTATTTCATTTGATAATCCCCAATCACGATTATATTGCGCATGCAGTGTCAAAAGATGGTCTTTCGTGGAAAAGAGTTAAAAATGCCTTATTTGTTGGCGATCCAGGAGAATGGGATGATGATATGTTATGGACAATGCATGTCAGCAAAAAATCGGAAGGTGAAGGTTACGAAATGTACTATACCGGACTTAAACGCCAGGATAAAGGAATCGAACAAAAAGTTGGCCGAGCAGTTTCAGCCGATTTGATTACTTGGAAAAAAGAAAATTTATACGGACTTCCATTTAAAAGTGAAGCACCGCACTATGAAGGAAAAAACAACAATCCTCGAGAATGGATTAGTTTTCGAGATCCTTTTAAATACAAATATAAAGGCGAAGATTATTTATTAATCTGTGCTAGAAGTGCTTCTGGTCCTATATATCGTCGAGGATGCATAGGTGTTGCAAAAAGGGAAAAAGAAGGATATGTGCTGCAAAAACCGCTTCATATTCCTTACGTTTATGATGATGTTGAATGCCCCTGCGTTTTTGAAATCAAAGGAATGCATTACCTTTTAGGATCGATTAGAGAAGATATTAAAGTCCGCTACTGGTCTGCCAATGAATTTAGAGGCGAATATTTTGCCTTTCATAATAATGTACTGCTACCGCAGGGAAATTACGCGGCCAGAGTTGTAAAAGAAGGGAAACACTATTTGGTATACAATTTTTACTTTGCTGATGGAAATGTGAACACGCACCGAGTTATTCCGCCGCCAAAAGAACTGGATACAGATAAAAGCGGCAGGCTTCTGCTGAAAAGCTATTATTACTGGGAAAAACTTTATCAGAAAACAATTCATCAAAAAGATCTTCCGCATCCCTTACCTATTTTAGGAAATCCTACCGCTGAATTTGTTTCGGAAAATGAAAACAAATGGCGTTTTGGCTGTCGCAGCGGATATGAAATTTATGGTTTCGAAAAACCGTCAAGCGATTTTGTCTGGGAAGGAACTCTTTCTGTAGAAGGCATGGGAAAAACTGGATTTGTAATTGAATGTGACAAAGAAGGAACAGGATATTATATTTCGATTGATTTTATGAATGGTTTTGTCCAATTTAGAGCTTGGGGATTTAATGAAAAGGACGTAAAGAATAATTTTATCTTCGAGAATATTCAAACCAATCAATTTGAAATTGGAGAAGAAAAACAAATTTCTTTTAAGATTATCCGTTATGGAAATTATTACGAACTATCAATTAACGACATAGTAAAACTGACATTATTGGATTTTAAATACAACGAAGGAAAAGTAGGTATTTATGTGTGCTCGGCAGTTATTTCAATAAGTGATTCAAAAATTCATGTCATTCCAGAGCCTGAAAATGAATACGCAGCTTCGGATCCTGAAAAGTATAATGAGGATTATAATAGAATTATGCAGTTAGATACACGTACAAATACTAATTAAAATTTTCAGTTATGAATATTCGAATTAATAAAATTATACTAGGCTTACTTTTTTGTCTGGCTTTTAATTTATTACAAGCTCAGCAAAACAATGACAGCCAAAAATGTCGTTATACTAAAACCAATTATGGTTATTTAATGGTACTTCGCGAAGGCGATAATGTTCTTTCTCAAATTGAAAATCTTGCAAAAGAACAAAATATTCCATCGGCAAATTTTACAGGAATTGGTTTTGCGCAAGATGCTACTTTTGGTTTTTATGATTTTGGAGAAAAGAAATTTCATCCCAAAACCTTCAATAAAGTAGAAATGGGAAGTATTACAGGTTCAATAGCTTGGAGCGAAAACAAACCGTCGATACACATGCACGGCGTAGCAACCGATGATAAATTTGATGCTTATGGCGGTCATATTTTAGCGCTTAAAGTTGGAACAGGCTCTATGGAAATCTATATTACCGTAAATAAAGACAAACTAGAAAGAAAAATAGAACAGCCGTTAAATGCTAATGTTTTACAACTCCCTTGTTTGAAATAAAAAAAAACAAAATTTGCAATACATAAATTTCAAAAAAAGCGTAAAGTTGTTCACTTTACGCTTTTTTACTTTTTAATTCAATCGTTCCGTACTTTCTATTCTCAAACAGTATTCTGTTCCTAAATAAAGTGGATCTCCATGTTTTTCTGACCAAAATCCGTCCAGCACATCTTTACTGATACAGCGATAAACAGCAACTCCTTTGTAAGTTTCTTTATCGTCACCTTTATAATTGAAATTAATAACTAAAATATTGTCTTTAAAAAAACCTTTACCTTTTTGTGCTTGAGTATTGTTGATAAGCCAATGTGCATTTATTCGGTTATTCTCATCTACTTTTAATGTTAGAATACCTTTGTAAGTTATCTCATTAGTTTCATCTTGATTACTTCCAGAGATGGAAAATGTGCCGGCTAAATCTTTTACAGTCATTATTTGATGCGGAAATTAATAGCTACAAATTAACGCAAAAAAAACACGTCCTAAAACAAAATGAATCTGTGATTTTATTTGTTTTTAGGACGTATTATATGTTGAATAAATTTTATGCCTAGTAGTAAACGTTAAGCATAATTTTAGAATTTGAACTTTCGATATATTTTTCAAGTCTTTTAAAAAACACATCACTTACCATTGGGCAGCCGTGGCTGTTGATAATGTAATATTCTTTTTCTTCGTCAGGAACTTCTTTGTAACGGTGCAGAACGATTGCTCTTTTCATCGCATTACTGTTAGTTTCGTCAAGTCCGTTAAGTCTGAAAGCTTTTCCAAAAACTCCATTATAAGACTTTTCGATAGAATAACGACCTAGTGAAGAACAATTAGAATTTGGTGTGTTACTAAATTGCAGAATATCACCTTTAATTCCTGTTTCAGATCCAGAACCATGTGCAACAAGACCTTGATCTAAAATTTTGTTGTTCTCAAGATCATAAACAAAAAATCGATTCTTTCCTGATTTAATTTTCATGTCAACTAGAAAAGCAATTTTACTGTTGTAACCTCGGTTTGAAGTAGTAAAAGTTTTGATCTCGCTTACATGATCTGTAAGTCTTGCAAATTCTACCTCGGTTAATATTTCTTTTTTATCCGTTACATTGTAGGTGGTAAAGGAAGTTAAAGAAAAAAGCAGTGCCATAAAAAATATTCTCATAAGCAGGGCATAATTAAGTTTAAACAGAAGATTTGGGTTTGATCAAAAAAGATGATTCAGCTTTTTGATGTTGCAAAATTATGTACATTTTTTACACAATTCCCATGTTTGACGTGTTAAATATATTATAAATATTTGACATTACGCTATTTATGCAGGTTTTTTTTATTCTGAAGCCGAAAAAATACACTTTTTTGGCAGATTAAAACTGAAATTCGCCTCATTTTAGCTAATGCTTTGAAGATATGCATGTTAATTTGACAACAAAACAACTTATTCTTGTAAAGAAAAACCTGAGACTATAATCTAATTTTAGAATATTAAAACTCAAAAAAAAATATAGTCATGGAAAATACAAATTATAACACAGAAGATCTTCAAAAATGTCCTTATCACGCACAATTGCAAGATAAAGCAAATGACAACAATCCAAAAGAGCACGTAAATACAGGAGATTGGGAAGATGAGCGTGATGAAGATGGCACAGATCCAAATCGTTACGAACAAGAGGATGGAAATAACAATTCTGGCGGAGCAGGAAGCACAGGGAGCGCCGCTACAAATAGTTAATATTAAAACTTAAATTAAAGCACTATGATCACAGACAACAATAGAAATTATGATCTGAATGAAAATAATTTCCCTCAAGACAATCAAAACGACGCAAATCAATATTTTAAAGAACAAATTGGAGAGGAACAAGAGCAGCAGGAACAGTTTTTAGATTCTAGCGAAGATCCGTCTGACAATAATTACTTAGATAACGAATTCTCTAATGCATTAGAAAGAGATGATCAGGAAGATTTAGAAGAGGATTTAGACGAAAGTGATCTAGAAGAAGACGACTGGGATGAAGAAGATGAGGAACTTGATCCAGCCGATCTAGACGATGATCTTGTTGAAGATTATGATGAAAACGATCGCGAAGTTGAGCCTGAAACTTTTACAGACGACGGCTATAAAGTAGACTAAACATTATGAAGCAAAAAAATCCCATTTAACGATGGGATTTTTTTTTGAACTTTAGTTGTAAATATTAAAATTAAACAATAGTTGTAGAGAATTATATAAAATCTCCCGTTACAATTAACGTACTTTTAAATGTGCCTAAAATGATAAAAATGGGTCATAAAAAATCTATTAATTAAAATTGAATTATATGAAATCCGAAAACTACTTCTACACTAGTGATGAATCTTCAGGAGACATGACATCTTACGAAGAACAACTTCTTTTAAACTATGATGATTACCTAGAAAGCGGTCTTTCAAACTCATTAAAAGCGCAAAATCACTATAATCTGGAACTTGGCGAACTTGAAGAAGATCTTGAAGAAGATTTAGAATCGGAGTATGATGAAAATGACTGGGAAGAAGAAGAGGATGAAAAGGTTGACGAACCAGGAACTTTCCTAATGTAATCTAATTATAAAAGTAAATTGACTGCTGAACAATCTACAAGTATTTGATAATGAGAAGATGTTTTTTAGTAAATTTGATACTGATCGCATTTACTGATTTTTATGTCTAAACTCTAAAAAAATCCTATGAAGATTCTGCCGCACAACTCAACTTTGCTGGTTATAGACATTCAGGAAAAATTACTTCCTAAAATTTATGATGGAGAAAATGTTCTAAAAGATGTTATATGGTCAGTCGATTTAGCTAAAACTATTGGAATACCAATGATTTTAACGGAGCATTGTCCCGACAAAATTGGAACAACACCTGCCGTATTAAGAGAAAAATTCGATGAAAACGATATTATTTCAAAGTCTTACTTTTCTGCTGTCAGTCAAGGAAATCTGCTAAATTGTATACAAAAGGAAAGAAAACAAATTATTGTCGTGGGAACTGAAGCCCATATTTGCGTACAGCAAACCGTATTGGATCTATTACAAATTGATTATGAAGTCTTTATTCTTGAGTCCGCCATTGGCACTCGAAATCCTGATGATAAAATGAGGGCAATTGATAGAATGAAGCAAAACGGAGCCGAAATCATTACAAAAGATATGCTGGCCTTTGAATGGCTGGAAAAAGCAGATACAGCGCTTTTTAAAACTATCCTAAATAATTTCATTAAATAAAAATATACTCTAATAAAAGTAAATAAACCGCAGGTAAACTTTCTCAAGTGCCCTGCGGTTTTATTTTTAAATGCTTTATAAATTCTCTTTTATGATTTTATAAACGCTAAAATATCTGCATTAACAGTATCTGCGTCTGTAGTTGGTATTCCATGACATAAGCCTGGATAAGTAATTAACTTTCCATTTTTCAAAAGTTTAATAGCTCTTAACGCTGTAGGCACATGCGGCACAATTTGATCATCTTCTCCATGTAATATAAGAACTGGAAAATCCACACTTTTCAAATCTTCGGTAAAATCAGTCTCAGAAAATGCTTTTATACAGTCATAATGCGCTTTAATTCCGCCCATCATTCCCTGACGCCACCAATTGTCCTGAATCCCTTTTTTAATATTTGCCCCTTCCCTGTTGTATCCATAAAACGGAAATGTTATGTCTTGATAAAACTGCTGTCTATTGTTGGCCGTATTAAATCGAATATCATCAAAAACCGCTAATGGAACGCCGTCTGGATTATTTTCGTCTACTATCATATACGGGGTTACCGCACTTATAAGCACTACTTTTGCTACTCTGCCTTTTCCATGCTGTGCTGCATATCTTATCGCTTCTCCTCCTCCTGTAGAATGTCCAATATGAATCGCATCTTTTAAATCTAAAAATGAGGTCAGTTCTGCTACATCGGCAGCATACGTATTCATTTCATTTCCTTTATAAGTTTGTGTCGATCTTCCGTGCCCGCGTCTGTCGTACGCAATAACTCTAAAACCCTTCTCTAGAAAAAAATGCATTTGCGTATCCCAGTCATCAGCAGAAAGCGGCCAGCCATGATGAAAGAAAATCGGTTGTCCCGTTCCCCAATCTTTGTAGTAAATTTCAGTTCCGTCTTTTAATGTAATTGTGCTCATTGAAGTTTTTTTTAAATGATTATTAATGATTTCAATTAAAAGTTTACCGCACACTTGCTAACAAGTCTAGCAGTTCTACTATTTTTTTGTACTACTTTATAAATTCTCGTACCAGTCTAAAATATAATCGGCTACACTTTCCCAGCCGTTTTCTCCACAAATAAAATGGCTTTTACCTGGAAAAATTTTCAAATCGACCCTGCTGCCGCTGTCTTTGTATTTACGGGCCAAAGTCGTTGTAAGTTCGGGCGGAAAAATAGCATCACTGCCGCCGCCAATAAACAAAATAGGCTGATGAGGCTTTTTAAAATCGATGTTAGAAAAAGAATTTAAAACTAATTCACGGCTTACCTTAAAGCTTTCAGGTACTGCGACAGACGCAAAGGCGTTTGCACGTTCACTCAACGGAAGGGTGTTGAAAAAACATTTGTCATACCATTCCCGACTTCCCATGAAATATTTTTTACCAGAAAAGAAACCAAACGCAGGCAGTACCGATTTTAAAGTTTGAATTGGAGGAAAAACATTTTTGGGCGGCGCACCGTCAATACTAACTGCTGCAGAAGCCTTTCCTAGTTCAAGCAGTTTCATTGCTGCCATTCCAGCCATAGAATGTCCAATAATTAAAGGCTTTTCAGGTAGACTGTCAATTAGTTTCACAATGTTATTAACGACATCTATAAATCCAGTTTTTACAAGATCGGGATGGACTCTATTTCTTAAATCGGCAGGATTTCCTTCATGACCTGGATTAGCCGGAGTGTACACGGTATAGCCTTTTTTTTCATAATGGTCTTTCCACTTTGTCCAGCTTAAGTCGTTTACAAAGTTTCCATGTATAAGAATTATGGATTTGGATTTTGTCATAATATTAATATTTAGTGAGTATTTAAATTTTTAAATAATTCATAAACGCTTATTATATTTTGTGCTAAAAACATTGTTGCGGCTAGATCAATTTCAGACTTTAATTTTTAGAACAAATCAAGAATAACTAAGATTATCACTTTCAAATAATCCAGCATATTGGGAAAGACAAGAACTATGCTAAAATAGTAAATTATTGTATATCAAATAAATACACGATAAAATACTTTTATTGTTAGTGATATTTCGCAAATAAGTTGTATACTAGTGATATATAAAAGAAAGACTAATGCGAAGATTTTACAGATAAATTAATAATGAATTATAAAAAAAGGATTTTTATAAAAAAGAAAAACTTTGATTCTAAACAGAACGCTGTTCAAAATCAAAGTTTTTAATACTCTCAAATTAGAGATTTTGAAATATTACAAAAAGGTTCCAAACCTTTCAAAATGGCATGTATATCCATTTGGATTCTTTACAAGATAATCTTGGTGACTCTCTTCAGCCGGCCAGAATTTAGTAAACGGTTCAAGTGTAGTAACAACTTTACCATTCCATCTTTCTGAATCGTTTACAATATTAATTACCTGTTCAGCAATATCTTGTTCTTTTTTATCTTGTATAAAGATTGTTGATCTATAACTTGATCCAAGATCATTTCCCTGTCTATCCAGAGTTGTTGGATCATGCACTCTAAAAAAATAATCCAGCAGTTCCTTATAAGATGTCTCATTCGAATCATAGGTTATTTCAATTCCTTCTGCATGTCCCGGATGATTTTGATATGTAGGATTATCGTTTTGTCCGCCAATATATCCAACTTCAGTGTCCCTAACCCCAGGGCGGACACGAAAGAGATCTTCCATACCCCAAAAACAACCACCGGCTATATAAGCCTTTTTTAAGTCTTCCATAATTTTATAATTTTAATATTCTAACAGCAAAAATAATACCTTACCATTTTTAACTGACACTAAATAAATAATTCATAAACAGCGTTTTATACATACTTTATATATTTTATGTAACTTTACTCAAAGTCAGTATAAAAGCCGTAATCTTTCTATCTAAAAAAAGGAACCCTAACTGCATTTTCTAAAATTTCAACAAATTTCATCATAATATAACGATATTTCGAAAGTTTCTCAATTCAATAAAATCATAATAAACTGAAAATCATTATTTTAAATACGAGGCAGGTTTTTTGTAAATAACATTTAAGTTACTGTTTTTAAAATTAATAAAAAACTTTTTAAACAGTATTTCGGGAATTTATAATGGTAACATAACTATTTCAATTAAATACTTTTAAATATGCAAAACGACATCTACCAAATTAAAAGGTTATTAACCTCAAAAAACAGAACCTTTTCGTATTACAGTCTTACCGAGATGGAAAATCAGGGGTTTAATATCAAACAAATGCCTTTCTCGATTCGTATTCTGTTAGAAAATGTACTGCGCAATTATGATGATTTCGCTATTACAAAAGAAAATATTGAAACGGTTCTTAATTGGAAACCCGAAGCCTCGGATAAAGATATTCCTTTTAAGCCGGCACGTGTCTTAATGCAGGATTTTACAGGAGTTCCAGCTGTAGTAGACATTGCGTCACTAAGGGCTGAAGCTGCCAAAAAAGGAAAAAATCCAGACATGATTAATCCTTTGATTCCAGTTGACTTAGTGATCGATCATTCTGTGCAAGTGGATTACTTCGGAACTGAATATTCTTATCTGCGAAATATGGAGGAAGAATACAACCGAAATACAGAACGTTACGAGTTTTTAAAATGGGCACAGCAGTCATTCAGTAACTTCAGCGTTGTTCCTCCAGGAATGGGAATCTGCCATCAAGTTAACTTAGAATATTTATCGAAAGGTGTAATTGAAAGAAACGGCGAAATTTTCCCTGACACGTTGGTAGGTACCGATAGTCACACTCCAATGGTTAACGGAATTGGCGTTATCGCATGGGGTGTTGGCGGAATTGAAGCAGAAGCCGCAATTCTAGGGCAGCCTATTTATTTCATTATGCCAGAAGTGATCGGACTCAGGTTATCTGGTGAAATTCCGCTGGGATCTACAGCAACTGATATGGTGCTTACTATTGCCGAACTTCTTAGAAAATATGGTGTTGTGGGTAAATTTGTCGAAGTATTTGGTCCTGGTTTAGACAGTTTAAGCGTGCCCGACCGCGCAACCATTGGAAATATGTCGCCCGAATTTGGCTGTACTGTTACCTACTTCCCTATTGATGAAAAAACTTTAGAATATATGCGTCTAAGTAATCGCTCTGAAGAACAAATTGATCTGGTAGAACAATATTGCAAAGCCAATTTACTATGGCGTACGGGAGATGAGAATATTACTTACACCGATATTCTTGAACTTGATCTTTCTACTATAGAGCCTACAATAGCAGGACCAAAAAGACCACAGGATAAAATTCTGCTAAAGAATTTACAGCCAAAACTTATTGATCTTCTTGACAAAACTTTCGGACGAAAAAATCTGCCGCCAAAACAAGTTTCACGCTGGTCTGGAGAAGGAGGTTCGCAGCCTATACAAGGTGAAGCTGCAGTTCCTGAAAATGCAAAAATTGAAGAAAAAATAGAAAATGGAATTAAAACCGTTGCGGTAACACTTGGTAATGAGCAATTCATGCTTTCAGATGGTGCAGTTGCCATAGCTGCTATTACATCTTGCACCAATACTTCTAATCCTTTTGTAATGATTGGCGCTGGACTTGTTGCGAAAAAAGCCCGAGAACGAGGACTGAATGTAAAACCATGGGTTAAAACTTCACTTGCACCAGGCTCTAAAGTAGTTACCGATTATTTAGCAAAAGCTGATCTTCTCGGCGATCTTGAGTCTTTAAGATTTCACGTTGTAGGTTACGGCTGTACATCCTGCATAGGTAATTCTGGTCCTCTTCCTGCACATATTGCCAAAGCTGTTGAAGAACATGATTTGGTTTTGGCATCTGTTTTATCTGGAAATAGAAATTTTGAAGCAAGAATTCATCCACAAATTAAAATGAATTTCCTGATGTCGCCTATGCTTGTTGTTGTATTTGCAATTGCCGGACGTGTAGATATAGATTTATTAAATGAACCAATAAGTTATGATTCTAATCAGCTTCCTGTTTATTTAAAAGATGTCTGGCCCTCAAATGATGAAATTAATGAAGTACTCAGCAATGTTTTATCTCCTAAACAATTTTCTAAAAGCTACGAAACAATTTTTGATGGAAATGAAACATGGCAGAAACTAAAAATACCAGAGGAGAAAATTTATGCTTGGGATAATAATTCTACATACATAAAAGAAGCACCATTTTTTAAAGATCTTCCAGAAAATCCAAAACCTTTGCAGGATATTGAAAACGCCCGTACTTTATTAATGCTTGGAGATAGTATTACAACCGATCATATTTCGCCTGCGGGATCTTTCAATGAAAATTCAGCAGCGGGAAAATATTTAGTAAGCCGAGGCGTAGAAAAAGCGGATTTTAACTCTTATGGTTCGCGACGCGGTCATGATGAAGTTATGATACGAGGAACTTTTGCCAATGTCCGTATAAAAAATGCTTTATCTGAAAAGGAAGGCGGTTACACAAAATATCTGCCAACCGGCGAAGAAATGAGTGTTTATGATGCTTCGGTACAATATAAAAGCAATGAAACTCCGCTGATCATTCTTGCTGGAAAAGAATACGGCAGCGGTTCCTCGAGAGACTGGGCAGCAAAAGGAACTTTTTTATTGGGAGTGAAAGCTGTTCTTGCAGAAAGTTATGAGCGAATTCACAGAAGCAATCTAGTGGGTATGGGTGTCCTTCCGTTACAATATAAGGAGGGAGAAAATGCACTAAGTCTTGGTCTAGACGGAAAAGAAGTATTTACAATCACAGGAATAGCTCAAGATATTAAGCCTCAAAAAGAACTGCAGGTAACGGCAGTAAAAGAAAATGGTGATCATTTAAGTTTTACTGTTATTGCCAGACTGGATTCAAAAATTGAAATTGAATATTACAGGAACGATGGAATTTTACAGTATGTATTAAGACAATTTCTGCAAAAAGATTAAAGCACTGCAAACTCTTGTACAGGAATATAAACATGAAAAGCAGATCCTTTACCTGGTTCTGATTCTGCAAACAGGAATCCTTGATGGTTGGCTACAATTCTACGGCATAATGCTAGTCCAATTCCCGAACCCTCATAGGATTCTTGTCCATGCAGTCTTTTAAATATTTCAAAAATCTGATCTGAATGCTGGGTATCAAAACCGATTCCGTTATCTTTAAAAATAATGTGATAGTATTTTTCAAAAGTCATTAGCTGTCCTGTGTGACTTGCGGCTTCAAGGCCATCCGCCATTTCCCATTCAATACTTATATGAGGTTTCACTCCTTCCGATGTAAACTTTAATGAATTACTGATCAGATTGTAAAAAAGCTGATTGATCTGAATACTAACCGCATGAATTTCTGGCAGCTGACTTATAGAAGCCGTAGCTCCTTTTTCTTCGACAACCAGCTCAAAATCATTCCATACAGAATTGGCAACTATATTTAGATTTACGGGCTGCATTACAGCTTCTTGCTGCAGCAAACGCGAAAAGTCAAGAAGGTCTGCAATAAGCTGACTCATTCTTTCTGCAGCAAAACTGATACGGTCAACAGAGCGATTGTAGCTTTCGGAATCTCTTTTTCCATCTTTTAAAAGACTCGAGAAAAGACGAATTTTTCGTAAAGGCTCCTGAAGATCATGGCTGGCAACATAGGCATATTGCGCAAGTTCTTCGTTAGATCTCGTTAATGCTTTATTAGCATCTTCAAGCTTATTGTTTAATCTCTTAAGTTCTTCTGCTGTGTCTTGCAACTGTAAGGTACGCACTGCAACTTCATTTTCCAGTGCAGACTGCAGTTCTCGTTCTATCGTAATATCTCTTGCTGTACCACTTATATTTAGTGGTTTTCCATCTTTGTCAAAATAAGCCTGCCCCTGCGCATGAATAACCTGTCTTCTTCCTGTCGAAGCATTGATGATTCGGTATTCTGCTTCATATTTTCCGTCAGAACCTGGTTTTAGTGCTTTATTAAACAAATCTAGGACGCGTTCAAAATCATCTGTTTCAACAACACTCATCGCATCGTTGCTGCTTAGAACGTGGCGGTGAAATCCAAACATTTCAGCATGACGTTGGGAAAAAACTGTCTCGCCGGTTAAAACATCTAAATTCCATGTTCCAAGTTCGGCAAGCTCCACAGCTCCTCTAAAAATCTGCTCTGCTTCCTCGATTTTTTTTCTCGAAACTACTTCTTCAGTAACATCTGTACTTACACTTAATATAGAATGTACATTTCCTTCGCTGTCAAATAAAGGTGTCAAACTTATATTAAAAAAACCTGGCACTTCTTTATTCTCTACATACGCAACTCCTTGTACGGCACTCGCAGTAAACTCTTTACCAGTGTAATACACTTTTTTAAGCGTTTGAATAACCAAATCATTCTCCGCGCTGCCCAGTACAGAAACCAAAGGTTTACCAGCAATAGATTCCCCTTTTCCTAAGAGCGTTATAAAATTGTCATTTGGGTTTTCTATAATAAAATCTTCTCCCACAAAAAGACTTATACCTACTGGTGCCGCTTGGATAACCGCCTTAAGAAGCATTTCGCTTTCTCTCAATGCAAGTTCTACCTGTTTACTTCTTGTAACATCTGTAGCGTGAACTATAATCCCAACTACATTTCCTTCTCTGTCTTTGTGAGGAGTATATATAATATCAAGCCATCTAGGACTTCCCATTTTTGAGGGAGCGTACATTTCGTAACGCTCCTGCATTCCTGAGTATGCAATATCCAGATGAGGTTTTGTTTTTTGATGTGCAATATCTCCCAAAAATTCTTTTACTGATTTTCCTAATGCTTCCGTACTATTCACACCAAACCATTGACAAAACATCTGATTATAGGATTGATAGCGTTGTTCAGAATCCAAATAAAATATCATTGCCGGAACAGTATCGCGAAGCAGCTGTAGTTCTACTGCACTATCAGATTGTAAATTTTGAAACTCTTTGCCGCCAAAATTAGAATAAACCACAGGTGAATTTTGGATACAAGTTCCCAACACGCCGCAGACATTTCCTTCTTCACCATAAACCGCACTGTAATTGGCTTCTGGCATTTTTCGAAATTTTCCTTCAGCATTCACTGGCAGCATTACAAAATGTTCGTCGTCGGGCTCGCTTCCATTTTTAAAGCTCTCAATCAACGGGCGCAATAAATTCCATTCGTCAGCCCATAGATGAGCTGCTGGTTTTCCTAATGCATCAATTCTTTCCTGTGAATTTTCGAAAATACAAGCGTAACGATCATTAAAAAAACAAAGGTTCTCTTCGGTCCAGAAAAGTATCATTGCGACTCTAGAGTTAAGCAGTATACCAATTGAAGTTTTAAGACTCTGAGGCCAATATTCAGGAATGCCGAGTTTTGTCGCAGACCAGTCAAGGTTACGTATATGGCTTCCCATTTCTCCGCCTCCCTTTAAAAAATTAATCTCTAGTTGTTTTGTATCGTCTGCCACTCTTTGATTTCTGAATTTTGAGTCTAATTTAAACTATTTTATTAAAACTGACAATAAGACACATTCGAAAGCTTGTTTCCACAAATATTACCAGTTTGTCTAATTGACTTTGAATCAGTTAAATTAAAGCCGTAAACAAACCTAGAAGAAGACGCAAAAAAAAGACGCCTATAAAAGGCGTCTCATAAATTATTAAATACTAAACTCAATAATTAAATTAAACTAAACCAAGTCAAATCTATCCAAGTTCATTACTTTATTCCAAACTGTTACAAAATCGTCCACAAACTTGTCTTGTGCATCAGTACTTGCATATACTTCTGCAATTGCTCTCAATTCTGAATTAGAACCAAAAACTAGATCTGCACGAGTTCCTATCCATTTTGGCTGGCCTGTAGTACGATCATTTCCAGCATATAATTCTTTATCGTTTGATACAGACTGCCATTGCGTATTCATATCAAGCAGATTTATAAAAAAGTCATTGGTAAGTTTTCCAGGACGATGTGTAAAAACACCATTTTTTGTACCGTCAGCATTGACATCCAATACACGTAAACCACCTAAAAGAACCGTTAGTTCGGGAGCTGTCAGCGTTAATAAATTAGCTTTATCAATAAGAAGTTCTTCTGTTGAAACAGGTGATTTTGTTTTTCTATAATTTCTAAAACCATCTGCTTTTGGTTCCAAGTATTCAAATGATTCAACATCAGTCTGCTCTGCAGATGCATCCATACGTCCAGGTGTAAATGGAACTGTTACTGCACTTCCAGCCTCTCTAGCAGCTTTTTCAATTCCTGCGCATCCTGCTAAAACTATTAAGTCGGCAAGTGAAACTTTTTTTCCTTCGTTTTGTGCGGCATCAAACTCTGTACGGATAGTTTCCAGTTTGTCTAAAACCTGTTTAAGTTGTGCTGGATTATTTACCTCCCAATCCTTTTGTGGTGCCAGTCTTATACGCGCGCCATTTGCTCCGCCTCGTTTATCAGATCCTCTAAAAGTAGAAGCTGATGCCCAAGCTGTGGCAACTAATTGAGATGTGTTCAACCCTGAGTTGATTATTTTTTCTTTTAGTTGAGATATGTCATTCTCTTCTATTAATTTATGGCTTACCTCTGGAATAGGGTCCTGCCATAATAATTCTTCCTGAGGAACTTCTGGCCCTAGATATCTGGCACGCGGTCCCATATCACGATGTGTTAACTTAAACCAAGCTCTTGCAAAAGCATCTGCAAACTGATCTGGATTTTCCAAGAAACGACGTGAAATTTTCTCATATTCTGGATCTAATCTTAAAGATAAATCGGTAGTAAGCATTGTAGGAAGATGTTTTTTGCTAGCATCAAAAGCATCTGGAATAATTGCCTCGGCATTTTTAGCCACCCATTGATGCGCACCAGCAGGACTTTTAGTAAGTTCCCATTCAAAGGCAAATAAATTCTCGAAGAAGTTGTTACTCCATTGTGTCGGAGTTTTTGTCCATGTTACTTCAAGTCCGCTTGTAATAGCATCTGCACCTTTACCAGATCCAAAACTATTTTTCCATCCAAAACCTTGAAGTCCCAAATCTGCTGCTTCAGGCTCTTCCGCCACATGATCAGAAGAAGCTGCTCCATGCGTTTTTCCAAAAGTATGTCCACCCGCAATTAATGCTACTGTTTCTTCATCATTCATTGCCATTCTTCCAAAAGTGTCTCTAATGTCTCTGGCCGCCGCAATTGGATCAGGATTTCCGTCAGGACCTTCAGGATTTACATATATAAGTCCCATTTGTACTGCAGCAAGTGGTTTTTCGAGATTTCTGCTGTGAATTTGACCATCTGCATTATCATCAGAAGATACTACTCCGTGATCTTTTGGAACACCTTCCGAACCATCATTATAACGTTCATCCCCGCCAAGCCAGGTAGTTTCAGAACCCCAGTATACAGATTCGTCTGGTTCCCAAACATCTGCTCTTCCTCCGGCAAAACCAAAGGTTTTAAAACCCATTGATTCCAAAGCAACATTTCCAGTTAAAATCATTAAGTCTGCCCAAGAGATTTTTTGACCATATTTTTGTTTTATAGGCCATAAAAGCCTTCTCGCTTTATCAAGACTCACATTATCCGGCCAGCTGTTAAGTGGTGCAAAACGCTGCTGTCCTGCTCCTGCTCCGCCGCGTCCGTCATGTACACGATATGTACCTGCACTATGCCACGCCATTCTGATAAAAAGACCACCATAGTGTCCAAAATCTGCAGGCCACCAATCTTGTGAATCAGTCATAAGTTCATGTAAATCCTTTTTTACCGCTTCAAGGTCAAGAGTTTTAAAAGCTTCTGCATAATTAAAATTCTTGTCCAACGGATTTGATAATGATGAATTTTGTCTCAGGATATTCACCTTTAACTGCTTTGGCCACCAGTCACGATTTTTTGTGCCTGTCGCTGCTTCATTATCCCTGCTTCCATTATGAAAAGGGCATTTGCTAATGTCATTAGATTGATTGTCCATAATTGAAATTTTATTTTTAAACTAATTTACAAAGTAAATTAAGAGAAAGCTATTGAGATAAATAATAAATAATTCTTACGTGATAAGAAAAATTTATTTTAAAACATTTAATCTACCTCAATTTTTCATTTCTGAGCTAAACCCAATAATAAATTTACGAAATATCGTAAACTAAAAAAGTCTCCTTAAAACCTAAAGTCCTTAGTTTAAAGGGATTTTTAGTTGAGGCATATTATTTGGCTATTGTTTGGCATCTAATAGTAAAGATCTAAAACATGAAACAGCACTTCAAAATAAAAATCAGATATTTTGTTCGCAGACCGCATTTTTAAAGAAGAAAATACGATAGTTTTTTTTCTTAATCTAGGTTAATCGACAGACTTTCGCACTTGCTCTAAGTTTGTAAAACAAAATAACAACAACTATTCATTTCTAAATTTAATAATCTAAAACCATAAAAAAATGAGCACATTTAAAACACAAGACGGAACAGAAATTTTTTACAAAGATTTTGGAACAGGACAACCAATAGTTTTTCACCATGGATGGCCATTATCTAGTGATGACTGGGATGCACAAATGATGTTTTTCCTAAAACAAGGATACAGAGTTATTGCACACGACAGACGCGGTCACGGTCGCTCTAGTCAAACTTCAGAAGGAAATAATATGGAAACATATGCATCTGATATTGCTGAATTGACAGCGGCACTTGATTTAAAAAATGCTATCCATGTTGGGCATTCAACTGGAGGCGGTGAAGTTATTCGCTACGCGGCAAAATACGGTAAAGAAAGAGTGGCAAAAGCAGTTATTATTAGTGCTGTAACACCAATAATGATTCAAAACGAATCAAATCCAGAAGGTGTGCCATTAGCTATTTTTGATGAAATCAGACAAGGAACAGGATTTAACAGAGCACAATATTTTTATGATTTTCCTATTCCGTTTTACGGATGGAACCGCGAAGGTCAAACTGTAAAAGAAGGAATTAAACACAATTGGTGGCGTCAGGGAATGATGGGTTCTGTTTTGGCTCATTATGAAGGAATAAAAGCGTTCTCTGAATCAGATTTTACTGAAGATCTTAAAAGCTTAGATATTCCTGTTTTGGTTCTTCACGGAGAAGATGATCAAATTGTTCCTTACGGTCAGGCGCCTAGAGCTGCAAAACTTTTGAAAAACGGAAAACTAATTTCTTATCCTGGTTTTCCTCACGGTATGCCAACTACAGAGGCAGAAACGATCAATAAAGACATTTTAGAATTTATTAAATCGTAAGCAGATAGTTCTAAAAAGTAATTCAAACAACTGCCTGCAAAATTTTACAGGCAGTTAATTCACTCCCAATTATGAGTTCAATTCAACAACCCGCTTTTGATACGGTGACCGAAGCTTTACAATGGCTTACGCAGCAAGGTTTTACTGAAAATTTTAATCTTGACGAAAATTGTATTCGTTACAATAATAACACTCAGACGATGTCTCCAGAAGAATTCAAAATTGAATATATATTTCGTTTTGAAGGAGATACAGATCCGGGAGATGAAGATATCGTTTACGGAATTATCTCTGAAATCTATAATATAAAAGGAGTTTTAACCAGCGCGTTCGGAATCTACGCTGACTCTGTTTCAACAGAAATGATTAAAAAACTCTCCACTCATTCCCGATAAATTCATAACACGATAATAAAATCACGAAATATCGTAAAACAAATTTATCTACTCAAAACATAAAAACCAACATATCAATACATTAAAAATTTGGCATTTTGTTGGCATAACTAAAACTATTAAAAATAAATATCTATGAAACCATCAGCAAACTTATTATCACCAGATAATCACGCATTAGTATTAATTGATTTTGAAGGACAAATGGCATTTGCAACATCAAATATTGCATTAAGTGAATTACGTAATAACGTTGCCATTATTTCTGGAGCATCAAAAATCTTTAATGTACCAACTATAGTTACTACAGTTGCAGAAGAGAGTTTTTCCGGACCTGTTTTCCCAGAAGTTGAGGAGTTTTACCCAATCGCAACTTCAGGATATATTGACCGTACTACAATGAATACCTGGGAAGATGAAAATGCTTATAAAGCTATTACAGGAACAAACAAGAAAAAAATAGTTCTTGCCGGATTATGGACAGGTGTCTGCATCGTTGGTCCAGCTCTTTCTGCTATAGAAGAAGGCTATGAAGTATATGTAATTACAGATGCCTGCGGTGACGTAAGTGCTGAAGCTCACGAACGCGCTGTTCAAAGAATGATTCAGGCAGGCGCAATGCCAATAACTTCTATCCAGTATTTATTAGAATTACAAAGAGACTGGGCACGTGAAGAAACTTATGTTCCTGTAACGAACTTAATGAAAAAACACGGCGGTTCTTACGGTTTAGGTATTCACTATGCACACAACATGCTGAAACATTAATTCATTTTGAACCTGATCAAACAATAAAAACCTTTTACGCTTCATTCTATTGAAATCATCAAAATTCATATCGCTAAATTTCAAAATAATCCTCCTTTCTTTTCTTTTGATAGGAAGCATAGCGTCTGCACAAAATTTTAAACTTTTGCGTTATGATGAAAACTACGAATTTCTAAAAGACTCGACTAGAAACTTTTATGAAAATTTAAAGTTCATTCCGTTAAACAAAGAGAAAGATTTTTATATCTCTCTTGGAGGTGAAGCTCGATATGAATATGTCGATTTCAATAATGAAGACTGGGGAAGACTAAATATTGGCCACAACAACTTTTTATTACAGCGTTATGATCTTGGTGCCGATATTCATTTAGGAAAAACCTTTAGGATATTTGCTCAATTGAGAAGTGCCCTGCAGGACGGACGAATCAACGGTCCGCGTGGCATTGATGAAGATCAGCTGAATGTTCAGAATCTTTTTTTAGATGTCAATTTATATCAAAAAGAAGATAAAAAATTGACTATTCGTGCCGGAAGACAAGAATTGGATTATGGTTCCGGAAGATTAATTTCGGTTAGAGAAGGTCCAAATGCGAGACTTTATTTTACGGGAGGAAAAATAATGTATACTTCTTCCCGATTCTCCATTGACGGATTTGCAATGATGGCCGACACTATTTATACGGGAGCTTTTGATAACAAAATGTCGAAACAGCTGAATCTTTGGGGAGCTTATTCTAAAATTATATTTCCAAAAGCAGGAAATCTGGATTTATATTATCTCGGAATCAGGAGAGACGAATCGCTTTTTGAAGAAGGAATTGCACCGGAAAGACGACATACCATTGGAACAAGACTTTGGAAATACGGCGGCGGATTTATCTACAATCTGGAAGCAGCCTATCAATTTGGAAGTTTTGGTTCAGGAAACATAAATGCCTGGACAGGATCAATAGACATTGGCTACTCTTTTGAAAACGTGAAATTTAAGCCTACAATAAACCTTCGAAATGATTATATTTCAGGTGATAAAAAAGAAGGCGACGGAAGTCTTCAGACTTTTAATCCGCTATATCCCAAAGGTGGTTATTTTGGTTTCAGTCCGCAGGTTGGTCCGGTAAACCTTATCGACATTCACCCTTATGCCACAATGGATTTATTGCCACAGCTAAAGATGCAGGTCGATGTGGTTTTTAACTGGAGATATTCGCTGCAGGACGGCGTTTACAGACCAAGCGGTATATTGAATCTTAAAGGAAGTTCATCAGAAGAGCGATATATCGGGACTGCTTATCTTGCCAATTTTACTTATAGCGTAAACAAATATATTTCAGTCGTAAGCGGCATCCAATATTTTAAAACTGGTGCTTTTATCGACGATATAATACCCAATTCGAAAGACGGCGTTTTTTTTAATGCCAGACTCGGATTTAAATTTTAATAACACAATTAAATTTTAACAATACAATTAAATTTAAACACATAGAAACATAGGTGCTGCACTCTTAAAAAGGTGTTTCACTAACATTAATAAACATAGCTTTTGCGACGATATATTTTTTTGTTCTCTCAGATTTAGCAAATTTGGCAGATTTTTTAATCTATTTAATCTTTTAATCTGTGGCTATAAATTTTAACTCAAAGCTTCTATGTGTGAGAAACTAGTTTCTTTTTATATTCTTTTTCATTCATAACAGCATATTAAACCTATGTCCCTATGTGTTTAAATATTTTTCACATTTAAAAACAAAACCATGAAAAATTTATCCATTATCTCAAAATACAGACTTAGCTATTCTGCTCTAATTCTTTTCGTTACAATATTATTTGCAAATACTTCTTTTGCACAAATGGCTTCTCTTGGCTCAACTACAACTTGGGGGAAAGTAGACGGAGTTGCCGTAAACGGATTGGTTCAGGGACCATCTGCAGCCGAAGCAGAATTACAAGTTGCCTGCGTTTTTGAATATACCGAAGGCGACATCTTCAACCCTCCTGCCCTTCCTGCAAACCTAAACGGAATGGTACATTTAGATGATGCCTTAAAAGGGATTATCACCGAATTGCGCAAAAGCGGAAAATTTACAGGTCATTCTCTCGAAACTTTATTGATTACGCCTCCAAAAGGTACTTTAGCTTCAAAACAATTATTGCTGATTGGTCTTGGTGACCGAAATAAATTTACGCCAGATTTAATGATCAGCGTGGGAAGCACTGCAATGCGTGAAGCTTTACGTTTAGGAGTTTCTAATTATTCTTTTGCAAGTGATATTAAAGATGCAGGAATTGATTCGCCAACAGCTCTTGTAGCAACAAATGTAGTTTTAGGTTCTTTTGAAGCTTACAGAACGCAGACCTATTTAAAAGAGAAAAAATTAGCCGATTACAAGCCTTTAACTAAAATTATTCTGCTTGCCGGACCTGCTTTTTATACTGTTGCAGGCGAAGGAATTAAAGATGCAATTGCTAAACTTAACGCCAAATAATTATGAAAGCAGATCTAATATTATTCAACGGTAAAATTCACAGTTTCAATGCCGAAACGCCAAACATTTCGGCTGTAGCGATCAAAGACGGAAAATTTATTGGAGTTGGAAATGACAGCGACGTAATGGAATTTGCATCAGCAGAAACCAAAATAATTGACCTTCACAATAAAAGAGTGGTTCCAGGAATTAACGATTCTCACATTCACCTAATTCGAGGCGGTTTAAATTATAATTTAGAATTGCGCTGGGATGGCGTTCCTTCTTTGGCTGATGCACTTAGAATGCTGAAAGAACAAGTAGACAGAACCCCAAATCCGCAATGGGTTCGTGTCGTTGGCGGCTGGTCTGAGTTTCAATTTGCAGAACGCAGAATGCCGACGTTAGAAGAAATCAACGCCATTGCTCCTGAGACTCCAGTTTTTATTCTGCATTTGTACGATCGAGCGATTATGAACAGAGCGGCTTTAAAAGCAGTTGGTTATACTAAAAATACACCGGCGCCTCCCGGAGGACAAATTGAAAGAGATTCTAAAGGCGAACCAACCGGACTTATTATTGCGACTCCAAATGCGATGATTTTGTATTCGACTTTAGCAAAAGGTCCAACGCTTTCTTATGAGCATCAGATCAATTCGACGCGTCACTTCATGAAAGAGTTGAACCGTTTTGGAATCACAAGTGTTATTGATGCCGGCGGTGGATTTCAAAATTTTCCTGATGATTATAAAGTCGTAAATGAATTGAATGAGAAAAAACAATTAACGGTTAGAATTGCCTACAATCTTTTTACCCAAAAACCAAAACACGAATTTGAAGATTTTGAAGATTGGATTGATACCGTAAAATTATATCAGGGAGACGATATGTACCGCCATAACGGTGCGGGTGAAATGTTAGTTTTTTCTGCAGCAGATTTTGAAGATTTCCTGCAGCCAAGACCCGATCTTCCTGAAAACATGGAAGCAGAACTGGAAAAAGTAGTCCGCCTTTTAGTAGAAAATCGCTGGCCATTTCGACTTCACGCCACTTATAACGAAAGCATTACAAGATTTTTAAATGTTTTTGAAAAAATCAATCAGGAAATTCCGTTTAATGGACTGCCGTGGATATTTGACCATGCCGAAACGATTGACGAACGCAATATTGAACGTGTTAAAAATTTAGGCGGAGGAATCGCAGTACAAAGCAGAATGGCTTATCAAGGTGAATATTTCACAGATCGATACGGCGCAAAAGCAGCCGAAAGTACACCGCCAATTAAAAAGATGCTCGAAATGGAAGTTCCCGTTGGAGGAGGTTCTGATGCAACCCGAGTAAGCAGTTATAATCCGTGGGTTTCCATGTATTGGATGACAGTTGGAAAAACCGTTGGCGGTCTGCAATTGTACAATGAAAGCAGATTAAGCAGAGAAACCGCTTTGGAATTATATACCAGAGGAAGCGCTTGGTTTTCTCAGGAACAAGCTAAAAAAGGAGATATCAGAAAAGGAATGTTTGCCGATTTAGTTGTGCTCGACAGTGACTATTTTACTGTTGCTGATGAAGACATTAAAAAAATCGAAGCTGATTTGACGATTGTCGACGGAAAAATTGTGTACGCAAATGGTGATTTTTCATCCTTTTCTCCGCCGCATATTCCGATTTTACCAGATTGGTCTCCAACGAATATTTACAACGGCTATCCAAGCAAAAGCAATTTCCAGAGCGCGATCGAAAAAAACGCAAAAGCAGATGCGAAACCAAGCCTGACTTCGCAGATACACAGTTGCAGCGGCAGTTGTGATGTTCACGCTCACAGTCACGATATTGCCAGAATGAGCAATGTGCCGGTAAATAATTATAACGCATTTTGGGGCGCTCTTGGGTGTTCTTGTTTTGCTTTTTAAATTTAAAAAAATGATAGAAATTATAAAACAAATCCTCTGTTCTGATTTAGGTTCCACTTTCAATAATGCTGCATTTTTAGTATTTAGAGTATTACTTGCGGTAGAGCTTTTTAGAGTTCACGGAATGAAGAAATTCAGAGTTGAAAATGGACAAAGAGAACACGTTCCGAATCCGCTTCATCTTCCTGAAAAACTAAACGGATTAGTTGCCACTTTTTCTGACACTGTAGTTCCGTTTCTTATGATTCTAGGCGTTGGAACCAGACTTGTTGTACTGCCTACAATTGGTGTTACAGCCATAGGATATTTCGTGGTACATAGAAAAGATTCACTAGAAGTACGCGATGTTCCTTACATGTATACTTTATCACTATTATTAATTCTTGCGCTTGGAGCAGGAACTTATTCACTTGATTATTATTTATTAACCATTATAAACAATTAATTTAAAAACATAGAGACATAGATTTTTAAACGTGTAAAAGGCGTTTCACTTTATTTAAATAAACATAGATCTATGTGTGAGAAACTAGTTTTCTTCTTGTATCCTTTTTCAAAAGAAAGAAAATCTATGTTTCTATGTGTTTGATTTATTTATAATTATCAATAACAATTATTTATTAAACCTATATAAAATGAAAGCAAACATCGGAATTAAACAAGAAAGTATCTCAAAAGTAGTTGAGGTTTTAACTAAAGTTTTGGCTGACGAATTTGTACTTTATACCAAAACAAAAAAAGCACACTGGAATGTAGAAGGTCCAGACTTTTACAACAAACATCTTTTCTTCGAACAGCAATATGAAGCATTAGACGAAATTGTAGATGAAGTTGCAGAAAGAATCCGAACGTTAGGGCATTATGCGCCGGGAACTTTAAAAGAGTATTTAGCGCTGACACATCTTACAGAAGAATCAAGAGAGAAAAATGACAGCACAGGATATATAAAAGAATTGCTTTTGGATCATGAAAGCATCTTGATACACTTACGTGAAAACATCAACAACTTTGCAGCAGAACTTCATGATGCTGGAACCAGCGATTATATTACAGGACTTTTAGAAAATCACGAAAAAATGGCGTGGATGCTTCGCGCTCACTTAAAATAAAACTATGGAAATACAAAAAAACATTTGGTACGTTACCCTGCTTCTCACCATGATAGCAGGGTATTGCGATACCGTAACTTTTGTCGCAGCAGATTCTATATTTTCAGCACACGTTACAGGTAACTTTATTGTCTTTGCTTATCAAATCATCAAAGGTTCAGACTTGCATGCTTGGGTAAAATTATTGACTTTTCCAGTTTTTATTTTAGCCGTTATTGTTGGGGGAAGAATTGCTCTAAGAGTTACCAATCGGTATACTATTTTATTTTGGGAAGGTATAATATTGCTTTTTAGCGGTATTGCTTCTTACGTTTTTGGCTATTTAGAAATCTTTTCAGAATGGACAATGTACACCGTGGCGATGACAACCGTTTTTGCAATGGGACTTCAGAATGCTTTTGGAAAATTGTATGCCAAAGAAACACACGGGCCGACAACAATGATGACAGGAAATGTAACTCAGGCCTCTCTTGACTTAGGAAGTTTATTAAAAAACGGTTTAAAAGATGTTGAAGCGCTGTTAAGTTTTAAAAAACAATTGGTTACTATAATCGGGTTTCTTGTGGGATGTTTTTTAGGAGCCGTTGCTGGAAAATTTTTCGGATTGGGCACTTTAATTTTACCTGGAATTGCAATGATTATATGCTATCTCTATCACCGTGAATAGTTAACAAAACAGATTGTGAAGTTGCGGATTTCTGATAATATATTATCTTTAAAAAATGAATTTTATCCCTATTTTTTCTGCCAAATACCGACTGTGCACCTTGTGTACAGCGTTATTATTTTTATTGGCGTCTATTCTTGGAAATGCACAATCAAAAGAAAATCCTGATCAATTAAAAAAGAAAATTGCTTCGGCTGAAAATGACAGCAAAAAAGCCGAATTACTTTTGGCTTTAAGCTATTACTATCTGACGAAACAAGGAGAATTTAAAGAAGATCTTGAAACCGCAGACAGTATTAATTTAGAAGCGAAGAAGTTAAGCAGTACTTTAGGATATAAACTTGGAAAAGGAAAATCGTTACTTTTAGAAGCACAGATTTACAGGGAAAAAGGAGATAAAAAAAATGGATTAAAAAAAACGCACGAGGCACTCTCCTATTTTCAAAAAAATAACATGATTACACAGCAGGGAGAAAGCTATAATGAACTTGCCATTTATGAAAAGGATCTAGAGAAAAAAGCCAAGCTTAAAGAAACTGCGATACAGCTTTTTAAGAAATCTGGTGCAAAAGAAAAACAAGCAACTTCATTAAAAGAACTTGGTGAATTGTACAGCACCAGTGAAAATCCTGATAAGGCAGATCCTCTTTTACAAGAAGCACTGGCAATTTATAAAAGTATACATTTCAAAGAATTACAAGGCGTTTATAATATACTCTCAGAAGTAAATACTCAAAAAGGAAACTTTTCTGAAGCCTTAAAGTACTCACTCTTGGCAGAAAAAACAGCCTTGGCAATGCATGACAATTCGCTTCAGCTGAGTTCTATTTACAATCATGCTGCGTTAGTTTATTACTACCTGCGTCAAAATGAAAAAACCGAGGAATATTGGAACAAAGCCTTAGAAATTGCGCGATATTACAAGGATACCGAATACGTAAGGACTATTGCAGACAACCTTTCCTCTTTATACATTCGTGAGAAAAAAGAGGATAAAGCTTTAAAACTAATTAAAGAAATGCAGGATCATTATCCCACCTCAAATATTGAGCGAATAATGACCGAAAATTATCTTTTATTTAATATCTACCGAATCAAAAAAAACAATGCTAAAGCCAGAATATATTATAAAATAATGGCTGCTCATTATGGAGAAAACGCAGAGAGAAATGGAAACACATTTGCAGTTCTAAGAAGTTTTTCGGCCTTTCATTATCAGGTTAAAAACTATGAAGCTTTTTATCGAACCATAAAAAAATTAGATTCAGCTGCTATTTCAATGGGGAATAATAATATTCGCTCAGAAAGCCATCTGATATGGTTTAGGGCAGATTCTTCAAGAGGAGATTATCTCAGTGCGATAAAACATTATCAGTTATATAAAAGTCTTTCAGATTCGGTTTTTAAAGGCGAAAAAAGCAAACAGATCAGCAGCCTCCAAGTAGAATTTGAAAGCGAAAAAAAGGATAAAGATATTGATCTGCTTAAGAAGGAAGCAAAATTGCAAAAAATTCAGATTCAAAAAGATAATGTAATTAAATACGTTTTTATAGGAAGTGTCTTGGTTTTAATTCTTATTCTGGCACTTCTATACAATGGTTTTAGAATAAAAAAGAAAAAGAATAAACAACTCGAAATCAAGCGTCAGCAGATTAATGAGCAGAACGAACTGAACAAAAAAATGCTTCTTGAAAAAGAATGGCTTTTGAAGGAAATTCACCATCGAGTAAAAAATAATCTCCAGATTGTTATTAGTTTATTAAACACGCAATCGGCTTATTTGGATAATGAAGATGCTTTAATGGCGATACAAAACAGCCAGCACAGAATGCATGCCATGTCGCTGATTCATCAAAAATTATATCAGTCTGATAATCTGGCTAATATTGATATGTCGTGGTACATATATGAGCTCATAAGTTATATGAGAGAATGTTTTGATACCGATAATAAAATCAATTTTGTTCTGGACACAGAAAAAGTGTATCTTGATGTAGCACAAGCAGTTCCGCTGGGATTAATTATAAACGAAGCAATAAACAATGCCATAAAATATGCTTTTCCACTTGACAAAAAAGGAGATGTGCATATTGAACTTAAAAATATCGGAGAAAACAATTATCAATTGGTAATTGCCGACAACGGAGTTGGTCTTCCGGAGAATTTTGAGGACACAGAAAGAAATTCACTGGGAATGAATTTAATGATGGGATTAACCGATCAGATTGATGGAACTTTTGATATGAAAAACGATAAAGGTTTGAGTATCAAAATTACATTTACAAGAAGTACAGAATTTGAAGGATCAACTGAAAATCCTGAAATAATATAACTTATGGTGATGAAGGAGAAAATTCTAATTGTTGAAGATGAATTTATAGTAGCAAATGATCTAAAAATCATGTTGGTAAAGGCTGGTTATGAAATAACAGGAATTGCTTCTTCTGTGGTTCAGGCCCGTAAATTGATCGAGACAAAAAGGCCCGACTGGGTTTTGCTGGATATTATGCTAAAAGGCGATCTTACGGGAATTGACCTCGCGTGGGAACTTCGTGAAATGCAATTGCCGTTTCTCTATATTTCTGCCAATACGAACCAATCGACCTTAGAAGCTGTAAAAGCGACTCATCCTTACGGCTTTATGGTAAAACCCTTTCGAGAGAGAGATCTGATTGTGATGCTGGATATTGCCAAATACAGATTTAGTCAGGAAAACGGAACATTAGCAGAAACTCCAAAAGAAATTCAAAACCAAGAAATTGATGGAATCATTGGAAAAAGCAATCTTTTACAAGAAGTTATAGAAAAAATAAAAATTGTTGCTCCAGCCGAAACTTCAGTTTTGATTCTCGGAGAAAGCGGTACCGGAAAAGAAAGAGTGGCACATTCTATACACGATCTTTCTGCGCATAAATCAAATGCTATTGTAATTGTCAATTGTGCTGCGCTGCCACATTCTTTAATTGAATCCGAATTATTTGGACATGAAAAAGGTGCATTTACCGGAGCCAATTCTCAACGAATCGGAAAGTTTGAGCAGGCCAATGACGGCACCATTTTTCTAGATGAAATTGGAGAACTTACACTCGATTCTCAGGTGAAATTATTGCGTGTTTTACAGGAAAAAGAAATCCAAAGACTTGGCGGCAATAAAACCATAAAAATCAATGTTCGAATTGTCGCCGCAACCAATAGATCATTGGAAAAAGAAGTTGCAGAAGGCCGTTTTAGATTGGATTTGTATTATCGTTTAAATGTTTTTCCGATTCAGCTTCCAACACTAAAAGAGCGCAAGGAAGATATTGAAGACCTTGCCAATTTCTTTTTAAAAAAATATGCTGCAATTTCCCGCAAAAATGTCAGCAGTATCAGCAAAACAGCTTTAGAACAATTAATGCAATACGACTGGCCGGGAAATATTCGCGAATTAGAACATTTAATCGAAAGAAATGTACTGTTGGCCAAAACAAACGAAATCGAAAAATTTGATCTTCCAGTAAATAATGCTCCATTTCTAGAAGTAAACAGTGGGAAAATGAAATCGATGGAAGAAATGGAAAAAGAACATATTATGAATGCGCTTCAAATTTGTGACGGAAAAGTCTCTGGTCCTGGCGGTGCGGCAGAATTGCTAAAAATACAGCCACAGACTTTGTATTCAAAAATGAAAAAACTAGGTATAAAACAAGGATATAATTAAAATATATGGAAACAATAAAATTAGAATTAGACGAAAAAAAACACGGCGCTTTTAATCTTTATGTTGATGATAAAAAGCTTGGCGAAATGACAGTGAGCATAAAAGATGATATCCTAACTGTTTACCACACAGGAGTTGAACCAGAAGCGGAAGGAAAAGGCTACGCCAAAAAACTTCTCGAAGAAATGGTTTCGTATGTTCGTGCTAATAATATGATGGTTATAGCGCTTTGCCCTTACGTTCACGCGCAGTTCAAAAGACATCCGGATGAATATCAGGATATTTGGAAGAGATAAATAATTCTTTATAAAGTTGGGATTCAAATTTGTCGACATACTTTGTTGCCAAAGTTTGTCGTCAAAGTTTGTCATTTCGACCGAAGGGGAGAAATCACACACGTAGCTCGACAAAGATTAGCGATTTAGATTGCGGAGTTTCTTGTGTCATTTCGACCGAAGGCAGACTCGAGCGATAGCGACTGGCGATGCAAATCACACACGTAGCTCAACAAAGATTGGCGATTTGGATTGCGGAGTTTCGCGTGTGATTTCTCCCTTCGGTCGAAATGACAATATTGCGGAAATACTTTATCTGACTCCAGTAATCACTATAATAACGAATTAAAAAAACTCCAAAATCTGAGTGAAAAAATAACCACACACAACAATTTAAAAACATACTTATGAATACAGAAATTATAACAGACGGTAAACCCTTAAATCAAGCCAAAAAAGCTTTGATTATGATTCACGGTCGCGGTGCAGGCGCTCATGATATTCTTTCTATTGCGAAACATCTAAATGTGAAGGATTTTGCATTGGCTGCACCTCAGGCAGAAAATAGAACTTGGTATCCGTATTCGTTTTTAGTACCGCTTGAAGAGAATGAGCCTTCTTTTTCAAAATCATTAGAGGCAATTCATCAGGTTGTTGTTGCTATTCAGCAAAACGGAATTGAGAAAGAGAATATTTATTTTCTTGGGTTTTCACAAGGTGCTTGTCTTGCCTTAGAATTTACTGCGAGAAACGCTGCAAAGTACGGAGGCGTGGTAGCTTTTACCGGCGGACTTATTGGCGATAAAGTTTACGAAGAACATTATTCAGGAAACTTCGAAGGCACTCCAATTTTCATCGGAACAAGCGATCCTGATTTCCATGTTCCTGTTGAAAGGGTAAATGAATCTGAAGCGCTTCTTAAAAAATTGGGAGCTAATGTTACCAAAAAAATCTATGAAAATATGGGCCATACCATAAGTCAGGACGAAGTAGATTTAGCAAACGAACTTGTTTTTACAAAAAAATAATGATTCGCATTACTAGAGTTTACAGCGATACAAATGGAGAAAGTCATTTTGAAGACTTTGAAGTTCCATTGAAAAACAACGGCGATATCGGATTTCTATCTGATGATGAACCTGTAAAATCAATTGTTTTTAGAGAGGTTTTACCTTCTTACGACTATGATTTTCATAATGCTCCAGACCGGCAATATATTGTTTTACTGGATGGCGGCGTAGAAATCGAAACTTCTTTGGGAGAAAAAAGAAACTTTGAAACCGGGTCAATTTTGTTAGTTGAAGACACGACAGGAAAAGGACACAAAACAAAGAATTTGGAGCCGAAACTTCGAAAATCAATATTTATAAAATTATAATTGCATACCGATTTAACCGCAAAGCACGCAAAGGTTTTTTACTACTAGCTGTCTATAAAATGCGCAAAGGTCGCAAAGCTTTGTGCTGATTTATCTTTGCGTGCCAAGCTTTGTCAAAGTTTAAAACTTTGACAAAGCTGAAAAAACTACGTTCATAAGCACAAAGCTTTGCGACCTTTGCGTTTTAACGATCACTATTGTATAAAAAATCCTTGCGCACTTTGCGGTTAAAATAAAAATAAAATGGAAAAAGAAACCGTAAGAATAGAGAATTTCAGTGATGCCGTATTTGCGATTGCAATTACGCTTTTGGTTCTGGATCTTCATGCTCCAAGTGTTGCTACTGTAAAAAACGGCGCTCAATTACTGGATTTTCTAAAAGGTGAATGGACAACATATCTTGCCTTTACGCTTTCGTTTTTCAGCATTTTTATAATGTGGGTCAATCATCATAAGATTTTCAAGCAGATTTACAGTCGTAATACGGCTATAATGTTTGCAAACGGATTGATTCTTTTTCTGGTAACGGCAGTTTCATATCCTACGGCTTTATTAGCACGATTTTTTGACGGAGAAGCATCGAATATTGCTGTGGCGATTTATACAGGAATATTTGTGCTAATTAATGTTTCGTATAATTTATTATGGTTTATTGCAAGCCACAACAAGAAACTTTTACGTCCTGAAATCACAAATTCGGCAATAATTAAAATCAGAAATAATTATTTATATGGATTGCCGACTTACTTAATTGCGTTCGGAATTTCATTTCAATATCCGGCAATTGCTTTGGCGATCAGCATGCTTTTACTGGTTTTCTGGGCAGTTTCTTCTGGAAAAATAAAAATGATTCACGAGTAAATCAATCTAAAAATGTTTTTTTTTGATCCCTAATTTCTGCATTTTAGAGATTAGCGTTGTTCCGGGTAAGTCCAATAAAACTGCTGCACCTTGCGGACCAGAAATTCTTCCGTTGCATTTTTTAACTACTTTTAAAATGTGCTCCTTCTCTATCTCCTGTAAAGTTTTAATGTAAAATTCATTTTCAGAAGCTGTAGATTCGGTTTTAAAAATCTCAGGAAAACTCATTTCTTTGATCGTTTCGTCTTTTGCAAACAAAATACTTCTTTCCACCATATTTTCCAGCTCGCGAACATTTCCCGGCCATGCATTTGCCGTCATGCTGTTCAATACTTTTTTAGAAAAACCTTTTATCTTTTTATTGATTTTATTCGAATGTTTTTCCAGAAAAAAATTTCCTAAAACTTCAATATCTTCTGCACGGTCACGTAAAGGCGGAAGCGGAATCGGAAAAACATTTAGTCGGTAATACAAATCATTTCTAAATCGGCCTTCGGCAACTTCTTTTTCTAGTAATCTGTTGGTTGCCGCAATTACTCGAACATTAACTTTTATCGTGTTTTTGCCACCAATTCTTTCTATTTCTTTTTCTTGGAGCACACGCAGCAATTTTCCCTGCAGTTCTAAGGGCATCTCTCCTATTTCATCTAAAAAAATGGTGCTGTTTTCGGCTTGTTCAAATTTCCCAATTCTGGCTTCTAAGGCGCCGGTAAAAGCTCCTTTTTCATGTCCGAATAATTCACTTTCAATCAGATTCTCCGGAATCGAAGCACAATTTACTTTTACCATTTTTTTATTCGAAACCGATGATAAATTATGAATGGCGCTGGCTACGAGTTCTTTTCCCGTTCCTGTTTCTCCAGAAATCAAAACAGTAGATTGCGAAGAAGCAACCTGAGAAATCAATTCGTAAACATTTTGCATGGCGTCGCTTTTTCCTACAATTCCATGAAAACCTTCGTTCTTAATTATAGGTGGTTCATTTTCTTCTGGCGTATTCATTTTCAATTTTGAAAGTACATCAATTTTACTTTCATATTCCTGAGTCAAAATAATATTCCTTACAGTAATAGAAAGCTGCATCGCAATTCCTCTAATAATTCGGTTAGATTCCCTGCTGAACGTTTTAGCATTTTTAAAGAAAAGAAAAAGTACATTTCTGTTTCCTTTAATATAAGGAAGACAAATTCCTATTCCGTTTTTAAAACCTTTATTATTTGGTAAAGTAATAGGATCTGGAATTTTTTTTCCGTTTAAAGTGTTGAGATCAAAAACAACCGTATCAGCCGAATCCATACATAAATCAAAAAAACCATCATTAATGATTAATCCTTTTGACTTCGAATCTTTCTGCAAAAATTGATAGAAAATATGGTATTCGGTTTCATTCTCATCGGAGGAAGCCAGAATAAAATCATCAAAAGAAAATTCGTCTTTTAAAACGCCGCTAACTACATGATCAAATTCTTCTTTTGTTAAAGCCTGAGAAACAGCAGAGCAGATTGACATAATCAGCAGTTGTTCTCGTTCTCTTTCCTGCAGTCGGTTCATTAAAACTGCAGTTTGGTCTATCGGCTTTTCCATAAATAATTCGTGTGGTATTCGGTAACAGGGTAAATTTAAGAAATAGCCCTAACTAAATTACTATTGATTTTCTAAATATAATAGGTTCAGATAATAAAATTACGATATATCGTAGTCACAAAGACAATACTTTAGCATTAAATCATTAACTTACAATACTTTAAGTTAAATGGAATATTATTTGGTTATTCTTTGACTGATAAAAATTTAACGGCTTTTTATTTCTTAATCTAGGTTAATCGATGCAGGACTATAACAGACGTAAATTTGTAAAAGAAAATCAATAACAATTTAATACATATAAAAACCATGGAAAATAAAATTTTAGGCTTACACCATATTACTGCAATTGCAGGTGACGCTAAACGTAATTTCAACTTTTACTCCAACATATTAGGATTAAGATTCATCAAAAAAACAGTGAATTTTGACGATCCGGGAACGTACCATTTTTACTTTGGAGATGAAGTAGGAAGCGCTGGAACTATCTTAACTTTTTTCCCTTGGGGAGAAGGAATTCAGCAAGGAAGAAAAGGCTCTGGAATGGCAACTGAAATTGGTTATTCTGTTCCAAAAGGAAGTTTGGATTTCTGGCAGAAACGTTTCGAACAGTATAATGTAATTTACAATAAACCAGCTGAAAAATTCGGAGAAAAATATTTGACTTTCTTAGATCCAGACGGATTGAAATTAGAGCTAATCGAATCTAAAACAGAAGATAACAGAAAACCTTGGGAAACTGACGAAGTAAAAGCAGATGTGGCAACAAAAGGTTTCCATAACATCACATTGACTTTAAACAGCATAAAAGCAACTGCTGCAATCTTAACCGAAATATTTGGTTATAAATTGATTGACCAAGATGTAAACCGTTATCGTTATGCAACAGATGCTGTAGAAAATGCTGCCATTGTGGACTTGGTAGAATTGGCTGACGAAAAACGCGGTCATGTAGCAAACGGATCTGTTCACCACGTAGCATTCCGTGTTCAAAATGATGAAATTTTAATGCACTTCCGTGAAAAAATCGAAGCTTACGGATTGTCTATTACGCCTCAGATTGACAGAAATTATTTCCATTCTCTTTATTTCAGAGAACCAGGCGGCGTTTTATTTGAAATCGCTACAGAAAACCCTGGTTTTACAGTTGATGAAAGTTTAGAAGAATTAGGACAAAACCTAAAACTTCCTGCACAATATGAGTCAGACAGAGCTGCGATCGAAGCCCATTTGGTAAAAATCAATTAATACTAATACTTAAATACATAGTCTCGGCAGCGATCGGGATTATGTATTTTAAATATAATAATCTAACGTTTTAATATTAATACAAATTTATTATGGCAAAAATAGCATTATACGGATTTGGCCGAATTGGGAGACAGTTCCTTCGAGTGGCTTTAAAAAATGATCTTTTTATTCCCGAAGTTATTGCTGATATTCAGGATATAGAATTGTTAGGCGCGCTTTTTAGTGTTGATTCCAATTACGGAAGATGGCACGAAGAAGTAAAAACAGCTGATGAAAACTTTATTATTGGCGACAGAAAAATTCCATACAAAAACTCAAGCAAAGAAATTCCGGACTGGAAATCGCTTGGTGTTGATTTGGTTGTGGATTGTACAGGACGTGCGACTACAAGAGACAACGCTCAGAAACATATTGACAACGGAGCCAAATACGTTTTGGTTAGTGCGCCAAGTAAATCGCTGGCAGACTGCGACGCAGTTCTTTTAAAAGGAATTAATCTAGATGAATTTGATTCTGAAAACCATAAAATTATAAGTATGGGAAGCTGTACCACGAATGCTTTGGCGGCGGTGGTAAAAGTAATTAAAGAAAATTTTGGAATTGAATACGGACTTTTTTCAACAGTTCACTCTTATACTAATACGCAGTCGTTGACAGATCAGCCCATGAAAGATCGTCGTGATTCCTGGGCGGCGGCTGAAAATATAATTCCGTCTTCATCTGGAGCAGCAAAAGCTTTGCAGTTTATCTGGAGTGACTTGAAAATCACAGGAAAAGCATACAGAGTTCCAACCAAAACAGGAAGTATTGCAGAATTAAACCTGGTTACAACCAAAGATTGCTCTGTAGAAGAAGTTAATGATGCTTTTAGAAAAGCTGCAAAAGAAGGCCAGCTTAAAGGTGTTCTGGATGTTTTGGAAGAACAATGGAGTTCTGCCAGAATTGTTGCGGATCCACATTCTTCTATAATCGATTTGCCACTTACAACAAAACAAGGTAATCTGCTTTCTGTAGCTGCTTGGTATGATAATGAATGGGGATTTGCGAACAGACTTGCAGAAGCTGCTCAATATTTATCTCAAAAGATTTAAGCTGTAATTGATATATAATAAGTACAAAAGGGACAATTTTAATGTCCCTTTTGTATTTTATGGAGTATTGTTTGAAATTTAAATTCTACAAAAATCGGAGTGTCGTTATATAACATCAAATCTTCTTATAAAAACTAAATTTGAGAGAATTACAAAATATACTATTATGAAATTTATTTTAACTCTCTTTTTATCAGTACTTCTTTTTTCATGCCAGCAAAAAGAAAATAAAGAAACACCGCAAACTTCTGTTGATAATGCTGAACCCGTTTTAGCTGCGGAAAACAAAAACGAAAAAGAAACCAAAGAAAACAAACAAATAGAAGATACTATTGTGATGAGTTTTAAGAATGAAAAAGGTTTATATGCAGCAGAAGGCTCTATAGATTCTATCCATTCAAAAGTGTATGTCAAATTTAAAAATGAAGATTTAGGTAAATTGACAGCAAAAATAATTACTACAACCGGCAAAGGAAACATCCGTTTCAATCAAGTTATTTATCCTGATAAATCTTCCGACGGACCATTTGGAATGGATTTAAAAATCGACCTCAACCAAAAAGGAAATCACATACTAGTAATTGGACATTCCTTAATGGCTGACAATCCATATTGGGGAAAATTTAAGGTAGAGCTTGAGAATAAATAATATCGCTTATCGCTTTATTTTCTGAAATTTTTCTAAAATCCCGTTATTTTACCAAGCGAATCCCCATAAACTGCCATTGATGGCGGGGATGAAAAAAATTGCGATAGGTTGCACGGCTATGTCCTTTTGGTGTTGCCACCGATGCCCCGCGTAAAACCATTTGGCTGACCATAAATTTACCGTTATATTCTCCAATTGCGCCTGGCGCTTTTTGAAATCCAGGATAAGGCAAATATGCACTATCTGTCCATTCCCAGCGCTGTCCCCAGTTTAATTTTGGTGAAGCTGTTTCCCATTCTGCTTCGGTTGGCAGACGCATTCCTTTCCAAGATGCAAATGCAGATGCTTCATAAAAATTAACGTGGCAGACTGGTTCATTAAGTTCTATTTCCTTTAAACCTCCTAAAGTATAATTCATCCACTTGTCATCGATATAATGCCAATATAAGGGTGATTCCGCAGCGTTTTCTTTTACCCAATCCCAGCCCTCGGAATGCCAGTACTTAAAGTTTGTATAACCTCCTTCAGCGATAAATTCTAGATACTGCGCATTTGTAACAGGGTTTTTAGCTATTTCAAAAGTATCCAGATAAACTTTGTGTCGTCCGAGTTCGTTATCAAAACAAAAATCTTCTCCTTCATATCCAATTTCATAAACACCCGATTCTATTTTTACAAATTCATTGCTTTGAGGTGAATTTTGGTCAAAAATCATATCTGAACTATAAACTGGAAAAAGCGGATTATGACCAAGAATATATTTTATATCACTATATAACAATTCCTGATGCTGCTGTTCATGATTAAGTCCGAGTTCCATTATTGCTGCTAAATCAGGGGAAAGTATTTCATTTTGAAGAAAAACTTCCATCTGCTCATCAACATACGCACGGTATTGATACACATCTGTAACCGAAGGACGGCTTAAATTACCACGATCTGTGCGTACTACTCTTGCGCCCAAGCTTTCGTAATAGCTGTTAAACACAAAATCGTACTGATCATTAAATACTTTATAATCCTTGCTATAAGGTTTTAAAATAAAAGTTTCAAAAAACCAAGTGGTATGTCCGAGATGCCATTTGGGCGGACTAACATCTACCACGGGCTGTACCACATAATCTTCTATTTCGAGTGGTTTGCATATATTTTCAGAATGCGATCTTACGCTATTATATTTTTCTATTAAACGCTCTTGATTTATTAGTGTTTGTTTTTCGTACATCTTATTATCTTTTTAATTAAACAACCTGCCACAAGGCATCTACAAACCAAGATTTTGAATCCATAATATGGTCAATAGTTTTAAAACCAGATTTAGCAGCCAAATCATCACTTTCTTCCAATGAATATTTTTGTGAAAGCTCCATGTAAACCAATTCATCTTTTTCAAAATTTATTTGCTTTCCGTCTATCGTAATGGTTTGATTTTCTAAACTGATTAGATAACTTCTGCAGGCTCCAGTAATTGGATCGTACGTTTGGTAGTGTTCGAATTTTTCCAGAATAAAATCAGCATTTAATTCGGTATTGATGCGAGTGAGCAGATTAAGATTAAATGCTGCCGTAATTCCCGCTTTATCATTATAGGCATCGAGTATAATTTGTGGATTTTTTTTGAGGTCAAATCCCATTAAAACAATATCTCCTTTGGAAAGATAACTATTAAGAGTCTGGCAGAACGCCAAAGCTTCTTCCTTTTCCATATTACCAATGTTGCTGCCTAAAAATAGCACAACTTTTCTTCTTGAAGATAAATGAGCCGCTTTTTCCAGCATCTTAAAATATTCTCCTTCTAGAGAAATAATAGTAAGTTCAGGAAGATCTGTTTTAAGTTTACCTTCTAAAATAGTTAATATATTTGGAGAAATATCAATTGGCATATAATTAAAATCTGTTTTTTGATTTAAAAGATGTTGAAGCAAAAAAGCTGATTTAGTTCCGTCTCCTGCGCCAAGTTCAATCAAATCAAATGGTGTATCATTTTTCAGTATTGCTTTGGCTAGATCTGACGTTTTGTTCTGAAAGATATCCATTTCACAATTGGTCAGATAATATTCCGGCATGGCCATAATCTGCTGGAAAAGACGATCTCCTATTTTATCATAAAAATATTTAGAATGCAGTTTTTTGGGTTTGCTTCCCAGACCTTCAAGCACATCGAACCGAAATTGAACTCCAGTCTTTTCTTTAATTTGATTGGTCTTATATGTGGTTTTGTAAGATTGCAATATCATAAGATTTTAGTTTTTTAGAAATTCCTTTTTAGGCAGCATAACTATTTTCCGCCGGAATTGTTTTGCATAAAATGATGCGCTTCTGCGGTATCATCTATATTAAAGGTACGTTTTATCGCTGATTTATCATACTATTTTCAATATCCTTAACACATTTTAAAAACATTTTTTTTAATTAACGTGACATAATATTCGTGTGGAGTCATTATGATCCGAGATTTTGATTATTAAGTGTGAAAAAGAAAAATAGAAGCATCTATTTAACCGTTGGAATATCAAAAAATAAAAATACTCCATAGAAGAGTGGGAAAATTTTCATAATTTAAACCTTTTAAACTTTTTTAATAATTAAATACATAGCAAATGAAAAAATTAAGCGTACTTACATTGGCCGCGATTACATTATTTTTAACGTCATGCGGCAAAAAAGCTAATGAAACCACTACAACTGAAGAACAGCAGGTAGCAGAAAAAACGGGTAATGTAGTACCTGTAAATTTAGAAACATCTAAAGTAGACTGGAAAGCCTTTCATAAAGGAGGTTTTGCACCACGCTGGGGAACACTTTCTCTTGTATCTGGTGAAGTATCAATTGAAGGCGAAGAACTTACATCTGGTGATTTTGTAATCGATATGAAATCTATTAAGGTAGATCCTGCATCGGTAACTGAAAAAGATAAAAAATACTCAGAGTTAGAAGCTCACTTAAAAAGTGCAGACTTTTTTGATGTGGAGAAAAATCCAACTGCAGATTTTAAAATTACAAAAGTTGCCGCATTTGATGCTGCCACTGCTAAAGGAGCAATTGAAGGCGCAAATAAAACTATCAGTGGTAATCTTACCTTAAAAGGAAAAGCGCTTAATGTTACTTTCCCTGCAAAAGTTACTATCGCTGATGGAAATGCTTCTATCCAAGCTAAATTTACTGTTAACCGTACAGACTGGGATATTAAATTTGGAACTACTGAAACAGATCCAGCAGAATGGATGATTAGTAAAGATATTGAAATTGGTATTGATGTGAATACTGCTAAAAAGTAATATCCTTATTCAAACTAAAAAGCTCCTCTTATTACTAAGCAGGAGCTTTTTTTATGAATTGATTATTTTGTAAAATTAACGCCAGCCTAACTCTGGAGCTACATGTTTTAGAATTGAAGACAGTATGTGTATATTGTAATCAACTCCCAATGTGTTGGGTATAGTGAGCAGTACAGTATCTGCTTCTTGGATAGCTTCATCTTGAGCAAGTTCTGCAATGAGTTTATCCGGCTCTGCAGCATAACTCTTTCCAAAAATGGCACGTTTATCTCTTTCAATATTACCAAAACTATCAGAGCCTTTACCTTGATTTCCAAAGTAATATTTATCTTGATCATTGACCAATGCAAAAATAGAACGGCTTACTGAAACTCTTGGTTCATGCTGATGTCCGGCTTTTTTCCAAGCTTCTTTATACAATCTTATTTGTTCGGCCTGCTGAATATGGAAAGGTTTACCATTTTCATCATACTTTAGAGTAGAACTCTGCAGATGCATTCCGTTTTCAGCGGCCCATACAGCAGTAGCGTTAGAAGCTGCTCCCCACCAGATTCGATTTCTTAATCCTTCTGAATGTGGTTCAATACGAAGTAAGCCAGGTGGATTTGGAAACATTGGAAACGGGTTTGGCTCTGCAAATCCTTCTCCATTTAGTTTGTCTAAAAACTCTAAAGCTTTAGTACGTCCCATATCGGCATCTGTTTCGCCATCTTTCGGTTCGTAGCCAAAATAACGCCAGCCGTCGATAACCTGCTCCGGCGATCCTCTGCTGATTCCTAATTGTAAACGTCCTCCTGAAATTAAGTCAGCAGCACTGGCATCTTCAACCATATACAACGGATTCTCATACCTCATATCAATCACACCCGTACCAATCTCTATTTGGTTTGTTTTAGCACCAATCGCTGAAAGTAAAGGAAAGGGTGATGCCAGCTGTGCGGCAAAATGATGCACGCGGAAATAAGCACCATCCAAACCAATTTCTTCTGCCGCAACGGCTAAATCGATTGACTGGAGAAGTGTATCAGCAGCTGTACGAGTTTGATAGGAAGGATGATTGGCCCAGTGCCCAAACGATAAAAATCCTATTTTCTTCATCGATAGTTTTATTCTAATTTATATTCCCAAATATACGCATCATTTACCGAAGTATAATCTTTATATATTTCCTAATATCTTTTGTCTGCTTAAATTTCTTTTGAAATTTTATAAGATGTGTTCTATCTCTTTTCTTTAAATTTGAGTAAATATTACTACAGCTCTCAATTTTTAAGAATTTAAGCCCGACATAAATGGATGAAACGAAAACACAAAGTCTTGAGGTAACCAAGAAAGTATTACCAATTATTCTGGCAACTTCTATTTTTATGCAGATGCTGGATTCTACTATCCTCAATACTTCTATAACTGCTATTGCCAAGGATTTGCACGAATCGCCTCTGGAAATGCAGAATGCCATTATAAGTTATGTATTGACATTGGCGCTTTTCATGCCGGTCAGCGGTTTTCTTTCGGATAAATTTGGCACAAGAAAGGTTTTTATTGCCACTTTAGTGTTGTTTAGTCTGGGCTCACTTTTCTGCGCGCTTTCGCAATCCTTAACCCACTTGGTTTTTGCAAGGGTAATTCAAGGTATTGGCGGCAGTTTGATGACACCTGTTGGCAAACTTGCATTGATTAAAACGTTTCCGAAAAGAGAATTATTAAAGGCGATGAATTTTGCCATTATTCCAGCATTAATTGGTCCGGTTTTGGGTCCGTTGGTCGGCGGCTATATGGTAGATTATCTTTCTTGGCACTGGATCTTTTTGATCAATATTCCGTTTGGGATTATTGGTATTATTTTAAGTTTGAAACACATGCCGGATTATAAATCTCCCATAATTGATTTTGATTTAAAAGGTTTCCTAATTTTTGCAGCAGCATCTCTCCTATTGTCAATTTCATTAGAATTATTTGGAACTACAGTTCGTTTAACTCCTGTGCTGATGCTGTTAATGTCAGGATTGCTAATGCTTTATCTGTACTATCGTCATGCCATATCTGATAACAATCCTATATTTCCTTTAAATTTATTTCAGGTTCGAACTTTCCGTGTGGGCATAATTGGTAATCTGGCAACACGTCTGGGTTACAGTTCTATTCCGCTTTTACTTCCAATGATGATTCAAATTGCTTACGGAAAATCTGCGGTGGTCTCAGGATGGATTGTTGCTCCAATGGCACTTACTGCTATTTTTGGAAAATCTTATGTTATCAAAATATTAAACACTTTTGGGTACCGAAAAACCTTAATGGTAAATACTTTTATAATTGGAATAGTAATTTGTGCACTTGCCATACCTACAATTCATACTTCTATATACTGGTACATACCTATAATTTGTGTTCTGGGTTTCTTTAACTCGATACAATTTACTTCCATGAATTCTATCTCTATTGCAGATTTGAGAAATTATCATACCAGCAGTGGTAATTCTTTAGTTTCTGTAAATCAACAACTCGCAATTGGTTTTGGAATTGCTTTGGGATTATTAGTGCTTAAAATTTTTCAAGGTGATGTAAAACTTATCCATAACGAAATTCATAATGCTTTTCGCTATACATTTTTGATCGTAGGCTCCTTAACAATCCTTTCTGGTCTGGTTTTTAGAAGACTGCATTTAAAAGACGGAGACAATTTAAAATCTTCTGATTAATCAATTTCAAAATAGGTTTTAGATAGGTATAGGTTCTGTCTCTACTCTTCCAAGTGGTCTTCGCCAAAGTTTAAACAGTAAGATTATTAAAATAGGAAAAAAACAAACTGCCGACATTACAAGATAAATATCTTTGTAAGCTAATAACATTGCTGCCTGCGCACTTTTGTTGGAAAGACTTTTTTCTGCCATTTTTTGTGCCTGTGCTTCGGACATTCCTTTATACAAAAAGTTTCTCTTAGCGCCTGCTATTTGCTTTTGTGCGTCTTGGTTTACTGCCGAAAACTGCTGTGTAATTCCCGTTTTGTGCTGTATGTTTAAACCTGAAACAAACGTTCCTAAAACGGCACTTCCTAATAAACCTGCAAAAACTGCCTGAGCAATAATGCCGCTCATCATTCTGGATGTACTGAGTCTGGGCGGTACTTTCTCTGAAATATACAGCAGCGAAACAGGAAAAAGAAAACCCATTCCCAGTCCTTTAAAAATCAGCGGAAGAAAAAAATCTACGGTATCTATACCTGGATAAAACCTAAAGAAAAGTATGATATGATAAAATCCGTAGCAGGCAAAACCCATTATCCAGATAGTAGCCAGATAAGTTCTTTTGAATAAAAGATAAGTGCACAGGGGTATTGAAACAAACAAACCAATTAACAAAGCGAGATGAGTCTCTGCACCTGTAACCGAATCAAAACCTAAAACATTGGTCATATAACCCGTAACAACACTTCCTGTGCCGTTGACGATACCAATATAAAACATTATAAATGTTCCTATAACTACATTTTTATAACGATAAACATCTGGGTCAATTATAGGATCTGTTGTAAAACGTGTATGCAATACATAAATTCCAAAAAGTATTAATAATATGGCTGTGGCGAGTGAGATTTTAGGATCGTTAAACCAGTTTCTGCTTTGCCCTTCAGCGCTGAGAAATAAAATAACCATAAAAAATAAAATCATGATCAGCCAGCCTCTCCAGTCAAATTGAAATTTAGTTTTCATGGGCGCTGCATCAACTTTATAAAAATACCAAGCTAAGATAATACAGATTAAAAAATTGATATTCAAAAAATAAATTCCAAATTTCCAATCGTAAATACTGGTAAAATGAGCTCCAAGATACTGGTAAACATGCTGGCTTCCTTTTTGAATAAACTGAAGAATTCCGTACAGCAAAGCCATATTAAAAGCGGGATTGTATTTCAATATAATAGGTACCATAGAGGCAAAAATTCCAATTACGGAAACAATTCCTAATAGTGAACGCCAGAAAGTAAACCACTCGATACTATTAGCATACAAAGAAGCTGTATTAAATAAAATAGATAAAAAACTAGCAGACAATATCATCGTTTTTACTTTTATCTGCTTTCCTAATTTTAAGCCCAGAGGCATAAAAGCCAGCATCACAAAAATTGGAATATAAATAGAATACGTAAAAACAGTTGTTGATGCGCCAAAATGACCTAGAATTTGAGAATTATCATAAGTCGTAACATTGAGTCCGTTAAAGAAAGGAATGGTCAGAATGTATAATCCGATCAGCGTAAAAAAACTTGCTTTCTTGCCTGCAAACATATTTTATTTTTTTACTTCAACAGTTACATTCATTCCAGGCTTTACTTCGGCTAAATCTGCTGCGGCAGTTTCAAATTCTATTTTAACTGGAATTCTTTGTGTTATTTTTACAAAGTTTCCCGTTGAGTTATCAGGTTCAACCATAGAAAATTTAGCGCCTGTTGCGGGAGAGAAACCTGTAACTTTCCCTTTAAACTGTTTTCCGTCAAGAGCATCAATCGTTATTAAGACCTGCTGGCCTGTTTTAATTTTTCTAATTTGAGTTTCTTTAAAATTAGCAGAAACCCATAATTTTTGATTTAGTACAATCGTAGCAATAACCTGATTAGCATTTATTAATTCACCTATTGATAAATTGCGTTCGCCAGCAATGCCGTCTGCCGGGGCCGTTATGTGCGTGTACGATAACTGCAGTTTTGCAGCTTCAAGATCAGCCTCTTTACGCGCAACAGAAGCTCTTGCTGCTTCGAGATTTATACTACTTTGTTTGGTAACAGAATTACCAGCCTCTAAGCTTTTGCTTCCTGCTTTAAAATATGCTTCTTCTGATCTCAGTTTTGATGCCGCCTGATCGTATTGATTTCGGGTCACGGCAGAATCTGCAAACATATTCTTGAATCTCTGATAATCTTTTTGTGCCTTTTCCAGACTCGCCAAATCTCCTGCTAATTTTTCTTTAGCTGCAGATTGATTGGATGATGAAGTAACTATTGTCTGCTGGAGCGAATGCAGATTTCCTTTGGCTATAGCCAGATCAGCTTCAGCCTGCCTTACTTTTATAAGATATTCAGAATCATCCAAAATCACAATCGTATCTCCTTTGTGGAGCAGCTGATTGGTTTCGAAACGAATTTCTTTAATATGTCCCGATGCCCTTGCAGAAACATTATTAATATAAGCTTCGACTTGAGCATTATTCGTAGTTTCATAATTACTGAAGTCAAAAAACAAACTCAAAATCCAAAATCCTCCCGCGGCCAGAAAAATGAATGAAATAATAGTCAGGATCGTGTTTCTCTTTTTATCCTTTTGAACTGTTTCAGCGGGTTTATTTTCTTCGCTCATACTATTAATTTTAAAGTTTACCCATTGCAAACTGCAGGGAATAATACTGAATGATTAAATCTAAATTGGCATTTACAAGTGAAATTTTAGAGTTATTCAACTGCAGTTCAGCGTCGACCATATCACTTATTAAGGCAAAATCGTTATCGTATCTGCTTTTTACAATTTTATAATTGCTAAATGAAAGCTCAACATCTTTTTTATAAGTGGTGATATTTCTCTTGCTTTCTTCATATTTGATAAATGCTGTTTTAACCTCGCTTTCAATTTGATTTTTTACCTCATCGAGTGCAACGGTGCTTTTATCAATTTGTAATTTGTCAGCCCTAATACGATGTTTGATTCCGTAAAAACTTGAAACATCCCAGTTTAAAGAAAGACCAGCTGCCCAATAGTTAATAATATTTACATAATTTGGCCACTGCGCGGGATATTCTGTATTCAATATAAGATTGGCATTGATACTCGGAAAAAAACCACTTTTAGATATATTTAAATTTGATTCTGATAATTCTATTCCTATTGCAGCGCGCTTGATCTCTTCTCTGTAAAGAAACGCCTCTGAAAGACTGTATTGAAGTTTTACCTCTTCTAATGCAATCGTATTTTCTTCTACCACAGGTTTTAAAATCGTATTGGTCGGAAGACCGATTAGTACATCTAAATAAGTGCTGACCAACTCGATATCGTTTGTGTTTTTAAAAACTGAAACCTTAAAATTAGACTGCTGTAATTCTGTCCTAAGCAGATCGCTTTTTAAATTCTGTCCGTTATCAACACGCGATTTTAATTGTTTTAGTCTTAAATCTGTATTTACAATATTCTGTTTTGTAACTTCAATTTGCCTGTATAATTTTTCGAGAGTAAAATAATAAGTTGTAATTGCATTTTTAATTTCTGCCTGGGTCATTCTCACTGCCGATTCTTCTATCTTACTAAGAAGTTTCTGCTGTTCAATTTTTCCTTCAATTAAGCCTCCACTGTATAATGGCATAGAAGACACGATATTGGCAAACGTCTGATGATTAAAATAATCTACCGTTATACTGTTTTCGTAAAAACCTTCGTATAATTTTGGGTTTCCAATATACGTGTAACCACCGTTTATTCCAATACGGGGCACTTTCGCCATCTTTGCCTGACTGACATTTTCGTTTGCAATTTTAGCAGCAGCAACAGCCATTTTAAGCTGGCGGTTGTTTTCTAAACCCAATAAAAGAGCTTCTTCAAGCCTTATCAATTTTGCGCCGTTAATGCTGTCTTTTTGAGGAAAAGCCTGAAGCGGATTAATGCATAACAAAAACAAATAAAAAAATACTTTCTTGTTCAACATACAGGTCGTTTATTTTTTAGTTTAACACACTAATTATCAAAAAACTGACTCAATTTTAAAAAATATTCTCGAGAGAAAAGAAATGCTTTAGGCGTGGATGGGCTGAATTTAAAGGATTAACATAAAATTTTGTTAAAATATTCTTTTATAAATGTAGCAAATATTTCGATATATTAAAATAAATCACTAATATTGAGTAACTTAAAACCTAAAAATATGTTTATAGAACTTGCTCTAACCGGAAAATTCATTATAGATATTGTTAAAAGATTGAGAAATGACAAGACATTTCGAACTTTAGGATTTTTACTTTTTGTTTTAATTTTAGTCGGGACAATGTTTTTCTGGCTTGTTGAAGATCTTCCATTTCTAAAAGCACTCTCTTACTCTGTAGGCACCCTCTCTATGAACAGTCCTTATGACCGCAGTTTTACATTTTCGACAATTGGTGTTATCTTTAATATTATATACATTTTTATAGGCGTAGGCGTATATTTAATATTTGTCATTGAAGCTGGAAGAACTATTATTGCTGCGCATGAGGAATTTGAACGAAAACAAGCAGAAAAAAAGGCACTTAAAAAAGCGAAAAAGGAAGCTGGAATCTAAGTGCAATAAAAATTTATTTTTTGTTTTTGAATAGTTATCCAGAACATAAATTCAAATAGTATATTTATGAATGCAGGCTTTTTAGATCATACTGAGGCATGGGTTATTGCCCTGCTGCTATTTATATTAATGATTGTTTCAAGTTTTATTGGAAAAATTACAGGAAACCATATTCGTAAAAAAACTGATACAGAAGAAAAATTACCAGAAACTTCGGCTTTAATTGCTCTTCTTTTTTTCTTACTTGCATTTACATTCGGCATGAGCGGAGAACGTTATGACTCGCGAAGAAAAGTGGTCGTTGAAGAAGCAAACATCATTGGCACCGCTATACTAAGAAGTGATTTATATCCTGATTCTACAAGAGCTTTATTTCGAAAGGATTTTAAAGACTATGTAGAAACAAGAATATCATATTACAAAGTCGGCCCAAATGCACAAGGAATTTTAAAAGCCGACAGTTTGTCCCAGATTATTTCTGCTAAATTATGGAAAAGGGCAGCTTCCCTTTCTAAAGATCCCGTTAATTTGGCCGCTACCCAGCAAATGATTCCTGCCCTGAATGATATGATTGATGTAACCACCAGCCGACTTACAGGCGAAAAAGCAAAAGTTCCGCCTAGCATTTTAGTGATGTTATTTTTTCTTGCGATGATTATTGCATTTTACGGCGGTTATTCTGAAGGCCGTAAAGGTAAAGTTGACTGGCTGGTTCAAGTAGGGTTTTGTCTTTTAGTTTCTTTGGTGCTTTTGTTTACTCTAGATCTGGATAGACCCCGCAGAGGTTTTGTCAACTTAGACATTCCAAATCAAACCATAATCGATTTACGGAAGAATTTCCAGTAATGATTTAGTGAAAGTTATCCTAATTAATCCTGCAAAAGATCCTGAACAATTTGAAGAGAAGCAGCTTCACAAAAATCTAAACCTGAGTAATCGGGATTTAATCCGCCAATGTATGGCACTGCCATAATATAAAGATTTTTATTAAAGGCTCCATATTGGTCAATAACCTGAAAATTGTCATTAATGGCTATACCCGAAACATTCATAAAATATTCGCCAGCTTCATCTTTTTGTACAGTGTCTTTATTTTGCATAAAGGCGGTGTGACCTGCTTCATTAGATTTAAATTTTAAGCGTGCCGGGCTGATCGCTTTTTGATTCACCAGACTCTTAAAAGGGAAATCATTGTATTGCAGATGCGGCTGTCCGATACAATCTATAAAAGTTTTATAATAGACAGACTGTTTTTTATCGCTCTCATCGGTGAAGTGATATAAAATACCTCCTTCAACCTGAGGTTCAACAGAACTGTCATCGCCTACAGGAATAAGATCCAAAACGCCCGCTTGATGAAGCGCAAGAAGTTCTTCGCATGATTTCTGAGGAACATAAGCAATTACAATTGAAATAAGCGGCTTAAGAACCTTTTGAAGTCGCTGCATATCTTCTGCCGAAAGGTATTTCGCTGGATGATTCATCGCAAAACTTAATACGCCAAGCATTTCTTTCCAATAAATCGATTCTTGTCTTTTGATAGATTTTTCCGCTTGGACATATTCGGCTCTTAGAAGCTGGAACGGATCTAAACGCTCACGGAGTTCCATCATTTCGTCCACAAATTCTTCTATTGATAAATCTCTTATCTGCTCGTAAAATTTAGAATCCCTTTCGCGGAAAATCTCTTTAAAATTCTTTTCAAAAATAAAGTCAAGCGATAAAAAGCCATTGTTGTTTTTTCGGTGTTCATCTATTTCTTCCTTTGTAAGCAGGGAATCATTTGATAGATGAGAATCTTCTAAATGAAATCGTACCGCTGGAAGCATGCCACTTCTGGAGTGCATCATAATTTTAAATTCGCTGCTTTCAGGAAGTACTTTAAAATGTAAACCTCCGTTTTCATCAAATTCAAAAGATCCATTATGTCTTGCCATAGTTCGAACAGCATCTATAGCGGTTAATGAAGAGCCTTTAACTGCTACAGCATGATTAAGGCGCTGAATCAATTTTTGAGGGGGATATGGCGCATCATAATAACCTGGAATTTTTCCTTCATGGGATTTAGGCCAGTTGTGTCCTGTGCAGATAATAGCAAAATCAAACTCTTTGATTTGCCCATCGGTAGTTTCAACCTCAACAGTATTGGATTTCAAATCGTATTTAATATCAGCCACTATAGTTTGAAAATGTATTTGTGTATTAATCCCTGCTTTAGAAGCCGTTTTACAGAGCATATCAAATTGAGCTGCCAGATATTCACCAAAAAGTAATCTCGGAAAGACTTTGTAATCATTAAATTTATTGGGATCAATATTGAATCTTTTCAGCAATTCTTCGGGTGCGTGATGTATCCATTCTGACATTGGCGTAACAATATCTGGGACTTCATTTCCAGAAACATTTGTAATATGCTCGTTATTTGCTCCTTCCGTGCTATAAGGCATTCCAGACCCAAGCTGTGCTTTTCTTTCAAATATTTCTACGTCAAAGTCGTTCTTCCCTGATTCCACCAGACGCTTGTACATAAAAAGTCCGCTTGGACCACCGCCTAAAATTGCAATTCTCTTTTTACTGTTATTATCCATTACATTCTCTTATTAAGGAATTCAAATATTTATGTTCAAATAAAAACGCCTCAAATTTAGATTGAGACGTCTTTATGCTTTTTTAGTTTTCGGATTGTTAATTCTATTAACTGTGATGCATAAAACATCCATTATTTAAGTTTTAACGATGCCATTTTTAAACAGTTAAATTTAAATCAATTTCCAATTGTGCATTTACATAATTCTGATTAAAAAATTATATGATATCACTTTTCATTGTTAACGCTTTTTCTTTGATCCACTTAAATTAAATCAACCCTAACTATTAGATTATCAATAAGTATACTGGGAATTGTGTAACATACTCTTGAAATTAAATACATTGTAAAGTAATCTCATTTGTACCTTTAATAGTAATTTAAAACTATTTTATAATCAAAAAATAATACGTTATGGCAGAAATAAAAATTGAGAAAAAGAAACCAATATGGCCTTGGATTGTAGCACTTTTGATAATCGGAGCGCTTGTATACTATGTGTTCTTGAAAGATCATGAAACTCAAAGTGAAAGTACTATAGAAATTGAAAATACTAGTGCTCAATAATACTTACTATACTGTGAAAACCTGTCATCGTTTGATGTGATTTTTGAACAGTTAGAAAGAAAAATAATATTTATTAAAAAAAAGAATTTATGGAAAATAAACATAAAAATTTATACAGATTGGATGAACTTTCTGATTATAAGATAGCTTCAAATTATTCAGACGTTAGAGGATGGAAAATAGTAGATGCTGATAACCGCACTATAGGCACAATTGATAACCTATGGGTTAATAAAGATATGCAGCGCGTAGTTTACCTGGATGTAAAAATAGATAAATCTCTAGTTGATGATACCCGTAATGAGGTGCATGATGTTTTAGCAAGTGATAATGGAAAGGAATTTATCTATCAGGATGGAGACAGCCACATTATTGTACCAATTGGAACTGTCAGCATAAATAAAGACACGAAAACTGTAATGGCAAATACGATTGGCTATGAAACTTTTAGAAATACAAGCAGATACAGCAGACAGCACAATTTTGATAGAAACTATGAAAGAAGTGTAATGAAATCTTACTACCCTGAAGAAGATTCAACTTTTTTATCAGATAGTGACGATGACACTTTTTACAACCGCAGAGAATTTGACAATAGATAATTATTTACCTATAACGAATCAAATCATAAAATACAGTAAAGGCCAAACGTTTAAATATGTTTGGCCTTTTTTATTGGTGCGAAGCAGGAATGATTTTCTTTCTAATAGAATAAAAAAAAAACCTGCACTAAATAGAAGTGCAGGTTTATAAAAGTTAGTGCTAAAGAAGCTCCGATTACTTTTCATCGGCTGCGTTAGCATCAAAGTTGATTGTGTTGTAAGCTGCTTCTGTAAGCAGTGTATCAGCTTCTTTTTCTTCAGCTAATGTTTTTTCTAACAGTAATACTGCATCATCTTCTCCAAGAGTAGAAGCAAAAGCGGCAAGTGTTCCGTAAGTAGCAATTTCGTAATGCTCTATTTTTTGTGAAGCGGCGATAATTCCTGCATCACGAACTGGTCCTTTTTCAGTTTCTTCCATGATACTTTCGCCTTCTTTGATAAGACCTTCCATAGCATCACATTTTTTCGCCGCAGCTTTCTCACCTACCGATTTAAAAACTTGTTCCAATCTTGTAACTTGTTTTTCTGTAACCGCAAGGTGGTCGTTAATAGCTGCAATCAAATTTTCTGATGTTGCATTTTTAGCCATCTTAGGAAGTGCTTTTACTAATGCTTTTTCAGCCCAGTAAATATCTTTCAATGAGTCGTTAAATAATTCTCTCAATCCATCAGCTGCTGACGGTTTTGCTTTTACCGCACCTTTAGAAGCCGCTGTGGTTTTAGCTGCTGTAGTTTTTGATTTCGCTGCTGGAGATGCTCCAGTACTTTTTTTTGCCGTAGCTGTATTTTTTTCTGCAGTTTTCATAATTTTTAATTTTTAGATTATTGTCAAATTTACAATGCTGTTGCTTAATGATTTTACAGCTTTCTTTTAGTTCTTTACAGTATTCAAATCTTTTTAAAATCCTCAAATACTTACAATTAGCGTATTGCTCATAAGTTTAGGATGATTGTTTTTCATCGGCATCAAAAAGCTGCGATTCCATAAATTTTCCTGTCATAATATTTCCCTGTTCATCTTCCCATTGTGTTACAATATTTTCGATTAACTCGGGTTCAAAATCAATAATTTTCATTACCTGGCTGCCAAATTCTTGACGTACCTCCTGTCCTACTTTAAACATGATCTTAGTTTTTTTATGATTATAAAATAAGTCGCTGCCGCAACAATTACTTTTAAAATATTTCTTGTATGCATTTAATAATATGCAGGTTAAAATTACTCAGATTCTTTTCTGTGCTCTTATATTATTATAGTGCTTTATTATATTTTCTTTAGTTTCCAAAAAAAATGAAAGACTTTGAATTACAAAAGCTTATCTAAGTGAATGGGCAGATCATTTATACGTTTACCTGTGGCATGAAATATAGCATTTGCTATAGCTGGCGGCATTCCCACAACACCAATTTCTCCTACTCCTTTTACACCTAAATCATTCACAAATTGATCTTCTTCCTCCACAAAAATCACGTCGAGATCATGAATATCAGCATGAACCGGGATGTGATATTCTGCTAAATTGGGATTCATATATTTTCCAAATTGATGGTCCAGAATAGTTTCCTCATGAAGCGTTTTGCTGATTCCCCAGATCATTCCGCCCAGAATCTGGCTCTCTGCGGTTTTGGGATTAATAATTTTTCCAGCCGCTACAGCTGTTACTGCTCTTTTTACTTCTATTACTCCTAATTCTTCATCTACTTCAACCTCCACAAAAACAGCGCTGTGAACCGCTTTCGCTTTTTTTCCATAAGTAAGCGGATTGGGCATTGAAGTGGAGGTTGTTTGTATTGGTTTTCCTTCATTGTACTTGAAAATTTCATTGATGTTAAATTTCACTTCAGGATTATTTTTTGCTATAATGAATCCGTTACTAAAAGTTACATCTTCAAACTTCACTTCACTCAAAACCGAATTCTCTAAATATTTAGCTTTTTCAAATAATTTCTTATTAAGTGACTTGCAGGCTGCTTTAACAGCTGGGCCTACAGTCGCGGTAGTAAAAGAACCTCCTTGTATTGGCGCAAATGGCATCTTACTATCTGCATATGAAAAAGTAATAGCTTCTAACGGAAGTCCCAATTCATCTGATGCAATTTGAGTCATTATAGTCATTGTGCCTGTTCCAATATCGGTTACAGCGCTTTTAATTTCAACTTTTCCGTCTTTGTTCATTATTGCCTGCACTCTGGCTAGAAGTCTGTTAGAATCCCAAATTCCTGTAGCCATTCCATAACCAACTAGTTTACTGCCCCTTTTCATGCTTCGAGGTTCAGGGTTTCTTTTATCCCATCCAAATTTTTCGGCACCTTGCAGGTAACATTTTCGGAGTTCTTTACTCGAATATTCTTTATCTGAACTTTTATCTTTTTCAGAATAATTAATAAGTCTAAATTCAACGGGATCCATGTTTAACTTGTAAGCAAGATCATCCATGGTTATTTCGATGGCATGCATTCCTGTACTGCCTCCCGGCGCACGCATGTCAAGAGGAGAATAGACATCCAGCGGTACAAGCTGATGTTCCAGCAGTGTATTATCAGCAGGATACAGCATGTTCGCCCAATTGACTACTATTTCAATATAATCTTCAAACTGGGAAGTTTCTGCTATCGCTTTATGGTACATTGCATGTACTCTTCCCTTCTCGTCTGCTCCAAATTTGGTCAATTGAATCGTAGGTGGTCTATGTCCGAAAGTATACATCTGTGCTCTATCAAGCGTAACCCTTACATTTCTTTTTAGGGCAAGAGAAGCCATAACAGCCATAAACAGCTGATATTGCGGGCGAAGTCCCGAACCAAAACCACCACCGACAAAAGGCGCGATAACCTGCACATTTTTCATTTTTAAACCAAAAACATTGGCTACATACATCTGCGAGTTAATCGTTCCCTGAGTTTTGTCGTATATTTTTAGTTTGTTTTTGCCTTCATAAACTACAGTTGTTGCAAACATTTCCATCGGATTATGATGTTCTGTTCCGTGCTTAAATTCTCCTGAACTTTGAACAAAAGAATTTTCATACGCTTCCTGAAAATTTCCAATTGGTTTTGGCGGAGGTGGTTTAAGCATTGAGGCAAGACCTTTCTTAGCGTCTCTCGCTTTATGTAGATTAGCTTCTAAACTTGTTTCAAATTCTTCTTCCTTATAGGCTAACTTAATTTGTGTCGCAGCATACCGTGCCATTTCAAATGTTTCGGCAACTACTAAAGCAATCGGCTGACCGTTATATTTTATTTCATCATCTTTAAATGGCTTAAAAACCGTTCCTGGAGGCGCATCCATATCTGCATATTGAAAATCAAACCATGCCGTTGAAGGCTTATTTTCATGGGTAAAAATTTCAATTACCCCCTCTAAGGCTTTTGCATCTGTCGTATCAATAATTGCTATTCTTCCTTTTGTAATAGTACTGTTTACAACATAGCCGTACAATAGATCCGATGTTTCATACTCACCAGCATATTTCGCACTTCCTGTAACTTTCAAACGGCCTTCTAAACGGCTGACCGGTTTTCCTATTGAAGATGATTGTATCATTTTTTTAAATTTAAATTATAGTGATTTACAATGAAGGTTTTGCGCCAGGACGCTGTGAATCTGGCATTAACGCCATAAAGCAATTACGGACAATAGCTCTTTTCGCCAGTTCAATTTTAAAGAAATTATGTTCGTAACCTTTCGCTCCCTCCAAAATAATATGAGCTGCCTGAGAAAAGTTTTCTCTATTTGGTTCTTTATCTTTTAAAAAATCTTCAGCCTCTTTAACTCTCCAGGGTTTGTGGGCTACGCCTCCCAATGCGATTCTAGCTTCGTTAATAAGACCGTTTTGAATATCAAAACCAGACGCAACTGAAATCAGTGCGAAAGAATAAGAACTCCTATCCCTGATTTTTAAATAGGAATAGCTTTTTTCAAAACCTTTTTCAGGAAGATCAATACTTGTAATTATTTCTCCGTGCTTCAGATTATTATCAATATTAGGCGTATCTCCAGGAAGTCTATGAAATTCGGCGAAAGCCAAAACCCGTTCCCCGTCTGGACCGCTTATATTAACCTTAGCATCTAATGCAGCCAAAGCAACGCACATATCAGAAGGAAAAACAGCAATACAATTTTCGCTCTGTCCTAAAATAGCATGAATTCGATTGTAACCCTTTATGGCGGAACAGCCAGAACCAGGATCGCGCTTGTTGCAGGGTGTACTGGTATCATAGAAATAATAACATCTTGTACGCTGCATCAGGTTCCCGCCATTGGTGGCCATGTTTCTAATTTGTGCAGATGCTCCAGCCAATATTGCTTTGGACAATAACGGATAACGCTCCTCAATTATAGGATCATAAGCTGTTGCTGCATTAGTATGTAAAGCTCCAAGCCGAACACCACCGTCTTCCAGACGAATAATTGAATTATTTTCGATTATTGGATTGATATCAACTAGTTTATCTGCTTTAGTAATAAAGTACTTAAGCAGATCATTTATATTGGTTCCACCCGCAACAATTTTATTTCTAATATCTCCATTGATTTCTAAAACTGCCTGATCGGAGGTGGAAACTTTTGTATAAGAAAAATTATTCATAACGCCCTCCTTCCTTGACTTCCATAATTGCATTAATAATTCCTTTACTAGCACCACATCGGCATAGATTGCCACTCATTAATTCTTGAACTTCTTCTCGCGTTTGTGCTTTTCCTTCTTGCAGCATTCCTACAGCACTACAGATCTGACCTGGTGTACAGTAACCACATTGAAAAGCGTCATGATCTATAAAAGCCTGCTGTATTGGGTGCAGCTGTTCTCCATCTGCAATTCCCTCGATTGTAGTTATAGTACTGCCATCTTTCATAACACCTAATGTGAGGCAGCTTAATATTCTTTTGCCATCTACTAAAACAGTACAGGCGCCGCACTGACCATGTTCACAACCTTTTTTAGTTCCTGTAAGATGAATTTCTTCACGCAGAACATCCAGCAGGGAAACCCAAGGTAAAAGTTTTAAGTTATACGATATTCCATTAACAACCAGCGAGGTAGAATGCGTTTCATTTGTTTTCATAAGAGGATCATTTGAAGTGAGAAGAATTATTGAGATTAAAATTACTTCTATTACGTAACAAAGAATTATACTATTATGACGTCTTATTACAGAACTTCTACTACTTATTTATTCACTAAATTTCTAATTCTAAAAAATACAGTAACTTTTTAATACATATTACAAAACATTCTCATTATGAATCCCTTAACCAACATAATAATATAAATCATTATTTTAATTCTGTAATAATTTCTGATTCGCATTTATCAAATTTGTTTAAAATTAAAGTAAAGCACATGAAAAAGTTTTTACGTTATAATGGTCTTTCTATCTGCTTTTTAATCTTATTTTTAGGAGCAATGATCGGTCAGACTATATTTGGCTTTTTGGAACACAATAAAGAGTTGGCAGAATTCGGGATTCCTGCCATAAATTTATCAGATTATCTTGTTTCAGGCCATTTCATTCAGTCTACTTTTGAAAATTGGGAAAGCGAATTTCTTCAAATGGCGCTTTTTATTTTACTAACCATTTTTCTAATGCAGAAAGGTTCTTCTGAATCTAAAGATCTGGACAAAGAGGAAGATGTCGATAAAGAACCATCACCCGATCGAAAAGGCGCTCCATGGCCTGTAAAAAAAGGAGGATGGATTCTTAAAATATATAAACATTCGCTGACGATTGCTTTATTCTTATTATTTATATTTTCGTTTGCGGCTCATTTTTATGGAAGTCTGAAAGATGAAAACGAAAAATTATCACTAAAAGGTCGTCCTCTAGAATCTGCAGCGCAATATCTTGGAGACTCACGATTTTGGTTTGAATCTTTTCAAAACTGGCAGAGTGAATTTTTATCGGTTTTTGCCATTGTAATTCTTTCCGTTTATTTAAGACAGATCGGCTCTTCGCAATCCAAACCTGTAGATGCACCAAATATGCAGACAGGCGAAAGCTGAAAACTATCAAAGAAATAAAGCTTTTATCAATTAAAACTTTTCGTTATGCATACAGTTACAGCATGGAGCACGACGGCTCAGGCAGATATTGAAAATAGTAAAATACTTTTAGAAAAAAATATACTTAATTATACTTATCAATTTTACAATACAGGAGATTCTCTGTGGATTGTTGCCTGTTTACCCAAAAATGGCAGAGTAGCTTTTCGTGCAGCATTTGCAATGAACAGCAGTTTTAATGTAGTAAATATCTTGGATGATCAGGATACTATAACTATTGAACTTAAATATAAATTAGGAAGTTATGAGGTGCGGATTAATTTTCCAGAGGCATCTTCTCCAATAATGCATTACACAACCACTTTTACAGCAAATGTTCCTTTAATGATTCCGTTTTGGCCTCGAGATATTGTTCCTCTTACTCAAAATGGAAAGATTGAAAACACAAATGGAAAAATACATATGGAACAATTTGGGTCTCGATCTGGACTGCTATTTGTAAGTATTACGAAACCAAAAACAGGATCTCTATTCTATTTTCAGAATCTTACTTCGTTATCTGAATACTGTGAGGCAACTCAAACAGAGTCCAAAAATACAGTTGGGGGAAACTGGCCGGAAATTGGATTTCAATTACCAATTACGGATAAGCTCCCTCTTCCTGCTGATAAATCTTTTATAATTTCCGATGCTTATATAATACTGCAGCCTGAAATAGTTGAAAAGACAGAAGATATATGTGAGCATTATTTAGATAATCTAGTGACAATATACAAGACGCTTAAAGAGCCTGAAATTGAATATCATAACTGGCCAGAAATTGCCCAAAATGTTCTACGTGATTTATATCATAACAAAGGCTCATGGACACAAACTAACGGAATGCCTTATCTCAATGCCTACTTATGCGATTATGAAACACCTGCAGAAAGTATGGTGCAGCTCGCTGTTTTATCTCCTTATAAAGAATATGAGAAATGGAACGGAGAAAAACATCCGCTTTACGATGAAATAATCAAAGGACTGCCTGCTTTTTATGATCCAAAGATAAACTGCATCAATAGATGGCTTCCGGCATTGGCAGCTAAACTCGATGGATCTGAAGAACAAAAAAAGGAAATGGTAATGGATTCCTGGTATCTGCATCATCCGTTAATGAACTTTGCGAGGTTTGCTTTGCATGGAGACAAAACAGCAGCAAAACTAGTTTTGGATTCTGTCGATTATGTTATTAAAGCGGCACATCATTTTAAGTACGAATGGCCTGTATTTTATAATATGGAGACCTTTGAAATATTAAAAAAAGAAACAGCTCCAGGCGCAGGCGGTGAAAAAGATGTTGCCGGTGCTTATGCGCATTTGATGTTACTTCTTTTTAAACTGACAAAGGAAAAGCGTTATTTACAGGAAGCAGAAAAGGCTGCAAAAAAACTGGAAAAATACGGCCTTAATATTCTTTATCAAGCCAATAACACAGCCTTTGCGGCCGGAGCATTATTGGAATTATACAAAATAACCAAGAAGAAAATTTATCTCAATTTAAGTTATACCTGCCTTACGGGATTATTTAAAAACGTACAGCTCTATGACTGCAGATATGGATTTGGAAAAAATTATACCAATTTCTTCTCCATATTTCCACTTAATGATGCACCATATACGGCAGCTTATGAAGAATTAGAGGTTTATGCTGCTTTATCAGAATATTTTATTCAGGCAAAGGATGTTGAGATTCTTCCATCTCTAAAAATACTGCTTCCGGAATTTATTAAATATGCTGTTAATAGAATTGCATATTATTACCCTCCTAAGCTTCCTAAAGAAATGCTTTCGGAAGAAGTCAAAACGGGTGAATTACAGTCGGATTTATGGGTTCCCTTGGAAGATTTATATAATGGATGGGAAAAAAGCGGACAAGTTGGACAAGAAGTTTACGGAGCGGGAATGGCTTTTGGCATTGTACCCAGACAGTACATTAAAATCGACGAGGACTTCTTAATTTTTATTGACTATCCAAATCAATTTACTAAAAGAGGAAAATCTGTGATCCTACAGCTTAATGGAGATAAAGCAATGACCTGTAATTTGAAAATTATCAAAGTAAAAACCAAAAAGATTCAAATGAACGTCGAACAGAAAAGTCAAATTCTGAAACCACATCAAAAAAATGCCAACATGCACGAATACAAAGTTTCTGGACAAGGCGCTATTAAAATTTCTTGGTAATAATAGAAATGATGATATATCTATTTTGTTTTTCAAATTTTAGAAATTGATCATCAAAAAAGATGTCTATTTTTCCGTCAGTTTATTAATCATGCCGTTGAAAATAAATCCGTGAAAAGGCAGTACAGAATACCAGTATAGTTTACCTAGAATTCCGTTGGGTTTAAAAGTAGCTGCCTGATATAAAGTATTATGTATAATTTTAAATTCCAGCCAAGCCTCTCCCGGAAGTTTCATTTCGGCATACAGCACCAATTTTCCTTCTTTCTTATTGGCATAGACTACCCGCCAAAAATCTAATGCATCACCAGCGTGAATCTCCTTTTTATTTGTTCTTCCTCTTCTGGTGCCTACACCGCCAAAAATTTTGTCAATAAAACCACGCAGATCCCAAAGCCAGTCTGCGTAATACCAGCCTGTTTCTCCGCCTATAGACCAGATTCTAGCAATGGTATATTCTCTATTTTTAACTTCTCTTTTTCGTCGGTCTATAAAACAGTTTCTTTTAGGAACTTTAAGATAGCTTGCTACGTTTCCTTTAAATCGTCCGCTTATTTGAGAATCTTTCCAGCTGGAAATTATTGCATCTTCGTTAATTTTTACCAAAGCCCTTTGCAGCGCTTCTTTGTAACTGATTGGCGTAACTCCTAATAAATTATTTATTCGGTTATCATTGCATATTACCTCTACTTTCATACTGCTGACCAAAGCAGAAGCAAGTTTAAAAGAAGTAGAAGTAACAAAATACAACCAATAAGAAGATAGTTTTGGAGTCATTACCGGCACAGTAAAAATGTATCTTTTGAGTTTTTTTGCTTTAGCAAATTCTAAAAGCATCTGCTTATAAGTTAATATATCCGGCCCGCCAATATCAAAACTCTTATTGTAAACTATTGGATTTAAAAGTGATTTTAATAAAAACTCCAGAACATCACTTATTGCGATTGGCTGGCATTTGGTATTGAGCCACTTTGGAGTAATCATAACTGGAAGTTTATCTACCAAATCACGTATGATCTCAAATGAAGCGCTTCCAGATCCAACAATAATTCCGGCTCTTAAAGTCGTGGCTGGAATAATTCCTGCTTTTAAAATATCCTCTACAGCTTTTCGTGAAGACAAATGTTTAGACAGAGATTTGTCGTTTACAATGCCGCTCAAGTAGATTATCTGCCTGCATTTGGTCTTACTTAATTTCTCAACGAAATAATTAGCGGCAATACTTTCGAGTTCATCATAATTCGCAGCCGAACCTGACATGGAATGAATAAGATAATAGGCCGCATCAATATCGGAAGGAATGTTTTCGAGTGATTTCGGTTCTAGAAAATCTACTTCAATAATCTGAAGTTTATTCTCAAATTCCTCAGGAAAATAAAACCTGTTTTTATCCCTGACACAGCATACAACATCATGTCCTTGACGGACTAGCATTGGCATTAATCTTTTACCAATATAACCTGTCGCACCTGTTAGGAGAATTTTCATAAAATCTGTATTATAATTTAAAACTGACCAAACCGTAATCCATATAAAAAATTTGACCAGATATGGAAGCTGACCCATTTGAAATAAGATAATCTGCCATTTGAGCAGCTTCTTGAGGTTTTAAATAATTTTTCATAGGATGCCGCTCAATCATGTTTGCTTTCATACGGTCATTTCTTAAAATAGAAGCCGACAAAGAAGTTTCTGTAATCGTTGGTGCAATTGCGTTAACACGAACCACAGAAGCCAGTTCTGCGCCAAGCGATTTTACAAGTCCCTCAACTGCCGACTTGGCCGCTGCGATACTAGCATGATAAGGCATACCAAGCTTTGCGGCAACAGTACTAAAGAGAACTATAGCTGGATTTTCTCCTTTCTTTAAAACGGGCAGATAATACTGAATTACTTTAAATGCACCTATAACATTAATCTCAAAATCATTTCGAAAATCTTCCACAGTTAAGTTTTGGATCGGCTTAACGGTTATTGATCCTGGACAATATATTAATGCATCAAGAGATTCTATTTCTGGAAGCTCGTCGCGCAGAACATCAACTGAAAAATGAGTCAAATTAGCATGCAGAATATCAGGTGCTGTACGACTCAGATTAATTACTAAATTATTTTCAAGCTGCTGCTCGAGTAACGCACTGCCTATTCCTTTACTTCCGCCTATTATCAGTATTTTTTTCATCTTTTTTAAATAAGAAAGTCAAATTATCTTTGAATTGAATTTATTCGGTACATCTAACATGAGATTTTAAGTACTAAAATTTAAATCAGTTGGAGAGGTTTTTTCAAAATTTCTTGAAATTGGCAAATATCTTTGTTAAAGATAAATATTTGTTTAATATTATCAAAAAAAGATTAAACAAAATTAATACCTTTATCTAAGTACAACTCCATAAAATTAATTGATTATTGTTTTAAAAAACAGCCCAATATTGATACCATCTATAAAAGTACATAAGCAAATTATGAAACAGTTTCTCTAATTAATGTAACAAAAAATGTTTAACAAAATCATAGATTCGCAAAACAAAAAACTAAAAAAATCGCCATGTATCAAAATATGAGGCTCTTAAAAGATATTGTTGATAATACGCCGCTGCCAATTGCAGTTTATTCTGGAGAAAATCTCCGAATTGAACTTGCGAATATTGCTATGACTCAAGTTTGGGGAAAAGGTAATGATGTCGTAGGAAAAAATTATCTCGATATTCTTCCCGAAATTAGCACAGATGTTTTTTTTGATCAGGCAGTCAATGTATTAAAAACTGGAATTCCCTTTCACGCCAAAGACAAAAAAGTAGACCTGATTAGTAATGGCATCACAAAATCATATTATTTCAATTACAGCTTCATTCCTCTCACTGATGAACAGGGAGAAATATATGGTGTAATGAATACTGGTGCAGACGTAACCGATCTACATTTGGCAAAACAGCAGGTCCAAAGTGCTGAAGAAAAACTTAGAATTGCCATAGAATCTTCTGGAATGGGGACTTACGAAATAGATCTCGCTACTAATGCCATCAAAACTTCGGGAAATTTTAACTCTATCTGGTCTGTTGGATCTGAAATATCCAATGAAGACCTGATTGCAAAACTGCATCCTGATGATGTAGCTGTACGAGAGAAAGCTCATAAAGAAGCTTTACTGACTGAAAAAATCAATTATGAAGCACGAATTATAAATGATGATCAGTCCTCTAAATGGACTAAAATCAATGGTCAGATTATTAAAGATGAAAATGGCACGCCAACAACTGTAATTGGCATTATTCAGGATATTAATGAGCAGCGAAAATTTGAAGAAGAACTGAAAAAACAAGTAGCACAAAGTACAGAAGAATTAAGAAGGTCTAATGACGATTTACTGCATTTTGCCAGCGTGGTCAGCCATGATTTAAGAGAACCATTAAGAAAAATTAAAATCTTTAATGCACTTTTAAGAGATGAAAAGAACACGGATTTTACTGAAAAAAGTCAAAAATATATTTCTAAAGTAGATCAATCTGCTGAAAGGATGAATAATATAATTGAAGGAATTCTTTCTTACTCTACAGTAGATAAAAACACCCAGACCAAAGAAAAAATTGACCTTAATGAGGTTATAGAAGATATAAAAACTGATCTGGAACTAGTAATAAAAGAGAAAGGCGCTATATTGAACACAGGTAATCTTCCCGTAATAGAAGGAGCTCCTATTTTAATTACACAGCTCTTTTATAACCTGATACAAAATGCCTTGAAATTTTCAAAAGCAGAAAGACCACCAAGAGTTATTATTAGATGTTATGAAACAATTCTAAATGATGAAGATGCGGTAAAAATAGTTATTAAAGACAATGGTATTGGTTTAGATACTGCTTTTGCCGAAAGGATTTTTACTGCATTCGAAAGACTAAATTCTAAAGATCAATACGAAGGAAATGGTCTCGGTCTTGCCCTTTGCAGAAAAATAGCTAAAAGACATCACGGAACTATTACTGCTACAGGTGAAAAGGACAATGGAGCTGAATTTACAGTAATTCTTCCCTTAAAACAATCTGGGGCACAATCTATTTAAAACAACAGCGTTACTAATTAAAGCTTAAGTAATTTTTAATCAAATATTAAGTCGAACTGTTAATCTTAGGCACATTTATTGTTTAACTGGTAAGTAGTAATGAATTAAAAATCGAAAATTATGAAAACTTTAAAATATTTATTGATTGGAATAGTGTTCTTCTCTTTTAGTCAATCTCAGGCACAAGTAAACGTAAATGTAAATATTGGAACGCCTCCTGCATGGGGCCCTGTAGGTTATACAGATGTTCGCTATTATTATCTTCCCGATCTTGAAACTTACTATGATGTTAACACATCAAATTATGTTTATTTGAACAATGGAAGCTGGGTGAGAACAAGATCACTTCCCGCTGCATATAGAAATTATGATCTTTACAATGAATACAAAGTTGTATTGACCGACTATAGAGGAGATCGTCCTTATGATAATTTTAAAACCCATAAGGTAAAATACGCAAAAGGTTACAAAGGAAAACCACAAAAAACAATAGGTCCAAAACCTGGTAAAGGTAATGGGCACAGCAATAATGGAAACCATAAAGGAAATGGCAAGGGAAAAGGAAATGGAAAACATTAATTCAAAAAGAGGCTTTGGGGAGCCTCTTTTTTTTTGTTATTATAAATCGACAGTATGAGTACTTCGCTGACTACTGCATAAACGCAAAAAAACTCCTTAAAAACTTAAGGAGCTTTTCGGCAGCCGGCGAGTGCCTGAGGTATGCCGTAACTAACTAAATCATTGTCCAGATCCTGCAGACGATCCTCGCCGACCCCCTGTCTTTTTCTTCATTTTCCGGATAAGAATATTATTCGTTGTTAGTACTGCTATAACAAAATTACTGCAATGCAAGGAAAAATTAGTTACAAAATATCCTTACAAGATTATACTTTTTAAATGTCATCACTTTATAATAATCAACAGAATTATTCAATAAAACTATTGAATATATTATTTATATTTAATCTAAATAAACATATATTTGCGGTCAAAATAAATAACCGCCATGAAGTTTATATTCTCCATAATGCTGTTAGGCCTCTTTAATATTGGCCTCGCGCAAAATGCCACCATTACCGGAAAAATCAGTTCCGAAAATAATGAAGCTGTTTCTTATGCTTCTATCTCAATCAAAACCCTTAAAAAAAACACTGTTTCCGATGACAAGGGAAATTTTGAAATCACAAATCTCGCTCCTGGAAAATACACTATTTACTTCTCGGCAATGGGATTCACAGTGGAAGAAAGAAATGTAGAACTAATTGAAAGTCAAAATCTTGATCTTTCAATTATTTTAAAGGAAAACGTTAATACTCTGCAGACTGTAGAAATTACGGGACGTAAAGAGAAATCATACCGAAATACAAAATCTTTTATAGGAGCAAAAACAGAAATTGCTTTAAAAGATTTGCCGCAAGCAGTATCGTATGCTACCAAAGAATTAATAGCCGATCAGGGTTCCATCCGCGTAGGCGAAGTAGTTAAAAACTTCAGCGGGGTAAGCCAGTTTACTTTTTATGACGATATTTCGATTAGAGGTTTTAGAATAAATGGAGGCAGTAACACTCAGCTGCTGAATGGTATGCGAACGTCTACAGGATTTTGGAAACAACCGCTTGCCAATTATTTGGAACGTGTTGAGGTGTTAAAAGGACCATCTTCTTCTTTGTTTGGAAATGCTTCTCCTGGAGGAGTTATCAACAGAGTAACCAAAAAACCTTTGGATCAGGCTGCAAACAGTGTAAGTTTTTCTACGGGAAGTTTCAATACTTTGAGAGCTTTAGCCGATTTTACAGGTCCGTTAACAGAAGATAAATCACTTTTATACCGATTGAATTTAGGTTATGAAAATGCCAATTCTTTCAGGGATTTACAATTCGATAAAAATATTGTGCTTGCTCCTTCCCTGTCTTTCCTGCCAAATGACAAAACAAGTGTCAATTTTGATTTGATTTATACAAGTTCGAAAAGTATACTAGACCGCGGACAATCGACATACGAAGACAATTTGTATTCTACTAAAATTTCCAACTCCTTAAATTCTACCAACGATTATTTAAATGAGGAAACATACATTGTAACAACTTCATTAAACCATCAATTTACAGATCGTTTGTCATTTTCGGGATCGTATATCCGTACAGGTTATACAGAAGATCTTTTGGAGCATCGAGGTGCCAATAAATATGCGTCTGCCGGTGACGGAACTACAATCCCGACTTCTATAGAAATGCAGGTTTTTATGCGTAAACGTAAACGTTATATCGATAATCTTTCGGCTTTCTTTAAATACGAAGCCAAAACTGGAGCATTAGATCATAACTTAATCCTAGGTTACGATTATGCGCAGGAACAAGTACCTGCAGGAGGTTCTCAATTACAGGCAACAGGATATAGAAATGCTGCTAATACAGGATCAATTGCCACTTATAACCCTGCAAATAAAGCTAATTATTTATTGGATGCTAAAGGAAATCCAGTCCCAAACGTGGCTCATTTTGAACTGACAAACCCCTCTGCATCACAGCAGTTAAAAGACATGAGCAAGTATTTTTATGCTGCACGTCCTTTTGATCCAACTTTTTATTCTTTGTATGGAGTTTATCTTCAAGATCATATTAAGTTTGGTGCTTTTCAGGCCTTAATTGGAGTGCGTTACGACGAATATACCGATAAGGAAAACTACAAAAAAGCTGCAGAAAAGAAAGTAAAACAGCATTCGTTTTTACCGCGTTTTGGACTGACTTATACTCTTAATCCTAACATTAATTTGTACGGAACTTATGTAAAAGGTTACAACCCTCAGACAGCTTCTTCTTTATCAAATCCAAATGCGGGCGGGCCTTTTGATCCGTTAGAAAGTAATATGATTGAATTTGGAGGAAAATCTTCATGGTTCAAAGAAAAGCTTTTCGTAACGGTTGCTCTTTTCAAAATTCAACAGAAAAACACGCTTTATCCAGCAAACGATACTGCAAATCCAGATTTAATGCGAGCAATTGGAGAAGAAGAATCGAAAGGTATTGAAATTGATTTGAATGGAAATATCACACGAAACTGGAGTATTTCTGCTGCTTATTCATATAATGAAGCTGCAATTTCTGAAAGTCCGATTGAATCTGAAATTGGAAGACAAAAACCCAACACACCACGCCAGCAAGGTAATTTATGGACACGTTACAATTTTACAGATGGAGCTCTGAAAGATTTTGGACTTGCCTTTGGAACTAATTTTGCCACGACACGCACACTAAGTCAGACCGATACTCAAACTTTGCCAGGCTACACTTTATTTAATGCGGCATTATATTACAACATTAATAAATTTAAGATTCAGGTAAATGCCAATAATATACTGAATAAAACGTATTGGGTCGGCGGTTACGATTTTATCCGTTTGTTCCCTGGTGCGCCTTCAAACTGGCTTTTAACCTTGGGGTACTCTTTTTAAAAGCTTTAATTATATTTGGAAAATATTTCCTTCCTCCTACATGAATAAAACATTTAAAAAAAATATTGGATTTTTACATTTATGGCTCGGACTTGCGTCCGGGCTTATTGTATTTATAGTCGCACTTACCGGAAGCATTTTAGTTTTTGAAAAAGAGATTGATGCTTTTGTCAATCCCGAATTTTACGAAGTTTCTAGTATCGGAACAACGAAATTACCCGTTGACCTTTATGTCAATGCCATCAGCAAACAATATGCAATCACAGAACTAGATCGTATTCAGACTTATCAAGATCCCAAAAGAACTGTAATTATTTCTGGAATCGATGCCGATAAAAATGACCAGATCTTTTCTGTAGATCCATACACTGGAAAAGTTTTGGGCCAAACTACCGAAGAAAGCAGGTTTTTTTCTGTGGTATTGGACTTACATCGTCATTTAATTTTGGGTGATGCTGGAAAATTTATTACAGGCTGCAGTTGTCTTATTTTTGTTTTTATGCTCATTTCGGGTCTTATTTTATGGTGGCCGAAAAAAATGAAAAACCTAAAGCAAAGACTGACTGTAAAATGGAGCGCTTCTTTTAAAAGAGTCAATTGGGATTTTCATTCCACATTTGGATTCTACAGCTTTTTGTTTCTTCTCACAATATCACTTACTGGACTAACCTGGTCCTTTAAATGGTTTGAAAGTGGTATTTATTTATTTGCAGACGGAACCACAAAAAAACCTTCGGCTAAAGTTGAAAACCCAACAAAAGTTGATCCTAAATTGGATAAAACCTATTTCTATCAAAACATATTCTCAAAAACTGACAGTATTTATAAATATACAGGAGACACTCAAATCAGAATTCCTTCTGACACGATAAACAGTATCATGGTCATTAAACTAAATCTTGAAAAATCTATACCGAACATTTCGAGTATGGCTTATTTTGATAAATATACAGGCGAACTCTTAAAAATAAAACCTTATGAATCGTTTAGTAATGGCGATAAAGTAAGACGTCTTATTTATCCCATTCATACAGGAAGTATCTATGGTTATCCAACCAAAATTCTAGCTTTTTTAGTCTGTCTTTTTGCGGCGACACTGCCTATTACAGGTTTGTTGATATGGCTGGGAAGGAAGAAGAAAAAGTAACCCCTTTTTAAACTGCTCACTTTTTTAACGCAAAGAACGCTAAGGTTTTTTTTTAAAATAAGGTATAATTAAAAGTTCGCAAAGGTTTGTATTGAACAAAGCTTTGCGAACTTTTAATTATATAAAACCTTACGAAAAACCTTTGCGTTCTTTGCGTTAAAAAAAAAACACTACTAGCAGTAATTTATTTTTTCTGAAAGTACAGATAATCAGTCGCAGCACCTACATCTCTTAATCGGATCTGAGAATTATTAAACTCAAATAATTTCCAGTTAAAATTTAATTTTCCAAGTAATTCGCTCGTAAAATGCAGCTTCAGTTCTCGTACTCCATATTGGATAGTACTTTCCCATTGACCGGTTTCGTAAACTCCTCCTTTACTAGCCACAACAGATTTATCACTTTTAAAAACAAAAGAGTAACCAGTGTAATTTGAGGTTTTTACGGTATCATCAAAATAATACGGAATTTCCCAAGAACCGTTTGTTAGGGTTTGCTCAAAATCTAATGTTACAATATTATTTTCCGGACAATAATCGATGGCATATTTAATAGCATTTTCGAACTCTAAATTATTGGTAATCGATTTTGTCTGTCCGTTATAATCTGCTATCGTAATAGGATATCGTAAAGAAATATACTGACTCTCGTTTAAATTTTTAATAAAATTAAAAAATGCCTGATCACTTATAATCGATTGTGAACTTGCTATCTGACTAGCGCTGTTGTAAATATTAATTGTTATAGGATAATTGATTTTTAATCCATTAATTTTAGATAAAAGATCTGGATAAAGATTCCAGTAATCAATCAAAGAATCAAAATCAGTCTGATTTGGAATCAATTTTTCAATGTAATTATAGTATACCATAGTTACAGGAAAATCAATTTTTACAATATCATCATCATAATTACTGGCATTGATATTATCGACAACCTTTTGATAATCGGCAGTAGTATTAACTGCAATCTGCTGGTTGTTTACAGTAACCGTATAAGGGAGTTTTATAGTACAATAGCTAGATCCGTCGATAACATTATCCTGAACAGTCTGCACCATTGCAACCCTCTGCAGATATGTAGTCAGCGGGGAAGCATTTGTAATTGTTCCCTGTGAATTATTATTTTCTTCATCTGTTTCACTTTGACAGGAAAACAGCAGGAACAGGAAAACTGCGAATGATAAATATTTTTTCAAAAGGAACATATTTATGTTTTTACAAAGGTAATAAATTTTAAGAAACCGTTTTTTTATTAAAGTAACAACAAGAATTTCAGTATGTCCTTCTATACTAAATTATCAAAAGCCGATACCATTTTATTCTTCTATTAAACAATCGGCTTTGCTTTTACCCTACTTCAATTAAAAACAAATACTTTTGCGTCGTACAAACTGAGAACCTACATGCCAGATAAAAACCAATCCAATACTTGTGATGAAATAATTTTTTCGTCTTTCTTCAAAAGTCATATCAAAGCGCTTCGGAATTTTCTTTTATACAAATTTGGCAATGCAGAGCAAGCAGATGATGCAGCTCAGGAAGCATTCGTAAAACTTTGGCAGAACTGTGCTTCGGTACCGTTAGAAAAGGCAAAATCATATATTTACACGATTGCGAACAACACTACTCTAAACCAAATTGCACACCAGAAAGTTGTTTTGAAATATGAAAAAAACTTTACGGGTTTAGATAAAACAAATCAAAGTCCGGAATATCTTCTGGAAGAAAAACAGTTTCAAGCCAAACTTTTAAAAGCCATAGAAAACCTAAACGAAAAACAGCGTACTGCTTTTTTGATGCATCGAATTGACGGCAAAAAATACAGTGAAATTGCCTTAGAACTCAGTATCAGCGTAAAGGCAGTAGAAAAACGCATTCATTTAGCCCTTTTAAGTTTACGTAAAGAAATTGATATCTAAAAAGTAGGGTAAATTTAGTTCTAATTGTTTTAATTAAATAATACGATAAAATGAAAAAAGATCGCTTATTAGCAAAATGGCTCAACGATGATTTATCTCCAGATGAATTGGCGGAATTTGAGGCGAGTCCTGATTTTGAAAAATACCAAAAGATAAAGAAATATACAGCTCATATAGAGACAGATGACTTTGATGAAAATACTATGCTCTCTAACATTTTAAGCCAGAAAAAACCAGCTCCAAAAGTTGTTCCGATATACAGAAAATGGATGTTTCGAGCTGCTGCTATATTTGTCCTCGCGTTTGGAGTTACCTTTGCGATGAAAGTTTTTATGTCTGAAACGGAAACTGCAGACTTTGGAAAAAAGACCACTTTTTCACTACCCGATCATTCTGAAGTAGTCTTAAACTCTGGCTCTGAAATAAACTATAAAAAGTGGAACTGGGACAATAATAGACATCTTGAGTTAAAAGGAGAAGCGTATTTCAAGGTTGCAAAAGGAAAACGTTTTGAAGTGGAAACAAACTTGGGAAAAGTAACCGTTTTAGGAACACAGTTTAATGTTAAAACCAGAAAAAACAGGTTTGATGTGGTGTGTTACGAAGGGCGTGTAAAAGTAAATTATGCTTCGACCGAAATTCTGTTAACCCACGGACAAAGCGTGAGTTTTGAAAACGGAAAGCAGGTTAAAATGACTGTAAATTCGTCGAAACCCGAATGGATGAACAATCAAATATGCTTTTATCAAGAAAACATACAAAGCCTTTTAGAAGAGGTTGAAAGACAGTATAATATTAAGATCGAGTTAAACGCCAAAGACACGATCTCATTATTTACAGGAAAGTTACCTGCTAAAGACTTAAATACAGCTTTGCAGATTATCAGTACAACGTACCATCTAAAAGCCAAAAAAGTCTCTGAAAACAAAATAATTTTTGACGAAAAATAAATGCTCCGCCCCAGACAATTTCATTTTTTGTTTATTCTAATGCTTCTTGCCCTGAATCTTTCTGCTCAGGACAAGGGCAAATTAATGCCTTTCAAAAAAATAATTCTTGACATTGAAAAACAACATGATGTCAATTTTAATTACACGGAGGATAACATTGCAGGATTGGAAATCAATCCTCCAAAAAGATCCCTTTCGTTAGAACAAAAACTGGAATATCTGGAAAAAAAAACGAATTTATCTTTTGAAAATATTGGAAACAAATTCATCAATATTTATAAAAAAGATAACGTACCAGAAATGATCTGCGGTTATGTTATTTCAGACGCTGATAAAAAACCTATTGCAAACGCAAATATTAGTTTGCCTGACAAAACTCAGTTTACCACCGATTCAGAAGGTTACTTTGAATTTATAAAAGAAGACAAAACTACTTTTACAATTAGTCACGTAGGTTTTATATCCAAAAGAATTACAGCCAGCAATTTGGATTCTAAAAATTGTCCACAGATATTTTTGGAACCTGAAATCACAGAACTGCACGAGATAAAAGCCAATGCAATTTTAGCATCAGGAATTTCCAAAAACAACGACGGATCGTTTATAATTAAACCTAAAAAATTTGGTATACTTCCCGGACTTATTGAACCTGATGCTTTACAGACTATGCAGCAGATTCCAGGTGTAAACAGTCTTGACGAAAGTGTTTCCAGCATTAATGTTAGAGGCGGTACACACGACCAGAATTTATTTTTATGGAATGGAATCCGAATGTTTCAAACGGGACATTTTTTCGGTTTAATATCTGTTTTCAATCCCAACTTAGCACATACAATTTCTATCTATAAAAACGGAAGTTCTGCGTTTTATGGCGAAAGTGTATCCAGTGTTGTGGCTATTTCTTCTACTGCTGAAACAGCAGAAAAAAACTCCTTTAGCGCAGGAATCAATATGATTAATGCAGATGTTTATGCAAAATACAATCTTTCTAAAAAAAGCTACATTGAAATTTCTGCCCGTAAATCGATTACTGATTTTGTAGAAACTCCTACTTACAAGGAATATTTCAATAAGGTTTTTCAAAACACAACCATCACAGATTTTTCTCAAAATCAAAACGTAAATTATCAAAGTGACAAAAAATTTGGTTTCTACGATGCGACACTCAAATATGCCCAAAAAATAGGATCTAAAGATCAAATAATACTCGATTTAATTACCATAAAAGATAATCTGGAAGTTTTTCAAAGTGCCACTGTCTACAACACCAATAAATCAGAAGATAATGTGTTGCGCCAGCAGAATTATGGAGGAAATTTATCATGGAGAAGAAACTGGAACGGCTTCAATACTACAAAAATTAATTTCTACAATTCTTCTTATGAACTTCTAGCCAATCAGAAAACGACTTTAGGAGATCAAGTTGTCGTTCAGGAAAACACAGTTAACAATAACGGCATTAACTTGGAGAACAATCATATTATTAATTCTAATTTCACTTTTAATGAAGGCTATCAGTTTAATGAAATTGGTATCACTAATTTGGAACAGGTAACAAATCCAGATTTTTATCGCAGGGTAAAAGATGTACTTCGAACTCATGCTTTAATTGTAGAAGGAAAATATAACGATACCATTTCCAAAATCTATTTTAAAGCAGGAATGCGGCTTAATTATATTGAAAAATTTAAAAAATACATTGCAGAACCTAGAATACAATTGGCATACGGCATCAGTAAAAATGTAAATCTGGAACTTCTGGGAGAGATTAAAAGTCAAAACTCACAGCAGATTATTGATTTACAGAAAGATTATTTTGGGATTGAAAAACGACGCTGGATCATTTCAAACAATACTACAATTCCCATTCAAAAAAGCAGGCAGTTATCTTTAAATTTATTCTATAAAAAAAATGACTGGCTTCTTGACATTGAAAATTTTTATAAAAAAGTAATCGGAATTACCACTTCCAGCCAGGGTTTTCAGAACCAATTAGAATTTGTTCGAACTACAGGCAATTATGAAGTTTGGGGAACAGAAATGCTTATTCAAAAAAAAATAAATCAGTTTCTAACTTGGTTTAGCTATACGTACAATGAAAACAATTACCATTTCCCGAATTACGAATACACTACTTTTCCAAATAACTTTGAGCTGACCCATACTTTATCGTGGGCGGGGATTTATGAGAAAAACAATTTCAAAATTGCTTTGGGAACAAAATGGTCTTCGGGCCGTCCAAAGACCTCTCCAGATTTTGCACAAATAGATCCTTCAGATCCTGTTTTGTTTTATAACAGACCCAATAATACCAATCTGCATATTTTCTCGCAAGTTAATATTTCTTCGACTTACAAGTGGGAAACATCAAATGGAATTCAGTACAAAATTGGAATTTCAATCTTAAATATTCTGAACCGTAAAAACGAAATCAGCGAATATTATAGAATAAGTTCCCTAACAAATTCTATAGAAGAAGTTGATACTTTTTCGCTGCAGCGAACTCCAAATGTAAGCTTTAGAGTTTCTTTTTAAATCTCTTTTCCTAAGAGTTTTGAAAACTCTTATTCTTCTTTTTTATTTTTTTTCAAAAAACAACGATTCTTTGGTAGGGTAATTTTTATCAAGGCTGTTTTACTATTAAATCTTATCAAAATAATAAAAAATGAAAAGAAGAAAAACAGCAATAGTAACTGCAGTATTACTGATAATGATTTCAGCAGGTATCTACTTTTACTACGGATTCCTATTTAAAGAAGCACGGAATATCGAATCAGAAACTCCTGATTACACTATAACTGCCGTAAAACTACTGGAAGATTATAACACGAATCCCAAAAAAGCCGATTCTTTATACCTCAACAAGACTATTGAAATTATAGGCAGAGTAACCAAAGAAACAGATTCTGTGATCACTCTTGAAAATACAGTTTTCTGTCTCTTCAATCAAAAACTAAAAAATAAATCTGCTAATACTATTACTAGAGTTAAAGGTAAATGTATTGGATACGATGAACTTTTTCAAGAAGTCAAATTAGACCAATGCACATTATTAAACAAACAAATCAATTAATCAATTTTATGAAGAAATTTTTAGTTCCAATCTGCTTTTTTCTGACGGCCATGGCATATTCACAAGATGACTTGCTGCAGGGTCTTGATTCTACTCAGGTAGAAGAAAACTACTCAACCGCAACTTTTAAGGCTTTACAGCTGGTAACGCTGCAAACCACAAAAATGCCGGCAAAAAAAGAGTTTTATTTTGTGGTATCACATCGTTTTGGTACCGTTAAAGATGGTTTCGACAGCTTTTTTGGTCTTGATAATGCCACTACAAAACTAGGAGGTATATATGGCGTAACCGACTGGTTATCGGTAAGTCTTTCCAGACATACTTTAAATAAAATGTACGAAACAGGATTAAAATACAGAGTTGCAAGACAAAACGATAATTTCCCTTTGGACATTGTTGGTTACAGCGTTGCAGATATAAACACCTTCTTAGAAAAAGATCAATATCCTGGTTTAGAGTTTAAACATCGCCTTACGTATGTGCAGCAGATTTTAATATCGAGAAAGGTGAGCGAAAAACTGTCAGTGGAATTAGTCCCATCATTTATCCACAAAAATCTTTACAATCCTGATATCGAAAGAGATAATCAGTTTTCTTTTGGTGGCGGCGGACGCTATAAAATCACCAAAAGATTATCTGTCAATTTAGAATACATGCACAATTTTGACAAACCAGACTTTTACAACAATCCATTGTCTGTAGGTCTTGACGTTGAAACCGGCGGACACGTATTCCAGCTGATCTTTACCAATTCCCAATCTATGAGCGAGAGCGGATACCTCACGAATGCATCTGGAGACTGGGGTAAAGGAGACTTCTTCTTTGGCTTTAACTTATACCGAGTATTTTAATAACTATAAATCAATAAAATCATGAAAAAAACAATCCTACTTACCATTTTACTAGCGGCATTTGCAAGCTGTAGTGACTCAGATACGGTTCAAGAGATCGAAACGCCAACAACGCCGACCACACCGACAAATCCATCAAACCCGACGAATCCAACAACTTCAATTACTTACAGTAAAGATGTAAAATCTATTATTGATGCCAATTGTATCAGCTGTCATGCTAGTGGAAGATCTGCATCGTTTAGACCTTTAACTACTTATGCCCAAGTTAAAGCTGCTGTTGAAAATTCTGGTTTATTAAACCGAATTCAATTGCAAAGCGGCCAGCAGGGACTTATGCCTCAAGGCGGAAGAATGGCGCAGGCTAATATTGACTTAATCGTAAAATGGAACACGGACGGATTAAAAGAAAATTAATCATTATGAAAAAATCATTGCTAAATTCTTTCGTTTTGCTGTTGATTTTTGCCGCAGTTACAAATGCTTCTGCACAAAAATTAATTACAAAAACAGGAAACATCAAATTTCAAGCTTCGATGCCTTCTTATGAAGAAGTCGCAGCCGAAAACAAATCTGTGTCTGCAGTTCTCGATCAGTCAACTGGCGATTTTGCTTCTTTAGTTTTAATAAAAGGATTTAGATTTAAAGTTGCTTTAATGGAGGAGCATTTTAATGAAAATTACATGGAATCTGAGAAATTCTCGAAAGCAACTTTAAAAGGAAAAATAGAAGATTTTGATATTTCGAAGATTACCAGCACTCCCAAAAATTTTACTTTAAAAGGCGATCTTACCATTCACGGCAAAACAAAACCTGTAACGGTAATTATAAAAATTTCTAAAGCGGCCAACGGAGTTAATGCAATTGGTGCTTTTGAAGTAAAACCAGAAGATTTTGATATCGAAATACCAAGTCTTGTGAGAAAGAAAGTTGCCGATAAAATAAAAATCAATTACAATTTTTTATTAGTTAAGTAATCTCTCAAAAGGTGCTTTTTAGTAAAGAAACCACACTTCAAATATCTGGATCGAATTATTGATTTAGAACCTCATTAAACATGACTAATGTTCTGGGGTCAGTTTTTATATAAGCTGGCCTCTTTTTTTAACCTCAATCCAAATTAGATGATCTGCAAAAACTACGTTGTTACCGGAGAAGATGTAAATGATTTTATGGTTATGGAAAGTACTTCATACATTTCATACACAGTCCGATTATTGTATCATTTTTTATTTTATAATGGATTTTCAAAAGAGAAACTTAACACTCTGAATCTTGATCTGCACGAAGGAAATCATGAATTGATCTGTTATAAAGATCTTATGTTTACCGAGCATTTTTTTGTTGAACTCACACATTTTTACATCGATGATAAAATTAATATTAAAAGCTGTTTTTTCAATTACAAAAATGAATGCTGTGCCGAAGTCACTAAAGAAATAGAATGGTTTGACCCGCTCCGCAGTGAGATTATTGCCACGCCGAAACAAATTTTAAAACATTTTAGTACTGGTTACCAAGCTTAAAACTAATACTGTACTTCAATTTCTTACGTATTTTTTTTATATTTAGATTATTTCTCTGTCACTTCCAGATGATTTTCATTACATCATAAAAAAGATAAAAACAATGAACCAAAAAAAGAACTCTGATATATTAACAGTCATAGGTACTCCGATGGAATATTCAGACGACAAATATCTGGTTTATGTTGAACTTTATAAGACAACAAAGACTCTTAAAAAAATAATTTCAAAGCATTGCGAAATTATATCGGAGATGGAGTTTGGTTACATTTGCAAAGTAACCATGCAGGGGATTCCAGAAATCGTACGTTCATTAGCATTAAAAAATCATGCTGTTTATCAAATTGTCCGACTTAGTAAAGTCTTATAGTAGTGTTAGTAACTTTCAGGTGCAGCAAACTGAAAAAAAGTTTAGCCGCTAGAAGAATCATACAGCAATAAATTCTTAGGCTGCATAATTCTTCTAACTGCTGTTAACTTAATTTCTTATTTTATTTTTTAATGAATTTCTAATGAATTAATGAGTTTGCCCTCAAACTCTAAATTATAGGTAAGAACTAAAGGACTTCCTGGAAAGGTTCCAGATACTTCAGCTTTTAATACGCCTTTTTCAGCATTTCTTTCAAACGTCAAAGGTTTCATTACTGCATTGTACTCCTTAGCGCTTTTTGCTATCCAGTTTTTTATTTCTGTTCTACCGCTATAATTTTTCCCTTCATCCACTACTTCTGCCGTTTCTGAAAAACAATTGGCAAAAGCAGCACTGTCAAAATTGTTTTGTGCATTTACTAAATCTTGTATTACTTCTGGTAAGTTCATAATTTATTTATTTAATTGTTACTAATTCTTATTTGTTGTTAAAAAATGTCAGGCGTCAAAAATCGCTTCGAATCTGTCCTTTTGATTCATTTTAAATTAAATGGTTGGAATAGTGCCGCCATCTATTACATACTCTGTTCCTGTTAGGTAGCTGGCTCTGGGCGAAGCAAGAAAACCAACGAGTTCTGCTACTTCCTCTGGCTTTGCGGGTCTTCCAAAAGGTATGCCTCCCAACGCATCCATTACACTTTTTTCGGCCTCTTCGACAGAGATATTATTACTTTCTGAGATGCGCTCCATCATTCGTATAGATGCCTCAGTCATAATCCATCCTGGCGAAACAGTCAGTACACGTACTCCTTTTGCAGATACCTCTTTAGACAAACCTTTGCTGTAATTAATAAGTCCCGCTTTTGCAGCGGCGTATGGCAGTGTGGAATCGTACAAAGGCAGTTTGCCCTGAATAGAGGCTATGTGAATAATAATACCACTTTTGTTCTCAATCATTTGAGGAAGAAAAGCTCGATCCAGCCGAACCGGAGCTAACAAATTTCCTTGTATCGCATCTTCCCAGTCTTGATTGGTTAATGCTGCAAATCCGCCGCCGGGCGTATCAGAACCTCCAAGATTGTTCACAAGAATATCCAGTTTACCGAATTTCTCCAATACTTCCTTAGCTGCTTTAATCGATCCTTCAGGTTTACTTAAATCTGCCGCAATAAAATGTAAGGCTTCATCTGGTACTTCCGGCTGGTTTCTTGCAATGATAATTACTTGAGCGCCTGCATTTTTTAGTCGTTGTGCAATGGCTCTTCCTGCTCCTTTTGTTCCTCCTGTAACCAAGGCTGTTTTACCTGATAATTCATTTTGATAATCTATTCTCTGTTCCATATCTATTTGTTTTGTACAAATTTCATAAGTATGCAACTTTCTCACAAGTACGGGGTTACGATTCAGATACGGATAAATTTATCCCCTATTGCACAAATCAGAGCATACTCTTACTTTTACAATATGTACGAAAGAAAAACAATACCAAACTTAAACTGCGGACTTGACCTGATTGGTGAAGTGTTATATGGTAAGTGGAAGATCCGACTGCTGTGGTTTATTAATGAAGGCCACAAGAGACCGAGTGAATTACAGCGTAAGATCCCAGATGCCTCTCGCAGGGTTTTGAATGTCCAACTGAATGAATTAGAAGAACATGAACTCGTTGTTCGGAAAATATATCCTGTTGTTCCTCCTAAGGTGGAATACAGCCTAACCGAATTCGGCCAAAGCCTGATTCCTGTAATAGGTGCATTGGGCAATTGGGGAGATCAAAACCAAGAAAAACTCAGAAAATTAATTATCAAAAGATTTCCAGTTGCTGAGACTGAAGAAAACAAAATTAAAAAATGAAAAAAAGCAGATTAATTATCTATACTTATGCATATATATTCTTGTCGGCAATAATTACTAATGCACAGCAAATCCAAGATCCAAAACTTAGCGAATTGACCATGCGTACTCAGAGTTCGCCCGAAAGTATTTTCAAAAAGTTTCAGGACGCAGGAATGAATCCTGTAGATCATAAATTAACCAGCATAGAAAAACAGAAACTAAACAATGCATTTTCTATACTTCCTCCTTTGCATCAAAAAATTCTAAAAAAGCATCTTCACAGTATTAGTTTTATGGACAATATGCCGAATACTGCCCTAACTTCGCCCGTTGAAACTGCTGATTCGATAAAAATGTTTAATATAACTTTTCGGGCTGAAATTCTAAACCAGACTATATCTGAATGGACAGCATGGAAAGAAAACACCTGCTATACAAAATCAGACAACAATACCTACAAAGTTATCATAGAAGCGGGTAACCTAGATGCCATTATATATGTACTGCTGCATGAAGCAACTCACGTTGTAGATGCTGTTTTAAACCTGACACCTCATCTGGATGAAAAAGAAAATTGGACTGGATCAACAACATTTACACAAAATGTGTGGGATAAATTCAATAAACCTTCTGAGAAAATTACTAGTCCTTTACTGGAGACTATTCTTTATAGAAGTAGAAAACCTATTGCTGTATCATCTGCGCCAGCTGTATATAAAGCTCTTCAGCAAACACCTTTTGTTTCGTTATACAGTACAGCTTCTTGGTTTGAAGATCTCGCAGAAGCACTAACTATTTATCATTTGACAGAGAAAATGAAACAGCCCTATAAAGTTATTGTTCTAGAAAATGGAATTCCTGCTTTTGTTTATGAGCCAAAAAACAATAAACAGGTTAAAAAAAGACAGAAGCAGCTTGAGATATTCTATCAATAAAATCTCAAAACATAAATCCATCAAACGATGAAAGGGCAGCTAATATCTTTTAAATTAAGCAATCGTACTATACTCTAAATTAAAGTTTTCTTAAACCTTACTCCTTCGCAGAATATTTTTACTAACTTAAATCAATGTTTATCAAACAAATAAGCATTATACAATTTAAATAGTAAAAAATATGGAAGATATCACAATACAAGAAAACAGTCTTAGAGGAAAGAATGTAGTTATAACTGGAGCAAGCAGCGGTGTCGGCAGAGCGGCTGCAGAAGCTTTTGCGAAAGAGGGATGTAATATTATTGCAGTTGCCAGAGGACAGAAAGGCATAAACGAAATTGTAGCATTTTGCCGTGAGCTGAATGTTTTATCTATTGGTGTCATTGCTGATATGTCAATAGCTGAAGATGTGGAGAAAGTCGCAGAGAAAGCTTTGGAAATCGGCGGCAAAATTGATATATGGGTAAATAATGCCGGAGTAATGGCAAGCGGAAAATTTGAAGAAATTCCTTTAGAAATTCATCAGCAGGTCCTTAAAACCAATTTATTTGGATATATGTACGGGGCTTATAACGCTGTGAAAATTTTTAAGAAGCAGAACGAAGGAATCTTAATTAACAATATTTCGATTGGAGGTTACATGCCAGCTCCCTACAGTGCGGTGTATTCTGCTTCAAAACATGGAATCAGGGGAATGATGGAATGTCTGCAGGGCGAAATTTCCAACCGCAGGAATATCCATGTTTGTAATATGTATCCGCAGTTACAAAACTCGACTGGGAATCTGCATTCAGCCAAATATTCTGGTTTCGATATGAAAATTCCGTTTATTGCATCAGATCCGCGTGAAACCGCTGCAGGAATGGTAGAGCTCGCAAAACATCCTAAAAAAGATTTATTTCCAGATTTCCGCGCGGCTGCACTAACAAACATTTACAGATTATTTCCAAAAACAGTTATTAATACAGCATCTGCAGCCGTTCGTTTTAAAATGAAACATAACGACGCGAAGGAAGATAATCCTGGAAATGTTCTCACAAACTCAAAAGAACCACTTCGAGTATACGGAAAAATTCCATCAAAAACATCCAATAGTTTGGGTATAGCTTTCCTAGCAGGATTGGGAGTCAGCGCTGCTCTAATGCTGATGACTAAAAAGCTTTAGAAAATTATATCAATAAAAGAAGAGGTTATTTTTTCTGCCTTTTTTCGATATAATTTACAGCGCTGTCAACTACTTGGAACACTTCCCTTTAAAAATATAACTCATTGTAAATCATTACAATCCTGTAAAAAATGTCTTTTATAATATAACAAGATTGTTTTCACTGATAGTAACTTTGGATAAACTAAAAATTTTAAAAATCATGGATGATCAATCAAACATAGGAAGAGAAAATGATTCGCATATTGATATAAGTGAATCAAAAGATGTGCAATACTGGTCTGAAAAACTTAATGTGCCAGAGGAAGTATTAAAAAATGCTGTACGAGCAGCAGGCACTAGTGTGGAAGACTTTATGGAACATCTCGAACAAAATAGATAAGATTATGCCTTGGTATAATGGAGACTATCCTCCGTCTTATAAAAATCAGCCCGCTGTAGTAAGAGAAAAAGCAGTAGAAATAGCCAATGCTCTACTACAAGATGGTGCCGAAGAAGGTATCGCAATTGCTACGGGACTTAAACAAGCTCGGGAGCTTTTGGAAAATCATAAAGAAAAAACTGAAAAACCAGAGAATCATGGAAAATAACAAGTATAAAAATGCGGACAGTAATGACGAAAATCAAAGTATGCCGAGCACTTCAAGAAGTTCCAAAAAGTCTTCTGGAGAAAGCGCATGCGAAACAGTTCATTTAAAAGAAGGTCCATGGGATGATACTAAAAATGATAAGCATCAAAACCCAGAAGGAAAAAGCATTGCAGAAGCAACCGATCCTTCAAAGCTGTCTCAATTGTAAAATTATATCACAAATCAATTAAAGTAAAAAATTATGTCTAGAGAAAATTATGATAATTACGATCAGGACGAACGTACTTATTACGCAGCCGACGATTCCATAAATTCTGAACTTATGGAGAAAAAAGACCCAGCGGTCAACCAGCATGAAAACGATTCAAGAGGAATTCACAGCGATCGGTCTGAAGAGGAAAAAACCAGCCGTCATGAAGATGATTTTGATAACGATGCCAACAGAAGAACTCTTGATGAGGAAAAAGCTGTTGAAGATGAAGATGATGAGGACTAAGTCCAAACACTTTAAAAAAGAAAAATTATAATCAAGAAAAAGTCTTGAAGAGCATTTTTAATCAAACGATAAAAAATGCTCTTCAAGATTTTATTTTTACATTCCGATTTCTTTTAAAAAAGCAACTATTAGCTCCTATTATTCTGCCAGTCTTAAAGTGCCCCTTCAGTACTCTATTACAGCTTAAATTATTTACCTAAATTTGTTGATTGAGTTCTTTTGTTTACACAATAAGAACAAATAAGTACATCAAAAAAATACTGCTTGAAAAATGAATGACCCTATTCTAGAAAACCTTAATCCCAGCCAGCTGCAGGCCGTAAAAACTACGGAAGGCTTTGTTCGTGTAATTGCCGGCGCAGGATCTGGAAAAACGAAGGCACTAACTTCAAGATTTGCTTATATCGTAGACAGACTGGGCATTAATTCCTCTAACATACTGTGCGTGACTTTTACCAATAAAGCGGCGCAGGAAATGAAGAAACGCGTTAAAGCGCTTATTGGCGACACCTATGATGTGAGTTTTATTACGACCTATCACGGTTTCTGCGTGAGATTCTTACGCGAGGAAATCAACAAAATACATTATCCTAAAAATTTTATCATTCTGGATGCCGAAGATCAGAAAAGCATATTAAGAGATGTTTTTACCGAACTTCAGATCAACTCTAAACATTTGACTTTCAAACAAGTCCTGCGTTTTATATCCAAACAGAAAAGTTCTTCCAATTACCTTTCCTATATACTGGAAAATAAAAGTTTTGAACCCGACGAGAGCGACTCTTTATCGAGCCGTGTTTTCCAAGTATACCTTGACAAACAAAAGCGTAATTATGCCCTTGATTTTGATGACCTGATTCATTTTACGGCTTTTATCTTGGACCACAATCCAGATGTGCTTTTAAAGTGGCAGGAGAACCTCCACTACATTCAAGTTGACGAAGCACAGGACAGCTCCGAAAGCCAGTTTCATCTTGTCGAAATCCTTTCGCGAGTTCATCAAAATTTATTTTTGGTTGGAGACCCCGATCAAACTATTTATGAATGGCGTGGTGCCAAACCTGAGTATCTGGTGGAATTTGATACCATCTTTCCCGATACACAGACCATCATCATGAACCGCAATTACCGCTCTACTCCTAACATTTTAAAAGTTGGGAATCATATCATTAAAAACAATACTGTAAGGGTCGACAAGGATATGGTTACCGATAAACCCGAAGGTTTTGAAGTAGTGCATTTTCATGGAAAAAATGATTATGAAGAAAGTCTTTGGATAGCATCTGAAATCAAAGAAATTCTAAAATCAGAAGGTGCGGCTTATTCAGACATTACAATACTTTACCGTTCGAATCATCTTTCTAGAAATATTGAGCAGGCACTTATTAAAGAAAATATTCCCTACACTATTTTTGGTGGCATTCGATTCTTTGAAAGAAAAGAAATTAAAGATGTGCTCTCGATGCTGCGGCTAATCGTACAAGGTGATAATTTCTCCTTTTTACGCATGCACAATCAGCCGACGCGTGGTCTTGGTAAAAAATTCTTAGAAAGGCTCAGCTATATTGCCCAAGAACAGAACCTCTCGCTCCTGCAGGCACTGGAAAAAAATACAGATGATAAAGAACTCGCTAAAAAAGGCGCATTAGACTTCATCAAATTAATCACTGAATTAAAGCAAGATGCTGCAACCAAATCCATATCAGATCTGGTAAAAATTATCTTGGATAAAAGCGGACTTTCTGAACTGTACAGAAAAGACGGCGACGAGGATAGACTTGAAAATATCAAAGAACTTGTCAATTCGATGTTACTGCTGGAAAAAGAAAATAATGCTCCTGTGAATATTATGGAATACCTGCAGGAAATTGCGTTGTATACGGATTTGGATGCCGATAGTGAAAAGCAGGATAAAGTACGCCTGATGACTATTCATATCTCTAAAGGTCTTGAATTTCCTTATGTTTTTCTCTGTGGTTTTACCGAAGGTGTGCTCCCTAGTGCTCTTTCGATTAAAGAAAGAAGAAAACGCGCTATCGAGGAAGAAAGAAGGCTAATGTATGTGGCAGTGACAAGAGCCGAGAAAAGATTTTACATGACCGATTCTGAAGGTTTTAATTTCACTACCGGCCTCAACAAATATCCTTCAAGGTTTCTCTTTGAAATTAGTGAGGAATTTTATGTTAGGAAAGGAAAACTGTCTCCTGAAATTATTGCAAATACTAAAACAATGAGTACTCAATCTTCTGGAGATAACAGCCTTAGATTTCAGGAAGGTGATATGGTAATGCATCCTGTATGGAACAAAGGAAAAATCAAATCTGTTGAAGCAGAGAAAAATCAGTACGTCGTTGAGTTTTTTGAAATAGGAAAAGAAAAACCAATAGATTTTAATTTTAAACTTTTAACTAAAGCCGAAGATACCGATTTGGATAATGAAGCTGATTTAACTGCGCATGATCTTCAGAAACAGCTTGAAAGTGCACCAAATCCTTTTGAACAAGAAGAAGATATTACGAATAAAAATCTCTTTGAAGATCCCCAAAAAAATATCGACCAAAGTGATAATGATAACGGAGGATCAGATGAAAAAAAATGGTGGAAACCTTGGAATTAGCATGGAATGGTTTTAAACCCAAAATTCAGTAACTCCTGAATTCCGCATGTAAATTAACGGTAACTTAAAAAACCTAACATTCTACAATTGTGTAAGATACAAATATAATCCTGTAACTAAATCGTGCATTAACAGAAGTAAATTTGATTGGCAGATTAACAGAACTTAATCTGTTGTCAATCAATAAAGAATTACATTATGAAAAATGCAGCTGAAAAACTAAATGAAGGAAGTATTACCTCAGGTGAAAATGTTTCCTTCTGGATTGATACTACCGAAATTGCTTCTTTTAAAACGCCCGACAGAGACATTCATACTGAAGTACTGATTATTGGAGGCGGAATAGCCGGACTCACAACAGCTTACAATCTGTTGAAAGCAGGTAAAAAAGTGGTTTTGGTGGAAGACGGTTTTATAGGCAGCGGAGAAACTGGCCGTACAACTGCACATCTTACCAGTGCGCTCGATGATCGCTATTATTTTTTGGAAGATACATTTGGTAAAGAAGCTGCAAAACTGGCTGCAGAAAGTCATACTGCCGCTATTGCAGAAATTGAGAAAAATGTCACAGATTTAAATATTGACTGTTCTTTTAAAAGAGTAAACGGCTATCTTTTCCTGCATCCCAGCGATAAAGAAAAAAATCTAGAAAAGGAATTTGAGGCCGCGCAAAATGCTGGTCTTAATATTGGTCTTTTAAAAAGTACTCCTGCAATAAGTAATGGTGAACAAACTCCTTGTCTGGCTTTTTACAATCAGGCGCAATTTCATATACTGCATTATCTTAATGGACTGGCTCAAGCTATCACAGCTTTAGGAGGAGAGATTTACATCGAGGCACATGCTGAAAAAATCAGTAAAAATGGCGCTATTGTCAATAATTATAATTTTACAGCAGAAAGTATTGTGGCAGCTACCAACTCCCCTATTAACGATCTGGTAACCATGCATACCAAACAGGCAGCTTACAGAAGTTATGTGATTGCTGGAAAAATTCCAAAAGGAAGCCTTCCGTATGCTCTTTGGTGGGACACTGGTGATGCTGATTCTAAATGGCCTTCGCAGCCTTATCATTATGTACGAGTTGAAAACTTCGATGACAATTACGATCTGCTGATTTCTGGAGGCGAAGATCATAAAACAGGTCAGGCAGATGAAGAAGGTATTTCCGAATTTACAAGATATGAAAAACTGGAACAATGGACAAGAAGCTATTTTCCACTATTTGAAGAAACTATTTATAAATGGTCGGGTCAGGTAATGGAGCCAGTGGATTCGCTCGGTTTTATGGGCCTAAATCCAGGAGATGAAAATATTTATATTATTACCGGCGATTCTGGAAACGGAATGACACACGCCACTATAGGAGCTCGTATAATTTGTGATGCTATTACTGGCAAGAAAAACAAATGGGAAGATTTGTACAGTCCGTCCCGAATCACAGTCAAAACAGGTTTTGATTTTGCCAAAGAAGCAGTTAATACCGCTGCTCAATATCTCGACTGGGTGTCGGCGTCTGATTTAGAAAATACAGCAGAATTACAAGCAGGTCAAGGAGGTATCATGACTTCGAATCTCAAAAAAGTTGCCGTATATCGCGATTTTGACAATACTCTTCGAGCATTTTCAGCCGTTTGTCCGCACTTAGGCTGTATTGTTCAGTGGAACAACGATGAAAAATCTTTTGACTGCCCGTGCCACGGATCAAGATTTGCAGCAGATGGAACTGTTATAAACGGACCTGCAGATTCAGATCTAAAGCCGTTGCCTATTAAATGATTTTCTAATTAATTTTTATCTTCATCAGGCTTAAAACTCCCGTCATCAGGATATTTGATACTTCCTTTAAGTTCTTCAACACGTTTGGGATCAAATTCAGGAAGCTGGAGTTCATTTTTTTCTTTCCATTTTTTAACGGTTTCAAAAACTGCCTCTGCTTTTTCATTGGATGATGCAGTATCCCGCGCCATGTAGAGTGTCTGAGAAGGATAAGCTAAAGAAGTACCGCTATTTTCAATTATATCCATCATACGAAGTAATAAGTCTTCCTGCACTTCTTGGGATTTTTCAAAGTTAGGAGCTTCAATGTAAGCTGTTATTTCCACTTTTAGCGCGTCTGCAGTAATACCTGTAAATCTAACCACCGGCGTTGAATTAAGAACCGAAGGATGAGCATACAATAAAGATCGGAGTTCTACGAGCAGGTAACGCATTTGATCTGGCGCTGTATCCATCCTGAAATTAAATATCGGATTAAAAATAAAACGGTCGCGATGGGCAAAATTTTCTATTTTACTGGCCGATAACTGCCCATTTGGAATCGTTACTATAGTTCGCGCAGAAGTTCGAAGCATGGTAGAACGCATTCCAATAGATTCTACTGTCCCCTTGATATCATCTACTCTGCAATAATCTCCCACTCGTATCGGCTGGTCTGCAATAAGACTAACACTTCCTACGAAATTTTCTATGGTTTTTTGCGCACCCAGCGCCAGCGCGATACCTCCAATACCTAATGCGGCAAGTCCCGCTGTAACATCCACACCTATAATTCCGAGTATCGCAATTATTCCAATAAAGACAATTGCTGCTTTAGTCGTACGACTTAAAAACAATATGGCAGAAACAGCAGAAATACGCCCGCGTCTGGTCATTCTGCTTCGCGTGTACATACTCACAAAATCTGTCAGTCTCCACAGCAGTATTAAAAAAGCAACAATTCCGATAGTAATGATAATAATACCGAAGCGCTGGCGGACAATGATAGAAATACCCATTCTCTGGGTTAATGCCACAAACAAAATAACGGTAAGATACATTAGAACCGGCAGTGAAAAAGCTTCTATAACAGCCTTTCCCTTTTCGGTTGCCGCTTTTTTCCATACTTTCTGAATGACATAACCAGCAGCGAACAGAAGCATTCTTGAGAGCAGGTAAGACACCACGGTCATAATCACTACCACTGCCCAGTGTCCTATGGGAACATTTCCAAGCTTGCGCTCTTTTAAAACAGAAGGAAGCACGCGGTCTAAAAAAGTTTTTTCTCCTGTAATATCAGCAGACAGAATAGATTCTACTGTTTCAGCAGAAAAAAGCCATAATGCCGGCTGGCTGTCATCTGATTGATTCTCTACATAAAGTTGTATGGACGTTTTGCCTGCTGCTATATTTCCAACAAGATCAACACCTGCTGCCAAATCATCGTCTATTCGACCAATTTCTTTATTACTCACAATGGATGACGGAGAAAGGTTACCGCCCTGATCCAACAAAAGCTGAAAAGTCTGCGCTATTTTAATTCTTTCTGCTGTTCTGCGATAAGAACGTTTACTTAAAACAAAATACTGGCTGGCCCTTAGATAATTCTGCTCTCCAATTGCCTTAATAAATCCATTAACTGTTCCCTGCGGCGTTCTTCTCCCCAAAGAATCGTCAGGAACTTTTGCCGGCTCTTCAGCAGTGGTTTTACTTGTGCCTAATAATTGGCCCGTCATTGTATGCGGAAGCAGTAATGCAAACAACATACAAAGCAGTAAACGTCTAACATATAAAATCATAAGCTTATTTCTTTTTCAGCAGTTGATCTATTAAAAATAAGAAATAATAGAACAAAAAGAAAATCCTTTACAAAAAAGAGTAAGTTTTATAGTATTCAAAACTCCCTTTTTTTATCTGGCAATATTTTTCACTTCAAAATAAATTCACACTATCAAACAGATCCATGTGATAATTTGACAACAAAATAGATTTTTCGTGTAAGTAAAAATTGATGCAGCTGACTTAAATTTAAGTTATCACAATTTAAAATAATAAAGCGATGGAAAACTTACCTAATTATAGCAGAGAAGAACTTCAAAAATGTCCTTATCATCAACAGCTTCAAGCTTCTGAAGATAAAAATGAGCAAGTCCACGTGAATACAGGAGACTGGGGAGAAGATCCGGATGAAGATGATACAAATCCGAATAGCTACGATAATCCGCAAAAATAAATTAAACTCATCTTAAATTAAAAAATATACCTTATGGGAACTTCAACATCATTACAAAAAACAGCTGCAAAGAGCAATGTAAACGTCTCAACATTTGAGCGCATCCTAATGTCGGCTGCAGGCTCTTATCTTTTATACAAAGGTTTGTCACAGGAAAAGAAAAATATTACCCAGATTACATCTGGAGGAGCGATGCTGGCAAGGGGAATTAGTGGTTACTGTCCTGTTTACAGCGCTGTAGACCATCTAAAAAATGATAAAAGTTCCAATGTTAACATCCGAACCAGTATTACAATCAACAGGCCGATTAATGAAGTTTATGCTTTCTGGCGTAATTTAGAAAATCTGCCAAAATTCATGAATCACTTGGAATCGGTAAAAACCCTTAACAGTGCACAGTCTGAATGGACTGCGAAAGGTCCTGCAGGAATTGGAACAATAAGCTGGAAAGCTGCGATTATTAAAGATCAGAAAGAAAAATTGCTAAGCTGGCAGTCTCTAGATGAAGCTCCAGTTAAAAACTTTGGAAAAGTGCTTTTTAAAGCCGTTGGAAACGCTACTGAAATTGAAGTAACAATTTCCTACCGTGCTCCTCTTGGAATTGCGGGACAAGGAGCAGCAAAACTTGTTAACCCTCTCTTTGAAAAGATAGTACACGATGACATTCAAGGACTAAAATCTTACCTAGAAACTGAAAAAGAGTAATCAAATATAATTTTAAAAAACCTTTTGGATAATATTCAAAAGGTTTTTGCATTTAGCATCTTTACTCCATCTAAGCTATACAAATGCCATTGATGAACTTGGAACAATGAAATTTTATTTCCAAAAACTAAAAAATAATCAAGACAAAATAATACTGTCATTCCACTAAAACTCGTTTTAATTCTTGATTTTTATTTCTTAATTTTACAAAGAATCGAGACATTGACAGTATCTACGTTACTTGTCTTCTAAAAAAAACAGATTGAACAGCGTCAATACTACACAGGACTATTTTTTTCTTCAAAATGGCGGGGAAGCTGCTGAAATAATTCGAAATTTCCACTGGTCCGATACTTCTGTCGGTGCAATGGAGAATTGGCCGGAAAGTCTTAAAAATACACTGGCAACCATGCTGTCTTCCAAGTTCCCTATGTTTCTTTGGTGGGGAGAAGATCTGATTCAATTTTATAATGATTCCTATCGACCAAGTTTAGGAAATGAAGGAAAACATCCTAAAGCCATGGGGCAGAAAGCATCAGACTGCTGGCCTGAAATCTGGTACTTTATTTATCCGTTAATTTCAAAAGTACTCACTACGGGCGAAAGCGTTTGGTATGATGACCTGCTGCTTCCTATTTACCGAAATGGAAAGATGGAAGATGTATACTGGACTTTTAGTTATAGTCCGATACGCGATGACGAACGCCATATTAAAGGTGTTTTGGTTGTCTGTAACGAAACCACTGAAAAGGTAAGTTACAACCAAAAATTAAAAGAGAGCAAAGAAGAACTGGAATTTGCTATAAATGCAGCCGAGTTTGGAACTTTTGATCTTAATCCATTAACCAATAAATTCTCTGCGAATACAAGACTTAAGAATTGGTTTGGACTTAAAGCAGAAGATGAAATTCTGCTGGACAATGCCTTAGCTGCGATTGCAGATCCTGACAGAAAACGAGTTGTAGACGCTATAAACAGAGCGCTTCAGTATGAGTCGGGTGGTAAATATGATATTGAATACACTATTATAAATCCGCGAACCAAAAAACAAAGAACAGTTCATGCGTTGGGGAAGGCTTGGTTTGATGAACATAAAAATGTTTATCGTTTCAATGGCACGCTGCAAGATATATCGGCACACAAAAAAGCCGCTGAAGAATTACTAAAATCACGCCAGCTTACAGACCTTACTATAAAAAGTATGGGACTTGGACTTTTTAATGTTGATTTTAAAGACAACAGCATCGATTATTCACCTGAATTTTCACTACTGCTTTCTGGAAAAATAAAACATAAATTAACACGCAGGGATTTTCTAAAATATGTACATCCAGACGATCTGCACCTTCGCGCTGAAGCAATAGAAACAGGAATGGAGACCGGCACTTTTTACTATACTCCAAGAGTCATCTGGGATGATGGAAGCATACACCGAATTGCAGTTTCGGCAGCGAGAATGATTAATGCAGAAGGAAAACCCGCTGCTTTTTCGGGCACGGTTGCGGATATTACAGAACAAGAAGAAAACAGAGTGGCACTACAGCTGGCAGAGTCACGCCTAGTTCAAACGAAACTAGAAGCTGACAGATTGTTTCGTAACGTTACAGATAGTTCTCCAACAGGACTTTGGCTTTCTGATATGGAAGGAACACTGACCTACTTTAATAAAACCTTAATAGATTTTACAGGACTCAGTGAAGAAGTACTTCTAAGCGGCGGATGGTCATCGATCATTGTTGAAGAAGATCTTAAAACTGCCATTACTTCTTATCTAGAAGCCATTGCCAGAAAAGGACATTTTGATGTTCTTTTCAGGGCAAAAAAACATACAGGAGAAACCATCTGGTGCAGAGCTGCCGGAGATCCTTTTTATGATGCCGAAGGACAATATGCAGGTTATGCAGGCTTTTGCATGGACATGGATGAAATCATTTCGGGAAGAAAAGCACTTGCAGAAAGTGAACAGCGCATCAGCTTGATGATTGAGCAGTCTCCCGTTGCCATCTGTCTTTTCACAGGCACTAATATGAAAATAGAGATTGCCAACGATATGATGATTGGTTATTGGGGAAAAGACAAATCGGTTATCGGACAGCCTATGGAAGAAGCTGTTCCAGAACTCAAAGGACAGCCTTTTATGGAAATTCTCGAACAAGTGTATCGTACGGGAGAAACCTATTACGGGCGTGCAGAACCCGCAGAGCTAAAAGTAAATGATGTTATAAGCACGTATTATTTTGACTTTACCTATAGTCCTATCCGTAATGCAAAAGGGGAAATTTACGGCATTATGGATATTGCCATTGATGTTACCGATCGCGTAATTGCTGATAAAAAACTTGAAGAGACCAGAATGGCACTTGCAGGAGCTATAGAACTCGCTGAACTAGCAACATGGAAACTAGATCTTCATGCAAATACATTTTTCTGTTCGACAAGATTTAAACACTGGCTTGGACTTGAGAATCATAGTTCTACTAAAGAAGAGCTTTTTAGTCTGATCGCAGAAAGCCACAAACAGAAAGTCATCAATTCTATAGAACATGCCATAATTCCAGGAGCATCTGCTTTTTATGATTATGAATTTCCAATAAGCAGTAAGCTAACAGGGCAAGTTCGTATAATTCATGCCAATGCACAGCTGATCTACGGTAAAGACGGTCTGCCCGAATGCCTTAGCGGAACAGCGCAGGATGTAACCAAGGAAAGAGAACTTCAGGAAGAGCTTAAATTTAAAGTAAAAGAGCGTACTGCAGAACTGCATGCCGCCAATACCGAACTTGAAATTAATAATCAGGAACTGCAGCAATTTGCTTACATTGCCTCTCATGACTTGCAGGAACCTGTTAGAAAGATCAGCATTTTTACAGAAATGCTTAAGGAAAGCTTAGACAAAAATCCGGATAAAGTCAAAATGTATATTGATAAAATTATTACATCTACCAAAAGAATGGAAAACCTTATCAAAGATGTACTTGGATACTCCAGACTTTCGAGCAATTCTAAAACATTTGAACCAGTTGACCTAAACCTCATCATGCACGACATTGTAAATGACTTTGACCTGACTATTGAGCAGAAAAACGCATTGGTCTTTTTTGAAGGGCTGCCAATCTTAGAAGCCATACCTTTGCAGATGTCACAGCTATTTGGAAACTTGATTGGAAATGCATTAAAATACAGCAAAGCTGATGCAGCTCCGAATATTTCAATTAGATCAGAAGAAGTGCCAATAGAGATCTTAAACGAACTTTCTTTGAATAATGCGCAGCAATATGTTAAAGTCGAAGTAATCGATAATGGAATTGGTTTTAACCAAATTCATGCTGAGCAGATTTTCAACATTTTCCAAAGACTGCATGGAAAGGATGAATTTGCAGGAACTGGAATCGGGCTGGCGATGTGCCGAAGAATACTTCAGAATCATAATGGAATTATAACAGCAAATTCTCAAGAAGGCGCTGGTACTACCTTTACCGTTATTATTCCAGTAAAACAGATTTATAACTAAAAAATCATTTAAAATTTACATTTAAAAAGTAGTACATTTGCTTAATATTCAACTTTAAATGAAAATAGTATTTTTAATAGACGACGATCCAGATGATCGCGAAATATTTGAAGAATCTTTATTATCGTTAGATGTGCCTTTAAAATTCGAAGAGGCTACTAACGGAAAAGAAGCTGTTGAAAAATTAAGTTCTTCAGACTTTCAAAAACCTGATTTGATTTTTCTCGACATCAATATGCCTATTATGGACGGATGGCAGTTTTTAAAACATATCAAAAAAGATGAAAACTTTAATGATATTCCAGTTGTTATCTATTCTACATCTTCAAGTCAGGAAGATAAGGCATTAGCTGTAAAGCATCAAGCTTCAGAATTTATAACAAAACCGTATTCAATTTCAAGTCTTCGTCAGGAATTGAAGAAAACCATCTTTACGTTTTTATCTGCAGAATAGTCAGAAACAATAATTGCATAATAATGTGTTAATTATGAAACACATAAAGCCAATTATATAAATAACAGATGTAACTTGTAAATAAATTTACAGGTTATGTCCTATTAAATAGTTATCTAGATTTTTCACAAAGTTTAGTGCAACATTTTTAAGCATAATGATAAATTCATTTAAAACTTAAAATGCATGAACAGAACAAAGGAGATAGAAAACAAGAACACTCCGCAATCATATCCAATTGTTGGTATTGGTACCGCAGCATCAGAAATTGAGATTTTAAAAAAGATAATTCTCGAAATTCCCGCAGTATCCGGAATGAGTTATTTGATTATCGAAAATTTGTATTTTCCACAATCTGAAAACTTAGTCGAGAAGCTTGGATCCCATGCTAAAATTCCAGTTGTTGAAATTGTAAATGATATCAATTTACAGCCCGACCATATTTACATTATTCCTGAAAACAATTTTCTAGTCTTAGAAAACGGTTTACTAAAGCTAAAACCGCGTACCCGAAGCAGCCGAGTTAATAATTGCCTTGACCTATTTTTTGAATCTCTCGCTAATGTCTATAGTACTTATGCTTTTGGCGTTATACTTTCTTCCAATGCGTTAGACGGAGCTGCAGGACTTAAAAAATTAAAAGAATTTGGCGGTGCGACAATTGCTGTTTTGCCAAATAAAAACCAAAATAAGAATGCACCTGAATTTATAGATTACTTTGCCGAGCCCGAAAAAATTGTTTCGCAAGTACTCGAAATACAAAACAGTTATTTAGTCAATCATGCTTATTTTGAAGAAGAAATAGCAGATAACGAACAAGAACTTTTTAAAGAAATTGTTTCAATTGTATCTCAAAAAACAGGCACCGATTTCCATCATTACAAATATCAAACCCTGCGCAGGCGTATTGCTAAAAGAATGGTTAACACGAATCAGGATACCATTGAAAAGTATTTGAATTTACTTAAAATAAATACTAAAGAACAAGATTTTTTATTTTATGATTTTCTGATTCCTGTAACTTACTTTTTTAGAGATGAGTCGTACTTTGAAAACTTGTCTTCGACTGTTTTTCCTGCTCTAATTGAGAATTTAGACAGTAAAAACCTCAGAATATGGTGTGCCGGCTGTTCAACTGGTGAAGAAGCCTATTCTCTCGCTATCTGCATCGATGAATATCTTAGAAAAACGAACAATCAAGAACTAAAAATTCAAATTTTTGCTTCCGATTTGTCTGAAAAATGTATTGCCAAAGCACGTGCAGGCATTTATACTTTACAGGATTTAAAAAACATAAGTGAAGAAAGAATCGAACAGTATTTTACGAAAAGAGACAGCGGTTATCATGTCAACAAAAACATACGCGATAAATGTGTTTTTGCAATACACGACTTAACCAAAGATGCGCCTTTTGCCAAAATCGATTTGGTCTCGTGCCGAAATGTACTGATATATTTTGATTCGCATTTACAAAATCAAATATTAGAAGCTTTTCATTACGCGCTTAGAGACAACGGATTTTTGTTTTTAGGCAAAACAGAATCGGCAAACAATGTCCAGAATTTGTTTACTTTAATAGAAAAACAGGAAAAAATATTTAAGCGGAAACATAATGACAGTAAACCTAAAACTTTTCGTCCTGATTTTACTATCGCAGCCAGTAAAGTAAAAAACAATATATCTTTCTCAAAAAACGAAGTAGATTTTAGAAAAATTGCTTCTGATATATTATTAGAACAATATTCACCTGCTGCCGTAATTATTAACGAAGATTTAGAAATTGTCCATTTTCATGGCGATACCAGTCCTTTTTTACAGCCTCCTGTTGGAAAACCAAGCTTTAATATTCTAAATATGGTTTATGAGGAGATTGGGTTTGAATTAAGAAATGCCATTTTAAAGGCACGAAATGAGAAAAAAAACTTTTCTGGAGAAAATACAATCGTAAAAAAACAATCCTTTTTAACGTCTTTTGAAGTTATTTTTCTTCCTTCAAACCTAGAATTGTTGTTGATCATTTTTTGCAAAAAAACAATTCCGCCACCAGAACAAAACAGCACGGGTAATAGCCGCACAGAAGAATTGGAGAGAGAGTTATTACAGCTGCGTGGTGATTTTAAAAGAGTTACCGAAGAACAGCAAATTTATTTTGAAGAACTCCAAACCACCAATGAAGAATTATTAAGCAGTACGGATGAACTGCAGCTTATCAATGAAGAACTAGAAACTTCGGCAGAAGAACTTCAATCCAATAATAAAGAATTATCATGCATCAATAATGAACTTCAGGATGGCCGTGATGAACTCGCCTCTATGCGTAATTTCTACGAATCAATCGTAAATACCATACGAGAACCATTAATTATTATTGATAAAGATTTTATAGTTAAAAGTGCTAATCCCTCTTTTTATAGATTTTTTAAAACACATCAGGAAAAAATAGAAGGTTTTTCAATTTTTGAAATCACAGACGGTCAATGGAATATTCCTCAATTTAAAGAAAATGTTTTAAAGAAAGTAACGCAGCGTACGGTTGTCGAAAACTTTAAAATAGAATTCCGTTCTAATTCCGGCGATCCGCAGATTATGATTTTAAACGCCTCCCCTATTTCAAACTCAGTTCCAGACGGCATGATTCTTATCGCTCTTGAAGATGTTACAGAACTTGAACACAGCGGTGAAACTTTAAAAAGTAAAAATATAGAACTTTTAGAGCACAACAAACAATTGGAATCTTTTACAGAAGCGGCAAGTAATAACCTGCTCGAACCCATTCGGAAAATATATATGTTCGGAAAAAAAGTATTGGATAACGAAAACAATCTAACCGAATCCGGCAGACATAATGTAAAAAGGTTACTAAGTTCTGCTGTAAACATGAACCAGCTTATTGAAGATCTTATAGATTATTCAAAAATTAATTTTTCTAAAAAAGAATTTAAAAAAACAGACCTTAATGTACTTCTTAAAAAAATACTCAGCGACTTAAAAACGTCTATCAATGCTTATAAAGCTGTTATAACAAATGATCCTTTTCCGACCATTAAAATTATAGCGCCGCAAATACAGCTTCTGCTTACGCATTTAATTGCAAATTCTATAAAATATGCCAGACAAGGCACCACGCCAGAAATTAAAATTGGAATAAACTATCCTGAATCTGAAGCAGTTATTGAATTAGGCGCCGATGCGGAAATGAAGTACATTCAAATCTATGTAAGCGACAACGGAATTGGTTTTAATAAAAATTTTGAAAAATTAATTTTCAAGCCTTTCTATAAACTGGACAGCAACGATCTGCAATATGGCAGCGGACTTGGATTAACTCTCGCACAAAAAATTGCAGCCAATCATAAAGGTTTTATAAATGTTTCCAGCGAACCTTCTGTAGGAACTACAATAAGTGTTTATCTTCCTTTATTAGACCTTTAAATTTTTATTTGTTATACATTTTTATCAATATATTTCTTTTTATCTATCTGAAATACTGGTAATTGTAGAACTATATAGTGTAATCATATAAAAACGTCGCATTAGTATAATCTACTTTTGAATGAAAGAAAAATCACAACTTTTAACTAGCTGTTAATCTGCAGGTGAAAGTTATGATTTTTCAAAAAATTCAAAGTATTTAACTAATAAGATATTTTATGAAAAATTTTCAAGACGAAAAACAACGCGATTTATCGATCAACAAATCAGATGGCACTAACAAATTTCTAACCACAGATCAAGGCCTTCGAATTAATGATGATAACAACTCGCTGAAAGCCGGGGAAAGAGGACCATCTCTACTCGAGGATTTCATTTTAAGGGAAAAAATAACACATTTTGACCACGAAAGAATTCCAGAAAGAATTGTTCACGCACGCGGTTCAGGGGCACATGGATTTTTTGAAGTAACCAATCCAATTCCAGAATTAACTAAAGCAGGTTTTCTTAAAGAAAAAGGCCTTAAAACTCCTGTATTTGCAAGATTTTCAACAGTTGCAGGATCAAGAGGCTCTACAGATCTTGCCAGAGATGCCAGAGGATTCGCGGTTAAATTTTATACTCAAGAAGGTATTTATGATTTAGTTGCCAACAACATCCCAGTGTTCTTTATTCAAGATGCTGCAAAATTTCCCGATCTTATTCACGCAGTAAAACCAGAACCTCATAATGAAATTCCCCAAGCTGCATCTGCACATGATACATTTTGGGATTTCATTTCACTAATGCCAGAATCAATGCACATGATCATGTGGGTAATGTCTGATCGCGCCATTCCTAGAAGTTATAGAATGATGGAAGGTTTTGGAGTGCACACTTTCAGACTGATCAACGAACAGGAAGAATCGGTTTTTGTGAAATTTCACTGGAAACCTAAATTAGGAACCCACGCGGTTGCTTGGGACGAAGCGCAGAAAATTTCAGGAAAAAATCCAGATTTCCATAGAGAAGACCTTTGGGAAGCCATCGAAACTGGAAATTTCCCAGAATGGGAATTGGGAGTTCAGGTAATTCCTGCCGAAGATGAAAATAAATACGAATTTGATCTTCTTGATCCAACAAAACTGGTTCCAGAAGAATTAGTTCCTGTGACTATTGTCGGTCGAATGGTTCTGAATAAAAATCCAGATAATTTCTTCGCAGAAACAGAACAAATTGCTTTTCACCCAGGCCATATCGTGCCAGGAATAGATTTTAGTAATGATCCACTTTTACAAGGAAGACTATTTTCATATACGGATACACAACTTTCTAGATTAGGAAGTCCAAACTTTCATGAAATTCCAATTAACAGAAGCGTAGCTCCAGTTCACAATAATCAGCGTGATGGACATATGCGTCAGGAAATTAATAAAGGCCGTGTAAGTTATCATCCAAATTCACTTGGGGGTGGCTGTCCTTATCAAGCACAAATTGAACAAGGTGGTTTTTCAAGTTTTAATGAAAGAGTTGATGCGCACAAAGTAAGAGAAAGAAGCGAGAGCTTTAATGATCATTTTGGACAGGCAAAATTGTTTTTTAACAGTCAGACTCCAGAAGAAAAAAGTCATATCGTAAAAGCACTGCGTTTTGAACTTGGAAAAGTGGAAACGACAGCGATTAGAGTTAGAGTTTTAGGATTACTTTCTCAAATTGATACGACTCTTGCGGAAAAAGTAGCACTAGGACTTGGAGCTACAGTACCTCCAATTTTAGAAACGCCGATTAACAAAGGGGTATCTCCTGAAAACGAAGGCGGATCGCAGGAACCGCAGACTATAGAATCAAGTGTTTCTGCTTCAGAAGCATTAAGTATGATTACTAATCCAACAAATTCACCAACAATTGCTTCAAGAAAAGTTGCTATTATTTGTTCTGATGGTGTTTCTGAAGCTGCTGTGCTGAATATAAAAAGAGCACTTAAGAAAGAAGATGCCAAGGGATGCATTATTGCACCTCATCTTGGATCTATTGTAACAGATGCTGATGGCGCTATTGCTGCCGAATTTAGTTTTTTAACTGCTTCATCTGTTTTATTTGACGCTGTTTATATTCCACACGGATTAGGCTTGAATGCATTAGCAGAAAATGACGATTTATTCGAGTTCCTTAATGATGCATACAAACACTGCAAAGTTATTGGAGCAGATGGAGAAGCTTCAGAAATTCTTAGCAGCGCTCCATTTGCATCTAAAATTACAAATGACGATGAGGGAATTATTTTAACAAGCGAAGCAGCAACTGAAGGATTTGCTCAAGACTTTATCAATGCTATGACAAAACACCGTTTTTGGCAGCGTGAACCAAACTTATACAATTAATATCAAAGAAAAAACACATGAAAAACTCAGAAAAACCTATAGAAAACAAAAACGTGAAAAACGATAAAAATTTTGTTGAACCAGCCTCTGACGCTGCAACAGAATTAAAAGAACTTTTTATTGACAGTCTTAAAGACATTTACTGGGCAGAAAATGCACTAGTAGGTGCGCTGCCAAAAATGGCCGACAATGCTACTGCTCCTGGACTTGCGAGTGCTATACTAGAACATCTTGATGTAACACAAAATCAAGTAAAAAGATTAGAGCAAGTTTTTGATCTTGTAGGCGAAAAAGCCGAAGGTAAAAAATGCGAAGCAATGGCAGGACTTCTTAAGGAAGGAGACAGTATTCTTTTAGAAACTACTCCTGGAGCTGTTAGAGATGCCGGAATAATCGCCGCGTCACAAAAAATGGAACATTATGAAATTGCAACATACGGAACCTTAGTCGCTTTTGCGAAGACACTAGGAGAAAACGATGCCGCAAAATTGTTAACACAAACCCTTGCAGAAGAAAAAGAAGCAGACTGCGTATTGAATGACGTAGCTTTAAATGCAGTAAATATTGTAGCTGCCGAATAAACTTCTTCAAAATATCTTAACTTCTTTTCAATTTCCCTAAAAACATCTGTACATCGTGCAGATGTTTTTTTTTGGGGTCATCAGCAAATTAAACAGCTGACTGTGAATTATGTAACGCTAATGGTTCTGTATATAAATACGGGACATACTTACCCAATACATTTGCTTCAATCATTTATCTTTTTACTGAAACCCTAACAATTCATCAAAGAAAATACTTACTTAATTCACCCACATTATGAGCAATTTAAAAAAAACAAAAATAAATAATGATTTAAAAATAAATCATTTACAACACGAAGCCCAATATTATGACATGATTGTATTTTGTCATTTAAGATGGCAGTTTGTATATCAGCGTCCGCAGCATATTATCAGCCGTATGGCCGAAACTATGAAGATTTTACTTATCGAAGAACCTCTTTATGATGCCTCTCTTAATCACACTGGAAATTTAATTATTGTGAATGAGATGCTGCATGTTTTACAGCCAAATGTAAAGGACATTGAGGCAATTGCAGGTATTATCCCAGTTTATGTAAAAAATAAAAATATCGCTGCTGGATGGTTTTACTCGGCCTCTTTTTGCCCCTTGTTAGCATCTTTTGATTTTGATACTATCGTTTATGACTGTATGGATGAACTTTCTCTATTTAAAGGAGCGCCCGCCCATTTAATTGATCAGGAAAAATATTTAATGGCCAATGCGGATATTATTTTCACTGGCGGTAAATCATTGTACGAATCAAAAAAAGAATTTCACAGTAATGTCCATTGCTTTCCAAGTTCTGTAGATGAAAAGCATTTTGCGAAAGCCTTAAACGGAATTACTGTAGCTGCTGATATTTCGAATCTGCCCTCGCCAATTGTTGGCTATTATGGTGTAATTGACGAAAGAATCGACTTAGAATTACTTCATGAAACAGCTCAAAAACTGCCCAATGTTTCTTTTGTAATGATTGGTCCTTTGGCTAAAATCGAAGAAGCTGATCTTCCTAAAGAAGCCAACATTCATTATTTAGGAATGAAATCTTATAATGAATTACCTCATTATCTAAAAGCATTTGATATTGCCATGATGCCATTTGCGCTAAACGATGCCACAAAATACATCAGTCCTACTAAAACTTTAGAATATATGGCTGCTGGAAAACCTATCATTTCTACTAAAATTATAGACGTCGTACGCGATTACAGCATCTGCGTAAGCTTAATAGAAACAGCAGATGAGTTTTGCGATGCTATTCAGTTTTTGATGGATAAAACTGATCGTTTTTCGATGGAATTAGAATATTTCAAAATCCTGAAAAAAACATCTTGGGATAATACCGTTGAAAAAATGAAACTAATCATTAAAACTTTTGCAAAATGAAAAACATCGACATTTTAATTATAGGCGCAGGAATTTCGGGAGCAGTACTGGCAGAACGTTATGCCTCAATCGGAAAAAAAGTTCTCATTATCGAAAAACGAAATCATATTGCGGGGAACTGCTACGATTATATTGATCAAAACCAAATATTGGTTTCTAAATACGGAGCGCATTTATTTCATACTAATGAAGAAGCAGTTTGGGAATATGTCAATCGGTTTTCGGACTGGTATTTCTGGGAACACAAAGTCATCGCAAGAGTGGATGATAAAACAGTGCCAATTCCCGTAAATATTACGACGGTAAATGAATTGTTCGACATCAATATTTCCACCGAAGAAGAAATGCAAATCTGGCTCGAAGAAAACCGCACGCCTATTGAAAAACCAGCAAATGGCGAAGAAGCAGTTTTAAATCGCGTAGGTTCTGTTTTGTATGAAAAAATGTTTAAGCATTATACCAAAAAACAATGGGATAAATATCCTGCCGAACTCGATGCCTCTGTTTTAGAACGAATACCAGTTCGAAACAATTACGATGACCGTTATTTTTCAGACATTCATCAGGCCTTACCAAAAGGAGGTTACACTCAATTATTTGAAAATATACTAAGTCATCCAAACATCGAAGTACTTTTAGAAACCGATTATTTTGATGTAAAAGATGATTATAGAAATTACGAAAAACTCTTTTATACAGGCCCCGTTGATCGTTTCTTCGAATTTAAACATAGTCTGCTGGAAAAGCTCGAATACCGCTCTATTAATTTTGTAAGCGAAACAATCGATGCCGAATTTTATCAGGAAAACTCAGTTGTAAATTATCCCGGAATCGAAGTTGATTTTACGCGAATAATCGAATACAAACACTTTGGAAACCAGATTTCTGATAAAACCACAGTTGTCAAAGAATTTACGGTAGATGAAGGCGAACCTTACTACCCAGTTCCTAATCCCCGAAATCAGGAAATTTATGCCCGCTATAAAACAGAAGCAGATAAGCTGATAGACGTACATTTTGTTGGAAGACTTGCCAACTATAAATATTTCAATATGGATCAAGCCTTTAAAAATGCATTAGATCTTTTCGACCAACTTGAAAAAAACAATCAACCTCTTTATAAAACAGCTGTATAATGGATATTTTCAATACATTTTTTATGGGAGGTTTTGAATGTGCCGACCATATTAACCGCTCTGGCAAAAGAGTAAATCTTTTAAAAGAAACCCAGCATGACAGCCGCTGTTATGAAGATTACGAAGCATTAGCGGCACTCGGTATAAAAACAGTTCGGGAAGGAATCTGCTGGAGTTCTGTAGATACAAATTCTGGCTTTTATAATTTTTCTAATGTTCTCACTCGAATCAGGGCAGCAGAAAAACATGGAATACAACAGATTTGGGATTTGATTCATTTTGGATATCCGGATGATTTATCTCCCACTCACCCACTTTTTTGTTCCCGCTTTGAACAGCTTTGCCATTCTTTTGCGGTTTTTTATAAAGAAAACTCAAAACAGAAATTATTTGTTGTTCCGATAAATGAAATCAGTTTTTTGGCATGGCATTCTGGAGACGTTAGAGGAACTGTTCCATTTGCAGTAAACAGCGGCTGGGACATCAAATATCATTTATGCAAAGCGGCAATTGCGGGCATCAAAGTTCTGAAAAAAGCTGATCCTGACTGCACTATTATTCTGGTAGAACCTCTGGTAAAAATTCATGCCGCAACAATTCATGAGAATGTTCAGGAACTAAACGAACCACAGTTTCAAGCTATGGATATTATTGCAGGAAGAATATGTCCTGAACTTGGAGGATCTGAGGATTTTCTTGAAATTCTGGGCTTTAATTACTACTGGAACTGTCAATGGAGTGGAAACGGAGAATCTTTTGAATGGCCAGACTATCAGCAGTTAAGAGTTCCTTTTTCGGAGCTGCTTCAAACTGCATACAATCGTTACAAAAAACCTATAATACTTACTGAAACAGGTCACTTTGGAGATCGTCGCGCAGAATGGCTGGAAGAAATTACAGTACAGTGCGCGCTGGCCAGAAGAAACGGAGTCGATTTACGCGGAATTTGTATTTACCCTGTAACTGACCGTCCTGACTGGGATGATTTAACCAGTTATTCGCAGTGCGGCATTTTTGATTTGGATGAAAACTGTAACCGAATCCCTAATCAACATTATATAAATGCTTTGATTAAATCACAAAACAGTTTTAAAGAAAAGAAATATAGAATTCACCACTTAATGGAATTCTTTAGATAAATATTTTGAAAATAAGAATGCTCGTATATTATTCTAGCTTTCCCTAAAAAAAATCAACGTAATCAACTGTTAATTATACAATTAAAACCACTCTTACATGTAAAATTATACTATACAGCAACTGTACATTTACCATTATAAAAAATTTAAATATAAATATTATGAAAAGTTCAAACACAACAAAAAGCACTAATAGTGCAAAGGCATCAGATAAAAAAACTGATACAAAAGAAAGTGCCGCTAAAAGTGATTCTAAGAAGGATTCCAAAGAGGATTCAAAAAAAACCGCAGCTGATACCAAAAAAGGAAACAGCACTAAAAAATAATTATTTATTATGAGTACAGATGAAAAAGAAAATTACGGTCAGAAAGACCAGTATTTTCAAAATGACAGTCAGCAATACGAAGATCCTGATATAGATTCACCACCGGTAGATCATTCTATAACAGAAAATGCAGAACCAGACTACAGCAACGATCTTGTTACTAATGAAGATGACCTTGAAGAGGAAGATGACGACTTAGACGAAGACGATGATGATGATGATGATGAAGACTTAGAAGACGAAGACGAAGATGAAAATTAAATTTTCGTATTAAATTTCAAAATAAATCCTTAGAGGAAGCTTGCTTCTTTTAAGGATTTATTTTTTATAATCCATTTCTTTCTGAATATTAACTAAATAGCAAAAAAGTAAATTTGCGAATTATTAAATGGAATTTTATATTTACTATAATTAGCTCTTTTCCTAAATACTTGAAATGAAAAATACAAATAATGCCAATCCTCAAAAATTATCGTTCTCCTATTATCAAAATCACGATGTATTATTTTTAGCTAAAGATCTTCTAGGAAAAGTTTTATTTACACTAATTGATGGAAAACGTAGTGCCGGCATTATTGTAGAAACCGAGGCATATATGGGCGCGATCGACAAGGCATCGCACGCATATGAAGGAAGAAGAACTAATAGAACAGAAACCCTTTATAGTCATGGCGGTATTTCTTATGTGTATTTGTGTTACGGTATTCATTACTTATTTAATATTGTAACGGCTTCAGAAGGCGAGCCACATGCGGTTTTAATTCGTGCAGTTGAACCTTTTGATGGATTAGATATAATAGAAAGCAGACGAGGTCTAAGCGCTGGCAACTCTCGTATATCTTCTGGACCTGGTTCTGCAGCAAAAGCGCTTGGAATTGACAATACTTTTAACAAAAAAGATTTGGAAGGAGACGAAATCTGGGTCGAAGATCATGGAATAAGCTACCCTAATGAACAAATTGCAAGTGTGCCGCGCGTGGGAGTTGATTATGCTGGAGATCATGCCCTTTTACCTTGGCGCTTTTTCGTAAAGAACAATAAATATGTTAGTAAACCTAACAAAGTATAAAGACAATTCTTGTATATAAATGTTACAAAACCGCATAAAAAAACTCTCAACAATGTCAAGAGATTTTTTTTAAATGAGGTGTTGATTATTATTTAATAGAATCAGTTCTTACATTTTGATTCCCTTTTTGAGTAGATCCTGCGGTTCCTGAACCAGTAGTTCCTTCTCCAGTTGCACCAGTTGTTCCATTTTTACCATTTTCCTCAGATTTTAAAGTTGCAGAAGAATCTATCGCTGGTCCAATTGTGTCAACAGACATATCCATTGAATCTTTTTCGGTAGTTGGATCAACTGAATTATTTTCATTCTTTTTACATGAAAATGCAAAGGCTGTTATTAAAAGCAGCATTGCCAATTTTGTTATGATAAGCTTTTTCATAATGTTTTAATTTGAATTTATAGTATTTCAAAGTTAAAGTTATCATTACCAACGTACTTACATAATTACACCATCATTTATAGCAATCTCAATGTTTAGCATAGATGTAAAACCTGTAAATCAAAGATTAAATTGTGTAAAAAAATATAAGGCAAAGTAACTCAAATTTGTTAAAAGCTTTAAGAATAAGAAGTAAATTTTAAAGATGAAAAATAGTTGTTTAAGCGTACAAATTCTAAATCATTTTTTAAAGAATTATTAAATGCAAAATAAGACTTCTTTTTTTACGGGACAAGCTGTCAATTAAGGTAAAAAGACTGTTTTTTTAAGAATTTTTAAATCGAATTTTTCAATAAGCAGCTGAAAAGTGTTAAAATAAAATTTTTGTTTAACCATAAGCTTTAAAATTATAAACAAATTCTTAACTTAACAAAATAAATGATCGACAAACGGTAAAAAAGATCGACGTATTGCTTAAATCTAACTTATTTTAGAACATCCTTTTTTATTCTTTTGGATCAAAACAAACAATTACTAATTTAAAATCGTCATTAGGGAGAAAAAACTACTTATCACTATATTTATTGTATTTCTAGTTTCAGAATCTGTATTCTGTTCTTCTTTTCTATTGATGGTATTTTAAAAAATTTTAGAGAACCACGGTATCAGCGAATACCTCTTTATTAATATTTAAATTATCGTATTATGAAAAAACTTTTCTTAACATCTGTCCTGCTTTTTCCTATTCACTCGGTTCTTTTTTCTAATCCAATTCCTGCTCACTTAGCTGCTAATTCGGAAGTTAGTGCTTATAAAGCTGTTGAAACGACCACTCTTCCCAAGACCATAAATGCATATGAAGTGGAAAGTCACAGGGTCTGGATCAATCTAACAAATTCAAACGGTGTTTTTAAACAAATTTTAATTGCCTATATAACAGGGGCTACCAACGGATGGGATATAAATTATGATGCTGTCACAATGGATGCCAATAAGTTTGCAGATTTTTACAGTATAAATGCAGGTAAAAAACTGGTAATTCAGGGACGTGCGCTGCCATTTGACCCAGCAGATGTAGTTCCTCTTGGTTACAGATCAAGCTTCGATGGAAATATGACTATAGCTATTGATCACGCAGATGGCATGTTAGTAACCCAAAATATTTACTTACATGATAAAGAAACGGGAGCTATTCACAATTTAAAAGACGGTGGATATACTTTTACAACTTTATCAGGGATTTTTAAAGATCGTTTCTCGATCACTTATGGAGGAGATAAAAAATTAGGTGTTGATGATTTTAATAATGTTCAACATAAAATCACTGTTGCATCAAAGGATAAAATCATCAGTTTAAAATCTGACCAGACAGCTTTAAAAGAGGTTTCTGTTTTCGACATTACAGGAAGACTGCTTTACAACAATCCAAAAATTGGAACATCTGAATTAGAGATTTCAAGCATTCAGTCAGGGCCTCAAATTTTATTAGTTAAAACAACATTAGATGATGGCCACATGATGACCAAGAAGGTACTTTTCTAGTTAAAATAAATAAAAACGAATAAAGCCGTGCGGTATCATTAAAAATCCGCCGGCTTTTTTTATTTTATAAAGGAAAATTTTAGCTTAATAATTTCAGGTTTATATCATTTTCTAAATAAAAAATGTTTAAAAAATTTTATTAAGAATATTAAATCTCTCTTTATAAAAAAATTATATTTGCACATAAACTCATATTAATTAACAAATTAACACGATCTATACAGCCGAAAATTAATTTTATTATTTAATATATTCGATCTATGAGAAAAAAACTTTTAGCAGTTCTACTTTTTATCTCATTTAATCAAGTATCGTTTTCTCAGACTAATTATGATACTTTAACAGTAGGCAAAATAAAGCAGGTTATATCTTACAACGGTAGAACCTCATCTCCTTTACTCCTTTTTTTACACGGTGGTCCAGGAAGTTCCCGAATGAATCAGGCTGACAAATTTACCAATAAATTAAGGGATCATTTTTTAGTTGTTCAATGGGACCAGCGAGCAAGCGGCAGAACGCAAGCGCTGAATAAATCCGTAGATCCTATTACGTTAGAATTAATGGAAAATGACACTTATGAACTCGTAAAACTTCTTTTAAAAAAATTTCATAAAAATAAAATATATCTTGCTGGAGAATCTTGGGGAACTGTTCTTGGATTTAAAATGGCTGCAAAACATCCCGAATTACTACATGCCTATATGGCATTTAGTCCCGTTATTGACCAATCAAAAAGTGAACAGCTGCTGTTAGAAAAACTCAAAACTGATGCGAGAGAAAAAGGCAATGTTACTGCTGAAAAAGAGTTAAATACAATCAAAATTCCATTTGAAAATTCCCAGCAATTGTACTATTCGAGAAAATGGATGTTTAGTTACGACGGACAGCCCTTTGCCGATAAAGACACTACTGCAATAAAGCAGTATCTTAAATCATGGTCAGATGTCTGGCTGCCAACGTGGAATAAGGCCATTAAGCAAAACCTGTTTACAGAGCTGCCATCTTTTAATTGTCCCGTATATTTCTTTATTGGTCAAAAAGATCTACAAACCAACTTTAGTATTGCTGAAAAATTTTTCAAAGAATTAAAAGCACCGCGAAAAAAAATATTTCTGTTTAAAGATGCGGGACATTCCGTTTTAACTGAAAAATCAGAAGAAGTTCAAAAAATAATTATTGACGAAATCTTAAAAACCAGCTAGCCTGACGTAGTTTGATTTTGAATTTATTATCTAAAACATTTGTTTCCTTATAAACAGTAATAGACAAGAGCTTGAAGGTTATATTTTTTCTCCATTCAAATACTGATGAAAGTGTAATAACCATAAAAGGGCTGATCAAAATAAACAATAAGATATTTTGGAATTGAATTTATTGTAAATAATGATATTGAAAGTCAGCTGTAAAAGGGCCTACTACTGATTTTCAATATCATCTTTATAAATGCAGAATTGGAATTAACAATCTCTAACCGATATCTTTTCCAGTTTTCAAACTATTTCACCAAAACACTTTTATATTTAGCTATATTCTTTAAAACAGTACCAGTACCTCTTACCACCGCTCGTAAAGGATCTTCTGCAACATACACGGGTAGATCTGTTTTCTGGGAAATTCTTTTATCAAGGCCGCGAAGCATCGCTCCTCCTCCTGCGAGATACAATCCAGTATTATAAATATCTGCGGCCAGCTCCGGTGGCGTTACCGAGAGCGTTACCATAATCGCATCTTCTATACGAAGCACCGATTTATCTAAAGCCCTTGCAATTTCCCTAGAGGTAATCTGTACCTCTTTGGGTTTGCCGGTAAGCAGATCCCTTCCTCGAACCATCATGTCTTGTGGGGCGTCTTCCAGTACTTCTATTGCGGCACCAACTTGAATTTTGATCTGTTCCGCAGTTGCTTCACCGATATATAAATTATGATGCGTTCTCATATAATATAAGATATCTCCAGTAAAAACATCTCCTGCAATTTTTATGGATTTGTCACAAATAATTCCTCCAAGAGCAATTACAGCAATTTCTGTAGTACCTCCTCCTATGTCAACAATTATATTTCCTTTTGGCTGCATTACATCGAGACCCATTCCAATAGCGGCCGCCATTGGCTCATGAATTAAGAATACTTCTTTTCCGTTTACTCTTTCACACGATTCTTTTACGGCTCTCATTTCGACTTCAGTAATACCGCTCGGAATACAAACAACCATTCGCAATGCAGGCTTAAAAAGGTTTTTCTTTATATCAGGTATATTATTTATAAACCAGCTGATCATTTTTTCCGAAGCATCAAAATCGGCAATAACGCCATCTTTAAGCGGTCTAATAGTCTTTATATTCTCGTGTGTCTTGCCCTGCATTAAACTGGCCTCTTTACCAGCCGCTATAATTTTTCCGTTTTTAATATCCCTAGCCACGATTGAAGGACTATCCACCACAATTTTTCCATCAAAAATTATTAAAGTGTTTGCTGTTCCCAAATCCATAGCAATTTCAACTATCATAAAATCAAATAATCCCATACTAACTGTTTTATTGAAAAAACGGCATTATTCGAGTTTTATTCTATTTAATTTAAAACTAATATTACTGATTTTCATTATATTAAGTACTTTCTTATTAAATTGATTTGATTTCTATTCAAAATAAAAGTTTATAAACGAGCGTATAAACAAAACCGTTTTTAAATAAATTATAAAATTTAAAACCATATACGATTAAATGAGCTTCAACAAATGTTAAACCTCTATAAATAGGCTGAAAAATCTAATTAAATTACCTATTTTTGTAAAAGACGCTTCTGCAGTTCCAAATTTGGTTGTCGACGCTCGCAAAAACAAATGTTTTTAAATGATGCTTCAACATAAGTTGTGTCTAACAAAAATGTATAATACCTAAATAGCCCCCAAGACTATGAAAAAAATTACTCTAATGATTTGTGTCCTGCTGACAGCAGCCGGCGTAAATGCACAACAGGAAAAAGGAATTATCGGATACAATAACTGGCTGGATAATTGGACAGAGTTTAAACCTCAAAAAACTGACTCCAAGGAAGCAAATCAAATTTTAGCTGGAAATATTACTCAAAACACAAAACTGCTTAAAAGGAACGTATATATTCTTCAAGGAAATGTATATGTAACTAATAATGCTGTACTTACTATTGAACCTGGTACAGTAATTATGGGCGATGGTGATTCAAAAGGAACATTGGTTATCACTAAAGGAGCACAAATTATGGCAGAAGGCCAAGTTACTGATCCTATAGTTTTTACTTCTAACCGCAGTATGAAAAAAGCTGGCGATTGGGGAGGTTTGGTAATTCTTGGTGATGCTCCAATAAACAAATTTGGAAGCGTTGGTTCTTACAACATGGATCTTGATCCGGCTCTTACCGTATACGGAGGTGAAAATGCAGCGGGGAACTCAGGAATTTTAAAATTTGTGAGAATTGAATTTGCTGGTAAAAAAGTAAAAGGAGCGGATAGTTTTAACGGACTAACTGTTGCTGGTGCTGGAAGCAAAACAGTATTAGAAAACATTATGGTGAGCTACTCAGGAGGTGATTCGTTTGCCTTTTATGGTGGAGACATTAATGCTTCTCAATTAGTTTCCTATAAATCGATTAATGATGATTTTAAATTTACCCAAGGTGCTCAGTGCCGTTTGTACAATTCTTTAGCTGTTAGATCATCTTACTTATCAAGTAACAAAGACGGTTCAAGATGTTTGGAAGTAAAAGCTTATGAAAAGAAAAGTGAAACTGATTTTACTAAAAAATTCACTTACGTTTCTGCTTCAAATATTACAATGCTGAATGACAGCGAAAACATTAAAGGCGACATTGAAAAAGGTTTAATAAAAGAAGCTGTGTATATTGCTGAAAATGCATCTTTGGAAATGAAAAGAAGTGTAGTTTCAGGATTTAATCCAGCGGTATTATTAGATAATAATACTGAAATAAACTCTGCTAATTTAAAGAAAATTAAATTTGAAGAAATGTTCTTTAATCAATGCAGCGGTAATATATATACAGAAAACAAAACTGATAATACTGACTTAGAAAACTGGTATGGAAACAGCATTTTCTCTAATGTTTATTCACATGCGGATAACAAAGAGACATTTGTTGATGTATACAATCCAAGAAGACCTGACTTTAGACTTCAATTAGGAAATATAACTGCTTCAAGCGGTAAATAGAATACGTTTTTTCTCGTAAAAGGCAATTAAAAAAGGAAACAGAATTATTATCTGTTTCCTTTTTTTTTATTTGTAAAATTTTTAAGTGATATCTAGGCAGAATTGAGGTGAAATTAGAAGGTATTGAAGAATATTTGTTTTAGAAGTTTCCGTTTTTCGGATCATAAAGCATTGCAGTACACAAACAATTTTTTCTTTCTTTACTTTTTAAGATGGGACAGTTGACGCAAGTTTTACAATTTTCCCAAAAAACATCATCGTTTGTAAGCTCTGAGAATGTAACTGGCTCAAAACCGAGTTCATGATTCATCTTCATTACAGCAAGACTAGAAGTTAAGCTAAATATGCGGGCATCGGGATATTTCTCGCGGCTCAAGTCAAAAATCTCCTTTTTAATTCTTTTTGCAAGTCCGGTGTGTCTGAATTCAGGAGCCACAATTAAACCAGAATTAGAAACACATTTTCCATCTTCCCAAGCAGAAATAAAAGAAAAACCTGCCCACCTCCCATCTGATGCAAAAGCTATTACTGCTTCTCCTTTTTTCATTTTTGCTTCAAGCATTTCTGGAGGACGTCCCGAAATACCAGTTCCACGAGCAGCGGCAGATGATGATGTAACTTCGCAGATTTGTTTGATCCAAAAAGTATGGGCGGATCTGGCTTTTTCGATAGTAAATTCAACTGGTTCCAAAACATCTTCATCAGGTAAAGGAATTTGTTTGGTATAAAATGAACTGGAAAATAATGAACTTTTTTTAGTTAGTTGTATTTTAGGATCTATAATGGGATTTATAATTTTCATAATACAGTCTATACGATTTGAGAGATTAACAAAACAGTAATAAAGAAAACAATAGTGAACACCATTAAATTGATCACCTTATCTTTACTCTGTATAGATTTATTTGTTACATATTGCTTTGTAATCTCCTTACTTCTCGTTTTACTTGTTTTCATATATCTAATGTTTTTATTACAACTGCAACATAAATTTTAGAATCTATAATCTATAGAAACCTATCAAATTGGTGAAAACAGCTGTATTTGTTTCTGATAATTAAAAAACAAATGGCATGCCAAGAAAAAAAAACACCCAAATACAGACTGATTATCAAATCATTACACAATAAAATTGTAATTAAGATTTCTAATTATTATCAAAATGATAAGATGATACTTTCAAAATGAGAGGCACAATATGATTTTTTTTGGTCTAAACTTTTAAATCAAAACGACAGAATCTGAAAATTTATAATTAACTAATTTGTTTTATCATTTCTATAAACGAACATTTAAAATTGGAAGTATCTGAATAATATCACAAAAAAAAGAGGCTGTTTCATAAATCATGAAACAGCCTCTCCTATTTTGTAAAGACAACTCTAATTCACCTACTAGTATAAATAATTCAGTGCTGTAATATCGTTAGCATTGAAAGCTCCAGTCTCACTTGAACCGAAACATGCTCTCATATAAGAAGTTGCATCATATCCAGAAGGTGTTCCTGGAATAAGAATAGCTCCAACACCAGCTGTTCCTTCATTTGAATTTTGTCCACAACTTTGACGGCTGAACCAGTCTGTATGACGCAGACCAATACAGTGACCAATTTCATGCGCTGCTACGTGTGCATTTACACCGGTTGAATAACTCTCTAATCCAGAATATAAGGTAACTGAATTATAAGGGTTTCCTCCTGAAGGGAAGCCTGCTACTCCACCTGCAGATCCTGTTTGTCTGCGTACAACAATGTTTGCACCAGAAGTACTTGAACTAAAGGTTAGTGTGAAGTTAATAGACAATCCTAAATTATTATATCTGTTAATTGCCGCCTGCAGTCCTGCACGCATATTTGTTGTTAGGGCTGTTGTCCCAGTCCCTGATAATCCCACAACTCTAATAGTTTTTGGAGCAGAAACTAGATTAGTAGTGCGGTATTGTTCTGTGGTAATTCCGCCGTGCAGATCCATTTTGTTTAATTGATCTTCTGTAATGGCTATACATCCTTCTACCAAGAATGCATCCTCAATGGTTCCATCTGCCTTTGTGTTTTTAATCACTTGAACATCAGAAGTATTTAATGAAAGTGAACGAAGTTTATTTAACACCTCTGGTGTAACTTTTAGAGATGAATCATTTGATTGAACTGTCTCCTCTTCTTTATTACAGGAAACCAGTACTAGAGCCATAAATGATAAGGCTAGAATTGCTTTAATTTTTTTCATAATAGGTTTTGTTTGGTTGTTAAAAAATAAACTGGTAAAAAAGGGGTCTTTACAAAATATTGTAATATTTATTATCAAATTTAAATAATTTTTAATCTTAAAATACTTATAAATTTACAATTTAACAATTTTAACACTTTTTGTTAAATATTATTTGATAGTACTTTACAGTATTGTTGCGCTATTGCTGAGATGAGAACCAAATAAATAAGTAAGTACAAATCAATAAATTAAATAAAAATATTAGTATTATAAATTTATATCGGATAAAAGAAGCCAAAAACACTTTAAAATTTGTAACATATTTTAATTAAAACCATTTTTATTTTTAAATAAAATTACTTGAAAGATTTTACTGATTCAGTATGAAATAAAATATCGTATTTTTCTACAAATAATTTAATAACTTTGGATTAATCCTACTAGAAAAATACTTGATAATAAGTTATCAAAAGAACATTCATCTTTGCCTTATTTTAATGAAAGTGATAAAAGCAAAGTTTTTTTTTAACAGCCCTAAGATCTACCGTAAATGAAGAAACAAATTACTTTTCTTTTTTTTATGATTACTACAATCAGCTTTTCACAAGGTACTGAAAAATGGAGACAGCTTATAAAGAATGAGAAAGAAGGAAAATTTGAGAAATATTATTTTACTTCTTTAGAAAATGCAAATCGATACCAATATAAGGTTGTAAAAAAATTAGACACTACTTTTTGTATCGTTGAAATAAATAATGTGCTGTCTAAAAAATCTTCTAATAAAAACCTGCCTGTTAATAACCTATGGAAGTTACCATCTAATTTTTCAAATCATACTGATTACAAATATTATATTATAGCAGCTGATAGTATCAAATCGTTAATTGATGACTTAGAATCAATAAATATTTCTGATATCAAAATTTTGGATAATCATCTTGTAGTTATAAAAAGTAATTCTAAAAAGATTATAGATGAAATTATTGAATTTAACAGTGTTTTATCTGTTTCACAAGAATCGATGCAGCCAAAAGCAGAATCTAAGATAATAGACCAAAATCTTACTATCAATTTCGTAAATAAGGCAAATATTAACTTTCCTCTCATTACTGGCGAAAATCAAATTGCTGCGGTAAAAGATGATTTTTTTGATGTAAATGATGCTGATTTATTAAATAAGCATATTGTTTCAAATAAAGAATCGGCTAACGTGTCAACGCATGCAACGGCTATGGCTACTATAATTGCTGGACTAGGCAATAGTTCTGCCTTAGGAAAAGGAGTCGCTCGAAAAGCTAAAATACAATCGTCTGACTTCTTAAACATTTATCCAGATGAAATAGCATCTTTAGAAAATACAGCTGTTCAAAATCATTCTTACGGAACTGTAATTGAGAATTTTTATGGTTCACTCGCAAATGCTTACGATGTTCAATTATATGACAATCCTGATTTAACTCATTGCTTCTCATCTGGTAATAATGGTCTTGAAGGTTATAAATCGATTACAGGCAACTTCAAACAGTCTAAAAGTAGCATAGTGGTAGGATGCATTGATCAAAATGAAGTAATTATGCCATTTTCTTCAAAAGGCCCTGCCTTTGATGGTCGGATAAAGCCAGAATTAGTTGCCTTTAGTACGCAGGGAACTTCAAATTCTACAGCATTAGCTGCGGGAATAATTACCCTGATGAAACAGCATTATAAAACTTTAAATAATAACAATTTAAATAATTCATTAACTAAAGCAATTTTGATTAACAGTGCAAAAGACCTTGGTAATACAGGTCCCGATTACACATACGGTTATGGAAATATTAATGCTGATAAATGCCTAAAAACGATCAGCGAAAATAGAATTATATCTGGTAAATTAATCTCTGGTCAGATAAATTCACATACCATTACTATTCCTGCGAATGCAAAAAATTTAAAAACTACATTGGTTTGGAATGACCTTCCAGCACCCATCAACAGTAATATTAGTTTGGTTAATAATTTAGACCTAGAAATTCTTTCGACAGACAATACCGCTTTTTTACCATGGGTTCTTAATCCCGAAGCTCCTGAGCAGCAAGCTGTAAGAGGAAAAGATAATATTAATGCTGTAGAGCAGGTAACTATTGAAAATCCTTTACAGGGACCTTATACTATTAATATCACAGGTTCATTTGTTTCTGAGACACCTCAGGATTACAGTATAGCTTATGAATATGAACTGGCAGATCAATTTGAATGGAATTACCCCGTTTCTAACGATAATTTTCCTTACGATGGCAGAAACATTTCACCTTTTAAATGGAATTCTTCCTTTTCCGGCAACGTGGGACAATTATCTATTACGTACAATAATGGACAAACTTGGGAAATTATCGCTGATGGTATCAATCTCGATAATGAGCAATACACTTATATACCTGCAAAAGAAAAATTTTCAAAAGCAAAATTGAAAATGACCATTGGTAATGCAGAATATATCTCTGAAAGCTTTATAATTTCTTATGATTTAAATATCACAACGAGTTTAGTTTGCGACGGTACCACAGAGATAAATTGGAACAGACCAGAAGCTGTCACTTCATTTAATATTTATGAGCTGACAGACGATAGTTTAGAATTTAAAGAGCAAACAACTAATACCACTTATGCATATACAGATGGGAAAATTCACACTGTTGCTCCCGTATTTGACAATAGCGAAGGAATAAAAAGCGAGTCAGTATTACAACATTCCCAAAATTCAAATTGTTATTTTGAGCTTGCTTTCGCAACAGTTTTTGAAGAAAACAAAGTAAAGATTGACGCAAGTCTTTTCAGCTTATACAATATTAAGAGAATTGAACTGGTTAAAATAATTAATGATACTGAAAGTGTTATTAGTACAATAAATGACATTAGTTCTAAGACGTTTTCTTTCTTTGATAATACTCCAATACAAGGAAGCAATAAATATAAAATAAATATAATTTTAGAAAACAATAACACAGTAAGTTCCTTAGTTTTTGATACTAATTACCTTGGTAATGAGTTGTTTTTTGTCTACCCAACATTATTAAATAAGAATGAAGAATTAAATATCGAAGCCAAAAAACAGCAAAATGCTATTTTCTATTTATACAGCATTAGCGGCCAAAATACCATTACTTTTCCATTACCTTCTAAAACCAGCAGCGTAAATTTAAAAAATGCGGCTTCGGGAATTTATATCTACAAAATAATTACAAACTCTGGTGAAATACAGACAGGGAAAATTGCAGTTCTTTAGACTTACTTCTAAAACCAAAAAACCTTGATTGAAAAGACAATCAAGGTTTATAGGACGTTAGTAACTCTAAAATACTATTTTACATCCCAGAAAATTTTAGTACTCAAATTATCATTTGCTTTAACAGCATTATAATTATCTGGATTATAAACACTTTCTGAATTTGGATATGTCCAGCGTGTAGGAGGAGTTTTTCTAATTGTGCTTGTTTCATCTTCCATGAAAATTAAAGCTGGAAGTTTTAGCCTTCTCTGCTCTGCCCAAGCTTCATCTGCCTGCATAACATTATAATGAATGTATTTTTGAAATGCAATTAAAGCTAATTGGTCTGAAGCTGCAGAAGCTCCTCCAAAATTAATAGTAGTGATGTACGCATCAATTTCAGCAGCAGTTGGTTCTGTTGTTGGTTTCCAATCCAAAATATCAGCTTTATCTCCCAATCTTACGTAATATTCTATCGATTGTCTGACAGCCTTTTCAAAATGAGTTTTTGCTGTAGCTCCATTTCCGTTTCTTGTGTAATATTCTGCTAAAATTAAATTTACTTCGGCAGCATTTATCAAGGTCCCTGGCAGCCATTTATTTCTGCTGATAACAGATCTATTGTAAACTGCAATTTTACCGTCAACAACTAACTGGGTCTGGGCTCCCGAAGCCAGTAATGGATCAAGCCCTGTAAAAACAGACGCTGTTTGTCCTTTTTCAAACAACCATGTCAAACGAGGATCGCCATTAGCATTCATATGGTCAATCATTAATTTAGGGGCACTATTACTAAAACCGTCTTCTTCTAATGCATCTTCAAAACCTGCACTATCCAAATCTCCATCTTGAGTATATACTCTAAATGCGATATTTTCTGCATTTTCATCTACTAATTTCCCCTCATTAATAATCTCAGCAATTTCACTATTTGATCTTGAAGCAAAAGATGGAACTGCAGAAACTCTGTTTAAAATTCTCAATCGAAGCGAGTTGCAGTAGTTTTTCCAAGCTGCAATGTCTCCTTTATTGATAAGGTCTTGGTTTTTAAATTCTAAGCCCACTTTAGTTGATAAAGCAATAGAATTTAATTCCGTAGAAAAAGCTTTTAATTCATCTAACATCTGAGTATAAAGCTCAATTTGATTATCATATTTTGCAGATGCATTCGCGTAGTTCCCTCCTGTTGAGCTGATTTTTCCTGCTTGAGAGAATGGAATGTCTCCAAAATTATCAACCATTTTTTCGGTATGATCATATAAATAAATCGTCGAAGTGATAGTGTAAATTCTATTTTCCGCTTGTTCTGCTGGAGATAAAGAACCCATTACTTTTTCTAACTCTCTATACTGAGTAATAAAATTGTAATATCTTTTCCATCGATCATTCACAGCTGCTCCTGGAATATAACGTCCTGTTGTATTTAAAAAACCGTGCGCTTGAGTATAGTTTAAAGAAGTTGTTCTTATAACTGTAAAATAATTCCAATAAGATGGAATAACATCCTCAAAGTTAATTTTCATAAAACCAGCAAACTGTTTAGGTACAGTCGTTGATGTAACCGTAGATGGATCTCTGTATGCATCTTCAAAAGCATTCTGTGTGCATGAAGCCAAAAGAATGGATGCTGCAGCCAATGATGTGTATAATAATTTTCTCATGTCGTATTTTTTTAATTATAAATTATCAATTAGAAAGAAGCTCTCAACATAGCCCCAAAACTTCTAGTAGATGGAGTAAGTCCAGCATTGTTAACGTTCTGCGACCATCTTGAACCTGAAGTCGTAGCCTCGGCATCCATATCTTTAATTGTTCTGTATAGATAAAATAAATTACGTCCGAATATTGAAAAACTTAATTTAGAAACTCCAATTTTTTCAGCCCATTCAGACGGCATATTAAATCCTAATGATAATTCTCTAAGTTTTACATAGTTGTTTTTCTGAATATACAAATCATAACGTGAGCTGCTGTACTGCGGACCTCCCCAGTTGTAAGTCATATTGTAATAACCTGCTTGTGAAATAACATTTGTGTTTGGAGAACCATCTGCAGTAACACCATCCATAAGCATTCCATCTCTATACAATGTTTGTCCGCCCGGTCCTGCAGTGGCACTGTTAGGTACTTGAACTCCCTTACCGTTATCCATATAATAAGTCAAACCACCACGCTCATTGGTACTGTATTTTAAACTTTCTTCTGTAAGTCCTCTTGAATGCATCCAGTTAACACCTGTCGGCATCAAATAACCTCCGTACGAGTAATCAATATTAACATCTAATGTTACAAATTTATAAGTAAAGGTATTTAACAAACCTCCAACACCTTGAGGTGTAGCCGTTCCGTATTTTTCCCATTTATCAGCATCAATCATATAGTATCCGTCAGAGTCAACCATTTTGTTTCCACTTGCGTCCGTTTTTACAGGATGTGCATAAATTCCTCCCATAGGTTGTCCTACTACAGATTTTAACTGAGCTGCAGATCCATCATAATCGGCATGCAGTAATTCTGTTGCACCGTTTGCAAGCTTCACGATCTTGTTAATATTTTTTGCCCAGTTTACAGTTACATCCCATGAAAAATCTTTTGTTCTAAAAGGAGATGCTGTAAGTGCAATTTCGAATCCTTTATTGCTCAGCTCTCCAACATTAGCCAAAATAGAACTCGCTCCTGTTGTTGGTGCCAATGTTAAATCAAGAATTTGGTCTTTAATTGTAGCGTTATAATATGAAAAATCTAAACCTAATCTTCTGTCAAAGAATTTCGTTTCAAAACCAAGCTCATACTCTGTTTTCATTTCTGGTTTTATTCCTTCATTTCCATATTTCGTAGGAGAAGTAGTAATCAAAACAGGAGTTGTAGTTCCTTGATTTCCAAGAGAAGTTTGGCTAAACGCAATGTTTGCGGCATAACGATCTGGATAATTACCCACAATACCCCAAGAACCGCGCATTTTTGCATAGCTGATAAATTCTGGTAGCTGTACAGCATCAGACAATACAAAACTTGAGTTTACAGATGGATAAGTAAAGGCATTATTATTTGGGTTCATAGTAGAAGTCCTATCTCTTCTAATAGTTCCTTCAGCAAATAAATAGTTTTTATAACTTAAATTTAAAGTTCCAAAAATAGCATCTTTTACAATTTCATATTTTGAAGATTTACTTAATGGTGTATTAACAGATGAATTCATATCATACCATCCCTCAACGCTTAGACCGCCATTACTTGACCTAGTAAGAAGCTTACCTGTTTCTTGTGATCCTGAATATCCTAGAACGGCACTTATATTAAAGTCTTCTGTAATTTTTTTATTATAGGTCAATAATAAATCTCCGTATAATATGTTGTAATCCTGCGATTCGATTTCGTACGATCCTGGTCCAAATCCGTAGATTATAGGTTTATCAACTGGATTTCTTGATTCTATATTAACCGATGTTAAATCTGTTGAAGCACGTCCGCGCAATGATAAATCTTTTGTAATAGTAAGCGTTTCAGTTATACTTGCCATTAACCTATTTGTAATTTCATCCTGCTGGTTAGCATTTACATTCCAGAAATAATCTCCAATATCAGCTTTAAATCCGTTACGAATAATATTTTCACTTGGTGTCAAACTTTGATTAGTTCCAGTTACATATTTATAACCTAAACTTGTCTTATATTTTTCTTTGTACCAGTCACCATTATCAAACGGGCTCAACATTCCTGTAAAATTGTTAACCAGACGATCTAGGGCAAAAGTACGATTGGCAACATCTTGATTCATGTAACTTACAATTACATCAGTCTTAGAACGCGATCCAATTTTGAATGATGTATTTAAATTAAATGTATTTTTTTTATTAGTATTCCCCATACTCAATCCTTCAGATTCTGTATGTGTATAAGAAAAACGAATGCTGGAATTATCAGTATTGTTACTAAGAGCCAAATTCGTTGTTCCGTCCCATGAATTTTGAAACAAATTTTTATATCCATTTTTTTGAGCAGAATACGGACGAACCACACCATCCCAAGACATAATAGGCTGTCCGTCAAACCATGGTCCAAAATTATTTGTACTGGCAGAAACTCCTCTGGTATCAGGCACACCATCTCCATTTGTATCATATTGTGCAAAACCATCTGGTGCTAAATATCCCGTTGAGTAATTAGCATTTGTCCATCCTGGACCTCTTTCATATTGAAATCTAGGCAGGTATGCAATTGAATTATTAGAATAACTGGTACTAAAATCAACACCTAATCCTTTTTTTCCTCTACCCGATTTTGAAGTAATCAACACAACTCCATTTACCGCTTCAGAGCCATATAATGCAGCAGCCGAAGCTCCTTTAAGAATAGAAATATTTTCTATATCTTCTGGATTAATATCTGCTAATCCGTTAGCTTTAATTCTCTGCTGGTTCCAGTAGTCACTATTATTTACTTCTCCGTCTCGAATAGGCACCCCGTCTAAAACAATTAGCGGCTGATTTTTACCCGTAATAGAATTAAGTCCTCGAATTTGAATATTGATCGCTCCCGTTCCTCCAGGTGTAGACGAAATTCTAACCCCAGGCGCTTTACCATATAGAGAGTTTGCAATAGTTGGCGAAGCTGTTTTTACAATTGCATCGGCTTTAATGGTACTTGTTGCGTAACCAATCGATTTATTTTTTTTCGATTGCCCTAATGCTGTAACTGTAAGACCTTCAAGCTCATTAGTATCAGTTCCTAATTTTATTTTTAATCCATCTGCAGCTTTTATCTCTACAGTTTTAAATCCTACTGAGCTTATAATTAATACCGCTCCTGGTTTTACTGATATTTTAAAAATACCATTTTCATCTGTAGTAACTTCTTGCTTAGTTCCCTTCTCTTTAACATTGGCATAAGGCACAGGAAGATTTGCATTATCTGTAATTACACCAGAAATAGCATCGTTTTGAGCATGCATTTCTTGAAAGCACAGCACTGCTAGAAAAACTAACAATACTTCGTATAACAGTTTTTTCATATTATTTGGTTTGTTTGTAATTGGTTTGTTTGGTTATTAATTTTTAGAACTTCTTCTGATCCCCAGAAGAATAGTCTGCATCTCACATTACTTTTCCTTGTTTTTTTTAGAATTGTAATTGTTTTTGCTGTATTTCGAATTCTCTATTTTTTTTTCATAAGCAACTGTTTTTGGTGAATAATAATTTAAAATTGGCATATAAAAACCTGCTAAAACGATTTAGTAAATCGATTTAGTGAATGCATTAAAAAAAATTTATTTAAACTGAGCCTCTAACAATAGAGTCTCCTAATTGTGATTATCTCAATTATGATGCTGAAACTGTTTCTTTTTGTTTGAGCAGCAATTTCTCAGTGTTAAATTGATAATTTGTATTATAGAGCTTAATATGATTTAACAGCTGATTTTGAAAAACTATTTTTATTACTTTTTTACTGAACATTTTGTCCCTTTATAGTTCTAAGAATCCTAAAAAACTATATTACTATTAAGTACTATTTTTACAATATTTTAGCACTATCAATATTTTATTAAATTGTTAATTTTATATTAAATTACAGCTAATTTTGTTAAACAAATATATATATTAAATCGATTTACAAAAACGTTTTAGAATATTTTTTTATACAAAAAAACTTTATTTTTAACTTTAATTTTTAATATTTAACAGCTAAACCGCATTATTGTTGATATTAATTCATTTTTTAAAGAGAAAAAATTATCATAAAAAAAACATAAATTAACATTTTTAATACTCAGAATATTTTAATAAAATCTTCTAAAAAGTGTATTTTTCAAACCATGATTTTGACATTAAACCGATATAAAATGTTGTTCAAAGTTTCAAAACTGTCATTCATCTAAAATCCATCATCCCGCAATAAGAAAACTCATCTATTCATCTCATTAAGCCATTTTTTGTTGAAATTTTAAAATTTTGCATAAAAAACATCTCAACCTGAACAAATCGGATAAAAATAAATTCTGATGAAACACTTTTTTTTAGAAAAGATGAAAACAAGCTAATTAACACGATACTTTTTTAATGCAACAAAAAAAAGCCTATAAATAGGCTTTTAAGTTTCAACTCATCAAAAAATCCATTTATGGGTTTTTAGTTGAGGTTTTAGGACTCTTAATAGTATCCTTACGGTTTGAATTTACAGCAGGATTTGTACTTTTTTCCTTTTTACCAGCTTTACTTTTATGCTGGCTTTTAACTGTATCCGTTTTGTGTGTACTGCTTTTCTGCATAGTAGAATCTACAGTGGTTTTTGATTTCTTTGCGGGTGTCTGTTGTGCACTTACTGTTACTGCGAAAACTAACAAAGCACAAGTTAAAATTAAATTTTTCATAATATTGATTTTAAGTTGTTATAAGCGTAATAGATTGCTCTATCACTGTAATCAAATGTCTGTAATAGAAAGAACAAAATCTTATATATTCTCGCAGGTTACTTTATATTTTTTCCATATTAAAAATCTGAATATCAATATATTAATACGAATTCTAATCTAAAAAGTCATCTTGCTAAAATTAAAAACTTGAGAAGAGACCTTTACTGATTTGTATTGTTAAAAAATGGAACTTAATTTCCTTTAAAATGTTAATTATATAAATCGACAATGAAATTATATAAATTTAATTGCTGTCGTAATTTTACTTTTCAGTCGCCAAATTCTATACATTTAAAAATCTAATATGAGAAAAAAATTACTCGCATTTTGTTGATTGTTAATTAACACCATAATTAAATCCGGTTGTCCCAAATTTTTAAAGATGAAGATTAGATGACTATCGATTGCCATCCTAATGTACCGACATTCTAACAGCTCAATTCTAAATGACTGTACCTAAAAAGGCATCCAATTATTGTACTTTAATTTAACAGCAAACTAAATGATTTATAAAAATATACTGCAGATAGATGACGACATTGATGACTGCGAATTTTTTATGGAGGCGCTGCAGGCAGTATCTCAAGCAGGATATACTTCAATGCATAATCCTGTAGAAGCGCTTAAAAAATTAATTATGAAAGAGATTAGACCTGATGTTATATTCCTTGATTTGAACATGCCTATTATGTCTGGTTTAGAATTTTTAATTGAAATAAAAAAACAGGAGATTATAAAAAATATTCCTGTAATAATATTTTCTACTTCGCAGCTCGAAGAGATTAAACGAAAAGCCAGAAATTACGGAGCAGATGAATATATATCTAAGCCAAGCGACTTTAATGAGATGAAAAAAATTCTAGCCCGTTATACAGAGTGAGAAAATTACAGCTAAAATTCGTATTGTATTCATTTTCAAATTACAGCTTATTTCCCGCTATCTTATCGTTAAACAAACTGAACTTATACCGGCTTTATAACAGAGGAAAATGAAATTATCTACACAAATACTTTTGGCCTTTTCGCTTATTATAATACTCTCTGTTGCAGATTCATATACTAATTACCGCTTATCTCGTAAAGTGCATCTTAACTCGCAGTTTCTTTCTAAATCGGAGGATGTAATTCGAAATTCAAACAAAACTCACAGAGCTGTTCTGGAAATGCAGAGTGCCGTGAGAGGCTACCTGCTTACCAATGATACCACTTTTCTACGTCCCTATTACAGCGGACTGGAAAAAGTGCCTCAGTTTTTAAAGCAGCAGCATAAACTTATTGATGATAATGAAACACAGCGCCGTATTTTAGACTCTGTAGCTGTGCTTCATAATGAGTGGCTTGCCTACACTACTGAAATAATAAAAGCCAGAATGGAAAACCCTGACACTTATCAGCTGCTATTAATTTCCAAACTGCGAAAACATGTAGGTAAGAATATTAATGACTCTATAACAGCAAAATTTAAAAGATTTGACAAGTTAGAGTATAAAACTCGAAAACATCATAGTGAAATGTTGCTGCATTCCCTGCATAAAACAAGAACATATTCCTTGATTTTTTTGTCCCTCACTATTTTCGCTGGAATATGCAGTACTGCATATATCGTAATTATGATAACCAACCGCATTAATTCGATGGTTCGTGTTGCCGATACTATTTCTAAAGGCCGTTTTACCATAGTTCATGATTCTAAAAATGACGAACTCAGTGCTCTGGCATCGTCTCTTAATATCATGTCACAAAAACTGGAAAAAAACATTCAAGAACTTGAAAACAAAAATGCCGAACTTAATAAGTTTGCTTATGTGGTTTCCCATGATTTAAAAGCGCCGCTCCGAGGCATTTATAATGTTATCAGCTGGATTGAAGAGGATTTGTCAGAGGAAATCTCCCCTGCCCTTCGCAAATATTTAAACATCATACCTAAAAGAACACAGCGTATGGAAGCTTTAATAAACGGACTGCTTGACTATGCTCGCATCAACCAAAAATCGGCTCCCGAACTAGTCGATACAAATGCACTTGTAAATGAAATTACTCAGGCTATAGTGCCACGAAATTTTACAGTTGAATTGCGCAGCCTGCCTGAAATTTTTACCGAGCGTCTTAAACTTGAACAAGTATTTTCTAATTTAATCAGCAATGCTGTTAAATATTCAAAACCAGACCAGGGACGTATTGAAATTGACTGCCTGACAATTTTAAATGTTTACGAGTTTTCTGTAAAAGATTATGGAATTGGAATTGATCCAGAATATCATAGGAAAATATTCGAAATCTTCCAGACACTTCGAGAAAAAAATGAAATGGAAAGTACAGGTGTCGGGCTGGCAATTGTCAAAAAAATTATTGACGATCAAGGAGAAAGTATACAAGTACATTCAAGATTAGGAGAAGGAACCACATTTACCTTTACTTGGAAAAATAATAAAAGAATATGAAAACACCCAGCATTTTATTAATTGAAGATGACGAACTGGATACTATATCTGTAGAACGTTCACTAAAAAAACTAGAAATCCAATACGAGCTTCATACCGCATATAACGGCCTTGAAGCATTGCAGCTGCTGCGTGGAGAAACTGGCAAAGCTCTTCATCCCGATGTGATCCTTTTGGATATTAATATGCCTAGAATGAATGGAATAGAATTTCTTAAAATCTTGCGTGGAGATGAAAAATTAAAAGATCTCAAAGTTTTTATAATGACAACTTCTTCTGAAAGCAATGATCGCGTTAATGCAGAGAATTTAGGAATATCAGGTTATATCATAAAACCTCTTAATTATACAGACAACACCAAGAGAACCGATTCAATGGATGCTTTTGTGCAGTTCCACCTGCGTAAAATACTACTAGACGAAAACGTATAAAGCTTCTCGTCATACTCCCATAACCCCAAAATTTAATCACACCAAGAACCGACTATTATGAAAAAATCAAAACCTGTCACAAAAAAATCCAGTGGAGAAGAACTGCTAGTGCTTCCCGTGATCACTGATAAAAAAAGCACCAAGATCCAAGATCAGTCCGAAGAATCTGTGCTGAGCGATGCCGAGTTTTTAAAAATCTTGATGAAAATAAAAAACGGTAATTTCTCGCAGCGTTTTCCTACCGATCAAAATGGTATCAAAAGATCAATCTGCGACACTTTGAATGAGATAATTGATCTCAATGAACGAATGGTATTTGAATTTCAGAAAGTTGGAAAAAGCATTGGTAAACAAGGAAAATTAACGAATCGCGTCGTTCTGGACGGTGCACGCGGTTCGTGGAGTTCCTGCGTGGATTCTGTTAATACACTAATTTCTGATCTGGTTCACCCAACAATTGAAATTGCACACGTAATTACGTCTGTTGCAAAAGGAAATTTATCTCAAGAAATGCCTTTATCAATTGAAGGAAACCCACTTCAGGGGGAATTTCTCAGAATTGCAAAAGAGGTAAACGGGATGGTAAAACAGTTGAACCTATTCTCTATGGAGGTTACCCGTGTAGCCCGTGAAGTAGGAACTGATGGAAAACTGGGAGGACAGGCAAAAGTACGCGGTGTGGGCGGTGTATGGAAAGATTTGACAGACTCTGTAAATAAAATGGCCAGTAACTTAACTGGTCAGGTACGTAATATTGCCGACGTAACAACAGCGGTAGCAAAAGGAGATTTATCTAAAAAAATTACCGTTGACGTAAAAGGAGAAATCTTAGAATTAAAAAATACCATCAATACAATGGTGGATCAGCTGAACTCCTTTTCTTCTGAGGTAACTCGTGTGGCTCGTGAGGTAGGAACCGAAGGAAAACTAGGCGGACAAGCACAAGTAAAAGGTGTCGGCGGAACTTGGAAAGATTTAACGGATTCCGTAAATCAAATGGCATCAAACTTAACCGGACAGGTTCGTAATATTGCCGATGTTACAACGGCGGTAGCAAGAGGAGATTTATCTAAAAAAATTACAGTAGATGTAAAAGGAGAAATCTTGGAGCTTAAAGATACCATTAATACAATGGTAGATCAGCTGAACTCCTTCTCTTCTGAGGTGACGCGTGTTGCTCGTGAGGTAGGTTCTGAAGGAAAACTGGGCGGTCAGGCAAAAGTACGAGGTGTCGGCGGGGTTTGGAAAGATTTGACCGATTCTGTAAATCAAATGGCATCAAACCTTACAGGACAAGTGCGTAATATTGCCGAGGTAACCACAGCCGTGGCAAAAGGCGATTTATCTAAAAAAATTACCGTAAACGTTGAAGGAGAAATCCTGGAACTAAAAAATACCATCAATACCATGGTGGATCAGCTGAACTCTTTTGGTGCCGAGGTAACCCGTGTGGCGCGTGAAGTAGGTTCTGAAGGAAAACTCGGAGGTCAGGCAAAAGTAAAAGGTGTCGGCGGAACTTGGAAAGATTTAACCGATTCGGTGAACCAGATGGCATCTAACCTTACCGGACAGGTTCGTAACATTGCCGAGGTAACAACGGCCGTGGCAAATGGTGACCTTTCTAAAAAAATTACCGCCGTAGCCGAAGGAGAAATTCTTGAGCTTAAGAAAACCATTAATACGATGGTGGATCAGCTGAACTCCTTCTCTTCTGAGGTAACGCGTGTGGCACTTGAGGTAGGTACAGAAGGAAAACTGGGAGGTCAGGCAAAAGTAAAAGGTGTCGGCGGAACCTGGAAAGATTTGACCGATTCCGTGAATCAGATGGCATCCAACTTAACCGGACAAGTACGTAATATCGCCGAAGTAACAACGGCAGTAGCAAAAGGAGATTTATCACGCCAGATTACCGTTGATACAAAAGGGGAAATTCTGGAATTGAAGAACACCATTAACACGATGGTGGGTCAGTTGAACTCGTTCGCCTCTGAGGTAACCCGTGTGGCGCGTGAAGTTGGTACCGAAGGAAAACTGGGAGGACAAGCGCAGGTTGAAGGTGTTGGCGGGACTTGGAAAGATTTAACGGATTCCGTAAACCAAATGGCATCGAATCTTACCGGACAGGTGCGTAATATTGCCGAAGTAACAACAGCCGTAGCAAAAGGAGATTTATCGCTCCAGATTACAGTTGACGTAAAAGGAGAAATCTTAGAGTTAAAAAATACAATTAATACCATGGTGGATCAGCTTCGAGGCTTTGCTTCGGAGGTAACAAGGGTTTCTCGAGAAGTAGGAACCGAAGGAAAACTGGGAGGACAGGCAAATGTTCCCGGAGTTGCAGGAACTTGGAAAGATTTAACAGACTCTGTTAACCAAATGGCAGGTAACCTTACCGCTCAGGTACGTAATATTGCCGATGTGGCAATTGCCGTGGCGAATGGAGATATGTCCAGAAAAATTACCGTTGACGTTCGTGGAGAAATTCTTCAATTAAAAGAAACCTTAAATACGATGGTGGATCAGCTTCGTGAATTTGCCTCTGAGGTAACTCGTGTGGCGCGTGAGGTAGGAACCGAAGGAAAACTGGGAGGACAAGCAAATGTACCGGGGGTTGCCGGAACATGGAAGGATTTAACAGATTCGGTGAACCAAATGGCAGGTAACTTAACAACTCAGGTTCGTAATATCGCCGAGGTTACGATTGCCGTTGCGAATGGAGATATGTCGAAAAAAATTACGGCCGACGTTCGTGGAGAAATTCTACAGTTGAAAGAAACCGTAAATACAATGGTGGATCAGCTTCGTGCTTTCGCCTCTGAGGTAACTCGTGTGGCGCGTGAGGTGGGTACCGACGGAAAACTGGGAGGACAAGCATTCGTGCCGGGTGTTGCAGGAACATGGAAAGATTTAACAGATTCTGTTAACCAGATGGCATCGAACTTAACGGGTCAGGTACGTAATATTGCCGATGTAACCAAAGCCGTTGCAAATGGTGACCTTTCCAAACAAATTACCGTTGACGTAAAAGGAGAAATCCTGGATTTGAAAAATACCTTTAATACGATGGTGGAACAGTTGAATTCCTTTGCTTCTGAGGTAACGCGTGTGGCGCGTGAGGTAGGAACCGAAGGGAAACTGGGCGGACAGTCTGAAGTAAAAGGTGTTGCAGGGACATGGAAGGATTTAACGGATTCCGTTAACGTAATGGCTTCTAACTTAACAGGACAGGTTCGTGGAATCGCAAAAGTTGTAACATCAGTAGCAAAAGGAAATCTAAAACAAAAATTATCAATTGATGCCAAAGGTGAAGTTGCTCAGCTTACCGATACCATCAACGAAATGATTGATACGCTGGCAACATTCTCTGATCAGGTAACGACAGTTGCCCGTGAGGTAGGTGCCGAAGGAAAACTGGGCGGACAAGCAAACGTACCGGGAGCTTCTGGAACGTGGAAAAACCTAACAGAAAACGTAAACCAGTTAGCAGCGAATCTGACCACTCAGGTACGTGCGATTTCTGAGGTAGCATCGGCAGTAACGCAGGGAGATTTAACGCGAACTATTGGTGTTGAAGCAAAAGGTGAAGTTGAAGCACTTAAGGATACTATCAACCAAATGATTTATAACCTAAAAGCAACTACTTTACGTAATCAGGAACAAGACTGGCTGAAATCGAATTTAGCTAAGTTTACCCAAATGCTGCAAGGGCAAAAAGAATTGAATGCTGTTACCAAAAAAATCCTTTCAGAACTTGCTGCAGTAGTAACCGCTCAGCACGGACTTTTTTATATTTTGGAAGAAGGGGAAGAATTTATGGATTCCAAATTAAACCTAATAGCTTCCTACGCTTATATAAAACGAAAAAATTCTCTTACCCAATACGGTATGGGAGAAGGTCTAATTGGACAGGTTGCAATAGAAAAAGAAAGAATAATACTAAGTAACGTTCCAAAAGACTACATTAAAATAAATTCAGGACTTGGAGATGCCAGACCTAAAGATGTCATTATTCTGCCGGTATTATTTGAAGGCAGACTTAAAGCAGTTATTGAACTAGCTTCACTTGATACCTTCAGCCAGATACACTTGGATTTCCTTGAAGGACTTACGGAAAGTATCGGTATTGTAATTAATACCATCGAATCCAATTCAAGAACAGAAGAACTCTTGGTACAATCCCAGTCTCTTGCCAGCGAGCTTAAAAGCCAGCAGGAAGTACTTAAAAACACCAACGAAGAATTAGAAGAAAAAGCGATATTACTGGCCAATCAGAAAGAAGAAGTAGAACTTAAAAATCAAGAGGTCGAGGTTGCCCGTAAAGCACTTGAAGAAAAAGCAGATCAGCTTACGCTGACATCAAAATACAAATCCGAATTCTTGGCCAATATGTCGCATGAATTACGAACACCTTTGAATAGTTTACAGATTCTGGCAAATGAATTAATTGCGAACCGCGACGGGAATTTATCCGAAAAACAAATTCAGTTTGCAAAAACCATTAACTCTTGCGGGGATGACCTTATTCAATTGATTAATGATATTCTTGATCTTTCTAAAATTGAGTCTGGGTACATTTCGGTTGATTACAACCCAATTAGTTTTGAGGAAATAAGCAGATTTGTAGCCTCTACCTTCAACCCTATTTCAGAGGCGAAACATCTTAATTTTGAAATCAAAATGGATGAGAATCTTCCTGAAGTAATGGAAACCGATTCACAGCGATTAAATCAGATCCTGAAAAATCTTTTATCCAACTCCTTTAAATTTACTGAAAAAGGTTCCGTTACGCTAAATATTTACAAGGCACACCAAAACTGGAAAACCAAAAGCAGCAGTCTTGATAACGCAGAAGCTGTTGTAGCTTTTGAAATATCTGATACTGGAATTGGAATCTCCAAAGAAAAACAAAACATCATTTTTGAAGCCTTTCAACAGGCAGAAGGCTCTACAAGCCGTAAGTATGGAGGAACGGGTCTTGGATTATCCATTAGCCGAGGACTTTCTGATTTATTGGGAGGAAGCATCGAACTGAAAAGTGATACCAATATTGGAAGTAAATTTACTTTATTTCTGCCATTAAAATTTGTTCATATTCCAGAAATCGAGGATATTACAATTAATGAAGAAACCAGTGTGCTTCATGCAGGAAAAAGCCGTTTAAAATCACTTCCATCGTCGAGTTTTAAATCCTCAGATACTGATCTCTTTCTCGCGGACGAAATTGGTGATGACAGGACTTCTATAAAATCAGACGACAAAGTACTGCTTATCGCAGAAGATAATGAAACTTTTGCTAAGATTCTCCTTGAAAGAGCTCATCAGCACAATATTAAAGCTATTGTAACTACAAGAGGTAATGATGTGGTAGACTATATCAATCACTTTCAGCCCCATGCCATTACAATGGATCTTAATATGCCTGATACCAGCGGCTGGAAAATTCTAGACAGATTAAAAACCGATTTTACCCTACGCCACATTCCTGTTTATATTATATCGGGAGAAGATGAAAGAAACAAAGGACTCAAACGAGGTGCTAGAAACTTTTTAGTAAAACCTGTAAAAAATGATATTTTAACCTCCCTTTTTAATGATATCCAGAATTTCAAAAATTATGCACAAAAGAAACTACTTATTGTAGATGACAACCCAATGGAACTGAAACGCATTGTTGAAGCAGTGCAGGGAGAAGATATTTCAATTGATACAGCTTTGACTGCGAAACAGGCAGTAGAGCTTATTGAAACAAAATCTTTCGACTGTATTATACTGGATCTTATTCTTCCAGATGCAGACGGATTGGATCTGATCAGCGATCTTGAAAACAATATCAGCGGACAGGAAACAGCAATTATTGTCCACTCAGCAGGTGATGTCAGTAAAAAACAGCGCAGCAAACTAAGTCGTTTTGCTCATAGTATCATTACCAAAAGTACTGTTTCAATAGACGAACTTGTGGATCAGACTGCTCTTTTCATGCATCGTGTGCATAAAGAGCTGCCTAAAGATATGAAAAAACGAATTGAAACGTTCTACTTAAAAGAAGATGTACTTGTCAATAAAAAAGTACTTCTCGTAGATGATGATGTGCGAAACCTTTTTGCCCTTACGACAGCACTAGAAAGATTTGGACTGGATGTTATTAGCGCGGAAAGTGGTCACGAAGCTGTTGAAATACTCAACGGAAATGCGACTATCGATATAGTACTAATGGATATTATGATGCCCGAACTTGACGGTTATGAAACCATGAAAATTATCCGCAGAAACCATAGACATAAAGATCTGACCATTATAGCAGTGACTGCTAAAGCCATGAAAGGAGATAGACAAAGATGTATTGAATCTGGAGCTTCTGACTATATTACTAAACCTGTCAATGTGGAACAGTTGTCCTCACTGATGAGAGTATGGCTAAAATAATATTTTAATATGGAAAGCCAAATGGAAAAACATCCCGTAAAAATATTAATAGTCGATGACAAGAAAGAAAACCTTCTTTCGCTTCAAGTCATTCTGGCCGATCAGGGATATGAGTTTGTGGAAGCAGCTTCAGGTAAAGATGCTTTAAGGATACTACTTAAAAACCAAGATTTTGCTATTATCCTGATGGATGTGCAGATGCCGCTTATGGACGGTTTTGAAACAGCCGAACTCATACGCCAAAGTGATAAACTGAAGCATGTTCCTATTATCTTTCTAACAGCTAATATGGATACTTCAGACTATATCTTCAAAGGATACCAATCTGGAGCTGTGGATTATATGATCAAACCGCTTTCTTCAGAAATTCTTAAGGCGAAAGTTTTAGTTTTTACCGAATTGTATAAAAAGAATAAAGAACTGCAGCGTAAGGAAGAAGAAACAGCAGCGTTGAACCATAAAATTATAAAAGCCAATGAAAAATTAGCACAGCAGTACGCATCAATCGAAAGATATGCCGCGGAATTAAAACAGAAAAATGCAGAACTTGACGCTTTTACTCAGATCTCCAGCCATGATCTGCAGGAACCCTTGCGAAAAATACAGACTTTCTCGAACATGATTCTTACAAAAGAATATTCTAATTTGAGCGAAGATGGAAAATCAAAATTTGACAGGATTTTATATGCAGCCAACCGAATGCGAAATCTAATTAACGATTTACTAGTGTTTTCACAGGCAGGCACAGCGGAGCACGCTTATGAACACACAGATCTAAGCGTCATTATCGAGAATGTAAAAGAAGCCCTCTCTGAAAACATCAAGGATAAAAAAGCTGTCATTACAACTGAACTGCATGGTAAGATTTATATTATCCCATTTTTATTTGTACAACTGCTGGAAAACCTTACCAATAATGCTTTAAAATTTTCACAGAAAGACATCCCTCTTACTATCGAAATTAAAAGCCGCATGCTTGCTGGCCAGGAATTACAAAATGAAAAGTTACAGCCAGAACAAAACTACTGCCACATCACTTTTAAAGATAATGGGATTGGTTTTGATTCACAGCACAGCGAAAAAATATTTGGTGTCTTTCAACGACTTCACAGCAGAGATGACTACGATGGCACGGGAATCGGACTTGCCATTGTAAAAAAGATAGTAGAAAATCATAATGGTATTATTACTGCTGCAGGAAAACCAATGGAAGGAGCTGTTTTTCATATATATTTGCCTCAATAACTAAAAATGAATTTTCTGTTTTAGTTGTTTATCACTAGTATTCCAAGAATTGTTAATTAAAAAATTGATACAAATAATTATGTAAAAATTCCGCAGAAAATAAGTTAATGTGGGATTTTGCTTTAATAGGTGGAATACTTAAATCTGATCTAAATATTGCAGTAGAAGTGACCTTTAAAATAATATCATTAAAGAACATGTTTTATGAAATTTGTAAAAACCAAATTAACAATTTTTGATTTTTCATACTGATAAAAAAACTATTTCTATTCAGATTCAAAATCAATAAATACCATCAGAAAATTACATTTATAACCAATAAAACGAAAAAACCCTATCCAAGCTGGATAGGGTTTTCAAAGAAAGGCGACGACATACTCTCCCACAATACTGCAGTACCATCTGCGCAGGCGGGCTTAACTACTCTGTTCGGGATGGGAAGAGGTGAGCCCCGCCGCAATAACCAC
>Ga0160437_1000015_pt1 | contig 179199 bp, 161 predicted proteins | sample HID1975I_E0MG_FD_108227 | JGI IMG/M metagenome (GOLD analysis project Ga0160437, IMG submission 108227) | Enriched soil microbial communities from UW Madison campus, WI, USA - HID1975I_E0 MG | ecosystem: Environmental > Terrestrial > Soil > Unclassified | place: USA: Madison, Wisconsin... | reverse complement strand
TTTTAGATTTTAGATTTTAGATTTTAGATTTTAGATTTTAGATTTTAGATTTTAGATTTTAGATTTTAGATTTTAGATTTTAGATTTTAGATTTTAGATTTTAGATTTTAGATTTTAGATTTTCTAAAAAATCGCTTCGCTCTTTTTGGAATTTGGGATTTAAAAAATTGGAATTTATTTTTTTGCTCTTTATCGCCTTAAATAATAAAAAAAAACAAAAAATATATGAACTTAGAAAGTCCAAAAGTTACTGTTCAGAAATCAGCTCAAGATTTATTTGATCAATTGACTGATGTTAAGAATTTTGAAAAATTAATGCCGGATAATATCGCTAAATTTGAAGTGACTGGCGAAGACGCTTTTATTTTTGGATTGAAAGGGATGCCTGAAATCAAATTAAAAATGAAAGACAAAGTGGCTCCAAACAAGATTGTTTTGGGTGCAGCAAGTGACAAACTTCCGTTTACTTTGACTTCGAACATTGACAGCATTTCTGATTCTGAAAGTGCAGTTCAATTGTTTTTTGAAGGAGAGTTTAATGCTATGATGGCAATGATGGTTAAAGGACCAATCAGTAAATTCATTGAAACTCTAGCAAATAATATGAATAAGCTTTAATAATAATGTTGAATTATTAATTGTGAATTATAAATGAAAAGTTCAATCTTACGATTGGACTTTTTTGTTTTTTGTCTTTTCGACGAAGGAGAAATCTCCGCGAGAAATTCGACAAAGATTAACAATTTAAAAGCGAGTTACTTGTGGAGATTTCTTCTTCTTCTAAATGTCATACTTGTTGGTAACTTTGGGTTAGACGCACTGCAGTGCGTCTCTACACAAAACCTATGTTCCTTTGAACCTTTGTTCCTTTGAACCTATTAATAAAGCATTTTAACCTCCTTTATATCAAACTCCACAACAGAATCATCTTCTAATAAAACCTGTAATTTTCCAATTGGAGAAACACCTTGAATTATTCCCATGAAATTTTGATCGTTTAGGTTTTTGAATGGCATAGGAACTCCTTTTTTGAATAATGAATTAAAATAGTCTTTCCAAAAATCACTTGCAGAAGTCTGCCATAACTGAATCTTCCCTTTTATTCTTTCAACAATTAAAATTACTAATTCATCTTTATCAAAAGATTTACCTGATATTACTGCAAGAGATGATGCGTTTGGCAAATCGGTATAATTGGTTTGATTTACATTCATTCCGATTCCGACAACTGACACGATCCTGCCATCGCTTTTTATGGTGTTTTCGATTAGTATGCCAGCCAATTTCTTATTGTATGACAGAATGTCGTTTGGCCATTTTATGCATATATCAGGAATATTTAACGATTTTAGAACTTCTGTAACGGCTAGTGAAACGACAATACTTAAATTAAAGACTTGTTCGTTATTAAATAGAAAATCCTTTACCAATACACTCATAATTAAGTTTTTACCAGCTTCAGACTCCCACTTTCCTCCCATTTGTCCTTTGCCTTTTGTCTGATTTTCAGCTGTTACCACCGTAAAATTCTCCAGTTGATCCTGACTTGACAATGCTTTCAGGAAATCATTTGTAGAATCTATGGCATCGAGTTTGATTAGTTTCATTAAATAATTTAAATAACTTAATTTAATATTTTGTTAAGGTTCAAAAATAATCACAAAATTTGGTAACTTTACAAATTCACATATAAAATAATTCATGGCGAAAAAGACGATTAATAATGATGTTCTACTGGCGAACATAATCAAAGGGATTGAGGAAGTAAAAGGAAATGATATCGATATTCTTGACTTAAGAGAAATAGATACAGCTGTATGCGACTATTTTGTAATTTGCAACGGTAGCTCCAATACCCAAGTTAACGCCATCGTAAACTCAATTCAAAAAACAGTATCAAAAGACTTAAAAGATAAGCCTTGGCACGTTGAAGGAACCGATAATGCAGAATGGGTTTTAATGGATTATGTACACATTGTGGTACATGTTTTCCAGAAACATATTCGCGAATATTACAACATCGAGAGCCTTTGGGGCGATGCCAAAATAACTACAATCGAGAACAAATACTAAAGAAACTTTCATTAAATGGCTAAAGATAATAATCCAAATCCGAATAAATTTAAAATAAGTCCTTGGTTAATATATACCGCAATACTTTTAGTTTTTTTATTCATAAGTTTTGCCACAGGAGGATCAAGTTTAAGCGAACCTGCTCAATTAACTTCTTCTAAATTCAATACGCTTTTAGAAAAAGGCCAGATTGAAAAAGTTATTGTGTACAACAAAGCTGAAGCTGAAGTATATTTAAATGCTGCGGCCCTAAAAGACCCGGCAAATAAAAAAGTTGCTGAAGATATTTTCAAACAGCCAAACAAAGGTCCACACTATACGTTGGAAATTGGTAATGATCAAATATTTCAAACAAAACTTGAAAAAGCGGTTAGCGAAGGCAAACTGAAAGATTTTAATTTCCTTCAAAAAAATAATTGGAGCGATATTTTAATCAGCTTACTTCCTATCATCATCATTGTGGGTGTATGGATTTTCATCATGCGTAAGATGTCTGGCGGAGGCGCCGGCGGAGGCGGACAGATTTTCAATATTGGGAAATCTAAAGCTAAACTTTTTGATGAAAAAACAGATATCAAAACTACATTTAAAGATGTTGCTGGTTTAGAAGGCGCGAAAGAAGAGATTCAAGAAATTGTTGAATTCCTAAAAAACCCTGAAAAATACACCAATCTTGGAGGTAAAATTCCAAAAGGTGCTTTACTTGTAGGACCTCCGGGAACTGGTAAAACTTTATTAGCAAAAGCTGTTGCTGGTGAGGCTCAGGTACCTTTCTTCTCTTTATCAGGTTCTGATTTCGTTGAAATGTTCGTAGGAGTTGGTGCTTCACGTGTACGTGATTTATTCAAACAAGCAAAAGAAAAATCTCCTGCTATTATTTTCATTGATGAGATTGATGCCGTTGGTAGAGCGAGAGGAAAAAGCAATATGTCTGGCGGAAATGACGAGAGAGAAAACACTTTGAACCAATTACTAACAGAAATGGACGGTTTTGGTACAAACTCTAATGTAATTGTTTTAGCTGCAACCAATAGAGCTGATGTTCTTGACAAAGCTTTAATGCGTGCAGGCCGTTTTGACAGACAAATTTTTGTAGACTTACCAGATATTCGCGAAAGAGCGGAAATCTTCCAAGTACACTTAAAACCAATTAAAAAAGTTGAAGGTCTTGATTTAGACTTCTTAGCTAAACAAACTCCAGGTTTCTCTGGTGCTGATATTGCAAATGTTTGTAACGAAGCTGCTTTAATTGCTGCTCGTAACAATAAAGCTGCAGTTGACAGACAAGATTTTCTTGATGCAGTTGACAGAATTATTGGTGGTTTAGAAAAGAAAAATAAAATTATAACTCCAGAAGAAAAAAGAGCAATTGCTATTCACGAAGCTGGGCACGCAACTGTAAGCTGGATGTTAGAGCATGCTGCTCCTCTTATTAAAGTAACTATTGTGCCTCGCGGACAAAGTTTAGGAGCTGCTTGGTACTTACCAGAAGAGAGACAAATCGTAAGAACAGATCAAATGTTAGACGAAATGTGTGCTACTATGGGTGGTAGAGCTGCTGAGAAGGTAACTTTCGACAGAATTTCTACTGGTGCATTAAGCGATTTAGAAAAAGTAACACGCCAAGCTCGTGCTATGGTAACGATCTACGGATTGAACGATAAAATCGGAAATGTTACTTATTACGATTCAACTGGACAAAGCGAGTATAACTTCTCGAAACCATATTCTGATGAAACAGCAAAAATTATTGATGCTGAAATTTCAGAATTAATCGAAGGTCAATACCAAAGAGCGATTCAGATCTTAGAAGAAAACAAAGACAAACTAAATCAACTAGCTGATATTCTGATTGAAAAAGAAGTTATCTTTAAAGATGATCTAGAAAATATATTTGGAAAACGAACTTTTGACAAAAATTTGGAAGAAGTAGTTTCATAAATAAATTACGAAATACGTAATAATTTTTTAAAATCTTAATTCAAAACACCCTTTTGAATTAAGATTTTTTTATCTTTGAACGTTTTCAATTAACATGTAAAGTATTTCATATAAAAAATGAATTTTTTCAAAAAAATATTTGGCTCAAGTGAAGCCGCTTCTGACGAACAGAACGAAAGCGAATATGCAGGTACATCTGCGCAGAACAGTCATTTATCTTTAGACGAACAATTTATTTTCAATTTTAAAAAAAATGGAGGTAAGTTCTTGTACTGTGAAAACACTGATGAAGTTGCTGAACAGTTTGAAAACATACTAGAAGAAAATGATTGGTTTGAAAGCGAAGTTTTGTGTTATGAACCAGCTCTTTTTAGCTTATTAGAAGAAAACAAATTATTTTACATCGCTCCTTCTAAACCAAAATTCTTATTGGCAAGCTGCGAGAATCTTATTGCCGATGAAGGATCTATCTTATTTTCATCAAAACAGATCAGACAAAACAAACCAAACGAATTACCTGCAAATATTGTTATTATAGCAACCACAAGCCAGATCCTGCCAATGAAAAGTGACGGACTGAGCGCTATAAAGCGTAAATACGAAAGAGACTATCCTACTAATATCACTACAATAAAATATTTCGAAAAAGCCAAAGAAGAAGACTTTACGCAGTACGGAAGTGTTGCAAAAAATCTTTATTTACTGCTTTTAGAAGATCTTTAAGATGAATGAAACACTGAAGAGAACCATTTCTGGTGCTGTTTATATCGCTCTATTATTAACTTCGATATTGTTTTCTACCGAAAGCTTCATTACTCTTTTTGGTGTATTCTTAATTATCACAGTTTATGAATTTTCTAATCTAGTAAATCTAAATAAAGTATTCTCGATACTTTTTGGAATGTTAATTTATGGTGTAACTATACTTGTAAGCCATTATAACAAACAGACAACTAAATTTTTAAACGATACTTTCAATTCAAATATAAATCTAGAAACCAATATTAAACAGCTGGATTTAGTTCTTTTAGCAGTTACACTTGTTGTTTCTATAAAATGCATCATATTCTTGTTTTATGATTCGGTTCAGAAAATAAGTACTTCTTCAAAGTACTTATATCTATTGGGATACATTACCCTGCCTTTTATTTTTATCGTCAAAATTTCATTTGGTACTAATGATTATAATCCGAAGATTATTCTTGGATTATTTGTTTTGATTTGGACTAATGATACTTTTGCTTATTTAGTTGGGAAATCTATAGGAAAACATAAACTGTTTGAGCGTGTTTCTCCTAAAAAAACAATTGAAGGTTTTCTTGGCGGTGTTGTTTTTGCAGGTTTTGCAGGTTTTTTAATCTCCAAACTGTACATTCAGCCAAATCCTGAATTTAGCAGCAAATCGATTTTAATCTGGACAATAATTGCTTTAATTGTGAGCATTTTTGGAACAATTGGAGACTTAATTGAATCCAAATTTAAAAGAATTGCAGGTGTAAAAGACAGCGGCTCGATAATGCCGGGACACGGAGGTATTTTAGATCGATTAGATAGTGTTATATTTGTAGCACCAATTATATTTTTATTTTATCAAATTTTATATTATGTTTCATAAAGAAGGAGGCCCGTCCATTTTATTAGGAGTAGTTTTTACTGTTGTTGTGGTTTTATTAGCTGATAAATTTATTGATATCACTTGGCTGAGAACACTTGTTCAAATTGCAGCACTAGTAGTTTTGATCATTATTTTACAATTCTTTAGAAATCCTAAGAGAATTGCAGTTAGAAACACCGATCACATCCTTGCTCCTGTTGATGGAAAAGTTGTGGTTATCGAAGAAGTTTATGAAGGAGAATATTTTAAAGATAAACGTTTACAGGTTTCTATTTTTATGTCGCCAATCAATGTTCACGTAACGCGTTACGCAATGGATGGTATCATTAAATTTAGCAAATACCACCCTGGAAAATTCCTTGTTGCATGGCATCCAAAAGCAAGTGAAGAAAACGAAAGAACAACAGTAGTAATTGAAAATGACAGTTTTGGCGCTATTTTATACAGACAAATTGCTGGAGCGTTGGCTCGTAGAATTGTAAATTATGCTAAAGAAGGAATGCAGGTTGTTCAAGGAACAGATGCTGGTTTCATTAAATTTGGATCGAGAGTAGATTTATTTTTACCTTTAGGTACACCTATCAATGTTGAGTTAAATCAAAAAGCGATTGGTGGAAAAACAATTATTGCTACGAAAGCATAAATGGCTGAAAAAGATTTAGATATTCGCTTTGCGGAAGCTGTAGAAATTGCATTGACAATGACTCAGGCTTCACTGCCGCAAGATGTGCAGTTAAGACTTTATGCTTTTTACAAACAAGCTACTTTTGGAACAGCAATCTACAATCAATCTGAGAATTTTGATTTGAGAAATGCTTTTAAAACTAACGCTTGGATGCAGATCAGCTATATGTCAATAGATGAAGCCAAGGAAAATTACATCGAGATCATTAATTCATTAACATTAAAATAAATAACATTATGAAGAAAAACGTTGTTCTTTATAGCATTTTAGCTTCATTTTTACTATTGTTTTCTTGTAAAGAAGATAAGCTGACAGAAGTTGTAGAAGTTCCTCTTCCCACTAAAGAAGAGAAAATAACTATTGGTTCGCCAAACGATGTTAAAGCAGATCCCGGCTCTTTTGAAATGACAAAACTGCCTTTTAATTATGACGCTCTTGCTCCCGCCATTCGAACTTTGACTTTAGAAACTCATTATTCTAAACATTATTTATCTTACACCAATAACTTCAACAAGGAAATTGTTTCAACTGAGTTTGAAAATATGCCGATTGAGGATATTTTGAAAAAGATGGATTTAAATAATGCTAAACTTCGTCAAAACGCAGGAGGATATTACAATCATACGCTTTATTTTAATGTTCTAACACCTAAAGAGCAGACTCCAAAAGATACTCTGGCAGGCTCTATTAATAAAGAATTTGGTTCTTTTAACAATTTGACGAATCAATTTAAAGCACAGTCTGAAAAGCAGTTTGGTTCTGGATGGGTTTGGTTAGTAGTTGACCGATATGGGAAACTTCAAATTACAACAACTCAAGATCAAGATAATCCCTTAATGAAAAATGCATTAATTCCGGGAACGCCAATTTTAGGAATTGACCTTTGGGAACATGCCTATTATCTAGATTATCAAAACCGAAAAGGAAGTTATATTGACGCTTTTTACGAACATATTAATTGGGAAAAAGTAAATGAATATTACGTTGAAGCCCTCAAAAAGGTTAAAAAAGTATAGAAAAAAAGCTGGTACGAATTAAGTATCAGCTTTTTTTTATATCTTTTATATTCATTATACACGAACATTATGAAAGATATTGCCAAGCGTTTTGCAGAAAATCCTATCATTTCCCCATCAGATTTACCTCCAAGCAGGGAAGGATTAGAAATTACTTGTTTACTTAATCCTGGTGTATTTCAATTTCAAAATAAAATCTGGCTGGCAGTAAGGGTTGCCGAAAGACCAACGCAGGTAGAAAACATTATCTCGTTTCCTATACTTACAGAAACAGGTTTAATAGAAATTATAGAAATTCTCAAAGATCATCCCGAACTTATTGCAACAGATGCCCGCGTTATAAACTATCAGGGAATTGATTATTTAACTACTTTGTCACACATTCGGTTACTATGCAGTGATGATGGAAAACAATTTTACGAACCTGAAAACTATCCTTATTTAGTTGGTGAAGGAATTCTGGAAACTTTCGGAATTGAAGACTGCCGTGTTTCTCTAATTGAAGGAAAATATCACTTAACGTTCACGTCGGTATCTTCTAATGGCGTTGGAGTTGGTCTACGCACCACAACAGATTGGAAGAGCTTTCAAAAACACGGAATGATATTTCCTCCTCACAATAAAGACTGTGCGATTTTTGAAGAAAAAATAAACGGTTTATTCTATGCCTTACACCGTCCGAGCAGTGTAGATATTGGCGGGAATTATATTTGGATTGCTTCCTCTCACGATGGCCTTCACTGGGGAAATCATAAATGCATTATAAAAACCAGAAAAGGCAATTGGGACAGTAAAAGAGTCGGTGCGGGCGCAGCACCAATAAAAACAGAATTTGGATGGCTGGAAATTTATCATGGAGCCAACGAATTTCACCAATATTGTCTAGGTGCTTTTTTAATGGATTTAGAAGATCCTTCAAAAGTAATTTCGAGAACAGAAACTCCTATAATGTTTCCTAAAACAGATTACGAATTAAGTGGCTTTTTTGGCAATGTCGTTTTTACAAATGGGCATATCGTAGAACCTGATGGTGATACTCTTACGGTTTACTATGGAGCATCTGATGAATTTGTATGCGGCGCTAAATTTTCAATTAAAGAAATTATTTCGCTTCTACAATAATATTAAAAACAATAAACCTGCTTAGATCTTATATTTTCTAAGCAGGCTTATTTTAAACTTCTTTTTAATTACTTTTTAATTTACTTCATAAATAAACGATTCAGACGGTTTTATTTTAACTCGTGCCGAAGCTTCACCATTTTTGACTGTAAGATAAGTTTTGCTTTCTGAATATAATTTATCTACAAGCACGTAAGAACCATCTTTTAGATTCCACTTTGAGATAACTGTTGAAGGAATTTTTAAATCGAATTCACTTTCTTTCTCAGAAGAGAAATTAGCAATTACAACCAATTTTTGTTTTTCTGACCAGCGAACATAAGAATACAATAATGGGTCATAATTTGGATTGTTTTGACGGTTAGCAGATTGAATTTCTTCAAAATTGCCCATCAAAGCGCTGCTGTTAATTGTAAAATTTAATAAACGCTTATAAAAATCACGAAGATTTTTTTCAGAATCAGAAAGCTGTCCGCCGTCAAATTTTCCGTCGTTCATCCAACGCTGATGATTCGGAACTCCGATATAATCGAAAATAGTCGTTCTGGAAGGTTTTCCAAAACCAGCATCTTCATTTCCTGCCTCTCCTACTTCTTGTCCAAAATAAATCATTGTAGGCGAAGTGCTTATAGTTGCCGAAACAACCATTAATGGCTTTCCTCTTTCTGGAGTTCCTGCAAAATCAGGACTTGCCAAACGCTGCTCATCGTGATTATCTAAGAAATGAAGCATATGATGTTCGATATCCGACATTCTGTTTTGAATCTCTGTCAATTCATCTGGCGAAGATTTTCCTCGAATAACATCTTTCAATTTATCGTAAGTCTCTACTTTATCATATAAATAATCCATTTTTCCTAAACGAATGTAATTGCGGTATTCATTCGGATTATAAACTTCTGCCAGCAAAAATGCATTTGGATTTTTCATTTTAATGGAAGAGTTCATGTAACTCCAAAATTCATACGGAACCATTTCTGCCATATCATAACGGAAACCATCAACTCCTTTTGCTGTCCAATACAAGGCAATATCTCTGAATTTCTTCCAAGAATCCGGCACATCTTTATCCTGCCAAAAAGCAAAATGTTCTTTATACGATTTTTGATCAAAACCAGCTGGAAGCTCAGCAAAATCTTTAATTCCGTCAGGGCGCACGCCGTAATTTACTTTTACTGTTTCATACCAGTCATTTTGATCTGGTTTAATTTTACGAGATCCGTTTCCTGTCCATTTTGCAGGATTTTCGTCAAACTTTCCGTCAATAAGCGGATGTTTTTCTCCATTTAATGGAATGTCACCATCTGGAATTTCAAAATGCTGATTTGGGATATAGTAAAAATTATTGTCTCGTTTGTATTCAACAGTCACATCGTCATCTGTACCAAAATCTTTTACTCCTTCTGGATTCGATTTTCCTTCGTACTTACGAGCAATATGATTAGGAACAATATCTATAATTACTTTTAAACCTGCATTGTGCGTTCGTGTAACTAAGGCTTCAAATTCCTCTAAACGTTTTGCTGGGTTTTCGGCCAGATCTGGATTTACATTATAATAGTCCTTAACGGCATATGGAGATCCCGCACGCCCCTTAACTACTTCTGGATCATCATTTGAGATTCCGTAAGCTGTATAATCACGCACCAGCGCATGATGCGGAACACCAGTATACCAAATATAAGTAACTCCTAAATCTTTGATTTCATGGAGCGCATTATCTGTAAAGTCATTAAACTTACCAACACCATTTTCTTCAATTGTTCCCCAAGGTTTATTCGTTTTATTTTTATTTCCAAATAGGCGTGTAAAAACTTGATAGACTACAACCTTTTTTTCGGCTGTCGTTTCTTCTTTTGCTGTACTCATTTTTAATTCTTGTGTTTTACAAGCCGAAAATAGTACAGTTAACGTAATTCCTGCTGTAATTAATCTTTTACTTATCATATAATATTGTGCTAATCTAATATAGTTTTTAAATTTTAAAGCTCCTTAATAGAACGCATTAAAAACTATTTTCTAAATGTAACTCATTTTTTAAAATTCAGAACAAGCTCTTTTTGAATTGCAGCGTTTTAAAGTTGAAATAGTACAACTACAACGTGAGAGTTCTATGTTTTGTTGAAAAAATAAATGTAGTGGAATTTGTCATTTTTAGTGTTGATGACTTATTATAAATTAATCCTAATAACAGTCATAGGTTGTAACCTTTTTTATAAATTTGACAAAAATTTAATCAGTTGAAGAAATCACTCTTTTACATATTTATTTGTCTGTGTTTTTTAAGCATTCAATTCATTTCCGCGCAAGCAAAAAAGAAACCTGCACAGGCTCCCAAACAGATTATTATCGAAAACTCAGATAATGCAGATGTTAATCAGGATCTAGTACCTGATGGTTTATTATTGTCTGGTAATGTTAGAATTAACCACGATGGTGTTGTACTTACGTGTAATAAAGCATATTTCTTTCAAAAAGAGAATTATTTAAAAGCTTTTGGAAATGTACAATTAGTACAGGGCGATACATTATTCTTAAACAGTAAATATGCAGAATACAGTGGTAACGAAAAAAAAGCTTTTGCAACAGGAAATGCCGTTTTAACTTCTCCAGATGCTACATTGCAGACTGATACTATTAATTTTGACAGAAATATTCAGGAAGTTTTTTATAATACTAAAGGAACAATTGTAAACAAAGACAATACTTTGGTCAGCAAATCTGGAAGATATTATGTGGAACAAAAGAAATTTCAGTTTTTAACCGAAGTTACTATTACGAATCCAAAATATGTAATCAAATCCAATCATTTGGATTATTACAGTAATTCTGGTCATACTTATCTTTTTGGTCCTTCAACAATTACGAGTAAAGCCAATTATATTTATACTGAAAAAGGATTTTACGATACAAAGAAAAACCTAGCTCATTTTCTCAGGAAATCGTATATAAAATATGATGATCGGCGTATAGAAGGCGATAGTTTATTTTATAACAGAAACACAGAATTTGCATCGGCAACGCGAAATGTAAAAATCACAGATTCTATTAACAAAGGAATTGTAAAAGGACATTATGCCGAACTTTTTAAACTGAAAGATTCTATGTTTGTTACAAAAAGAGCCGTTGCAATAAATTTGGTTGAAAATGATTCGGTTTACATTCACGGAAAAAAATTATTAGTTACAGGAAAAGAAGGCGAAAGAATTTTACGCGCTTTTAACAATGTTCGTTTCTTCAAAGTAGACATGAGCGGAAAATGCGACTCTATACATTCTGATTCTAAAAGTGCTTTGACCAAATTAATTGGAAAGCCGATTTTATGGAATGGAGAAAGCCAGATTACAGGAGACGTAATGCACTTGATAGGTGATAATAAAACCCGTAAAATTGATTCACTAAAAGTGCTGAATAATACTTTTCTCATCTCCAAGGACACACTCGGAACGGGCTATAACCAAGTAAAAGGGCTCAATTTATTTGGAAAATTCAAAGATGGAAAACTGCACGATGTCGATGTCGTCAAGAATACCGAAGTAGTTTATTTTATGCGGAACGACGCCAATGAGCTTATCGGTATTAATAAAAATGTAAGCAGTAAAATCAATTTGATTTTAGAGAATAATGCTGTTGAAACTATTACTTTTTTCAATAAAGTTGACGGTGATATTTTCCCTGAAGATGAACTTCCTGAAAACGCCCGAAAACTTCGAGGTATGGTTTGGCGAGGCGATGAAAGAATAAAATCTAAAGATGATATTTTTACCGCAGAAGAAAATGAACTTAATGAAAAACTGATTAAACAAGGTAAAGACGAAGAAGAAAAGGGCAAAAATGTCCCAATGAAAGTCAGAAAAGAAACTTTGAATTACGATAAGAAGAAACCTGGGGTTAAGACAGAAACTAAACCTAAAATTAAATAGTTATCAATCGCAGTTACAGCTTACAGTCTTTGCAAATTATTAACTCATAAAAGTTAACCTAGGCGTAAAGTTAAAACCTAGAACCTCAGTACCTTTGCTACTTTGAACATAAAAAAAGTTTTCAGTCGCAGTTACAGTTTACAGTCTTTTGCGAATTATCAACTCACAAAAGTTAACCTAAGCGTAAAGTTAGAAAACCTCAGAACCTCAGTACCTTTGCAACACTGAACCTCAAAAAAGTTTTCAGTAGCGGTCGCAGTTTACAGTTTTTTGCGAATTATCAATTCACAAAAGTTAACCTAAGCGTAAAGTTAGAAAACCTTAGAACCTCAGTACCTTTGCTACTTTGAACCTTAGAAAACCTTTGCAACTTTGAACCTTAAAAAAAATGAATCCAGATTTTATAAAATACCAGGCACAAACTTCTCCTTACCCACTAGGAATGGAAGTTTCACACGCCATTGGATCTTACATATACGATACCAACGATAAAAAATATTTAGATTTTGTTGCCGGAGTTTCAGCTTGCACTTTAGGACATCAGCATCCGAGAGTTAATCAGGCTATAAAAGATCAATTGGATAAATATTCACATGTAATGGTTTACGGAGAATATTCACAAAGTCCAGCAGTTCAATATTGTAAATTGATGGCATCACTTCTGCCAGAATCACTAAACAAAACTTATTTAGTTAATTCGGGTACAGAGGCTATCGAAGGTGCTTTAAAACTGGCAAAAAGAACCACAGGACGCAGTCAGCTTGTTTCTTGTCATAACGCTTATCATGGAAACACAATGGGTTCAATGAGTGTTATGGGATTTGAAGAACGCAAACAAGCTTTTAGACCTTTGCTTCCAGATGTTGATTTTATTACTTTTAATAACGAAGAAGATTTACAAAAAATAACAACCCGCACTGCAGCAATTCTTCTGGAAACCATTCAAGGAGGCGCAGGATTTATTCAGCCTGAAAATAATTTTCTGCAAAAAGTTCGAAACCGCTGTGATGAAGTTGGAGCTTTGATGATTGTAGATGAAATTCAGCCAGGTTTTGGGAGAACGGGTAAACTATTTGGTTTTCAAAACTATGACGTTGTTCCTGATATTGTTGTCATGGGTAAAGGAATGGGCGGCGGCATGCCGGTTGGTGCTTTTACTGCTTCTGCAGAAAGAATGGATCTTCTTACCGAAAATCCAAAATTAGGACACATAACCACTTTTGGAGGCCACCCTGTCATTGCGTCAGCTTGTTTGGCTACTTTGCAGGAATTAACTGAAACAAATTTAATGGCAGAAACACTGGAGAAGGAAAAACTCTTCAGATCGCTTTTGGTACATCCTTTGATAAAAGAAGTTAGAGGAAAAGGATTAATGCTGGCTGCAATGACAGAATCCGCAGAAATTACCAACGAAGTCATTTTAAGCTGTCAAGACAAAGGACTTATTTTATTCTGGCTTTTGTTTGAAGGATGTGCTATAAGAATTACACCTCCGTTAACTATTTCAGAAGAAGAAATTAGAGAAGGCTGCGCAATTATTTTAGAAGTTATGGACGATATCATGAAAAAAAATAACAAATAAAACTGCCTCCTATATTTTAAATCATTGAAGGTCATTGAGTTATTTTTAAAAGAACTAAATTCCCTAAAAATCTTCCAGCACTAATAAAAAAATAATAAACCCGAAGTTAATCCCTTAAGATTAAAAGAGATTTCTTCCCAAAATAGAATAAAAAACGCTATATATTGTTAATTAAATTGTTCAAAACAATTAATTCTCTTTCCTTACAACAATTATATGGTTGCCTAAATTTATAACAGGCTAATTTCAAAAATACGAAGTATGCAATTAAGCAACGAAGAAGAAGATTATAACCTATCCCTATCCAAATTTGAGTCAATGTTAAAAACTAACAAAGTACTCTTTTTTGATTCTGAAGAATTTGAAGAAATCATTCTTCATTACTTAGATATAGGCAAGGCTAATTTAGCAAAAAAGGCCTTGAAACTTGCATTAGACCAACATCCAAAATCTACAGGCTTAAAATTAGTACAAGTAGAAATGCTGGTTTATGATGATAAACTCGACATTGCTGAAAAGCTTTTGAACGAGTTGTACGCAATTGAACCTAACAATGAGGAAATCTATATCCAAAAAGCTAATATTTGTTCTAAGAGAGATCAGCACGAAAAAGCAGTTGAACTGTTAAAAATCGCGCTGCAATACACCGATGATTATGCTGATGTGTATAACTTGATTGGAATGGAATATCTTTTTATGGATAATCTTGAATTGGCAAAAGAGAATTTTATCAAATGTCTTGAAGAAGACTTAGAAGATCAATCTGCTCTTTATAACGTGGTATATTGTTTTGAATTTTTAGATCAAAATCAAGAAGCTATCGCTTATTTAAATGATTACATCAACAGAAATCCTTACAGCGAAATTGCGTGGCACCAGCTTGGACGTCTTCATTACGGTGTAAAAGAGTACGAAAATGCCATTCGTGCATTTGATTATGCAACTCTTATTGACGATGAGTTTTTGGGCGCTTTCATGGAAAAAGCAAAAGCTTATGAGCGTCTAAAAAAATACAATGATGCCATTGAGAGTTATAATAGAACCATTGAACTGGACGATGCGACATCTTATGCTCTGCTTCGAATTGGTAAATGTTATGAAAAACTTGGAAATTTAGCGAAAGCAATTCAATACTATAACCAGACGGTTCACGAAGATCCGTTATTGGATAAAGGATGGATTGCGATTACCGATTTTCATCTTCGCCAGAAAAACTATCAAAAAGCATTGTTTTTTGTCAATAAAGCTTTAGCAATCGACAATCAAAATCGTTTGTACTGGAAAAGATATGCGACTATCAATAAACACATGAATTTCTTTGAAGAAGCTGAATTTGGCTTTAGAAAAGCGGTTGAGTTTGGAGATTACGCGTTAGATACTTGGTTATATTGGGTTGATATTCTTCAGTTTTTAGGAGAATTTGAAAGCGCTATTCAGACTTTATTACAAGCTTCAGAATATTTCCCTGAAGAAAATGAAATTGAATACCGTTTGGCTGGTTTGTATTTTATGATTCAGGATAATACAAAAGCTAAATTTCATTTAAGCAATGGTTTACGTCTAAATTTTGACAACTATATCTTAATTGAAGACTTGTTTCCAGTGGTATGGGCAAAGAAAACAGTAAAAAATTATATAGAAAAACATCGTAAATAATAATGGTTGATATTTTATTGAGAAGACGTTTTGGATTATTGGGCCGTAACATAAGCTACTCTTTTTCAAAAGGTTATTTTACAGAAAAATTTAATAATGAAGTTTTTGCCGGCAACAGCTATGAAAATTTTGACATTTCTGAGATTAATTACTTCACTGAATTGATTAAAAACAATCCAGATTTAAAGGGTTTAAATGTCACTATTCCATACAAAGAACAAGTTATTCCTTTCTTAGATAAATTATCAAAAAAAGCATCTTTAATTGGTGCTGTAAACACTATAAAGTTTACCAAAAACGGCAAACTAAAAGGCTATAACACTGACTATTATGGATTTAAAAAATCACTAAAACCACTGTTAGAGCCACATCATAAAAAAGCTCTGATTTTAGGAACTGGTGGCGCTTCGAAAGGTGTTGCTTTTGCTTTGGACGAACTTGATATTCCATATACTTTTGTTTCTAGAGAAGCAAAAGAGAATATTATTGATTACGATTTGATCAATGCAACAACATTTGACAATTTTCAAATTATAATCAATTGTACTCCAGTTGGTACAAGTCCAAATATTGAAGCTTGTCCAAATCTGCCTTATGAATTCTTTACAGAAAAACATATTGCTTATGATCTGATTTACAATCCGGCAGAAACAACTTTTTTGAAAAAAGCAAAAGAAAATGGAGCTGTTATAAAAAATGGCCACGACATGCTTATTTTTCAGGCAGAAAAAGCCTGGAAAATCTGGAACAAATAAAACAAAGAATAAAAATAAAATGTTAATGTATTTTTTGTATTTTTAAACCACTTATTAACAGGTGTTTATGAATAAAATACAATTACTTAGCATTTTATTTTTTTTATTTAACAATCTCCTTTCCGCTCAAGAAAACGATACTTTACAGAATCCTTTTTCTGAGCCTCGTTATCATTATTTTCTCAAAACAATTATTCTATTTGATGAATATTTAGATACAGATAACGGATCATATAATACCACACAAGTACGCGTTTTACTGCCAATAGGAAATAAAGCCTGGAATCTGCGCTTCGATCTGCCACTAATTTCTGCAAACACGAATTCAATTAACAAAACAGCAATTGGAGATATTGGCATGGGCGTCAGTTATATTCCATATCTTAAAAATAATAATGGAATAGCCTTGCGCACAAGAGTTTACGCCAATACTGCTGCAGATCCCAATTTTGGCACGGGAAAGTGGGTGGTCATGCCGGCTGTTGTTTATGGAAAATACTTCAATCAAAGAAAGTTTCTGTGGCTTTCGACTTTAGAATATCAAGGTAGTTTTGCTGGAAAAGATGAGCGAGATAATATTAGTGTTACACTTTTTGAAAATGTATTACTTTACTTTTTTGGGAAAAACTGGGTTGCTGCCGATGCTGCATTTAGATACAATGCTATTTTAGATGGATATCAAAATAATGCTTTTATTGAATTTGGCCGAAAGATCACTCCAACAAATTTAGTCTACGTACATCCAAGTGCAGGATTTGGCGTTAATCGAACTTATAATTTTGGCTTGGAAGTGGGAGTACTAATTCTTTTCTAAGCAATAAAATTCATTAAATCCTTTATAATTTTAAAGATATAGGATAAAAATCTAAAAAGAATATATAATTTGTATTTATATATACTTTAAAAATTCGAGAAAAAATGATTCAACATAATAGCGAATAAGTGTAAAGAATAAGAATTTCATCGTAAAATACAGCATAAACAAGCGATTTATTTTGTATTTAGAAACACCTTTACTATCTTTCGCACTGTTAAAAACAAAAACCTTACACATTTTAAAGATGTTAGAAGAAAAGAATGACAACCTGCAGGAAGCAGACGGAAAATCAGGAATAGAAATAAACGATTCTATAGCAAATGATGCAGCTGAAATATCTAATTCAGAAACTTTAGTTGAAGATTCCACTTCAGAAACTGAAAATTCACTAGATAGTAATGACAATGAGCATCAAGAAGCGCTGGATGTTATAACTAATTCAAATGCAGCTGAAAGTGAAGACGAAACATTAAAAGAGCGTCACGATATTCCTATGCAGGATTACAACACATTTTCTTTGGATGCTCTCGTAGATGAACTTAAAAAATTGGTTAATATAGATAAAGTAATGTCTGTAAAAGATCACATTGAGGAAATTAAAAAAGCATTTCTATTACAATACCACCATCTTCTAGAGGAAAAAAGAGAAGAATTCAATGCTTCTAATCCAGATCCTAACGAAGAATTCGAATATCATCTCCCTCTTAAATTAAAATTTGATGAATATTACAATGTTTTCAGAGAGAAAAGAAATGCTCATTTTAAACATTTACAGACTAATTTAAAAAGTAATTTAGAGAATCGTCTGGCAATTGTTGAAGAATTAAAAGAGTTAATCAATCCGCAGGAAAATATTAAAGATACTCTTAAACATTTTAATGAATTAAGAGAAAGATGGAAAAATGCCGGTGCAATTCCAAAAGACAAGTACAATCACGTTTGGAATAACTACCATTTCCATGTGGAGAATTTCTACGATTACCTTCACTTAGATCGTGAAGCTAGAGATCTAGATTTCAAACACAACTTAGAATTAAAACAAAAAATAATTGCGCGAGTTGAAGAATTAGTTGAAGATACTGATGTAAATAAATCATTCCGCGAATTGCAGGATTTGCACCGAATCTGGAAAGAAGAAATCGGACCAGTTTCTAAAGAACATCGTGATGCTATTTGGAATAAATTCAGCGAATTAACTAAGAAAATACACGACAAGAGAGAAGTATTGTTTGAGAGCCAAAGAGCTAACGAACAACAAAATCTTGAAGCGAAAAAAGAGATTATCGCAAAAATTGAAGTTCTTGGAACAGAAAAGGTAAATTCTCACTCGCAATGGCTGGTACAGATTCAAAAAGTAGAAGATTTACGAAATGAGTTTTTTGCAGCTGGTAAAGTTCCATCAGAGGTAAATGAAGAAACCTGGGCAGCGTTTAAAACTGCTGTTAGAAATTTCAATGCTTTTAAAAATTCTTTTTATAAGGATATTAAAAAAGACCAAAACGACAATCTAAACAAAAAATTAGCTCTTGTTGCTAAGGCCAAAGAACTACAAGAAAGCACCGATTTTCAAGCTACAACTCCTGTAATGAAACAGATTCAGGAAGAATGGAAACAAATTGGTCATGTGCCTAAAAAATATTCAGATAAAATCTGGAAAGAATTTAAAGATGCCTGCAACCATTATTTTGATAAGTTAAAAGAGCATAAGTCTGAAGAAAACGGCGAAGAAGTTGCAGCTTTTGACAACAAAAAAGCATACTTAGAAACCCTAAGAGCTTTCCAGCTGACAGGAGATCACAAAACAGATTTAGACGCTATAAAAGCTCATATTGAGACTTGGAAAGGCTTCGGAAAAGTTCCCTTTTCAAGACGCCATATAGAAGGAAAATTCAATAAAATTCTAGATGCCCTTTTTGAAAAATTAAGTTTGAGTAAAAAAGAAACTGAAATGATGCGTTTTTCTAATAGAATTGATTCTTTATCTGACAGCAACGATACTCGTAAGTTAGACAATGAAAAGATTTTCTTAATGCGTAAAATTGAAGAAGTACAAAATGAAATTTTCCAATTAGAAAATAACATTCAGTTTTTTGCAAATACTAAAAATGCGAAAAAAGAAAATTCAATAGTACTCGAGGTTCGTAAAAACATTGCGATTCATAAAGAAAGCCTTGAAGTTTGGAAAGAAAAACTGAAACAATTAAGAAACTTAGGTCAGGAATAAACTTTAGTTTTTTATTAATTATACAAGGAGTAATGATATTTTTCATTGCTCCTTTTTTGTTGGAGCGAATTTTACCGCAAAGTTCGCTAAGGTTTTGTATTTGCTGGGTTTGCTGGAGCGAATTTACCGCAAAGTTCGCTAAGATTTGTATCTTCTGGGTTTTGTAAAAACACGAAGATCGCAAAGCTTTTAAGAACAGACTAAGGATTCATAAAAATTGCAATGATATTTTTAATGCTTTTTTTGTTGGAGCGAATTTACCACAAAGAACGCAAAGTTTTTGTATCTGCACGGTTTTGTAAAAACACAAAGATCGCAGAGCTTTATCTTAATATTTTGATGTAGAATCTTTGTCAAAGTTTAAAACTTTGACAAAGATTACAAAGCTTGATAAGGGAGTATTTATCTATTTGCTTGCTAGCTTTTTATTGGAGCGAATTTACCGCAAAGAACGCAAAGGTTTGTATCTGCCAGGTTTTGTAAAAACACAAAGATTGCAAAGCTTTATCCTAATATTGTGATATAGATTCTTTGTCAAAGTTTAAAACTTTGACAAAGATTACACGGCTGACAATTAAACTTAAGAACATAAAGTGATACTCTCATTTTTGTCATCCCGAGGAACGAGGGATCTCCACAAGTGACTCAACAATCCTAAAAAACTCAGCATTGAATTCTTATAGATCGCTCGTTCCTCGACACTACAACATTGTCTATCATCACTATTAAGGACAAAGCTTTGCGATCTTTGTGTTTTATAAAAAGTACCTAAATAAAAATCTTAGCGAACTTTGCGGTAAATTTTTTCGAAATCTTCAACAGCAACGGGCTTCGACTTCGCTCAGCCTGACATACGCAGCTAAACCTGAAACTTGAAACCTGAAACCTCAAACATGAAACACATGAAACCCTTTTTCCAAGCCTCACCTTTACATAACAAATTCATAAAACTATTCTGAAAAATATTGTTTATATTTGATAGACATGTCATTAATTGATGGCCAAACAATTAAAAATACTATTTATTAATCTTAATAACTACTGAAATGAAATTTACAAGAAAAGCACACGCCAACTGGAAAGGAACTGGCATGGAAGGAACTGGGAAAATCAGCACACAAAGTACCACATTAGATAATGCACAACTATCATTTAAAACCAGATTTGCAGATGGAGTTGGAACAAACCCTGAAGAATTAATTGCAGCAGCTCATTCTGGCTGTTTTACGATGCAATTAAGTTTCTTATTAAACGAAGCTGGTTTTACAGCAGATGATTTAACTACAGAAGCTACAGTAACTTTTGAAGATGGCTCTATAACTTTGATTCATTTGGATTTAAAAGGAAAAGTGCCTTCAATCTCTGCAGAAGAATTTGAATCTACAGCTGCTAAAGCAAAAGAAATCTGTCCGATTTCAAAATTACTGAATACAACTATTACATTGTCGGCTGAATTAATCAGTTAGATAATAAGTAGATATAAAAAAAACCATTCGCAAGCGAATGGTTTTTTTATATCCACAGTTTATTTATTACATTTTAGCTTTTAAAGCTTTAGCTTCTGCAGTCATTTCAAGAGCGCTGTAAACCCCTAATAAAGTTTTAGCAACATCTTGGTTTTTAGGATCTAACTCGTTAGCTTTTTTAAGATAAGGAATCACTCCTTTGAAAACGCTTTCTCTTTGAGCTTTTAAAACATCGTAACGTTTCATATCTTTAGCAGATGTACCCAATTTATTCATTTCATCGATAATTGGTTTCTCAGCTTCTAATTTTAATGCTGCCAGGTTCAAGTAAGCATTAGTATACTCTGGATTGATTTCTATTGCTTTTAAATAATATTTCTCTGCATCTGCATTGTTTTTTGCACCAGCACTAATTACACCTAAATTGAATACTAAATCAGCATTTTTTGGATCTTTTTCTAAAGCCTCATTCACTAATTTTTTATACATATCGAAATCTTTAGTCTCTAGGTATAAATTAGCTTCTGTTAAAAGTAATGAACTATCATCTGGATTAGCTTTTCTTGCGTCAGCGATTGCTTTTTTAGCATCTTCTGTACGTCCTTTTTGAACAAGGATTAAAGCTAAGTTTTTGTAGATTTCACCTCTTTTAGAAGGAACTGCTTCTGTTCTTGGTTTTTCGTGCGTTCCTAATTTAACAGCCATGTCTCTATCTTTAGCAGTTGCAAAGTTATCTTCATTACTGTTAACTTTATTTGTTGCTAAATACAAAGTTCCTTTTCCAGAAAAGTTTAATTGTTTTAACTCTTCATACATTGGCAGAGCAAGATCAAAATCTTGTGCATTTACAGCAGTAGATGCTGCGTAGTACAAGTTAATTGTATCTTTTTTATCCAATGCATAAGCATCATATAATTTTTTTGCTCCTTCTGCGTTTTTATTTGCTTGAGTATCAGCAATAGCAGAGTTAATTAACTTCCCTTTAATCTGCCCGATTGAAGACGCAGCTTCTGTTGAATATTTCTGTTTTCCAGAAGTTTTCTCCACTTCAATTAGCTTTTTGTAGCTTTCCGCAGAAAGAGAAAGGTTTTTGCTCGTTTCAATATTTTTATCAGCAAGGTTCAAATAAGCGTTTCCTTTTACGTAATAGAATTGAGCCTGCTCTGTATCTTTAGCATTCGCAACCATATTTTCAGCGTCATTTAAAATTGAAATTGCTCCTTGAGCATCTCCGCTTTTTAAAGCTTTCTCAGCACTTTTAATTTGATCTTTTTGCGCAAAAGAAGCTACAGAGATCAATAACGCTGAAGTAAGTATTACATATTTACTTTTCATAGTGATATTTATTTGTATTTAATTTTCTTTTTTAATGTATTCTAATTATTCTTCAGACTCTTCTTCGTCAGCATCTTCTCCTTCATCATCAATTACTTCGTCATCAGAATCATCATCATCTTCTACAGGTCCTTCATCTTCTAGAACTTCCAAATCAGGTTTAACTCTTTCAATTCCAGATTCTATAACATTGCCGTCTTCATCAACAACAACTTCTTCTACGTCATCTTTCATTACTTTTGTTACAGCAGCAATAGAATCTTTTCCTTTCAGGTTAATCAATCTAACTCCTTGAGTTGCACGTCCCATTACACGTAAATCCTCAATTGCCATTCTAATTGTTAATCCAGATTTATTAATAATCATTAAATCATCTGCATCAGTTACAGCGCTAATTGAGATTAGTTTTCCTGTTTTCTCTGTGATATTAAGAGTTTTAACCCCTTTACCTCCACGGTTTGTAATTCTGTAAACATCTTCACCATCTTCGTCAACTAATTTGGTACGTTTACCGTATCCATTTTCAGTTACAACTAAAATTTGCGAATCGTTAACATCGTTTTTACCAACGGTAACCATACCAATTACTTCATCCGTTTCATCTTTTAAAGTAATTCCACGAACTCCAGAAGCTGTTCTTCCCATCGGACGCGTTTTCGTTTCTTCAAAACGAACCAATTTACCAGATTTAACTGCCAAGATAATTTGGCTTTCTCCATCCGTTAATTGTGCTCCAAGTAATTCATCACCTTCTTTAATAGTAATAGCAGCAACACCATTTACACGAGGTTTAGAGTATTTCTCTAAAGAAGTTTTCTTCACCTGACCTTGTTTAGTTACCATTACAAGGTTATGCGTATTGATATAATCTTTATCTTTTAAGTCCTGCGTACAAATGAAAGCCTTTACTTTATCATCACTTTCAATATTCACAAGATTCTGAATTGCGCGGCCTTTTGCTGTTTTACTTCCTTCTGGAATTTCATAAACACGCATCCAGAAACATTTTCCTTTTTGTGTAAAGAACATCATATATTGGTGATTTGTCGCCACGAACATGTGCTCTAAGAAATCCTGATCTCTTGTTCCAGCACTTTTCTGACCAACTCCACCTCTATTCTGAGTTTTGTATTCTGTTAAATTTGTACGTTTAATATAACCTGCATGCGAAATTGTAATTACTACATTTTCATCGGCAATTAGATCTTCGATACTTACATCTCCACCAGAATATTCTATTTGAGAACGTCTTTCGTCACCGTACTTGTCACGAATTTCGATAAGCTCTTCTTTAATTAAATCTGTTCTTAAATTAACATCTGCTAATAAAGCTTTCAAATGCTCAATTAACTTCATTAATTCTTCAAACTCAGCTCTTAATTTATCCTGCTCCAGTCCTGTTAACTGACGTAGACGCATCTCAACAATCGCACGAGCCTGAATTTCAGACAATTTAAATCTTTCAATTAATTTTTCTCTTGCTTCGTCTGTATTTTTAGAACCCCTTATTAACGCAATAACTTCGTCGATATTATCAGAAGCAATGATTAATCCTTCTAAAATATGCGCTCTTTCTTCTGCTTTACGTAATTCAAATTGAGTTCTTCTTACCACTACATCGTGACGGTGCTCAATAAAATAGTGAATCATATCTTTTAGATTCAACAATTGAGGACGTCCTTTTACTAATGCAATGTTATTTACACTAAATGAAGATTGTAATTGAGTATACTTATATAAGGTATTTAAAACTACGTTTGGCGTAGCATCACGTTTTAAGATATAAACGATACGCATACCATTTCTATCTGACTCATCACGGATGTTGGCAATACCTTCGATTTTTTTATCGTTAACTAAATCAGCCGTACGTTTGATCATTTCGGCTTTGTTAACTTGGTATGGAATTTCAGTAACAATAATACATTCTCTTCCGTCAACTTCTTCAAAACCAACTTTTGCACGCATTACAATACGTCCTCTACCCGTTTTAAATGCTTCACGAACACCTTCGTATCCATATATTATACCTCCAGTTGGAAAATCTGGAGCTTTAATATGAGACATTAATTCATCAACTTCAATATCGTTATTATCAAGGTAAGCTAAAGTACCAGTGATAACCTCAGTTAAATTGTGTGGCGGCATGTTGGTCGCCATACCAACCGCAATACCTGTTGCTCCATTTACTAATAAAGTAGGAACTCTAGTAGGCATTACTTTTGGCTCATATATAGTATCGTCAAAGTTTAATTGAAAATCAACTGTCTCTTTTTCGATATCTGCCATAATTTCTTCAGAAATTTTGCGCATTCTGGCCTCAGTATAACGCATTGCTGCCGGGCTGTCTCCATCAACAGATCCAAAGTTACCCTGACCATCAACTAATAAATATCGCATACTCCACTCCTGAGCCATACGTACCATTGCGTCATAAACAGAAGTATCTCCATGCGGGTGGTACTTACCCAGAACCTCCCCTACTATTCTTGCAGATTTTTTATGGGCAGATCTTGAAGTTACACCTAAATCATACATTCCGTAAAGAACTCTTCGATGCACTGGTTTCAAGCCATCTCTAACATCAGGAAGTGCTCTCGATACGATTACTGACATCGAATAATCGATGTAAGCTGATTTCATTTCATCTTCTATGTTAATAGGAATTAACTTTTCTCCTTCAGACATAAGTTGTTATATTAAATAATTATATTAGTTTCAAAGCGTGCCAAGATACGTTTTTTTGAAATTTTTTCAGCTATTTCCTTACACTTATTTCAATGATTTATTAACAACTTTATTTTGCCTTTTAGTTAATAAATTAAGCGTTTTTTAACGCTTTTATTCTCTTTTTTTTCGTCTATTAGCTGTCAGGAGATCTTGAAGGGTACGGTTTTTGTTTTTAAAACTGTAATTCACTAAATTTACAATACCAATTATATATTATGGATGATAATTTTTCACCAAGAGTAAAAGATGTTATTACATACAGCAAAGAAGAGGCTTTACGTTTAGGCCACGACTTTATTGGTACAGAACATCTAATGCTGGGCATTTTAAGAGATGGTAACGGAAAAGCTATTCATATACTTAATAACCTAGCAGTCGATTTAGATCATTTACGTAGGAAGGTAGAAATACTAAGCCCTGCCAACCTGAGCGTTGAAGTAAATGCAGAAAAGAAAAACCTTCATCTTACCCGACAGGCAGAAAGAGCCCTGAAGACCACTTTTCTAGAAGCAAAAGTATTTCAAAGTTCATCAATTAGCACGGCCCACCTGCTGTTATGTATCTTAAGAAACGAAAACGATCCAACAACCAAGCTATTGAATAAACTAAAAATAGATTATGACGTAGCTAAAGAACAGTATTTAAATATGACTCCAAACGAAGAAGAATTCTTAGAAAACTTGCCAAGAAACGAATCGTATAATGACGATTCAGGACAAGATGACAGTCTTAAAGAAAGTAGTTTTAATAATCCCGCCAATAAGTCAAACAAAAAATCTAAGACTCCGGTTTTAGATAATTTTGGGAGAGATTTAACAGAAATGGCTGAAGAAGGGAAATTAGACCCAGTTGTAGGACGCGAAAAAGAAATTGAGCGTGTTTCGCAAATTCTAAGCCGTAGAAAGAAAAATAATCCGCTTCTTATTGGAGAACCTGGGGTTGGTAAATCTGCTATTGCAGAAGGACTTGCTTTACGTATTATTCAAAAGAAAGTATCACGTATTCTTTTCCACAAACGTGTTGTAACTCTAGATTTGGCAAGTTTAGTTGCTGGAACAAAATATAGAGGACAGTTTGAAGAAAGAATGAAAGCCGTAATGAACGAGCTTGAGAAAAACGACGATATTATTCTTTTTATTGATGAAATCCATACTATTGTAGGTGCTGGAGGAGCAACAGGTTCGCTTGATGCTTCAAACATGTTCAAACCTGCTTTAGCAAGAGGAGAAATTCAATGTATTGGTGCTACTACTCTTGATGAGTACAGACAATATATTGAGAAAGATGGTGCTTTAGAAAGACGTTTCCAAAAAGTAATTGTTGAACCGACTTCTGTTGAAGAAACAATTGCAATTTTGAATAACGTAAAAGATAAATACGAAGATCACCACAACGTTACCTATACTCAAGAAGCAATTGAAGCTTGTGTGAAGTTGACAAACAGATATATGTCTGAGCGTTTCCTACCAGACAAAGCGATCGATGCCATGGATGAGGCTGGATCACGTGTGCACATTACCAATATTGATGTTCCAAAACAAATTTTGGATTTAGAGCGTCAGTTAGAAGAAGTTCGCGAGCTTAAAAATATGGTTGTTAAAAAACAAAAATATGAAGAAGCAGCTAAACTTCGCGATGATGAAAAACGTATAGAAAAAGACCTTGCTGCAGCACAAGAGCAATGGGAAGAAGATTCTAAAAACAACAGAATCGAAGTTACAGAAGATAATGTAGCCGATGTTGTTTCGATGATGACTGGAATTCCTGTAAACAGAATTGCACAGACAGAAAGCAACAAATTAGCTCAATTACCTGAATTAATTCAGAACAAAGTAATTGGTCAAAATGAGGCTGTTCTTAAAATTGCACGTTCTATTCAACGTAACAGAGCTGGACTTAAAGATCCTAACAAACCTATTGGTTCATTCATTTTCTTAGGTCAGACTGGAGTTGGTAAAACGCAATTGGCAAAAGTATTAGCAAAAGAATTATTTGATTCTGAAGATGCTTTAGTTCGTATTGATATGAGCGAATACATGGAGAAATTTGCGATTTCCCGTTTAGTTGGAGCGCCTCCGGGATACGTCGGGTACGAAGAGGGCGGTCAATTGACAGAAAAAGTTCGTAGAAAACCATATTGCGTTGTACTTTTAGATGAGATCGAAAAAGCGCATCCAGATGTGTTTAACATGATGCTTCAAGTTTTAGATGACGGATATTTAACAGATAGTTTAGGTCGTAAAATTGACTTTAAAAATACTATCATTATCATGACATCTAACGTTGGTGCACGTCAGCTGAAAGATTTCGGACAAGGTGTTGGATTTGGTACTGCTGCGAGAACAGCTCAGGCCGATGAAAACTCAAAAAGCATTATCGAAAACGCTTTGAAGAAAACTTTTGCACCAGAATTCTTAAACAGAATCGATGACGTAATTGTATTCAACAGTTTAGAAAAATCTGATATTGATTTGATTATCGAAATCGAATTGAAAAAACTATATTCTCGTATTGCTGAACTTGGTTACAAACTAAGCTTAACAGATAAAGCCAAAGCATTTATTGCTGAAAAAGGTTTTGACAAGCAGTTTGGAGCTAGACCGCTAAAAAGAGCAATTCAGAAATATGTTGAAGATTTGTTAGCCGAAGAAATCATCACTTCGAAAATACATTCAGGTGACGAAATCATGATGGATTTAAAAGATGATTCGCAAGAACTTTCAGTAGAAATCCATAAAGCCGAAGAGCCGACTAATCAATAAATTAGTTTAAATTTATAACAAAAATAATCTACCCGTTACGTTTTCATAACATAACGGGTATTTTTTTTGGATAATTTAGTATCTTTAGTAAAAGCAAATAGCTATTTTTGAATTTAAATTCTATAACAAAAAAACAAAATATGCTTCAAAACAAAGTCATTTTAGGCAGCGAAGAATGGTGCTCATTTCCAGAACTTGGAATCCCGACAATCAAGGCTCGCGTTGATTCTGGTGCTAAAACTTCGGCAATGCACGCTTTAAACATAGCTCCTTTTATAAAAAATGATGCCAATTGGGTAAAATTTGATATTAATCCAATTCAGAATAATATTAAAACGATTATCCATTGCGAAGCACCTTTAGTAGATAAACGAATTGTTAAAAGTTCAAGCGGTTTTAGAGAACATCGTTACGTAATTCAAACCAGCTTAAAAATTGGTGATGCCAAATGGCCAATCGAAATGACTTTGACCAATCGAGATTCTATGGGATTTAGAATGCTTTTGGGACGCGAAGCCATGAGCGGAAGGGTTTTGGTTGATCCAGAACAAAAATATCTTCTAGGACAGCCTACAGCAGAATCTTTAAAAGAATTATATCAAAATTCTGAAAAAGCTAGTTCTGGTCTACGTATTGGACTTCTAGCCAGTAATCCTGAATTATACAGCAATAAAAGAATCATGGAAGCGGGTGAAATGCGCGGTCATGAAATGCATTTCTTGAACATCAAAGAATGCTACATGAAACTCGATGCCAAGACTCCAGAGATTCACTATAGAGGCGGAAAAATATTAAATCAATTTGATGCTATTATTCCGCGTATCCGACCAAGCATTACTTTTTACGGCTGTGCTTTAACACGTCAGTTTGAGGCTTTAAAAGTTTTCGTTTTGAACTCGGCTACAGCCATAACGCAGTCACGTGATAAACTATATTCACTGCAATTGCTTTTAAACAGCGGCATCGATATTCCAACAACTGGTTTTGCAAATTCGCCTTTAGATACAGACAATTTAATTAAAATGGTTGGAGGTTCACCTTTAATTGTAAAATTACTGGAAGGAACACAAGGAAAAGGAGTTGTTTTGGCCGAAACTAAAAAAGCAGCAGAAAGTGTTATTAACGCTTTTAAAAGCTTAAATGCTAACATATTAGTTCAGGAATTCATTAAAGAAGCAAATGGAAAAGACATTCGCTGCTTTGTAATTGACGGAAAAGTGGTTGCAGCTATCCAGCGTGAAGCTATGCCGGGCGAATTCAGAGCTAATATTCACCTTGGCGGAACAGCATCTGTAATTAAAGTTACAGCTGAAGAGAAAAAAATCGCTATAAAAGCAGCAAAAGCAATGGATTTAAAAGTAGCCGGAGTAGATATTATTCGCTCTTCTAAAGGACCATTATTGCTTGAGGTAAACTCTTCTCCAGGTCTTGAAGGAATTGAAGGCGCAACTAATAAAGATGTTGCTGGTGAAATGATTAAAGCCATTGAGAAGAATTTCAAATTATAATTAAGTTCTTTTCCACTTAATCGCATATAAATATTCAAAAGCTTTGTCAAAATTTAGAACTTTGGCAAGGCTTTTTTATTTAACTTTAAAATAAAAAAAATGCATTTTCCTTATTTAGATATAATTATAAGAAGCGTTGCGGTTTATTTTTTCATGACAATTGCCTTGCGCGTTTTCGGAAAAAAAGAACTTTCTCAATTAAATACTGCAGACATAATCCTGATTTTACTGATTAGTAATTCGGTTCAAAATGCTATGGTGGGTCCAGACACAAGCCTTATTGGTGGTTTGGTTGCAGCTTTGGTTTTGTTTGTAGTTAATTTTGCCATTAAGAAACTAACTCGAAGATATAAAGGCTTGAATGATTTATTGATGGACAAACCAGAAGTATTAATTCACGATGGTATATTAGATTTCAAAACCCTGAGCAGATTAGACATTTCACACGAAGAATTAAAGGAAGCTGCCCGCGAGCACGGATTAGAACATCTAACAGATATAAAACTTGCCATGCTTGAAATTGACGGCACTATAAGTATAATTTCTGGAAATAAAAAACATCTCAACCAAACCCATTATAAAAGGAAACACAATCATAAGAATTTGAGAAAATAGGAAAAGGACAGCAACAACTGCCATCCTTTCCCAAAATCAACTTATTGTATTTAATTTCCCTATTAATTCATAGCCCTGTTGTAAGCAGGAACAACTCCATCATTATAATTATTAATCAGCTGTTCTATGTCTTTTACTTCAAGTCCCTTGCCGTTAAGTTTCGCTTTTATTCTTAACACAATACTATTATTGGCCATATCATAAAAACTTTTATAATTAGATGGTGTTTCGTGTTCATTTGCATATAGTAAGTGTTCCGTAACACTAGCATCTAATTCTGCTAGTGCATTTTTAATAGAATCTGCTTTTAAATTATTAGCATTGGAACATATAGTGACAAAATCAGTAATAGCATCCATATCATTGCGCAGGTATATATAAGCTGTTTTATACGGAGATTTCGCAACAGAAAACGGGAACAATTCTTTTTGTAATTCCTTATTGCGTATGCTTAATTTTTCGCTGGTTTCATAGTACGTAGTTAGTAAATCTCTTAATTCTTCGCATTTCTTCTTTCCATAATCAGTATTAGGAATGTTTGGCTTACTAAACGATGCCATATCATTCCATACTAGAGCCATTTTTTGAAAAGTCCCTACTAACAAAGAATAATTTTCATTATAGAAAGTACTATCTGTCTCTTCCATAAAATTAGGAGCGGAACTTTTTGTGCAGCGGGCATTATTCTTGGTTAAATCATACGCAATGTAAGGACTGTAAATTACCCTGTTTTTAGAATTTGCTTTATTATCTAAAAAATAATCAGACCATCTTCTGTAGTATTCATCACGATCATTAATTTCTTTATGCTGATTATTTAAACAGCTTACAATCTCGTTCGTGTATTTTATTACAGCTCCATAATTATTTTCGTTAATTCCTTTTGCTGCGCTAACTTTTTCAACATTTGTTTTCGAAGCAGCTGGTTTTGAAGCAACTTTCTTTTTTTGGGCATTTACACTGATTACCTGACTTAAAAAAATAGTAGTGATTACAATTTTCTTCATAATTTATTTATTATTTGTTCAAAAATATTTCTGATTCTTTATGAAACATTTTTTCAAAATTATTTTAATCAACACTATTATTTAACTAGCAAAAGTTTTTAAAATAACACTTTAAGACATTTGTTATACAGTTTTTGAACATAAAAAAAGGATAACTTTAGGTTATCCTTTTTTGAAATTTATTTTTAATTGAGAATACTTCTTTATGTTGTTTAGCAGGAAAGATTCTTTTGTTACACTTCCCATCTCAGCAAAAACGTTTTTAATTAATTTTTACTTTTACCGTACAAATAAGCTCATCGTATGAATCCTTCCAATTGGTATCTTTGATTGGAAAACTTACTGCCTCCCCTTCATTATCTGTTAAAATCCATTTGTCATCTTTTTTAACTTTGATAAAATCTGAAGCAAATTGTTGTTGTTTTTCTTTAGGCTTTTTTGAATTCATAAAATTACACCAGTTACTTGGAAAATCTTTTCGTACCACTTTTCTTTTTTTAGAAATTACTTTGCCTTTTTTATCAAAAACTATTATTTTATTTTTTAATGTTGCTGTAATTGTTGAATCGGAGTAATCGAAATCTTCATCATACCGTGCCGGAATAACTATTTGATCTGTTCCTTTGCTAACACCCCATTTATCATTTATTTTAACAGCGAAGAACTCACTACCATAAAGATGATTAATATCCTGATATTTAGGTGTCAAAATCTCTTCCCCCGTTGCAGCCACAACACCCCATTTATCATTTATTTTCACAATGAAGAACTTATTATCATAATAGATATCCTGATATTTAGATGACAAAATTTCTTCCCCCGTTGCAGCCACAACACCCCATTTATCATTTATTTTTACTAATAAATCATTATTATAAACATCAGCTGCTATTTGCTGATATTTAGGTGGCAAAATTTCTTTACCGTCGCTAGACTTTGCGCCCCATTTTTCATCTATTCTAACGAAAATAAAACCCATATATACTTCTATCTCATCACATTCAACTGTTACAAGCTCATTACCCAGCATATCAAAAACTCCCCATTTATTATTTAATCTTACTTTAATAATATTAATAATTGAGTTTAATTGTTCAAAATAGATTTCATCATATTTCGGTGGCAGAACTTCTCTGAGGTTTTCATTAATACACCCCCATCTATTATTGCTGGCTACCTTCATCATTTTATACAACTTCGAATTATCTCCTAAATCTTCATACGTGTCATATTGTACTGGAAATACTTCTTTTCCTTGATTATTAAAAAAGCTCCACTTATGATTCAGCAAGGCGGGAGTAAGTGAAATTTTCCCAATATTAACAGGATTACCAATTTGCTCATATTTTTTTTCTGTTGTTTCATCTCCTTGCTGATTAAGAAAACCAAATTTATTATTAACTTTTACTGCTAGTGATCCCAAAGAGTAAATGATTCTATCATATATAAGTGGAGTAATTTCTTTACCATCTTTATTAACTATTCCGTATTTTTCATTAAGCCTAACTTCTATTAATTCATTACTATAATAAGTAATTTCATCATATTTAATTGGAGTAATTTCTTTGCCTTCTCTATTAATGATTCCGTATTTTTTATTAATCATAACCTTAGCCATTCTACGATCAAAATTAGATACACTATCATATTTAATCGGAGTAATTTCTCTGCCTTCTCTATTGATAAATCCGTATTTGCCATCAAGTTTAACAACTCCGCCTCCCTTCTCAAAACTATAAACTTTATCATATTTTAATGGGGTTATCTCTTTTCCGGTTTTTATATCAATAAACCCGTATTTGTATTGCTCAATTGCGTCTTTCTCTTGTGCATAAAAAGTTGCAATGCTTACCAAGAGAAGAATTGTTATTATTTTTTTCATCATTACATTATTTAATCAACATTTTTACCACAACTAAACTAAACTAAACGTTAATGCTGTTTTTTTGTTTTCATATGTATAATTGCTTCTGATACACCAAAGTCATTTTGATTTTTTTGATTTTATCATGGCTAAAAGTTCATTTTTGTTCTGCCATAATTATAAAACTCATCAATAAAGCGGTGGTATTTTTTAGATTTTACTTCTTCTCCTTTTTTATCTAAAAAATGTATTGAGGACGTTTATAATGTTGTTGTGTTTCACTATAACTATCATTATATTCTATTATACAATCTTCGGATCCATTATATTTATTAGATTAACTACTCACCATTTTCAGAGGTGCTTTATAATCAAAAGATTCTGAAAAACTATTCTTCGATTAGTTTTACACAGGCAACACCATTAATAAAAGAACGAGTTTCATCATATATGATTGGGATTTTTACTTTACCTTTTTTATCTATAAAGCCCCACTTATTGTTAAGTTTTACTGCTGCTAAGCCATGTGAAAAAGAAGTACAGCCATCATATTGTATTGAGGTTATTTCTTTGCCAGTTTTATCAACAAAACCCCATTTGTCACTTATTTCTACCGCGGCAAAACCTTCTGAAAAATCTGTGGAAGAGTCGTACTTTATAGCAATCACTTCTTTGCCTTTTTTATTTATAAAACCCCATTTATTATTGCTTTTTACAAGAGCTAAACCATCTACAAAAGGTTGTGCTTCTTGATATTTCAAAGCGATTACCTGTTTTCCATTTTTTTCTATAAATCCATATTTATCATTTTTACATACTAATGCTAATCCTTCTGCAAAATTGGCATCGCTATATGCGTCTGCGTAGCATTCGTAATCATAAATGAGCGGCACTATTTCTTTACCGGTTGTATTGATATAACCACAAGTTGGTTTTTCTGTATAAACAGCATTCTGATAATTAATATCATCGATACTACAATTTGTAATTACTTCAGCTATTCCATTTACAAACTGAGTAACTCTCGAATATTTTTTAGAAAGTTTAATTTCATTACCCTTTTTATCAATAATAAACCAATTTTTATCTTTTAGCGCAACTGTTACATCCCCTTTAAAAGCTTCGGCAAAATCATATTTACATTTTACGACTTCTTTTCCTGTACTATCAATAAACCCATATTTAAGATTTAATTTTACACCTATCATGCCACTTGAAAAACTAATAAAATCAGCATCGTAAGCAATATCAAGAATGTCTATTTTATCATATTTTCGTTCAGAAACTATATTTCCCCTATCATCTAAAAAATCTGCCTGTTCGTTTCGTTCTACTCTAAGCAGGCCAGATGGATAAACAGAAACGAGATCACAACTGTCAAATCCTGCTTTAGCAAGAGCACTATAGTATTTGTCAGATAAACCAATAATTTTGCATGTGCCTTTTGACACAGCTTTAAAAATGTTTTCGCCTATAGATTCGACATCATCATAGATCAACTCGGTTATTTCTTGGTCTTCATTGTTAATGATTCCCATTTTTCCTTTAAATTTTGCGGCATAAAATTTATCATTCAAATGATAAATGTTATCATATTTGCACTCGGTTACATTTTTTCCGAGGGTATCAACAAGCCCCCAACCGTTATAACTTTGTATCTTAAAATTAGCATCAGAAACAGTTAGCTCTTTATTTTTGTCATCATTTTTATTTCTATTGAACTTGCAAATCTTTATAACTGTAATACTCATAATTACAGCTAACAATGATATAGCTATTACCTTTTTCATTTCTAAATTTTTGTTTACTTGTTTTTCAATTGCAAATCCTTCATGATAATGTATCACTGTAATTAAATCGTGGTTTTACTCATTCTGATTTATTTAAAGTAAGAGTTTGATTTTCTTATTGACAAGATAAAAAGTAATCTTAATCCTACTTTTTAATTTAAACGAAAAAAGGATAGATTTCTTATAAAAGCTACCCTTTTCTTATCTAATAAATTTAATTGGCTTTATTTACTGCAAGTTTCTTACACAGCAGTTTAAGCTTTAACGGCTTTCACTAACAATGGCGGATTAGCCATTCTTTTGATCATCCAAAACAAACAAATTATAGTTAGCACCGCAGTAATAATTAAAAAAGGAAGATATCCCACTGATTTTGATATTTTAACAAATAAATAAGCAAACCATTTTACTCTTTGCGTACGACTTGGTTCCCAGTCCTGAAAACTATAAGAAAGCCAAGTAATTATACCTCCTAAACCTCCCACAAAAGCTGTAACAATTCCAGGTGAAATCGCAGCTTTTAATGCCGTTAACTGTTTTTCTTCTCTCCTAAAACCTATTTGCTTAAAGCACTCTCCAAATGATTTTTCGGCATTTTTTGTTGTTTCAACATCTTTAAAATCAATTGTTTCATAAGATGTAATTGCGCCATTTGCAACGCCAAATATAATGGCAGCATCATTTTCTGGTTCAAATTCATATTCAACGACATTACGTACTTTAATGATAGAATCAAAACTTGACTCATCGAACATTCTTTGATCAATGTTTTTAATTGCAAAATCAGCATCTGCCTGCGTCATTTTTGAAATTATATAATTTCCATACATTAATACTACCGTTTCTTCTTCTCCGTTAAAAATTAGCGGGGTTTTAAAAATTGCGTCCATTATCGTTTATTTTTTCTATTTGAATAATTTTGCAAAAATGACTTAAACTCTGATGCGTTTTTACTCGTAGAAATTTTAAGAATAACAGGATAAGACATTATTTTATATATTCCTTGTAATATTTATCTATAAAAGAATTAGATTCTCATTAATATATTTTCAAATAATCAACTAGTACTGCTTTAGTATAAAAAAAGAAAAACCGATTTCAAATTGAAATCGGCTTTAAACTATTTAGATATCATGTGATTTTAAATCTCACATAATCGGTTTTATTAAATAAATACGCTTAGTACAAAATAAACCAAACCTGCTAATAAAGCTGAAATTGGAATAGTTAAGATCCAAGCCCAGATTAAGCTTACTGTAACTCCCCAGCGAACTGCAGATACACGTTTTGTTAATCCAACACCAATAATAGATCCTGTAATAGTATGAGTTGTACTTACTGGAATTTTTAAATGCTCTGTAAAATAAAGCGTTAAAGCACCTGCAGTTTCAGCAGCAACACCTTCAAATGAACTTACTTTTGTGATTTTAGAACCCATTGTTTTCACAATTTTCCATCCACCACTTAAGGTTCCAGCCGCAATTGCAGAATAACATGCCAGCGGAATCCAGCTAGGCATTTTAAAAGCACCATCTTCTGATGGAAGAACTACATCTAACCAAGGATCCATGTGTACACCAGGATTTGTATTAATGTACACAACAACTGCTGCAGCTATAATTCCCATTACTTTTTGTGAATCGTTTCCTCCGTGACCTAAACTGAAAGCTGCAGAAGATAATAATTGCATTTTTTTCAAAGCAGCATCAGCCTGATGAAGATTTAAACTGCTAAATATTAAGCAAAATGCACTTACTGTCAGCACAATAAAGGCAACTAAAAGCCATTTTATATTATGTGGTTCAAGTGCAACACTCCAAAATTCAGAATTAGCAAAACGAGGTTTATGTCCATCTTTAATAATTTCGTCGTAAGGAATCATTTGGGTGTAAACAAACCAAATAGTTACGAGCATTAAAGCCACTGTAAATATTTTTGGTCCAATACTTTTACGAGATGCATTTAACAGCCAAATTGAAATTAAATAGGATGCCAAAGCTCCTAATAGGGGCGCTAGAACAATAAAAGCAATAATGATAAGAACTCCAGAAGGCATACCGCCGTCTTTTCCAGCTTTATACCAACTTACTATATCATACCAGTGATGTGTTGTTCCGTCTAGTCCAACATAACCTGAAAAACCATGAACTGCAATAGCATGCGCTACCGCTGCTCCTGCAAAACCACCGATAAGAGTATGTGAAGAACTAGAAGGAATTCCCAGCCACCAAGTCAATAAATTCCAGCAGATTGCCGCAATTACACCAGCCAAAATTACTACTAGGTCAATTTGCATTGTATCCGCTGTTTTTGCAACAGTATCTGCAACACCAAATCCGAAAACCCAATAAGCTAGAAAGTTAAAAAATGCTGCCCAAAGAACGGCCTGAAAAGGCGTCAAGACCTTTGTAGCAACAACAGTCGCTATAGCATTTGCTGCATCATGAAAACCATTGATGTAATCAAAAATTAAAGCTAATACTATAATTAATATAAGTAGCGTCATAAAGTTATAACTTCAGAATGAAAAATTGAATTAAGAATGTTTTACAGAAATAGATTCTAGTATGTTTGCAACACTCTTACATTTGTCTGTTGCTGATTCTAAAACAGATAACACCTCTTTATACTTAATAATATTTTTAGCGTCTGTTTCGTTTTCAAAAATTTCAAAAACTGCTTTGTTATATACGTTATCAGATTTGTTTTCTAGCTTATTAATTCTAGCACAAGCATCTTTAATAACTTTGAAATTCTTCAAATTTCTTAGTTCTTTTACCGCACTGTCAATGTTTTGACAAGCTTCAAGATTGATTTCTGTCATCTTTCGGATAGATTTTGTAATCTTATCAACTTGATACAGTCTCATACGACTTGCCGCACCGTGAAGGTAATCTGCAACGTTGTCAATAGAAGTAATTAAGGTGTGAATATCTTCTCTATCAAATGGTGTAATAAAGTTTCTACTCAATTCCAAATTGGTTTGACGAGTAATGTCTTCACCTCTTTGCTCTAATTCGTCAATTTTTTGAAAAAGAACTTCTCTTTCTTTTAATGGTAAATTTACAGCTTCGTGTAAGTTAGAAGCTAATTCAATTAAATTGCTTGAAGCTTCTTCAAAAAGTGGAAAGAATTTTTTGTCTTTCGGCACTAAAAATTGGAAAATACTGTTTATTGACATTGTTTTATTTTTGATAGTGCAAAATTACTTCAATAATATTTTGCAATGTTAAGCCATTGTTAACAAATCGTTTTCTATTTGGAAACTCTCCAAGAATAAAACTGTGTTTTCTATATCGTTATGTAAAATTCTGTCTTCTTTTACCAAAGGCACAACTTCTCTGTAACTATTTAAAAACATTTCGATAAAATCACTTGATTTTAAAGGCTCTCTATACGCAATGGCCTGCGAAGCATTCAATAATTCGATTGCCAAAATGCGCTCTAAATTGTCTAAAACTCGTAAAGCTTTTGTCGCTCCATTGGCTCCCATGCTTACATGATCTTCCTGTCCGTTGCTCGAAACAATACTGTCAACGCTGGATGGAGTCGCCAATTGTTTGTTTTGACTGGCAATACTTGCAGCAGTATATTGCGGAATCATGAAACCTGAATTTAATCCTGGATTATCTACCAAAAATGCCGGCAGATTACGTTGTCCAGAAATTAATTGATACGTTCTTCTTTCAGAAATACTTCCTAATTCTGCTAAAGCAATTGCCATAAAATCTAAAGCTAGAGCTAAGGGCTGACCGTGGAAATTTCCTCCGGAAATAATCTGATCAGCTTCTATAAATATATTTGGATTGTCGGTAACGGAGTTAATTTCGGTCTTGAATACTTTTCTAACGTAATCAATCGCATCTTTTGAAGCGCCGTGAACCTGCGGCATACAACGGAAAGAATACGGATCCTGAACGTGTTTCTTTTCTTGGGCGATAATTTCACTTCCCTCTAAAAACTCATTAATACGCTGTGCTGTAATAATCTGTCCTTTGTGCGGACGTATATAATGTATCAATTCATTGAATGGCTCAATTCTCCCATCAAAACCTTCCAAAGATATAGTTCCGATTAAATCTGCCAAATACGAATATTTATAGGCTTTAATTAAGATATGAGCTCCGTATGCACTCATGAACTGTGTTCCGTTTAACAAAGCCAAACCTTCTTTTGACTGCAAAACAATTGGTTCCCAATTAAAATGTTTCAAAACTTCTGCCGAATCTGTCTTTTTCCCTTCAAAAAGTACAATTCCTTCTCCTATTAAAGGTAAAGACAAATGTGCTAAAGGTGCTAAATCTCCAGAAGCTCCAAGCGAACCCTGCGTATAAATTATAGGTAAAATATCATTGTTGTAGAAATCTACTAAACGCTCCAAAGTTTTCAATTGAACGCCAGAATGTCCATAACTTAAAGATTGGATTTTTAGCAAAAGCATCATCTTCACGATTTCAGACGGCACTTCTTCTCCCGTTCCGCAGGCATGCGATTTCACTAAGTTTTCCTGAAGTTTAGATAGGTTTTCATTAGAAATCTTTACATTACAAAGTGATCCAAAACCTGTGTTGATTCCATAAATTGGTTCAGAATGTGATGCCATTTTTTTATCGAGATAATCACGGCATTTTTGAACGTTTACTTTAGCTTCTTCAGATAATTCAAGTGTTTTATTATAAGATAAAATTTCTTGTAAGGTTTCTAAAGTTATAGTTTCAGTACTTATATAATGGATTTCTCTCATGACGTTTTTCAATTTAAGATGTCAAAATTCAACAAATCAATATTAAAAAGCAACAATTTATCACAATAATTAAAATTCCAGTTAATGAGATTATATACCATTATCTTTTTATCAATTTAAAAAAAACGGACTTTTACGTCTTTTTAGTCATTCTTGCATTAAAAACCAGTACATTAAATATGTTCTAAAAACAAAAACGAAAGTCTGAAATATGTCAAAAGATCATTTTAACATCTTTAATTTTAACAAATACTCAATATTAAATTATGGAGATTTGAATTATTAAAATATTCGCAAAAAGCCTTTAAAAGTTTTTAATGCTTCTAAAAAACTGTACTTTTGAAAAATCAAAAATGAAAAGTAACAGCACAAAATATCAATCTACAATGACAGCTCCAACTAGAGCTGCAATTGCTGCTACGATTATTTCTACTACAACAACTACTACCCCTTAGGGGTATACATTTTTACATATAATCCTAGGTTACCTATACTTTTTTCTTGAAAGAAGAAAGACATTGGATACATAAAAAACATTTACAAAAAGAAAAAAAAGCCGCAGTTTTCAGTTTCAGTTCACAGTTAATAATCTTGAACATTTGTTACTCAAAATCTCTGTACCTTATTAAAAAATATCAAAATGAAAGTATTAAAATTTGGCGGAACTTCGGTTGCCAATGCTCAAAATATAAAACTCGTTCTCGAAATTATAAATCAAAAAGCTAAAAACGAAAGACTAGTTGTTGTAGTTTCTGCCCTTAGCAAAGTAACCGATTTACTGCAGTCAGCTGCCGCAAAAGCCGCTGCAAATGATGAAGATTTTAGAAATATTGTTGCAGAAATTGAGAAAAAACATCTTGACACACTTAAAGAACTTATTCCGGTAAGCGAACAAAGCAGTCTGCTGAGCCACGTAAAAAGAATTATCAATCACTTAGAAACACTTTTAGATGGTTGTTTTTTATTGGGCGAATTATCTCCAAGAACTGCTGACACTATTTTAAGTTTTGGTGAATTACTTTCGTCCTATATAATTGCTCAGGCTTATCAGCAAGTTGACAAAAATGCAGCTTACAAAGACAGCCGTGAGTTAATAAAAACAAATGCCGATTTCGGAAAAGCAGTTGTTAACTTCGAAGTTTCTAATAAACTGATTCAGGAATATTTTGCATCGAATGAATCAAATATCAATATTTTACCTGGTTTTATTGCACAGACTTTAGACGGAATTACTTCCACTCTAGGGCGCGGCGGATCTGATTATACTGCCGCAATTATCGCGGGAGCATTAGACGCGGACCAATTGGAAATCTGGACTGACGTAAACGGAATGTTTACTGCCAACCCAAAAATTGTAAAGCAGGCACAGCCAATTGCAAATATCTCTTATCAGGAAGCAATGGAATTGTCGCATTTTGGGGCTAAAGTTTTATATCCGCCAACAATTCAGCCGGTTTTAAGAAAAAACATCCCGATTCTGATCAAAAATACTTTTGAACCAGAAGCCGAAGGAACTTTAATTTCAGATCAGGTTTCATCAAATGATACCGTAGTAAAAGGAATCAGTCATATTGATCATATTTCGCTTCTAACTCTCGAAGGTCCTGGAATGATTGGAGTTGCAGGTTCATCAAGACGTTTATTTGAAGTATTGTCTCAGGAAAAAATCAACGTCATTTTTATTACTCAGGCTTCTTCTGAGCACTCTATTTGTATCGGAATTTTAAATTCTGATGCTGATAATGCCGAAGCTGCGATTAACAGAGCTTTTGAAATCGAAATTTCGCAGAACAAAATCGATCCTTGTTATGTAGAAAAAGATCTTTGCATTATTGCTTTGGTGGGCGAAAACATGAAAAATCACCAAGGTTTGAGCGGCAGAATGTTCAGTACTTTAGGAAAAAACAACGTAAATATCCGTGCTATTGCGCAAGGTGCTTCTGAAAGAAATATCTCGACTGTAATTAACGAAAGAGACGTTAAAAAAGCGTTGAATACGCTTCACGAAAACTTCTTCGAAGAAAACACCAAACAGCTGAATTTATTTGTAATGGGAGTTGGAAATGTCGGTGAAAAATTCATCGAACAAATTCACAGCCAGAAGAAATTCTTAAAAGATAATTTGAAAATTAATGTCCGCGTAATTGCATTATCAAATTCAAGAAAAATGCTTTTTGATGAAGACGGAATTTCATTAAAGGAATGGCAGTCGGCTTTAGATAACGGCGAAACTGCAAACGCAGCAGATTTTATCGCTCGTGCAAAAGAACTAAATTTACGTAACAGCATTTTTGTGGATATTACAGCAAATGCAAGCGTTTCTGAAACATACGAGCAATTCTTAAAACAAAGTATGGCGGTTGTAACCTGCAACAAAATTGCGTGTTCATCTGCTTATGATAATTATAAAAAACTAAAAAGCTTATCACGCCAGTACAACGCTCCATTTTTGTTTGAAACAAATGTTGGTGCGGGACTGCCAATTATAGATACGGTAAAAAACTTAATTGCTTCTGGCGATAAAGTGCATAAAATTCAAGCCGTTTTATCGGGAAGTTTGAACTTTATTTTCAACAATTTCGATAAAGACAATTCTTTCCACGATGTGGTAAAAGAAGCTGGAGTTCAAGGTTTCACAGAACCAGATCCAAAAATTGACTTAAGCGGAATCGACGTAGCGCGTAAAATCTTGATTTTGATTCGCGAAAGCGGTTACGAAATGGATATTGACGCTATTGCAAACGAATCGTTTTTGCCAGCAGAATGTTTAGCGACAACAAACAACGAAGATTTCTTTGCATCGTTAATCAAACACGCTTCTCATTTTGAAGGTATTTATAACGAAGCTCTAGCCAAAGATTCAAGATTGAAATACGTAGCGCAATTCGAAAACGGAAAAGCAAGCGTTGGCCTGCAGTTCATTCCAAAAGATCATCCGTTCTACAATTTGGAAGGAAAAGATAATATTGTTCTTTTCTACACCGATCGTTACGTAGATCAGCCTTTATTGATCAAAGGAGCCGGAGCTGGAGCTGCGGTAACAGCGTCAGGAATTTTTGCGGATGTAATTAGAATAGGTAATAATTAGAGGTACTAAGGTTCTAAGATGCTAAGGTTCTGAGTTTTTTTGAAAACTTAATCTTAGTCTCTTAGAGCCTCAGAACCTTAGAAACTAAAAATAAAAAGTTGCATAAGAAACCTTAGAATCTTAGAATCTTAGCATCTTAGAACCTCAGAACCTTAAAAATGGAAATTAAACTATTCTGTCCCGCTACAATTGCCAATCTCTCGTGCGGATTTGACGTACTCGGACTTTGCTTAGACAATGCGGGCGATGAAATGATTGTTCGAAAAGTAGATCAAAAAGGAGTTCGAATCACTAAAATTGCGGGTGCCGACTTGCCTTTGGAAACCGAGAAAAACGTTTCTGGAGTTGCAGCTTTAGCCATGCTTGAAACTTTAGACGAACTAGACTTTGGATTTGAAATTGAAATTTACAAAAACATAAAAGCTGGAAGCGGAATCGGAAGCAGCGCTGCAAGTTCTGCCGGTGCGGTTTTCGGAATTAATGAATTATTAGGCAGACCTTATTCTCGTAAAGATTTAGTTCAGTTTGCGATGCAGGGCGAGAAATTAGCCAGCGGCAACGCGCATGCCGACAACGTTGCTCCTGCCCTTTTAGGCGGCTTTACTTTGGTAAGAAGTTATGCTCCGCTTGATATTATCAGAATTGACAGCCCAGAAGAATTATATGCAACGGTGGTTCACCCGCAGATTGAATTAAAAACCTCGGATGCTCGTTCGGTTTTAAAACAAAATGTTTCCCTGAAAAGTGCCATCATGCAATGGGGAAATGTGGGCGGATTGGTTGCAGGTCTGTACACCAAAGATTACGAATTGATCGGAAGATCGCTTCATGACGAAATCGTTGAGCCTTTAAGAAGCGTTTTAATTCCAGGTTTCGATTTAATCAAACAAACGGCTTATGAAAATGGCGCTTTAGGTTCTGGAATTTCAGGTTCTGGCCCATCAATTTTCGCATTAAGCAGAGGAAAAGAAACCGCAGACCAAATCGCAAAAGCTATGAGCGATGTTTACGAAAAAATGAGTTTACCGTATGAAATTCACGTTTCGAAAATTAATCCTGATGGAGTTAGGATTTTGTAAAATGTGTGATGTGAAATGTGAAATGTATTAAGTAAAAAGAATTAAGTATTAAGACAAAGTTTGTCAGGCTGAGCGATCCCGAAGCTTCGGGAGAAGCCCACGCAAAGTGAGCGACAAAGTAAAAGCACAACGCTTGTCAGGCTGAGCGATCCCGAGGCTTCGGGAGAAGCCCCGCAAAGTAATGACATAAAGTATTAACACAAAGTAACACGTCCAGTTTGTCATTTCGACGGAGGAGAAATCTCCACAAGAAGCTCGACAAAGATTGGATTAGCATTGCGGAGTTACTTGTGGAGATTTCTCTCCCGAAGCCTCGGGATCGAAATGACAAAATTGCGGAATTACTTTACGTGGGCTTCTCCCGAAGCTTCGGGATCGCTCAGCCTGACAAAACGAAGACATAATTAAAATAAAAAACAAAAGCTATAAACAAGCATAGGAAAAAAGCTTAAAGCGTATTGCCTAAAGCCTAAAGCAATAAAAAAAATGAAATACTACAGTTTAAACCACAATGCCCCAAAAGTTTCTTTTCAAGAAGCTGTTATACAAGGATTAGCGAGTGACAAAGGATTATATTTCCCAGAAAGCATCACGGCTTTAGATCCATCATTTTTTGATAAAATTGAAAGTTTAAGCCACGAAGAAATTGCTTTTGAAGCGATTAAACAATTCGTAGGCGATGAAATACCTGCTTCAACATTAAAAGAAATTATTGCCGAAACTTTAGTTTTTGATTTTCCAGTTGTGAAAGTCGAAGACGGAATCTATTCGTTAGAATTATTTCACGGGCCGACAATGGCTTTTAAAGACGTTGGAGCACGTTTTATGTCGCGTTGTTTGGGCTATTTCAATAAAGATAAAAAAGATGCTAAAAATACCGTTTTAGTAGCGACTTCTGGAGATACAGGCGGAGCCGTTGCAAGCGGATTTCTTGGCGTTGACGGCGTTGATGTTGTCATTTTATATCCGTCAGGAAAAGTGAGCGATATTCAGGAAAAACAATTGACGACTTTAGGGCAGAATATCAAAGCGCTTGAAGTTGACGGCGTTTTTGACGATTGCCAGGATATGGTAAAAAAAGCATTTTTAGATGAAACTTTAGCGCATAAAAACCTGACTTCGGCAAACTCGATTAATATTGCGCGCTGGTTACCGCAAATGTTTTATTTCTTCTTTGCTTACAAAGCCTTGAAAAGCCAAAACAAACCTTTAGTTTTCTCTTGCCCAAGCGGAAACTTTGGGAATATCTGCGCTGGAATTATGGCAAAGAAATTAGGTTTACCAATTGAACATTTCGTAGCTTCTACAAACGTAAACGATACCGTGCCAAGATTCTTAGAAAACGGAAAATACGACCCAAAACCTTCTAAAGCAACAATCTCTAACGCCATGGATGTTGGAAACCCAAGCAACTTTATTAGAATTCAGGAATTATACAATAACGACTTAAAAGCTTTCGAAAAAGATTTTTCTTCTTATAGTTATACTGATGATGAAACGCTTGAAGCGCTAAAGAAAATTTATAACACAAACGGTTACATCGCAGAACCGCACGGCGCTGTTGGTTATTTAGGTCTCAAAAAAGAACTTCAAAAATATCCTAACGCCATTGGTATTTTCTTAGAAACCGCTCACCCAATTAAATTTTTGGATGTAGTTGAACCGGCTTTAGGAATTACACTTCCGATTCCTGCTCAAATTGAGAGTGTTATTAATGAGGAGAAAGTTAGTGTGAAGATTGGTACTTATGAGGAGTTGAAGAGTTTCTTGGGGTAATAAATTCATATAATAAAATATAAAACCACAATTTACATTAATTCTTTTAGTGTATTTTGTGGTTTTTTATTTATAAAATAGCATTAGTTTTTTGTAAGTAAATTTATTATGTTTGAATAAATCAATAACATAGATGTATGTCAAAAGTAACAGAAGTCCGATTAACCCTAGCCGCTTTAATTTATGGAATCGAAATTGATCTTAAATCTACAATAAGAAAACAAATAGTTCCCTATTTTTCAGATTTAAGTTTTTTTCAAAATGATGAACTTACAGATAAAATTACGGAAAGATATGTAAAGGAAAATCCTGGATGCGATGTATTATCAAATATTGAAGATCTCATTGATTATATGGATTTTCAAGACACTTTTATCATTTTAAATAAAAACAATTCATTTTTAACCAAAGAAGCAAGTGCTTATTTAAAAGATATATATCGAAACCTTGAAGAATTAACTCCTATCAGAAACAGAGTAATGCACACAAGACCATTATTAGGTGGTGACTTTACGACTGTATATAATTTCGTATCTGAATTAAAACAAAGTAATCCAATAAATTGGTCAATTACTATAGAAACTAAAACTAAAATAGAAAATGATCCTACATATGTATTGACCCTTAGCCTTCCATCACTTGAGTATCAAAAACCTGAACAAATTGTAATTCATAATTTACCCAAACCTGATTTTGACGAAACTGGATTTATAGGGAGAAAAAATGATGTCGATGATATAAAGAAATTAATTTTTTCTAATAAGGTAGTTAGCATAATAGGTGATGGAGGAATTGGCAAAACCGCTCTTGCGTTAAAAATAGCTTATGATATTGTTGATATGGGAAAAAACAGTCCATTTGAATTAGTAATTTGGACATCTGCAAAAACAACAATGTTAACATCTAAAGGAATTCAAGAAATTTATGATGCTATTACTAATTATACTGGTTTAGTTGAATTAATATCAAATACACTGCAATTAGAAAAAACTTCAAAAGATAAGCTTACTGAGATTATAGAATATTTCTCATTATTTAAGACTTTACTAATAATTGATAACTTAGAAACCATTCAAAGTGAAGATGTAATTAATTTTATCAGAGAAGCACAAATGAAATGCAATATTGTCATAACTTCTCGAATTGGACTTGGCGAATTGGAATATAGAAGAAAATTGAAGGGCTTTTCAGATTCTGAATCTGCAAAATTAATTAGAGAAATTGCAAGGATAAGAGATAGTGACATGCTTTTAAAATTGCCTCAAAAAACCTTAATTGAAATCTCAACTAAACTATACCATAATCCTTTAGCAATCAAATGGTTTGTAAATACTGTTGAGGCAGGGATTAGTCCTTCTGAAGTTTTAAATAACAAAGATGATCTTCTTAATTTCTGTCTAACAAATGTATACGATAAATTAAGTGGAGGTGCTGTAAATATTTTAAACACCTTGAGAGCAGCTAGAAAAAGCCTAAGGACAGCAGAGATTATATATTTATCGGAATTGGCACCCATAGATGTGAGGAAGTATTTATTAGAACTATATAAAACAACTTTAATTAGTACTGAAATTATTGATGGTGAAAATATAGAAGAAACTAATTATTTCATATCCGACTTTGCTAAAGATTATTTAACAAAAAACTTTACAATTGAAATTGGATTTATAAAAAAAATATCCGCAAAACTGAGAGAATTAACGTTAAGCACATCACAATTAAAAAAAATAAACTCATACAATATATTTGAGATCAATGCAATAACATATAGAAATTCTAACGAAAAAATAGCTGCTAAATTTTTGCAAGAAGCTTTAACTCTTTCTTGGAAAAAAGAATATGATAATGCCTTGATTAAAGTAAATGAAGCTAGAAATATAGTTCCTAGCCATTTTGAATCATATCGGGTTGGCGCGTTTATCAAAGCTACAGCAGGAGACTTGCTAGGCGCAGAAGATGATTATAATTTAGGGCTTGAAGTTGAACCAAATAATTACAAGCTTCTATACTTTTATTCTCAATTTTTGCTATTTCAGATGGAAGATCCAGAAAATGCACTGAAATTTGCTGAAAAAATAGTTGATACAAAATCTGAACACCCTTCTATAACGTTTTTATTTGTTAGAATTTATAACAGAAAGCGAGATTATAATAATGCAATCCAAAAGTTAAAAGCATTACTACTAAATAAATTAGATTCAAAGAATGAAAGAATTGCCTACACTGAATTAATTTCTTTGTACAATCATATGGGTCAAAGCTATGCAACTATTGAAAAAGACTTTGATAATTCAATTAGACATTTTAAAAAGGCGATTGCTGTTTATCAAAAATGTAATGATAAAAAAATTCTTGATCCAAAAATGATTAAGAACTTTTGCGAAACTATATTAGCATGTTTTCAATTAATCCCTCTAACATCGTTACAAGATGAAAAAGAGTACTTTAAAAAAATAATCACTGATAATAGTACTAAAATTGGTCTAACCCTCTTGAAACCAAAAATAATACATAAATATTCTGAAAAATTTGATGATTATTCTCTCAGCTCTTTGTTAGATGAGTTTAGCGGTGAAGAAATTTCAGAAAAGCATATGGGAACAATTAACCGAAATCAAAATAATGCTACTAATCCTTTTGTTTTTATAGAAAAAGAAGACAAAAGTCGATTTTATGCTAATATGTTCGATTTTTTGGATATAGAAAACAGACATCAATGGAAACTTTTAAAAGACGGACAATTAGTTAGTTTTGAAATAGGTACAAATCCTCAAGGAGAGTGTGCAAAAAACATTAAAATTATTGATTAATCCGCGCTATCAAGTGCGTCCCGCTCATGAACGCAACGAAATTTAAAATCAATGAACGCTCGTGAGCAGGATTTTGGAGATAACAAAGAGGTTACAAACTTCCAAAATATAACAATAAAACAAATTCTCAATTGATGAATAAATATATTTTACTCCTACTACTTTCAATCTTGATTAATAGTTGCAAATCTGAAGCAATTTTGAATGGTAGAAAATATCAAACCGATTCCATAAATGGAAACATTTATACATTTGATATGAAAAGTCATAATTATTCTAAAAAAATGAATAGTGGAACAATTGAAAAAGGAAAATTCAAAACTTTCGTGTTAAGTAGCGAAAAAATCTTAATTGTTTGCAACGATATAACTTGGAGAAAAACTGGCACTGATATTAAAGAAATGGATAAAACTCGTGATTCAGTTTTTGTAGGCATGTTGGATGGATATAAAAATCTCGGATCAACAATTTTTGAAATAACTTCAAAAGAAAAAAAATTATCATTTCGAAAAACGTATGTAAACCAATTACAACAAACCGAAAGTGAAGGAACTTTGATTAAAAAATAAAGCTCCCGCCCACAGCTAGCAGGAGCGTTGGCAACTAAGAACTAAAAAATAACTGAGAACTATCATGAAGTTTTACACATTAGTTTTTTCAATATACCTACTTTGCATCTTTCATGAAATAAGAGAAAAGAAAAATGAAAATCCTATCTTAGGAACATGGAAGATTTCTGGAATGTTCTGTTCTGAAAAAGAAGAAGTGCCTAAAGGTTTTTCATTTACTTTTTTTAAAAATGGAAAAGGCTACTTGAAGCACGAAAAAGTAATAGAAAAAGAACCTTTCATTTGGCAGATAAATTCAGACACACTGAAACTGAAATTCGAACGTGAAAGTGAAGTTAAAAACGTGCTTTTTAAAAAGGATAAATTTCTTTTTAGAAAGTTACCCTATAATAAAAAACATATTGAGTTAAGATATTTAGATTTTAAAGAATGTAGTATAGAGTTAGAATTTATGGAATAAAACAATTGGAACGTTCCCCCTGCTAACGCGAGCGTCCCGCTCGTGAACACAAAGAAATTCAAAACCAATTGGAAAAGGCATGAGCGGGACGCTCGCGCTAGCAATCTAAATAGATAAGAATAAAAAAGTGACCTCAGAAAGGTCTCTTATCATTTCAATATATCTTCAAAAACGTTTATTTCCCGTTTAATAATTTCTCCAAATACTCAACTTTTTCTTTTTCAGCTTGCACCAAACGTTCGTAAAGTTCAACAACTTTATCTAAAGGATTAAAAGTACAATTTGTTGCAAAAATACTGCCTGTAGTAACAACATTATCATGGAAACTATTAAAGTAATTAACAACTCCTTCATCTGAAAAGTTCTTAATTGCCTCCACAGAAACTTCAAGAGCTTTTGCAATCTCTATAAGTTTTTGTTCGTCTACCGTTTCGCTATTTTCAATAACAGAAATTGCCTGCTGGCTCATTCCTAAAGCCTGTGCCAGTGCTTCCTGTTTCATATCTTTAAGCTCTCTGATACGGCTTATATTTCTGCCGATATGTTTTGGTTTTATTGCTGTACTCATAATTCAAAGATATTTAAAATTCTGAAACGAAAATAGATTTTGGTAAAAAACAAACTAGTTTTTGTAAGATACGCTTTTCAATAATTTATATATCTTTAAAAACTAAAAACAATATCAAAAACATGAGTAAAATATACAATTTTGAAAAATTTGAAATCATTAAAAGTCTAATAAGAATCTCATCTTGGTTTTTAATTTTAATATTGTTGTTTGCTATAATTTTTACTTTACTTTCTACTGGATTTGAAAGTTATTTCATTAATTATTGTATAGTCTTTCTATCTATTTTTACATTGTTTTTCAATGCTATAATCTTATTTGTAATTTCTATTTTGTATAAATTAAAGAAAGAAAAAATACTTTACAACATTAAAAAAGAGTCAATCTTATTTCTGGCTTCTTTGGCTAGTTTAATGCTTTTAAGTTCTATAATACAATTAAAATATTAGAATTAGAATAATTATATCTTATAGAAAACAAAAAAACTGTTAAACAATAATTTCAGCTAAAGCCATTCCCTATATTTTTTACTTTTGTAACTCCAGCTAAAACTGGAGGCAATTCAATTTTATAAAACACAATCACATTCAAACATAATGATTACAAAATCAACTCTGGAAGACATTCCAGCATTAACAACTTTAATCAATTCAGCATACAGAGGAGAATCTTCTAAAAAAGGCTGGACAACCGAAGCCCATTTACTAGAAGGAAAAAGAACCGACGAACCCGAAATGACCGAAATCTTTCTGGATCCAAAAAATACGATTCTGAAATTTACAGAAAATGACAAGATTATTGGTTCGGTTTTATTGGTTGAAAAAGGAAATCAATTGTATTTAGGAATGCTTACGGTCTCGCCAGAACTTCAAAACAGCGGCATCGGGAAAAAGCTTTTGGCTGAAGCCGAAAATCAGGCTAAAACTTTAGGATTGTCGAGTATTATTATGACTGTTATTTCGGTTCGTGAAGAACTTGTAGCTTGGTACAAACGTCACGGTTATGTTGATACAGGCGAAAGAGAAGCTTTTCCAGAAAGTGATATTCACGTTACGATTTCTGACGTGCCTTTGGAGTTTATTTATTTGGAGAAGAAGCTTTAAGTTTTTTTGCCGCGAAGGCGCTAAGGCACTAAGGTTTTTTTTTATTTTAATCTCGCAAAGACGCAGAGTCGCAAAGTTTTTTTATGCAGTTTCCATATAGTTTCCGTAAAGTTTGTCATTTCGATCCCGAGGCTTCGGGAGAGAAATCTCCGCGAGAAACTCTACAAAGATTGGATTACCTTTGCGGAGATTCTCTCCCGAAGCCTCGGGATCGAAATGACATAAAAAGGGAATAAAGCTATCAAATTGCGCAATTTTCACATAACGTTAGACGCACTGCAGTGCGTCTCTACAGAAAAAACTTTGCAGCTCTGTCCCTTTGTCCCTTTTACACTAAGATACTTTTCTTTTAATCTTTGAGAGAAATTCATGTGAAACTCCCAAATAAGATGACAAATTCTTATTGTTAATACTTTGTACTTTTTGAGGATAACGGTCTTTAAAATCCAGATACCGCTGCTTTGAGGTTTTATTCAAAACATCTAAAAGTCTTTGCTGAATTGCTACATTTGCCCGTTCAATCATTAGAACATGGAACTGCATTATTTTTGGAACTTCTTCAAACAATTGTGCTTTCTTGACTTTGCTGATTACTAAAATTTCGCTGTCTTCAATAGCTTTAATGTTGTAAGTTGTTGGTTTTTGATGGTAAAAACTTTCGAGATCACACATCCATTCGTTTTCAAAAGAAAAGAAAATTACGGTTTCTGTTCCATTTTCATTTAAGATGTAGGTTTTAAAGGAGCCTTTTAAAATAAACCCTTCATAACTGTTGTTGGAATCCTGAGTTTGCAAAAACTGATTTTTTTTGAGCTTAATTAATTCTGCTTTTGAAACAATAATGTTCCATTCCTCATCAGTGAGCGGAACTTTTCTCTCAATGTTTTTTCGTAGTAGGTTGTACATGCGTTTGTGGTTTTGTTTAGGAATAAATTTGTTTTCAATTCATTCTTTGTTAGGGGCTTAAAGAATGTAATCGATTACGTAAAAATACGCTATTTATGCATTTTTGTAAATTAACAACTGTTAAAAAAACATATTTATTAGATTTTTTTCTAAAAGTTTGAACTTGTTCAACTTTTTTCCTACAAATTATAATCAGATTTGCGGTATTAAATTTTTATAAAACCCAAACTCTTATGAAATTAAAATCAACACTCTCAATGTTTCTACTAACATTGATTTTCGGATTTACAGCCTGTAATTCTGAAGAAATTGCTTCAACAAGCACAGAGGCAAGTACTGAAACAACAATCGAGGCCGTAACTAGCAATCCAACAGCAAAGATTGGAAACTGCGCTGAGGTTCCTGGATGGGCATCACAAAATGGAGGCACAACCGGCGGAGGATCATCTGCTGAAACAACTGTAACGACCTACGCACAGTTGAAATCGGCTATTGAAAATACTTCGGTAAAAGTGATCAAAGTTTCTGGAACTATCACAGTTACAACAAGATTGTCTTTCCAAGACCAGACTGGAAAAACGATTTACGGAGCAAATGGTGCAAAATTAGTTTCGACTAATCAAACTAAAGATGCTTCTGGAATTATCAATATTAAAAGATGTAAAAACATCATTATTAGAAATCTAATTTTTGAAGGTCCTGGCGCTTACGATACTGATGGATGGGATAATGCCATATTGGATGAATGTACCAATGTATGGGTTGACCACTGCGAATTTAGAGATGGTGTTGACGGAAACTTTGACATCAAAAACAAATCAGATTATATTTCGGTTACGTATTCTAAATTCCATTACTTGAAACCACCAAAAGCAGGAGGTTCTGGAGGATCAGACGATCACAGATATTCTAACTTAATTGGTTCTAGCGACGGTGCGACTGGCGACCGTGGAAAGTTGAGAATCACTTTCGCAAGATGCTGGTGGGCTCCAGGCTGTAAAGAAAGAATGCCAAGAGTTCGTTTTGGAAAAGTACATTTGGTAAACAATTTCTTTAACAGTACAGTAAGCAACAAATGCGTTGCAGCTGGTTTTGAAGCAAATATTCGCGTAGAAAGTAATGTTTTTGAAGGTGTAAAAACTCCAATCGATTTAATGACTGGATTTACTGCCGTAACTGCAAGTGATAATGTTTTCACTAATACCACAGGAAATCAAGCAGGAAGCGGTACTGCATTTACACCGCCATATTCTATTGTAAAATTGGCAAAAACAGCTGTTAAAGCTGATATCTCTGCCAATGCAGGACCTACTTTAGGCGGTAATGTCTGCGGTTCATTTTAATTGACTCTGGATAGCAAAATTGAGTTAGTTTAGTTTTTTTTTTTAAAACCATATAAGTGATATAAGATAATTTAAGTTTTAGTCTAAATTATATTATATGTTTATATGGTTTTGCTTTTTTGTTTGCCACGAAGGCACAAAGACGCTAAGTTTTTTTAATCTCGCAAAGTCACGAAGTTTATCATAACGCAACCATATAGTTTGTCATTTCGATCCCGAGGCTTCGGGAGAGAAATCTCCGCGAGAAGCTCTACAAAGATTGGATTCTCTTTACGGAGTTACTTGTGGAGATTTCTCTCCCGAAGCCTCGGGATCGAAATGACAAGATTGGGGATAATGCATGAAAAATAAAACTTCGCGACTTTGAGAGATTACTTTTTAAGCTAAATCTTAAATTATCTTATATAACTTATATGGTTAAAGCACAAGTTCCTGAAACAATCGCTGAATTGTTTTCTCCAAATCCTGACACAAACCCGGATGCGGTCTTGAGGTTTGAATTGCCGAACTTCTAATTGCTGTTAACCATCTAAAACGCTCTGGGATTTCAAATTCAGCAATTGGACCACCGTCTTTGGCTCCGTTTGTTATTTTTTCTAATGAGGTCAGATTGCATTCTAATTGTTCAATATCAAAATCGGCAGACAGGGCTTGGATTTTTTCTTTATTAAGATGGAAAAGTACTTTTATAAATTTGGCTTTTTTACAAAACAAAATGATTCCGATATTCAGGAATTCTTCGCGCTCTACCCTTGGCACAACACGAATCACAGCATATTCGTATAAGTGATTATCTTGCATTTTGAGCCTGATTTACAAAGATTTCTGAATTAGCTAATCTGGTTTTTAAAAACTGTAAATACACGTTTCTCAAACTTTCCGGAGTTTCATCGGTATCTTCCCACTGCAGCCAGTCCAGTGGAATTGTATTGACGATTTCTTCTAAAATTTCCGGAGTTAAAATTGCTCTAAACTCGGCATCGACTTCTTTTAAAAGCGAAGCCTGAGGCAGTAAAACGTGATCTTTGATCAACGCAAACGGACTTTTGGCATGTTGTTCCCAATTGTTCCAGGAATGATGAAAATATAAACATGCGCCGTGATCAATCAGCCATAATTCTTTATGCCAGATCAGCATATTGGTATTTTTGAAAGTTCTGTCGACATTCGTGATATAGGCATCCAGCCACACAATCTGCGAGGCTAATTTTGCATCAACCGTTGTTACAACAGGATCAAAAGTTATGGCTCCAGATAAAAAGTGAAGTGCCAGGTTTAAGCCCTGACTTCCCTGCAGTAAATCCTGAATTTCTTCATCGGCTTCTGTTCTTCCAAAAGCTTCATCAAGATTTGCGAATACTAATTCTGGTAATTGCAATTTTAAAGCTTTTGCAATTTGTCCGCCTACTAATTCGGCTATAAGGGCTTTTACGCCGTGTCCGGCACCCCTGAATTTTAATACGTATTTAAAGTCGTCATCGGCTTCTGCCAAAGCGGGTAAAGAACCGCCTTCGCGCAGCGGCGTTATATATCGCATGACGTTTACCGTTCTGAGATCGATGTTGTTTTTCATTTTTTTTAAGATTCAAAGATGCTAAGGTTCTGAGCTGCTAAGTTCCTAATCTTTGACATTACAAACTTACAATTTTTGATTTTAGATTTTTACCAATGCAGACAAGATTTAACCGCAAAGTTCGCAAAGCTTTATGTAGAATCTATTGCGAACTTTGCGTTAACCTTAGCGAACCTTGCGGTTAAACTACTTTTGCAACTCCAAAAAAGCTTTCCCTAAATTCTCAATAATATCTGAGGCTATAAAAGATTCATAACCTGTTTTAGGTAAGGCAAGATCTGCTGTTAAGCCATGAAGATAAACTCCAAGTTTTGAAGCGTATTTGGGTTCGTAACCTTGCGCAAGCAGACTTGTAAGGATTCCTGTAAGTGTGTCGCCGCTTCCTGCTGTTGCTAGTGCTGCGTTTCCTGTTGTGTTTTCGTAGACAGAAGTTCTATTGATAATAAATGTTGGCGCGCCTTTCATTACCACAATCACTTTATATTTTTCTGAAAAAGCGATTGTTTTTTGAAATTTCTCAGCTTCGGAGTTCCATTTTCCTATCAAGCGTTCTAATTCTTTTGGATGAGGTGTTAGAATCGTGTCTTCTGGAACTAATTCTAACCATGATAAATTTTCTGAAATGATATTCAATGCATCCGCATCTAAAACTAAAGGCGCTTTATTGATTCTTAAAAACTCAAATAAAGCTTTTTGTGTTCCGAGTTCCTTGCCTATTCCTGGGCCGAATCCAACTGCTTGCGGAATTAATGGCAGATGAATATTGGTTATAAAATTAACGTTTTCATCGGTTGCAACCATCACTTCTGGAATTGAAATCTGCAAAATTTGATAACCGCATTTGGGTACAAAAGTCGTTACGAGTCCGCAGCCTGTTTTTAGAGAGGATTTTGAGGCTAAAACAGCTGCTCCTATTTTGCCATAACTTCCGGCAATAATCACCGCATGACCTTGTGTGCCTTTATGTGCTTTGGAATCTATTGGTTTATATAATTTCAGAATTTCTTCTTTTGTAATTAAATACGATGATTTCATTTGAATACTTTTATATAATAAAATTACGGAAAAAATCGAAATCATGATTGTTCTTTTAAAACTGTCAGCCCTAGCCCTGATAGAAGCGGCATCCTTTTGTTTTTTTCTTTAAAAAACAAAAGATATAGCGGATAGCAGGAAATAGCTCCTAATCATTGCGAAATTTATAATTTAGAGTATCTTTTTTCGATATTTTTTGAATAAATTTGCGACTGAATTTTATAAAACAACACAATGAAAAATACTGCGCTTACGCACATACATGAAGGTTTAGGAGCAAAAATGCTTCCTTTTGCGGGTTATAATATGCCTATTACTTATGAAGGGGTTAATGCTGAACACGAAACGGTTCGTAATGGTGTGGGCGTTTTTGACGTTTCGCATATGGGTGAATTTTTGTTAACGGGTCCAAATGCTTTGGCTTTGATTCAAAAAGTGACTTCAAATGATGCTTCGACTTTGACAATTGGAAGAGCGCAATATTCTTGTCTTCCTAATAATGAAGGCGGAATTGTTGACGATTTGATTATTTATAAAATGAAAGAGGAGCAATATTTATTGGTTGTAAATGCTTCCAATATTGAAAAAGACTGGAACTGGATTTCGTCTCATAATGATTTGGGTGTTGAAATGAAAAATCTTTCTGATGATTATTCATTATTGGCTATTCAGGGGCCAAAAGCAGTTGAGGCTATGCAGGCTTTGACTTCTGTAAATTTAGCATCGATTCCTTATTATCATTTTGAAGTAGGTGATTTTGCCGGAATTGAGCATGTAATTATTTCTGCTACAGGATATACTGGTTCTGGAGGATTTGAAATTTACTGCAAAAACAGCGAAGTAGAACAGGTTTGGAATAAAGTTTTTGAAGCTGGTGCGTCTTTCGGAATTAAACCAATTGGTCTTGCAGCACGTGATACTTTGCGTCTAGAAATGGGATTCTGTTTGTACGGAAATGATATTAACGATACGACGTCTCCACTTGAAGCTGGTTTAGGATGGATCACTAAATTTACAAAGGATTTTACCAATTCTGAGAGCTTGAAAAAGCAAAAAGAAGCAGGCGTTACTAAAAAATTGGTTGCTTTTGAAATGCAGGAGCGTGCGGTGCCAAGACACGATTACGAAATCGTTGATGGTTCTGGAGCTGTAATCGGAATTGTAACTTCTGGAACTATGTCGCCTTCTATGAATAAAGGAATTGGTTTAGGATACGTTACAGTGCCTAACAGCGCTGTTGACAGTGATATATTTATTAGAATTAGAAAAAATGATGTTCCTGCTAAAGTGGTTAAACTTCCGTTTTACAAGAAATAATTTTTTTTAGACTACAATAATTTAAGAATGCATTACTTTTTGAAGTAATGCATTTTTTTTATTAGTACTAAAAGGTAATGCATGAGAATTAACAATTTATGCATTTCATAGATAAAAATTTTTCATCGTCGATATTTTAGTAAAAAGACTACTATTTGTAAAAAATTAAGTGTAACTTTAATCTAAACGATGAATTTCCATTTATGAAAAAAATTTCACTACTCCTACTTTTACTGACTTCAACAGTATTTTTTGGTCAGAACAGCGCAGAAACTTGTGAAATATTAAACAAAATAAATGCGCTTATTCAAGCTGAACATCTTAGACCCAAACCTGTTGATGACAGTCTTTCTATGTTTGTTTTTGACAATCTGATTAATGAACTTGATCCTTCTCGCAATATCTTTTTAAAAGTTGAATATGACGAAATCGCTTCTAAGTACCGCTATAATTTAGATGATTTAATTCTGAAAAATGACTGCAGTTTTCTTACCGATATTAAAGCGAAATACGTAAACGGACTGGTAAGAACTAAAAAAGTATTAGAAAAGATTCAGACTACGCCAATAGATTATGCTAAAAAAGATACGATTCGTTTTTATAAAAAATCGTTTGATTTTTATTTAAAAAAAGAAGATTTAGAAAAAGTCTGGACAAAAAAACTGCGCTATCAAATATTAGATGATATTGCTGAAACGAGTACTAATTTAGATTCTATAAAGACGAATTTTAAATCGATCGAATTGGTTTCAAAAAACAAGATTCTTACCAATGAAATCTGCCGTTTTAATACTTTACTAGACACTAATACAAAGCAGGAAGAGAAATTATACAATTTTTTCTGTACTTATTTTGATCCGCATACTGCTTATTTTAGTGATGACTCTAAAACAAGTTTCATGGCTTCTTTATCCAAAGAACATTTGTCTCTTGGAATGACAGTTAATCTGAATGAGAAGAATGAAATTATAATTGATGAATTAGATCCGAATGGCCCAGCCTATCAAACGGGACAAATAAAAAAAGGCGATCAGATTATTTCTATTTCCAATCAAAAAGAAACTTTACAGGTTTCGTGTGCTTCTTTAGAATCTATTTCTACGATGATTTTATCGGAAACGAATAGAAATATTACACTTACTTTAAAGCGCAATTCTGGAAAAAGTTTTGATGTTTACATCGAGAAACAAGTCATGAAAGACGAGGATAATTCGGTCTTTAGTTTTATAATCGGCAAAGACAGCAAAATTGGCTACATCAAAATCCCAAGTTTTTATGCGGATTTGGATGGTAATAGTCGAAAAGGCTGTGCTGATGATGTAGCCAGAGAGGTTGTAAAATTGGAAAGAGACAACATAAAAGGACTTGTAATTGACTTAATAGACAATGGCGGAGGTTCTATGGAGGAGGCTATAAAACTGGCTGGTATGTTTGTAGATTACGGGCCGCTTTCGGTCGTAGTTGATAATAAAAAAGACAAAACAGTTATTAGCGATCCTTTTAGAGGTGTGATATACAGAGGTCCAATTGTCGTTTTGGTAAACAGTAATACAGCTTCTGCAAGTGAATTTTTCTCTTCTATAATGCAGGATTATAATCGTGCATTGTTATTAGGAAGCAGTACTTTAGGAAAGGCAACAATGCAGACGATTCTTTCGCTTGACGAAGAAAAAAACACAGATTTCCTAAAAATAACTATTAATAAATTTTACAGAATTACGGGGAAAAGCCATCAATACATGGGTGTAAAACCAGATGTTGTACTGCCGGAATTCTATGAAGATATCTATCAGAAAGAAAGTGACTTTCCGACTGCGATTAAAAATGACAGTATTGAGCCTTTCTTGAAATACAAAACCTATGTTAAACGAAATTTAATCGACAAAATTGCGAAAAACAGTTCTGCCAGACTGGCCGATAATTATTTCTTTAACAACATAAAAAAGATTAATCTTAAAATTGACAAACTTGTAAACACACCTAAAGCTGAGATTCCGATGACTTTAGATGCGGTTTTTAAACAAAAGAAGAATTTAGATGCGCTTTGGACAGAAATCAATACTTTTAATGACGAAAATAATCCGCTGGATGTTTATAATTCGAGTGTTAATCAGCTTTTACTGGGTGCTTATCCAACGGACAGGACGATAAACCAAGATCAGATGGACAATCTTAAAACTAATCCTTACCTGAACGAAGCCGTAAATATCATTAATGAATTTAATGGCGGGAGTAAGTAGTTTTTGTTTCAGGTTTCACTGCTTTTTTTAACCGCAAAGTACACAAAGATTTACGCAAAGTACACAAAGATTTTTTAAAGTCAATTTTATAAGATAAAAAGAGTTCGCAAAGCTATGGATAACGCTTTGTGAACTTTGTATTTATAAACGCAACTTTAAAGAAAAAAACTTTGCGAACTTTGCGGTTAAATTCAGCGCAACGCAATTTTGTTTTTTGATTTTGCATCATAAATTCAGGGTTAACCTCTAAAGAATCTTTTTTTAACCGCAAAGTCCGCAAAGATTTACGCAATCCCGAAGCCTCGGGACACAAAGAAATTTTTAAGTGATTTTATAAGCTAAAATAAGTTCTCAAAGCTATATGGATAGAGCTTTGAGAAATTTGTGTTTATAAACGCAACTTTAAAGAAAAAAACTTTGCGAAATTTGCGGTTAAATTCAGCACAACGCAATTTTGTTTTTTGATTTTGCATAACAAAATTCAGTTTAACCGCTAAAGATTTTTTTTAAACCGCAAAGTCCGCAAAGATTTACGCAATCCCGAAGCCTCGGGACACAAAGAAATTTTTAAGTTAATTTTATAAGATAAAGTAAGTTCACAAAGCTATGGATAACGCTTTGTGAACTTTGTGTTTATAAACGCAGCTTTAAAGAAAAAAACTTTGCGAACTTTGCGGTTAAATTCAACACAACGCACAGCACTTGAAATCTGAAATAAAAAAGAACAGTTTTGTTTTTGGAAAAATAAGGAATAACCGTATTTTTGCAACTCAAAACTAAAAATTAGAAATGGGAAGAGCATTCGAATTTAGAAAAGGAAGAAAAATGAAACGCTGGTCTGCAATGGCCAAAACTTTTACCAGAATTGGTAAAGATATCGTAATGGCTGTTAAAGAAGGCGGTCCGAACCCAGACGCCAATTCTAGATTAAGAGCTGTTATACAAAACGCGAAAGCCGCCAACATGCCGAAAGACAATGTGGAGCGCGCGATAAAAAATGCAAGTAATAAAGATACTGCCAACTATAAAGAAATTTTGTTTGAAGGATACGCTCCTCACGGAATTGCCATTTTAATTGAAACAGCGTCTGACAACAATAACAGAACTGTAGCAAATATTCGTAGTTATTTCAACAAATGCAATGGTACAATGGGAACTCAAGGTTCTGTTGAGTTTATGTTTGACCACACTTGTAATTTCAGAATTGCCAATAACGGACTTGATGCTGAGGAATTAGAATTAGAATTAATTGATTTTGGTGCTGAAGAAGTTTTTGAAGATGAAGACGGAATCTTAATTTATGCTCCTTTTGGAAGTTTTGGTGCTTTGCAGAAAGAATTAGAAAACAGAGGTCTTGAAATTCTTTCTTCTGGTTTTGAGCGTATTCCGCAAATTACAAAAGAATTAACTGAAGCTCAAATTGCTGACGTTGAGAAATTAATCGAAAAAATCGAAGAAGATGATGACGTTATGAACGTTTATCATACAATGAAAGAGGAATAATCTTTTTCTTTCTATAAATAATACTAAAGCTCTAGATTTCTCTGGAGCTTTTTTGTTTTGATTAACGTCGTACGATAAAAATTTTTAATTTATTGGAGAGCAAATTACCATGAAACTATGCAAATAGAAGTTTTAATTTATTTAAAGTCATTTTAAACTAAGTTTAAATACATCCAAATATAACATTTGGATTATATTTGCAAGACCTCAAAAAAAATAAACTAAAAATGCAAACATCAAAAATCACACGAATTGCTGTCGTAGTACTAGTACTTTTGTTCTTAGTATTGAGTGTAATCAGTTGTAGTACTCATGTACACACTAGTGGCCGTCCAACTTCAGGCAAAAAAATACCGCCTGGACAAGCCAAAAAAATGAATGGTGATCAAAGCGCTAAAGCTTATGCTCCTGGTCAGCAGAAAAAAAGATAATAAACAAAAACCTTCTGAAATTCAGAAGGTTTTTGTTTATTATCAAATATGCGATTTATTTTTTTGAAGAACCATTGGTAACTTTAATCAAATAAGTTCCTTCGGGAAGATCTGCAATATTAGATCCGTTGGAGTCCATTATTTTTTTACCCTGCGAGAAAACCTCAATGTTTTTAATCGCTTTGTTTATTTCATTAGAAGAAGAAGCTACAACGGGAGCAGATGCCTTTACAGGTGCAGGTATTGTCTTCTTTACGGTTGTAGTAACAGGAGCAGCTTCTGGTGAAGCGCTAACAGCTGCAACTGCTTTAGAGCTGTTGTAAGCCTCCCTAACCTGCTCATCTGTCATGGCAACACTATACAATCTAATATCATCAATATCAGCATTAATACTGGTAGAGGTGTTTAGTTTTCCAATATTCAGAATATATCCTTTTGCCGAACGCTGAATTCCTTCTACCGATTTTAATAATTCCCCATTACGGTAGATTTTTGAAACATTCCCGTCATAAGTTACACTATAAAAATACCAGATATCTTTTGCCAGAGGCGCAGAGACTACAACATTATTTGCATCTCCCCAGCCCACCAAGCTTAAATCAGAACTTCCTGAAGCTGCCGGCTGCTGTATTAAACCAAAATATTGTCCATTTGCTGCAGTACCGTATCCTAATATATAATTTGCCGTATTTATGGCATTAAATTTCACCCAAACAGATATAGTTTTAGGTTTGTTCTCCTGCGGGAGATCGCCTACAACGGCCTGATAAGCTTTATTGGTGAGACGTAAAGCACTTTTAGGACTGCCCATTCTGTCATTTACAAAAACAGGGGCTCCTAAAAAGGAAATTGAATTATCTGCACTGTTTAAATTTCCGTTGAAATTAAATTCCTGAACAGGATTTTGTGCATTGGTATTTAAAAAACTTACAAACATTAAAGTGAGTAATATTTTTTTCATCTATCAGAATATTTTTGAGTTTAGGAAAAATTAAATTGGACAGCAAGCTTCAAATAACCTCAACTTATAATTTAATTTTTCAGTTATTTTTTTTACAAATTTTGTTAAAACTATGATTTTAATTCAGTATCACCAAATGATTCCTACACATAAATACATAATTCTCACAAAATAAAAAACTAATTTATTTCACCAGTTATTATGCTTATAATAATCAGAAAAAGTCAAAACATAAAAAGCCTTCTGAATACCTCACAAGGCTTTTTACTTACTATTTCAAAAAATTCTATCGCTTGCGCAATACATAAAGTAACTAACATTAAAACTAAGTAAAAGCTATTTATTTTGAAGTAATTTTCTTGGAGGGAGCACTTGTAATTTTCAATAAATAAGTTCCTTCAGGAAGATCATTAATATTCATCGCATTATTTCCCACTATCTTTTGACCTTGAGAATAAATCTCTATATTTTTTGAAGTCCCATTAATATCTCCGGATGTTAGGATTGCTCCACTTGGTTTAGAACCTGTTTTCCCTTTAGCTATAGACTTTGTATCTGTTTTTTCATTTACAGATGCTCCTGCAAGCGAAACAACTGGTTTTCCGCTCTCATAAAGTTCGTTCACTTGCTCAGCAGTCAAAGCAACATCATAAATCTTTAAATCGTCTATATCAGCGTTAATTCCTATTGTAGTATTAATTTCTCCCAATCTAAAAATATTCCCATTTGTAGATCGTGTCATTCCTTCTAAAAATTTCAAGAGCTTTCCGTCACGATATATTCTGGAAGTTGAATCTTCATATGTAATCGTATAGTTGTACCAAACATATTTTTCAAGTGGTGTAGAAACTATCACGTCGTTTGAGACACCCCAAGCAGCTAAGCTTAAATCCGAGTTAGAAGAAGAAGTTCCCTGATGCAGCAAACCGCAATACTGCGCATTATATGCGTTTCCGTACCCCCAAATATAATTCGCATTTGAAATATCATTGAATTTAACCCATACACTAATTGTTCTGGCGCTCTTACCTTGTGGCAGATTGTCGATTACAGCTTCTAAAGCTTTGTTATTTAATCGTTGAGCTCCTTTAATATCTCCTGCCCTATCGGCAACAAAATTATTAATACCGATAAATGAAGTAGTGTTAGCAGTATTATTTAAAGTTCCATTAAAGTTAAATTCCTGAATTGGTGTCTGTGCATTAACATTCAAATAACTTACAAACAAAAAAGTGAGTAGTAATTTTTTCATAATAATAGATTTAGGGATTAAATAACTTTTGTCATTTTAACACCACTAAACTAGATTATTACAAATTCGAGCAAAAATATTTCCGATAACTTACATAAATACTCGTTAAAATGACCAAATTTGATCATTTTTATCGTCAAACAACATTTTTAAAATTTTAATAATATTCTTAAAATACTATTCTAAATTTAACCAACTTAATAATTTCTTACGTATAAATACGCTGTTTTACTAAATATTCAAATTTTAAACCTTAATGGATATGGCATAAAAAAAACTCCATTCATAAAACGAATGGAGTTTGATATTTAGAAAGTAATTTAAATTTTACTTTACGAATTCAATTTTTTGAACTTCTTCTTCGTTAACACTATCAAAGAAGCCTTGTTCATTCATCCAGTCATCACTAAATACTTTACTCATGTAGCGAGAACCGTGATCAGGGAAAATTGCAATAATATTACTGTCTTTTGTAAATTCTCCTTCTTCTGCGTATTGTTTAATAGCCTGCATTACTGCTCCAGAAGTATATCCAACAAATAAACCTTCTTTTCTAGTGATTTCTCTTGCAGAGTGAGCACTTTCTTCGTCGGTTACTTTCATGAATTTATCAATAATATCAAAATCTGTTGCTGACGGAATTAAGTTTTTACCTAAACCTTCAATACGGTAAGGATAAATTTCTTTTGTATCAAACTCTTTTGTTTCGTGGTATTTTTTCAATACTGATCCAAAAGCGTCAACTCCTAAAATTCTAATATTTGGATTTTTTTCTTTTAAGAATTTTGCAGTTCCTGAGATAGTTCCTCCTGTTCCGCTGCAAGCAACTAAGTGCGTTATTTGTCCTTTTGTCTGTTCCCAAATCTCTGGACCTGTAGTGTTGTAGTGGGCATCAATATTTAACTGATTAAAATATTGATTAATGTAGACTGATCCTTTTGTTTCTTCGTGCAAACGTTTTGCTACATTATAGTATGACCTTTCATCATCTGCAGAAACGTGAGCCGGACAGACATACACTTTGGCGCCTAAACTTCTCAACATGTCAATTTTATCTTTGGATGATTTTGAGCTTACAGCTAAAATACAATTGTAACCTTTAATAATGCTTACCATTGCTAAACTAAATCCTGTATTACCAGATGTGGTTTCTATAATGGTATCGCCCGGAGAAAGAATTCCTTTTTTCTCAGCTTCTTCAATAATATATAATGCTATTCTATCTTTTGAGGAATGACCTGGGTTGAAAGCTTCTACCTTTGCGTAGAAATTTCCTTCTAACTCTTCGGTGATTTTATTTAGCTTAATAAGCGGGGTGTTACCTATTAACTCTAAAACATTATTATAAGCGGTTATTTCTTCTTTCATAAAAAAATAGTTAATCAAAGGCCTTTTTAAATTAACCTTGATAGGTTGCAAATTTAACAAAAAATTTCTAATTAGCTTTTAATTTTTTCTAAATCTAATAAAAAACTAAATTCTTTTGCTAAGTCTTTTAAAGCCTCAAAACGTCCCGAAGCTCCGCCATGGCCTGCATCCATGTTAGTATCTAAAAACAAAAGTTTATTATTTGTTTTTAAATCTCTCAATTTTGCAACCCATTTAGCTGGCTCCCAATATTGTACCTGCGAATCGTGTAAGCCGGTAGAAACATACATATTAGGATATTCTTGCGCTTTTACATTATCGTAAGGCGAATACGACAACATATAATCATAATATTTTTTATTGTTTGGGTTCCCCCATTCATCATACTCTCCAGTTGTAAGCGGAATACTGTCATCCAGCATCGTTGTAATTACATCTACAAAAGGCACCTGAGCTATGACGCCATTATATAATTCAGGAGCTTCATTTACAATAACTCCCATTAATAGTCCACCAGCAGATCCTCCTTCTGCATATAAATGTTCAGGAGAAGTATACTTTTGGTCTATTACAAATTTAGAGCAATCGATGAAATCTGTAAAGGTATTTTTCTTTTTTAACAGTTTTCCATCTTCATACCATTGTCTTCCTAGGTCCTCGCCTCCTCTAATATGCGCAATAGCATAAACAAACCCGCGGTCTAGAAGCGATAATCTTGTAGAAGAAAAATAAGTATCCATAGTAATTCCGTATGAACCATATGCGTAAAGCAATAACGGATTTTTACCATTTTTCTCCAATCCTTTTCTATAAACCATCGAAATTGGCACTTTTACACCATCTCTGGCTGTTGCCCAAACTCTTTCTTCTACGTAATTGTTTTTATCAAATTTTCCACCTAAAACCTCCTGCTCTTTTAAAATTTCTTTGGTTTTAGTCTTCATATTAAAATCAATTATAGAAGACGGTGTTGCCAATGATTGATAGCTGTAACGCAAAATATCAGTATCAAAATCAACATTGGTAGTTGTGTATGCATTGTATGTTTCGCTGCCAAAAGGAAGATAATAATCTGGCTCATCACCCCAAGGCATGATTCGAATATGATTTAATCCGTTTGAACGTTCTTCTACAACTAAATAATTTTTAAAGATTTCGATATCTTCTAATAAAACATCTTCTCTATGCGGAATAAGATCAACCCAATTTTTCTTTCCCGTTTTGTCTTCAGGAGTTTTCATCAATTTAAAATTGGTTGCTTTATCTTTATTCGTCAAAATATAAAACGAATCTTTGTAATGTGAGATACTGTACTCTAATCCGCGAACGCGAGGCTGAAAAACAGTAAATTCTCCATCAGGATTGTTTGAATTAAGAATTCTATATTCTGTCGTTAAAGTACTTCCTGAGCCAATAACAATATATTTTCTTGATTTTTCTTTGCTGATTGACACATTAAAAGTATCATCAACTTCATCAAAAACCAAAACATCATTTTCAGATTCTGTATTTAATTTATGTTTAAAAACTTTATCAGCTCTTAGCGTTACCTGATCTTGTCTTACATAAAAAATAGTATTGTTATCATTTGCCCAAACAGAAGCTCCTGTAACATTTTCTATTTTATCTGCTAAAATTTCGCCTGTTTCTAAGTTTTTAATTTGAATAGTGTAAATTCTTCTTCCTATGATATCTACTCCAAAACTGGCAAATTTATTATCTGGACTAATGCTTAAACCTCCCAATTTAAAATACGCATGTCCTTTTGCCATTTCGTTGCAATTGAACAGTATTTCTTCTTCTGCAGAAAGACTTCCTTTTTTTCTGGCAAAAATGGGATAATCCTTCCCGGTTTCAAAACGCGTAATATAAAAATATCCATTATAGAAATAAGGAACCGAAGAATCATCTTCTTTAATTCTTGCTTTCATTTCTTCAAATAGACTTTCTTTTAATTTTTGAGTATGAGAAGTCATACTCTCGTAATAAGAATTCTCTTGATTTAAATAATCAATTACTTCTGAATTTTCTCTATCGTTAAGCCAGAAGTAGTTGTCAATTCTAGATTCTTTGTGTTTTTTTAATGTTTTTGGAATTATTTTGGCCTTTGGAGCCGATATATCATTTTGCATTGACTGAGCATTAATTTTTAAATATGAAGACGCAAAAATACTACAAACACAACAGAACAAAATTAATTTTTTCATAAAATATTCTATTGAATTAACACAGCAATATACTAATTTTGTCTGAAATAATTTAAAAAATCAACAAAAATGGATTTAATGGGAATGATGGGCAAACTTAAAGAAACCCAGCAAAAAATTGAAGATACAAAAAAGCGTTTAGATACTGTTTTGATTGATGAACAAAGCGCTGACGGATTATTGAAAATTACTATTACAGCTAGCAGAAAGATAAAATCTATCTCTATTGATGATTCTTTATTAGAAGATAAAGAGCAATTAGAAGATTATTTGATTGTTACTTTAAACAAAGCAATCGAAAAAGCTACAGATGTAAACGAAAGAGAATTAGACGCGGTAGCGAGAATGGATATGCCTTCTATCCCTGGAATGGATAATTTGTTTAAATAAGGTGCAAAGGTTCAGAGTTGCAAAGGCTCAAAGGCTTTTTACTTTCTCTAACAACTTTAATAAAAACAAAAAAAGACGCATTGTGCGTCTTTTTTTGTTTTAAACCTATGCCCCTTTGAGCCTTTGCACCTTTCTCCTAAAACTTCGAAAGCGTTTCCAACACATAAGTATGCATTACTTCTTTGTAATCTAAATGCGTAACAATTCTAAGTTTATTATGTCCTAATGAACTTATTAGTATATTTTTTTGTTTTAATTTTTCGATTAATAATTGATCGCTGTAACCTTCGGCTAACGAGAAAATCAAAATATTAGTTTCCACAGGTTCAATTGATGCAATCCAAGGTTTTGTGCTTAGGATTTTAGCAATTTCTTTGGCTCTGCGGTGATCTTCTGCCAGTCTTTCGATATTATGAGCCAAAGCATATAATCCAGCAGCGGCTAAATAACCGACTTGACGCATTCCGCCTCCCAATATCTTTCTGATTCTCAACGCTCTATGAATATCAGCTTTACTACCCAATAAAACTGAACCTATCGGAGCGCCTAAACCTTTAGATAAACAAACTGAAATAGTGTCGAAAATAGCTCCAAATTCTTTCGGATTTTGTCTTTTAGCAACCAATGCGTTCCAGATTCTGGCTCCGTCCAAATGGAATTTCAAATTATTGGCATCACAAACCTTTTTTATCTCTCTTAAATCTTCTAATTCGTAGCAGGCACCGCCTCCTTTGTTGGTCGTATTTTCTACACAAACCAAGCTTGTTAGCGGACTATGATAAAACTCTGGATCGTTTATTGCGGCTTTTACTTGAGCAGCAGTTATCATTCCGCGGTTTCCATCTAATAAACAGCAGGAAACACCGCTGTTGAAAGAAACACCTCCACCTTCATAATGATAAACGTGCGCATATTTATCAGCAATTAACTGCTCTCCCGGCTGTGTATGCAGTTTAATAGCAGTTTGATTTGCCATAGTTCCAGACGGAAAGAAAAGTCCAGCTTCCATACCAAAAAATTCTGCTGTTCTATTTTCCAATTCAATCACCGTAGGGTCCTGTTTGTATACATCATCGCCAACATGGGCGTTAAACATATACTGCAGCATTTCATAAGTAGGCTTTGTTATGGTATCGCTGATTAAATTTATTTCCATATTCTAAAAACTATATCTTATTTTTGTATGCAAAATTACGTATTACAAATAGTTATTCTGAGCAAGTTTTAGTAAAATTTAACTTGCTAGTTTCTATAGACCAAATTAACGTAATAATTCTAAAAAACATATAAAACCAATTAATTAATTTATGACAACAGCCGAACAAGTAAAAGGTATTGTGGAGCGCCTTGGTGCGTTGAGGAGGTATCTTTGACGTTGATGCCAAGCTAATCGAAATTGCAAATGAGGAAGAAAAAACTTTTGCACCAGATTTCTGGAACAACCCAAAAGACGCCGAAAACATTGTAAAAAATCTTCGAAACAAGAAAAAATGGATTGAAGATTATGACAAAGCCGTATCACTTACAGATGAATTACAGCTGGCTTACGACTTTTATAAAGAAGGGGAACTTTCTGTCGAAGAATTGGATGAACAATATAATACTGCACAATCGCATATTGAAAACATCGAATTTAAAAACATGCTTTCTGATGAAGGTGACAGCTTAAGCGCTGTAGTACAAATTACTGCAGGAGCCGGCGGAACAGAAAGCTGTGACTGGGCAGGAATGCTGATGCGTATGTATATGATGTGGGGAGAAAGCTATGGTTACAAAATCAAAGAGCTTAACTTTCAAGAAGGCGATGTTGCTGGAATTAAAACCGTAACGTTAGAATTTGAAGGTGATTATTCTTTTGGTTATTTAAAAGGCGAAAATGGTGTTCACCGATTGGTCCGAATTTCTCCTTTTGACAGTAATGCTAAACGTCATACTTCATTCGTATCTGTATATGTTTATCCGCTTGTTGATGACAGCATCGAAATCGACATTAATCCTGCCGATATCGAAATTACAACTTCTCGTTCGAGTGGTGCCGGAGGACAGAACGTAAATAAGGTAGAAACGAAAGTTCAATTGGTTCACAAACCAACTGGAATTCAGATTCAATGTTCTGAAACGAGATCTCAGCAAGACAACAGACAACGTGCTATGCAGATGCTTCGTTCTCAATTGTATGAAATCGAATTGAAGAAACAACAAGCGCAGCGTGCCGATATTGAAGCTGGAAAAATGAAAATTGAATGGGGTTCGCAGATTCGTAACTACGTTATGCAGCCTTATAAATTAGTAAAAGATGTTCGTACAGGTTACGAAACCAGCGATGTTGACGGCGTAATGAACGGAAATATTGATGCGTTTCTTAAAGCCTATCTAATGATGATGGGACAGAAAGAGGAAGAGTAAAGTTTTCAGTCGCAGTTTTCAGTAACATTAAACTTGAAACCTGAAACTTTAAACGTGAAACTTTAAACGTGAAACTAAAAAAAACTGATTATGATAAAATGGGCAGATGTAATTCATTTTACAAATAAAGGAAATCCAACTCCTGATAAAAGAGTGGAGAAAACGGAGGAAGAATGGAAACAAATTTTAACTCCAGAAGAATTTCAGGTAACACGTTTAAAAGGAACCGAAAGATCTTTTAGTTCTGAATTATGCAGTTTGTTTGATCCTGGAATTTATGAATGCAAATGCTGCGGAACGGTTCTTTTTGATGCCAGCGAAAAATTCGAATCTGGAACAGGATGGCCTTCTTTTACACAGCCTGTTAAAGAAAATGCTGTTGGTTACCATGCCGATAAATCATACGGAATGATTCGTGTTGAAGTAACATGCAATGTGTGTGATGCGCATTTAGGACATGTTTTTCCAGATGGACCGCCTCCAAGTGGTTTACGATACTGTATAAATGCTGTTTCATTATCAAAAATCAAAGAATAATTTTCAAAAGCGATTCCTTTCAAAGTGAATCGCTTTTTTTTAATCATCAGCCACTTAAACAATTAACAAATCAAATGTAAGTGAGTACTTATCAATTAAATAATTATTTTCTTTTATAGAATTCTAACGTAATTTCACCTCAAAAACACAGCTACAGCAATCCAAACATTAAAAAACATTCAGTAATTTAATAGTTAAAATGTTAATTTTGTAATATTTAGACTTCTATTTTAAATATTTATTAAGAAACATAAAAAATTAATTAGGTAATTAAAATCTAATTCAGTTTATTTGGCAAAAATTAATCCCTTAGTCTATTAAACTGTCAATGAAATCGTATTCAATTCAAGAAATTAATGAAGTAATTAATGGCGTAATTTACGGCACTACTTCACAAAGCATTACCGCAACAGAGCAATTAGAAAAAGCTACAACTTCAGAAATTTCTTTTATAGGAAATAAAAAATACGAAAAATACTGGTCGACATCAAATGCATCAATAGCTGTCGTAAATGAAGACATTTCGATCGAACCTGGTGAAAACCGCGCTTTTATTAAGGTGAAAAATGCCGATTTGGCAATGTCACAAATTCTTGCGCTTTTTGCTCCTCCTACTCCAATCTTTCACAATAATATTCACAGAACTGCAACTATTGATGACACAGCTGTAATTGGCGAAGGTGCGAAAATTGGTGCAGGCTGTTATATCGGACCAAAAGTAGAAATTGGCGCCAATGCGGTTATTTATCCAAATGTCACAATTCTAGACGAATCAACTATTGGAAAAAATACTATTATTTGGTCAGGAACGGTAATTCGTGAACGCTGCCATATTGGAAGCGATTGTATCATTCATCCAAATGCAACAATCGGCGCAGATGGTTTTGGATTTCGTCCTTGTACAGAAAAAGGATTGGTCAAAATTCCACAAATCGGAAATGTTATTATTGGCAACGGAGTTGAAATTGGAGCAAATTCTTGTGTTGACCGTGGTAAATTTAGTTCTACCATTCTAGGAGATGGCTGCAAAATTGACAATTTAGTGCAAATTGGACACAACAGTAAACTAGGTAAGTTCTGCATAATGGCAGGAAACAGCGGTTTGGCCGGTTCTGTAACTTTAGGAAATGGCGTTATTATTGGCGGAAGCGCTTCAATAAAAGACCATACAACTATTGGAGACGGAGCTATCGTAGGCGCTGGATCTGGTGTTATAGGTGATGTGCCGGCAGGAAAAACAATGTTGGGTTATCCGGCAGTTGAAGCGCGTGACGCTTTAAAACAATGGGCAACATTAAAGAGAATGGCTTGCGCTATTAAAAAATAAATTAAACATTACATATATAAAAAAACATCCGCCTTTGCGGATGTTTTTTGTTTTATAAAGCTTCACATTCAAAGCCAATTACTTTCAATAAGAAAATAACCTTTTCCATAATATCTTCTTTAGATTCAAATCTTAGAATATTATCGCAATCTTCGAGATCAAAATTCCATTTTGAATTTGGAAACAATTTATTCAGCTTTGGTGCCACTTTCTTTACTTTCGCAATACTGTCAACATTTGTTTTGAATATAAAAATCATCTGTTCCTTAATTTTGAATTTTACTCAGGATTTTAGCATCAATATAAAAAGTGCCAAACGGAATTATACAAGCCAAAAGCACTTTCCAAGTTGTAGCTGCAAATTTCCAATTCTGCTCTACTCCAACACTTATCGTATTAAAAATAAAAAGTAGAAATAAAGCACCATGAACCGTTCCTACTGGTCTGGTTAAAAAAGGCATTTCAAAAACATATTTCATTGGCATTGCTATAAAAAGTAAAATCAAAAGAGAAGTTCCTTCAAGGAAACCAATAATTCGTAAACGTCCGGTATTTGTTTGAAGTAAGTTTTTCATATTATCTTAAATAAGGTCGGTTGGCAAGAGGTGAAAATGGCCACGGAATGGCAATAAAAATGATGATTAAAGCGATAGAAAACCAAACAATCATAGTTTTGAATTTCTGTTCGTCTGAAAGTTTTCTTTTGGCTAAAGCCGATCCAATTGTAATGAAGACGATTGCAATAAGCATTAATGCAATGTGAATAATTCCAAAAAAAGCTGCATCTAGATTTTGGACTGCTTCTTTAAAATTTTTCCAGAAATACTTCACAATCGGACTTTGCACATACACTAATATTCCGAAAATAAGCTGAATATGAGCAATTGTAGCTGTCCAGTGACGGATGAGGTTGTCTTTCTTGGTAAAAGAAAACTTTTGAGAATAACCTTTGTAAGCGATATAAATAGAATATAACAAGCTTACCAATACGAACCATCTTATGAAAGAATGGAATACTAAAAGAGTTTGATACATTGTTTTTTGATTAAGACAATGCAAATATATTTAAAAACATACTAATTAGTATGTTTTTGAAAAATAATTTTATTTCAAGCCATTCAAATAGATCTTAAGTTCTTTTAAATAAACCAGATAAGAGGAATTATCATTTTGAAGTTTGCCAAAATTTCGTATTCCCCAATAACCCGACAAGATAAAAAAGGCCACCTGTTCGCCGGTAACATCTTTACGAATCAATCCAGATTCTTTTCCTTTTTCAATTGAATTTATAATGCTTGCTTTCCATAGATCAACCAATTCAGCTAAAGCATCACTAAATTGGGTATTCCAAGGTGTCATTTCCTGTGTAAGATTTCCAACAGGGCAACCATATTTTACCTGAAGGAAAGGATCTTCAAGCAGTAAATAAGAAATCATATTATAAAAATCTTCAATTGGATTCTGAAAAGCTTCTGTTGGTTTTATGAAATGCTCCTGCATAGTTGGCTTTAGAATTTCTTCAATAATAGCAACACCCATTTCGTCTTTAGTTTTAAAATGGTAATAAAATGCACCTTTTGTAACTTGAGTTGTAGCAATAATTTCATCAATACTAGTGGTCTGATAGCCTTTGGTATAAATCAATTCAAATGCTTTATGAAGAATGTTTAATCGTGTATTAGCTGCTTTTGACATAAAAAATACTAATTAGTATGAAACAACAAAATAAAGAAAAATAATTGAGTAATCCTTCTCTCGCGACTTTTGAAAAACGCAGTAAAAAAAACTTTTGCAAACTATTTCTTAATTCATAAAGCAACCCTTTTATTTCAATTGATTTTGTAAATTAGCCAACACTATTTTACAAAATCAATACTATATTATGGATTTAAACTTCAATAAAAACGAAGATCACAATAAACTGCTCCTTTCTGAATTAAAACAAAAATTTGCCAAAGTAAAACTAGGCGGAGGCGAAAAAAGAATCGAAAAATTACATTCCGAAGGCAAAATGACTGCTCGTGAAAGAATTGCTTATTTATTGGATGACAATTCAAAAAGTATTGAAATTGGTGGTTTTGCCGGCGAAGGAATGCATGCAGAGCACGGTGGATGCCCTTCGGGAGGCGTTGTCGTAAAAATTGGATACATCAAAGGGAAACAATGTATTGTGGTTGCCAATGATGCAACAGTAAAAGCTGGAGCATGGTTCCCGATTACAGGAAAGAAAAATCTTCGTGCGCAGGAAATCGCAATGGAAAACAGACTTCCGATTATATATTTGGTAGACAGCGCTGGAGTTTATCTTCCAATGCAGGATGAAATTTTTCCAGACAAAGAACACTTCGGGCGCATTTTTAGAAATAATGCACAAATGAGTAGTATGGGAATTACACAGATTGCTGCCGTTATGGGAAGCTGTGTTGCGGGCGGTGCCTATCTTCCTATCATGAGCGATGAGGCATTAATTGTAGACAAAACCGGAAGTATTTTCCTTGCCGGAAGTTATTTGGTAAAAGCGGCAATTGGCGAAACTATTGATAACGAGACTTTAGGCGGAGCGACAACTCATTGTGAAATTTCTGGAGTAACCGATTATAAGGCTAAAGACGACAAAGATGCTTTAGATAAAATCAAAAATATAGTAGACAAAATTGGTGATTATGATAAAGCTGGTTTCAGCCGAATTAAAGCTGAAAAACCTGCTTTAGATCCAAACGAAATCTACGGAATCCTTCCGAAAGCAAGATCTGAACAATATGATATGATGGAAATCATCAAACGTTTGGTCGACAATTCGGAGTTTGAAGCTTATAAAGATGGCTACGGTCAATCGCTTATTACAGGCTATGCCAGAATAGACGGCTGGGCAGTCGGTATTGTTGCTAACCAGCGAAAAGTGGTAAAAACCAAAAAAGGCGAAATGCAGTTTGGCGGCGTGATCTACTCAGACAGCGCAGATAAAGCAACCCGATTTATAGCCAATTGCAATCAGAAAAAAATTCCATTAGTATTCCTTCAAGATGTAACAGGTTTTATGGTCGGTTCAAAATCAGAGCACGGCGGCATTATAAAAGACGGAGCCAAGATGGTAAACGCCGTAAGTAATTCTGTTGTTCCTAAATTTACAGTTATTGTCGGAAATTCTTATGGAGCAGGAAATTATGCCATGTGCGGAAAAGCTTATGACCCTCGATTAATTTTTGCCTGGCCAAGTGCCGAACTCGCCGTTATGGGCGGTACACAGGCTGCAAAGGTATTGGCACAAATTGAAGCTTCTTCGCTAAAAGCAAAAGGAGAACTGGTAGACGAAGAAAAAGAAACAGAATTATTCAACAAAATAAAAGCCCGATACGATGAGCAGACTTCGCCTTATTATGCAGCATCAAGACTTTGGACAGATGCAATAATTGACCCTTTAGAGACTCGTAATTGGATTTCCTTAGGCATCGAAGCAGCAAACCATGCTCCTATTCAAAAACCATTTAATTTAGGTGTAATACAAGTATAGTCATTTAAGAATTCTCAAAACACGTTAAAAAAATAGTAAAAAACTCAATTTCAGGCTGTTAAAAATACATATCATACTAAAATTTAGTAACTTAGTATATAATTTCTAATCACACAGCATCATGGAAAATGTAAAAAGTTTAAATAAATGGGCGAATTCGCACACTTATTTACCAGTTGATTTAGTACGTATTGTTTTGGGTGGATTTTTATTTATGAAAGGTGTATCATTTGTCACCAATATTCAATACCTGCATGATTTAATTTCTCCTATAGATAAATTTGGCGGAGGTATGTTTATGCTGCATTACATTGCTCCTGCCCACATGATTGGCGGTATCATGATTATTTTTGGATTATTAACACGTTGGGCAATAGCAGCTCAATTACCAATATTATTTGGTGCAGTTCTCGTCAATTTCATGGGACAAATGCACTCTGAAAGTTTAATTTTAGCTTTCGTCGTCTTATTAATCTGCATATTCTTCTTATTTTATGGAAGCGGCAAACATTCTGCAGATTACTATTTTAAAATGCAGCAATAACCTCTTAAATCCTCAGCTCTTTATTAAAAAAGGTTGAGGATTATTTTTGATTGTTAATTAATTCTATAAAATTTCATTAATTGTGTTTTATGACTTAAATTCGCCGACATGAATTGGATTCGTAAAACCGTTATTTGTATTGCACTTTTGATTGCAGGTTTCTTTGCTTATCAAGCAGACACCGCTTCTGTGCATACAATTGAAACGCAAAAAAACGATTCAAATTTCTGCAAAGACATAGCAGATTCGTCTGCCTTTATTCAGCCTCAGGGTAGTTATCAATTTGCAGCAAATATCAAAACTAATCCCTTGGGAATAATAAAATGTTTTGATTCTCTCCTACCGCTTATCCCACTGCATCAAGCTGTTACAAACACGACAGCATATACTAAACTCTTTACAACCCAAAGTAAAAAAGTCTTAGTCATACTCTATGCTTTCCATTTTTTCTGGTAAATAAATACTTGATTTTTCCTGAAGATTTATTCTTCATTTATAGCTAGACCGTTTTCTATTGAAAACTGTTTCGTTTATCATTTTATTTATTTCATTAAAAAAACATTATGGAAACTACTACAACAATAATGGGTATTGTGATTTTAATTATTGTCGCAATTCCAGTATACTTCTCTGCCCGCTCAAGCGCTGCCAGTAAATCACGAATTTTGAATATTAAGAAGCGTTTCAATCCATCGCATCCAGAAAGCTTTGATTTGACTGAATCCATCAATAATAAAACATTAACGCTGGATCAAAAAAACAATAAATTCATTCTAATGAATTTCAATCCGAATCAGCAAGAATCAACTTTTGTCGATTTGAATACGATTGCTACATGCAAACTTATTCCAACGACAGATGCACATTCTGATACCATAATCAAAATTGATTTTGAATTTCAAGACAAAGAAACATCCAAAAAAATAATAATTCCATTCTATGATTTTGATGATGACCGCATCAAACAGATAAGCGTTTATCAAGATCATCAGTTTGCAAAAAAATGGCATAAAATCATCCAAGATTCTATTTCACGTTAGTTATTTAATTCAATAAAGAGGCTCAATTTTGAGTCTCTTTTTTTTGTTTGTTACATGATATTTGTCATTTTATGTCTATCAGTGATGTTTTAATTTTGATGTAAACTAAATCCGTCATTATGAAAATCTCTTTGACTCAAAAGTACAATGTCCCAGGTCCAAGATATACCAGCTATCCGACAGTTCCATATTGGAATGAAGCTGCGTTTACAACAGAAAAATGGATCTCCTCTTTACAAAAATCCTTTTCGGAAAGTAATTCAAAGAACGGAATTAGTTTATACATTCATTTACCTTTTTGCGAAAGCATGTGTACTTTCTGCGGATGCAATAAGCGTATTACAAAAAATCATTCTGTTGAAGAAACTTATATAAAAGCACTTTTAAAAGAATGGAGTTTATATTGTAAAGTACTCACAGAGAGACCCGTTATTAAAGAAATACATTTAGGCGGCGGAACACCCACCTTTTTTTCAAAAGAAAATCTAGAGCATCTTATAAACGGAATTTTCAGTTATGCTGTAAAAGCAGAAAATCATGAATTTAGTTTTGAAGGACATCCCAACAATACCACTTATGAACAGCTTAAAAAATTATATGATTTAGGCTTTCGCCGAGTAAGTTTTGGGGTTCAGGATTATTCTGCTAAAGTGCAAAAGGCTATAAATAGAATTCAGCCTTTTCATAATGTTGCCAAAGTAACATTTTGGGCAAAAGAAATTGGTTACACCTCAATTGGTCATGATATAATATTTGGTCTTCCTTTTCAAACTGTTGAAGATGTAATTGATACGGTTGAAAAAACAAATTCTCTAAAACCAGACCGCTTAGCTTTTTACAGCTACGCTCATGTGCCTTGGATAAAAGGAAATGGACAACGAGGTTTTAATCATGAAAATTTACCAAAAGATGCCGAAAAAAGAAAACTGTACGAAATTGGAAAACAGCTTTTAACTAAAAATGGTTATCATGAAATTGGAATGGATCATTTTGCATTAGAAAGTGACAGTTTGTACAAAGCGGCACACAATGGTAATCTTCATCGTAATTTTATGGGTTATGGCGCTTCTAAAACGCAGGTTATGATTGGTTTGGGAGTTTCTTCTATTAGCGACAGCTGGTATAGTTTTGCACAGAACACTAAAAATCTAGAAGATTATTATCAATTATTAGAATGGGATAAATTGCCTGTTTTAAAAGGTCATATTTTAAATGATGAGGATCTAATCATTAGAAAACACATTCTAAATTTAACTTGCGAATTACATACTGCCTGGACAAAGGATTTTTTAAATTTTGCCGAACTTCCTGAAGTTTTAACTGCTTTGAAAGAAATAGAAAATGATGGTTTGATTGTGATCGAAGATAATAAAATAAAAATCACCGAAGAAGGAAGACCTTTTGTTCGTAATATTTGTATGGCTTTCGATTTACATTTAAAAAGAAAATCACCAGAAACTAATTTGTTTTCGATGACTGTGTAATTAAAAAAATATTAAACACATAGAAACATAGTTTTTAGTGCTAATAAAAGAAATATTAAGCGAAATACATATCTAGCACATAACTAAGTGGCATTGGAATTTTTATGTCTCTAAAATTACATCCAACGTTGATTATCCTAATGGCAGTTTGGAGTCTGCTGTACAAATAAATTCATATTTGAAGGAGAAATATACGGAATTCCCAATCCTAATCCTCTAAGGATAAATAAAACTCCAATTATCACCGCAACATACGGAATTGCTTTTTGAATTTTATTTCGAAATGGTAACTTCAACAGCGTATTCAAATATACAACAATTGTCATTAGTGGTATAGTTCCTATGCCGAATAACAACATGTAAAGAATACCATAAGAAGCGCTTTGCATCGCAATTGCTCCAAATAAGGCAACATAAATCATTCCACATGGTAAGAAACCATTTAAGAGACCAATTGTAAAAAGAGATTTGTAACTTTTGTTTTTAAATTGACTTCCTAAATTCGTTTTAATTTTAGATATAATTTTATAGACTGGTTTAGAAAAATTATACTCGGCAAATTTTTTCTCTGGAATTAAAACAACGATAATCATAATTACACCTATAATTATCGACATTTTTTGCTGTAATCCAGCTAGGAAAAAGCCTCTTCCTAATAATCCAAAAATCAGTCCGATCGTGGCATAAGCTATTAAACGCCCAAAATGATAGGTCATAATCTGAGTCACTTTTTTTGCTTCATTTTGTCTGTCTACGGGAAGCATCATAGCAATGGGTCCGCACATTCCAACGCAATGCAGACTACTGATGAGACCTAAAAAGAAAGCTGAGAATAACATCTTTATTGAATTTATTGCTAATTATTAATCTTCATGTGTCAGATGAGACACTTTTTTATATGATATATCTTTTCTACCAATTAAATGCTCCTTGCGGAGCATTATTAATTTACGTAGATAACTTCTTTGGTTAAATATTTTTTGCCTTCGTACTGCCATTCCATATTGACATCCCAGCGGCCTTTTATTAATTTTTTCTGCGGAATAATTAATTCTGAATTGGTTAAGGCAATCTGAGTATTAAAATCAAATTTTTTGTTTGAAGGTCTGTATAGTAGAATATTGCCTTTTACTTTATCACTTTCAAATCCTGCAGGAAAAGTTACTGCCACACCATTATCTGTATATTTGATTGATGGTTTATGCTGCAAATCATGTGCATTTTGAATTCGGGCCATTTCTTCCTGAAAATGCGTATCATGCTTGTAATATTCCTCGACAACCAAATCGTTATCGTATTTAGAATTTGATTGTACTTCAAAAACAAAATATAAAATAAACGTCATAAACAATCCAAATGCAATGACAATTCCGTTACCCCAATTAATTTTCATACTATTTAATTTTTTAATTAAAACTGCGTGGTCCTAAGAAATTTGTTGTTGTCGTTTCTATGAGTTCAGAACCATTATAAACTCCTATTTTTACTTTTGTTTTATCGCTTTCCAATAAAACTTCATTTATTTCGATGAATAATGTTCCTTGAGAAATTCCTTCTTTAGCAACTTTAAAATGCTGTTTTCCAACATTTTTAATTTCTCCTTTTTGATCGATTAATTCGAAATGGATATCCTTATAATCTTTCATTGTTTTGTTTACAATTTTATACGTGTAAACATTACTGATTTTATCTCCGTTATGCTGAAAGAGCTGTCCTGGTAAACGCAAAACAACTGCCTGAACATCAGTTCTTAAGAACAACATCCCAACAAAAATGCTCAACAAAATAAATAGGACAGCTGTATAACCTTTCATTCTTGCCGTGAATTTAAAAGTTTCTTTTTTAGCAATTTCATCTTCAGAGGCATAACGAATAAGGCCTTTTGGCAAACCTACTGAATCCATTATATGGTCGCATTCATCAATACAAGCTGTACAATTTGTACATTCTAACTGCGTTCCGTTTCTAATATCTATTCCCATTGGGCAGACATTAACACATTGAAGACAATCGATACAGTCTCCTTTTCCAGTTAAAACCCTATCTTCTTTTTTATTAAATTTTGCTCTTCCTTTTTCTTTTTCACCTCGAACAAAATCATACGCCACATTGATTGATTTATTATCTAAAAGAACACCTTGCAGTCTTCCGTAAGGACAAGCAATAATGCAGACTTGTTCGCGAAACCAGACAAAAACAAAATAGAAAACTCCCGTAAAAATAAGAAGTGCAATAAAATTACTCGCCTGCTGAATTGGACCTTGCTCAATCATCAAAAACAGAGCATCACTTCCAACCAAATACGCAAGGAAAACATTCGCGATAGCAAAAGAAATCAAAAAGAAAATTGTCCACTTGGTTAATCTTTTTCTAATTTTTTCCGCATTCCATTCCTGTCTTGCTAAACGTGACTGCGAGCCTCGGTCTCCATCTATCCAATATTCGATACGACGGAAAACCATTTCAAGAAAAATGGTCTGCGGGCAAATCCAGCCACAAAATATCCGGCCAAAAACAACTGTAAATAAAATTACAAATACAACGCCGACAAGCATTGATATTACGAAGAGGTAAAAATCCTGCGGCCAAAAAGGGAATCCAAAAATATTAAAACGACGTTCCATTATATTGAACATCATAAACTGATTCCCATTTATCTTAATAAACGGATTTATGACTAAAATTGCCAATAAAATATAGCTGACAATTTTTCTGTAATTGTAAAATTTACCAGACGGTTTCTTTGGGAAAATAAATTTCCGTTTACCACCTTCATCTATAGTTCCAATGGTATCTCTAAAAGCTTCGTCTGGTAAATTTGACATGGTATTATTTTTTATTTTTTAATTGCTGCAGTTTCTATTGATGCACTTGCTGGAGCATCTTTAGCTGGAACACTATCATCAACCCAAATTTCTCCATCGGGAGCTTTTGGATCTTTAGGATTACTTCCTTGAAGAGACAAGATATAACTCGCTACTTTTTGAATTTCTTTTGGTTTCAGAGTTCCTTTCCAGGCAATCATTCCTTTTCCGTCTCGGCCTCCATTTGTAATCGTGTGGAATAAGTTTTTAATTCCGCCTCCTAAAATCCAGTGATTATCTGTTAAGTTTGGACCAATCTGCCCTCCTGCATCTGCTCTGTGGCACGCTGCACAATTGGTTGTGAATATTTCTTTTCCAGCAGCTAAACTTGGTTCATCAGTAAGTAAAACAACTGTTTTTTCATCCATTAAATCTGGTGCTGTTTTTAAATATTCTTCAACATCAATTTTTGCCTGAGCCATTTCTTTTTTCAACTCCATTTCTTGATTGTCGGCTCCGAGAACTTCGTAACGAACGACATAGATTACTCCAAAAATGATACAGATGTAGAATAAATATACCCACCATGGCGGTAAATTATTATCAAGCTCCTTGATTCCATCATAATCATGATCCATCAGCAGCTCGCCTTCTTTTTCAATTGGTGAGGTTTTGGTCAATTTTTGCATTAGGTTTTTAAACCAAGTGCTTTCTTTTAAACTTAAACTTTCTTCATGATCTAATTTTGCTTTTTCTTCTGGTGATAATAATTGATACATCACTCGGTTAACAGCACTTAGTGTTATTTCAATTGCAATTAAAATAAATAAGAAGACAAACAAAAAGAGTGATACCATCGGATATTTTATAAAAGCAGGTCTGTCGCCTGAGTCTACAAAATATTCCATCAAAGCAAATACGATGAAGAAAATCAACGGTACTCTAACATATACTGGGAAAAACTTTTTCATTTTTATCTATCTTTTGTAATTACAACAAGTCCTTCATCTAAAGGTATACTACTCATTTCCTGAATTTTGTCTTTTCTATAAGAGAACACCCAAAAGCCTAATCCTACGAAAAAGAAGAAGAAAATCAAGAGGGAAAGAATCGGGTAAATTTCTATACCCGATATTGTTTCCATATTGTGTTTTATTTGTTCAAACATAATGCTGTTATTTAGTTTCTTTTACTTTAATATCAGTACCAAGTCTTTGAATATAAGCAATCAAAGCAACGATTTCTCTTTCGTTCATAGGAATGAACTTTTCTCCTTTTGCCGCAGCTTTTTTCTTGCTGTCTTCATAACTTTTTACAAAGTCAGGGTCGTTTTCTAAGCTTTTCTCAATTTTTACAGCCTGCTCTCTTAAAGTTTTTTGTGCGTTAGCTACATCAGCTTCACTATAAGGAACTCCAAGCGAAATCATAGCCTGCATTTTTTTCTGTGTTAATGAGATATCCATTGCTTTATTATCAAATAACCATTTATATCCTGGCATAATTGATCCTGCAGAGATACTTTGCGGATTCCAGAAGTGGTTAAAGTGCCAGTTATCATTGTACTTACCTCCTACTCTTAATAAATCTGGACCTGTACGTTTTGATCCCCATAAGAATGGATGATCGTATACGAATTCACCCGCTTTAGACTGTACTCCATAACGCTCAACTTCACTTCTGAAAGGACGAACTGATTGGGAGTGACATCCCACACAACCTTCTCTGATGTATAAATCGCGTCCTTCAAGTTCCAGCGGTGTATATGGTTTTACACTCGAAATTGTTGGAATATTTGATTTTACCATTATAGTTGGTACAATTTGAATAATACCTCCAATTAAAATTGCTATTGTAGCTAGGATTGTTAATTGAATTGGTTTTCTCTCTAACCATGAGTGGAATTTCTCACCTCTTACGCGTCCGCTGCTGATTCTTTGTAAAGCAGGTGCTTGAGCCAACTCATCTTCTACAGGATTTCCAGCTTTAACTGTCATTATGATATTATAAACTAATGTCAGCATACCAATTAAGTACAAAGTACCACCGATAGCTCTCATCCAATACATTGGCATAATAGCAGTTACCGTTTCAAGGAAGTTTCCGTAAGTTAAAGTACCGTCTGGATTAAATTGTTTCCACATTGAAGCTTGTTGAAAACCAGCTACATATAAAGGAATCGTATAGACAATAATACCCAACGTACCAATCCAGAAATGGAAGTTTGCTAATTTTTTAGAGAACAAATTCGATTTTGTCATTCGAGGAATTAACCAGTAAATAATACCAAATGACATGAAACCATTCCAAGCTAAAGCTCCAACGTGCACGTGTGCAACGATCCAGTCTGTATAATGCGCGATAGCATTTACGTTTTTCAAAGAAAGCATCGGACCTTCAAAAGTTGCCATTCCGTAACCTGTAATTGCTACAACGAAGAATTTTAAAACTGGTTCTTCACGAACTTTGTCCCAAGCTCCTCTTAAAGTTAAAAGACCATTAATCATCCCTCCCCAAGATGGTGCAATTAACATTACTGAAAATGCAACTCCTAGATTCTGTGCCCAGTTTGGCAATGCAGAATATAATAGGTGGTGTGGTCCTGCCCAGATATAAATAAAGATTAAAGACCAAAAGTGTATAATAGATAATCTATAGGAATAAACAGGTCTGTTTGCTACTTTAGGAATAAAATAATACATTAATCCTAAGAACGGTGTTGTAAGGAAAAATGCTACTGCATTATGTCCGTACCACCATTGTACAAGCGCATCTTGAACTCCTGCATAAACAGAATAACTTTTTAGACCAGAAACTGGAATTTCAATATTATTAAAGATATGAAGTACTGCAACCGTTACAAATGTTGCTAAATAAAACCAAATTGCAACATATAGGTGACGCTCTCTACGTCTCAGCATAGTACCAATCATATTGATTCCCATTACCACCCAAATCAACGCGATTGCAATATCAATTGGCCATTCTAATTCTGCATATTCTTTAGAAGAAGTATAACCTAATGGAAGTGTAATAGCGGCAGCAACAATAATAAGCTGCCATCCCCAGAAATGAAGATTACTTAAAAAATCGCTAAACATTCTGGCTTTTAGCAATCTTTGCAGCGAGTAATACATACCCGCAAAAAAGGCATTACCCACAAAGGCAAAAATTACTGCGTTGGTGTGTAATGGTCTTAAACGGCCATAACTCAGCCACGAAATCCCATCTGTCATGTTGGGAAAAAGGTACATTACCGCAAGGGTAAGTCCCACTAACATACCCACAACTCCAAAGAGGATTGTGGCGTAAATGAATTTTTTTACAATTTTGTTGTCGTAATAAAACTGTTCCATTTCCATAATTATACTTGTTTTTCTTCGATTGGTGAATTATTATTTGGGGAAATAATTTTGGTCTCATCGTCAAAAAGAATTCTGACTGAGGGTGTATAATCGTCGTCGTACTGGCCAGATTTGACAGCTGCGATGAAGGCAATAAAGAAGCAAATTGCCACGAAAATACTCACTGAAATTAATAGATAAATAACACTCATACCGTAAATTTATGTTAACAAAATTACTAGGTGATTGGCGTTTAAAATATGATAATTATCATAATCAAGGAAGAATACTAAAATAAAATAGACTATTCTATTACACCAATTAAAATTACTTTAAATCCCTGTTGCTAAAATAGTTAGACATTAAAGTAACGAAGCTGACGATTGTAATTGTACTCAAAGGCATAATGATAGCCGCTACTATTGGAAGCAGGTTTCCTGTAACTGCAAATGCCAGTCCAACAACGTTGTAAAGCAATGACAAACCAAAACTCATCTTGATTACCAATATTGCTTTATGTGAGAGTTTTAAAAAGTAATTGAGACGTGAAAATTCAGATGCATCCAATATGGCATCACATGCTGGTGAAAAAACATTTACGTTCTCTGAAATTGATATTCCAACATTACTTTGCGCTAATGCTCCAGCGTCGTTTAACCCATCGCCTACCATCATAACATTCTTTCCTTTTTCTTGAAGTTTTTTGATGTACTCGAGTTTTTGTTCTGGTTTTTGATTGAAGATTAATTCAGTATCTTTTGGAAGAATAGCTTCTAAATTTCCTCTTTCTCCATCATTATCTCCAGAAAGTACTTTAATTTCATATTCTCTGCTCAACATTGAAAAAAGATCTTCTAAGCCTTCTCGATATTGATTTTGAAAAACAAACTTTCCAAAATAAACTCCATCAATTTTAATATGTAAAGCTGTTTTTTCGATCTCTGAACTATTTGCAACTATATCATCTACAAATTTTCCCGAACCAATTTTAATTTCTTTATCAGCAGCAACGGCTAAAATTCCTTTTCCAGTAATTTCTTGAAAATTATCGACTTCTATCCGTTTTGTTTCTGGAAGAAAATCATAAAGCATACGGCTTAAAGGATGGTTTGAACCGCGAAGCACATTTTTAATCAATATACTATCTGACTCACAAATGGCATTTCCTTCATATACTATATTCGATTTTTTATTGGTCGTAATTGTTCCCGTTTTATCAAAAACAATAGTATCAACTTTAGCAAGCTGTTCAATTACTACAGCATTTTTTAAGTAGAATTTCTTTTTACCCAAAATTCTCAGAATGTTTCCGAAGGTAAATGGAGCCGTAAGAGCCAGCGCACATGGGCATGCCACAATTAATACTGCTGTAAAGACATTAAAAGCAGTATTTGCATCTATAGATATCCAATAACCAAAACCAGTAAATGCAATCAGCATCAAAATAGGGGTAAAATAATGACTTATTGCATCTGTAATGGTTTTGTGTTTTTGGTCTACTTTTTTCTGAAATATTTCATTACTCCACAACTGCGTCAAATAACTTTGAGAAACAGAATGAAGTACTTCCATTTCAATCACTTTTCCAATCTGTTTGCCGCCTGCAAACACTTTGTCTCCAGACTTTTTAGTAATCGGAACGGCTTCTCCGGTTACAAAACTATAATCAATTTCTGCGCTTTCGCTGATTAAGATTCCATCAACCGGAATAAGTTCTTGATTTCGAATCAATAAACGATCCCCTTTTAAAACATCATAGATTGCTACATTTTCTTCAGAAGAATCTTTGTTGATTCTGGTAACCGCAATTGGAAAATAAGATTTAAAATCCCTTTCGAAACTTAAAAAACTATAGGTTTTAATTTGAAACATTTTACCAAGAAGCATAAAGAATACTAAACTTGCCAAACTGTCAAAAAAACCTGGACCGTGATCCATTAACATATCGTATGAACTGCGAATGAACATTACAATAATCCCTAAAGCAATAGGAATATCAATATTCAACATTCTGGTTTTAATGCTGTGATAAGCAGAAACATAATAACCACTTGCTGAATATAAAAAACTTGGAAGAGCTAAAAGAAAAATCAGTAATCTGAAAAAAGGTTTATAACTATCTAGCCAGAATTCTTTCATTTCGAAATATTCGGGAAAAGAAAGGAGCATAATATTTCCGAAACAAAAAAAGGCTACACCAAGTTTATAAGTTAAACTTCTGTCTACTTTTGCTTTTGCTGTTTCGTAATTTTCTAAACTTATATAAGGTTCGTAACCAATTGAACATAGAAGGTTAACGATTTCTTTTAAAGAAACGACATCAGAATTAAAGTTAATTCTAACTTTCTTTTCATGGAAATTAACTTGTGAAATACTAATTCCAGGCTGAAGGCGGTTTAGATTTTCTAAAATCCAAATACATGAACTGCAGTGAATATGAGGAATATTTAAAGAAACAATGGCTGTATTACCTTCTTGAAATTCTAGAATCTTTGAAAGTATGGCTTCGTTTTCTAAAAAATCATATTTGCCTGCAATGTCCTGCGGAGTAGCACCAGGCGATTTTTCAAAATCATAATATGAGGTTAAGTCATTACTGCTGAAAATTTCGTAAACTGTTTTACAGCCTGTACAACAAAACTTCTTATCATCAAAATCGATCTCTTCATTTTGTTCAATAGTTAAACCACAATGAAAACAACTTTGCTCCCTCATAAACTTGTTTTTATAGGGCACAAATTTCCGATTAAACACGAATCATTAAAATGATAATTATCATGTTATATTCAGATTCACTTTTATTAAAATATAATTATAATTATCAAATCATTACGAATCCTTATTTATAATAATTTTACCCTATAATAGTACTTAAAAACTTTAATTATCCTTAATTTTGCAGCAAACAAATATTGTCATGAATAAATGTGATCAATGCATTGTACGCCAGCTAAGCTCATTAAAAGCTCTTAATAACGAGGAAGTTATAAAACTAGCAAACAGCAAAACCACTTATAAAATTAAAAAAGGTGAAGCCATTTTTGAAGAAGGTGAAGTAACCAATGGTGTTTTTTGCGTGAAAGACGGCGTTGGTAAACTATCCAAATTGAGTGCAAACGGAAAAGACCAAATTGTAAAATTGGTAAAATCTGGTGAACTTCTTGGACAGCGTTCTATGATTAGTAATGAGCCGGCAAATTTAACTGCTAAGGCTATTGCAGACATGGAAGTTTGTTTTATTCCTAAAACCGAAATCATCAACTTCTTTAACAGCAATAATCAGTTTTCTTTAAATATGATGCAGTCTGTCTGCGAAGATTTAAAGGAATCTGAAAATGAAAAAATTGCTTTGGTCCAAAAAACAGTGAAGCAAAGACTGGCAGAAACCTTACTTCAGTTACACGAAGCGTTTGGCGAAGACACCGATAAAACCCTAAAAGTTCAATTGACAAGAGAAGAACTTGCTGGAATTATTGGAACTGCAACAGAAAGCTGCATTCGTCTATTATCTGATTTTAATAAATTAGAATTAATTGAATTGGTTGGTAAAAAGATTATGCTTAAAAATGTTCGCGCCTTAAAAAAATTGGCCGATAATTAAAGTTTTTTAGCTTCGTTCCAAAAAACATCCATTTCGGTAAGCGTCATATCCATCAAAGGTTTTCCTAATTCGTTTGCTTTACTTTCTAAGTATTGAAAGCGTTTGATGAACTTTTTATTAGTTCTTTCTAAAGCGTCTTCTGGATTAACATTTAAAAAACGGGCGTAATTGATCATCGAAAATAGTACATCACCAAATTCGTCTTCAATTTTATCCTGATTTCCAGATTTTACTTCTTCTTGTAATTCTTGTAATTCCTCTTGTACTTTGTCCCAGACTTGATGCGGTTCTTCCCAATCAAAGCCTACTCCTTTTACTTTATCCTGAATTCTGCTTGCTTTAACCAAAGCTGGAAGACTTCTTGGAACGCCTTCTAAAACAGATTTTTTACCTTCTTTCAGTTTTAATTTTTCCCAGTTTTGTTTCACCTCTTCTTCATTCTCCACTTTAACATTACCATAAATATGAGGATGACGGTGAATTAATTTTTCACAGATTTCATTGCAGACATCGGCAATATCAAAATCGTTTGTTTCACTACCAATTTTAGCATAAAAAACAATATGCAGAAGCAAATCTCCCAACTCTTTTTTAACTTCATTTAAATCATTGTCCAGAATAGCATCGCCTAGTTCATAAGTTTCTTCGATTGTTAAATGTCTTAATGTCTGCAGGGTTTGCTTTTTATCCCACGGGCATTGTTCACGAAGTTCATCCATGATATTTAATAATCTCTCAAATGCTTGTAACTGGTTTTCTCTATTCATCTTGAAGCTCTTTTTAATTTAAAACTCGATCTTGTAAAATTAAAAAATCCTGTCAAGAAAACTATCTTAACAGGATATTATATATAATTAAAAGAATAAGTTACTATTCTTCTTTTTTAGCTTTTGCTTTTTTAGCCGCTGGAGCTTTTTTAGGTTTTTCTTCAGCAGCTGGAACTTCTTCTTTAGTTTCTTCAACAGCTGGAGCTAAATCTGTAACTAAACCTTTTGCTTGAAGCGTGTTATACCAGTTTAATACTTTTTTGATGTCTGACGGATAAACTCTTTCTTCATCGTAATCTGGAAGAATCTGCTTAAAATATGCAGCTAAAGTAGCATTGTCTTCTTTATGAGAAATCGCTTGACCTTTGTTTTCTTTAACGGCAATTTGCTGCATTACTTCAGTTAATGGTTTTTCACCTTCATAAGTATAAATCGAAATTTCAGACAATAAACTTACATTGCTTTTTAGATTTACAGTAATCTTCTTCCCATCAATTAATGATTCCGCCACAAAACCTGTACGAGTTTGAACTTTCAATTCGTATAGACCTGGTTTTCCTGAAATGGCTAAAATTTTCGTTAAATTCATTTTTATTAAAATTAGTATTAAGAATTTGATTTATTTTTTTGTTTCTAGATATCTAGAAAACTTATCTCCCTTTTTTGGCTGCAAAAAACTTCATTCTATATTCCTGAAACGTTTTTCCTTCAGTAATATTTTTTAGTTTCTTTTGAATTAAACGTTTTTTAAGAGACGAAATTTTATCTGTAAATAAAATCCCCTCAATATGATCGTATTCGTGTTGAATTACTCTTGCAATTAAGCCGTCGAATACCTCTGTTTTCATTACAAAATCTTCGTCATAATATTCAATTGTAACAATTGGTTTTCTGTAAACGTCTTCACGAACATCTGGAATACTTAAACAGCCTTCATTAAAACCCCACTCTTCACCTTCTTCCTTAACGATTTTAGCATTGATAAAAGTTCTTTTAAAACCTTTCAAATCTTTTTGTTCCTCTGAAGGAAGATCCTCATCATCACTAAAAGGCGTTGTATCAATAACAAACAAACGGATTGGCAGTCCAACCTGCGGTGCTGCAAGCCCAACTCCGTACGCATTATACATAGTCTCGTACATATTTGCGATCGTTTCTTTTAGATTTGGATATTCTGGTGTAATGTCCTGCCCTACTTTTCTCAAAACAGGATCACCGTATCCTACAATTGGTAAAATCATTTGTTTTTATTTATGTTTTTTATGTGCTGCAAAACCAGAACTAAAGTTCTCATATTTCAGCTGGCAAAAATAGTAAAAAATAGTCAATGAATAATTCTATTACTATTTTATATCATATTTTTTCAAAACCGTTAAAAATCTCAGCTATAATTATGCCAAAATCACTCGTACAATTCTTACCTTTGCTAGTAAACCTCTCTTTATGTTTGATAAAATTTCGAAATTTACCAACAGTACCTCTTTTTTCAATGCTTCTAAAGTAACAATTGCTTCTGTTGTTCCTGTTTTAGTTTTAAATTTTTTAGGTCATTTTGAAATTGGTTTTACAATAGCACTAGGAGCTTTTTATACTTATCCCAGCGATATTCCAAGTTCACTGAGTCATAAAATTAAAGGATTAATTGCTGCATCGTTTATCGTTTCCGGCGTTAACCTTTTGGTTAATCTGGTTTATCCTTATCCTGTTTTATTTTATCCATTTTTAGGATTTTTACTGTTTATCTGTTCTATGATTTCGGTTTACGGACAGCGTGCAACTTTAATATCTTTCTCTGCATTATTATCTATTTCCCTTTCGTTTGGGCACTTGCACGAGGGCTGGCAGGCGCTAGAATATTCTGGTTTTATATTTATTGGAGGAATTTTATACTTAATTGTTTCGCTTATTTTTCATTTAGTACAGCCTTATAAATATATAGAATTACAAATTGCTGAAGGTATAAAACTAACTGCCAAGTATTTAAAATTAAGAGGCGATTTATGGAGTCCAGAAGCAAATAGAAAAGCAATTATCGAAAAACAACTGGCTGTTCAGGTAGAATTAAATCTTATTCACGAAGATTTGAGAAAAATGCTGATTGGAAATCAAAATGCCTCTGGAATTACAAGTCAGAATAGAAAAATGCTTTTGGTTTTTATCACTTTGGTTGAAATTCAAGAACTTGCACTTTACACTTCTTTTGATCACAGCAAACTTCACATCAAATTTGCAAAGCATCCAGAGGTTTTAAGAACCTATCAAAATGTAGCTTATAAATTGGCTTCGACTTTAAAAAAACTTTCAAAAAATGTTAGCCACATCAGCGTTTATGTAGACAAACATGATTTAAAGAACGAACTTGATGCGCTTGAATTTGCAATTTTTGATTACGAAAAAACTTTAGGAAAAGACGAAGCAGCCGAAGGCGTTTTAATGTTGACGAATATGCTGAAATACGCTAAAAATCAGGTTGGAAAAATAAAGATTATTCAACGTGCATTTTCATTGGCAATGCAGTCATATAAATTAAAAGACAAAGATAAAGAGCTTGAAAAATTCCTGACGCCGCAATATTATCCGTTACGGACTTTAATCGAAAATTTAAGTTACTCCTCTTCTATTTTCAGGCATTCGCTGCGATTAACGATTACAATTCTAATTGGCTTTTTTCTGGGTCAGATTCTTCCTTTTCAAAACGTTTACTGGATCCTGCTTACCATAGTTGTAATCATGCGTCCTGGTTATGGCTTAACAAAAGAGCGATCTTACAATAGAATGTTCGGAACGGTCTTGGGAGGGATTTTAGCTTTCGGAATTGTTTCTGTTATTCAAAATCATGTTGCTTTGAGTATTTTCTCAATCATTTGTATGCTTTTGGGAATTTCGTTTACGCAGATCAATTATAAGATCAGCGCAACATTTGTTACAATGTATGTTGTTTTTATATACGGAATTTTAACTCCGGATATTAATGAAGTTATTCAATACCGAATTTTAGATTCACTCGCAGGCGCAGTTTTAGCTTTTATTGCCAATCAATTTTTATGGCCGGCATGGGAATTTATTAATACTCCCATTCATATTGAAAATGCCATTCGTGCCAATCGAAATTATCTCAAGGAAATTGCTGATTTTTATAATAAAAAAGGAGAAGTCCCAACATCCTATAGATTAGCCAGAAAAAATGCTTTTGTTGAAATAGGAAACTTAATGACATCGTTTCAACGCATGATGCAGGAACCAAAATCGAAACAGAAAACAATGCCTTTGGTAAATAAACTAGTGGTTCTAAATCACTCTTTATTATCTGCCTTAGCATCGCTGTCAACTTACATTCAATCCCATCAAACAACTTCTGCTTCTGAGTCTTTCAATTATATCATTAAAACGATTTTAGCCAATCTTGATCATTCTATTTCTATTTTAAGGAATGAAGTTGTTTTAAAAGATACATTTTTTGAAAAGGAAGATGTAACATTACAATTTGAAGAATTGAAGCGAAAAAACTTTACACGCTTAGCCGAAGATGACGAACTTGACAAAGAAACACGCCAAGCCAAAATGCAGGAAGCTTCAATGGTTATAGAACAATTAATCTGGATGAGTAATCTTGCCGAAAAAATTCTAAAAAACACAACCGACCTAAAAGCAACAAATCCAGATTAATTCATCTGGATTTGTTTTTTAATCTATCAATATTAGAAGCTTATTTTATTTTTAAAACTTCTGCTGTATGTTTTCTAAGCTCTGCTAAAAGCTCCGGCTTATCATTTAAAGTCTGACCATAAGAAGGAATCATTTTCTTCAATTTAGCTTCCCATTCTGGTGTTTTAATTTGATTTGCAAAACATCTGCTTATCAAATCAACCATTATCGCTACAGCGGTAGATGCACCTGGAGAAGCACCTAATAAAACTGCCAAAGATCCGTCATGAGTATTGATTACCTCAGTTCCAAATTCTAGAACACCGCCTTCTTTTTCATCTTTCTTGATAACCTGAACACGTTGTCCTGCTTTTTCTAATTTCCAATCTTTAGAGCGTGCAGTTGGTAAATATTCACGAAGTGCGTTCATTCTGTCTTTAGGAGACTGGCGAACCTGCTCTATCAAATATTTTGTAAGTGGTATATTATGGTATCCCGCTGCAAGCATCGGAATTAAGTTATTACCTTTAATAGACAAAGGAAGATCTAAATAAGAACCATTTTTTAAGAAACGAGTTGAAAATCCTGCAAATGGCCCAAAAAGAAGCGCTTTTTCGCCATCAATTACTCGAGTATCAATATGAGGAACAGACATAGGAGGAGCTCCAACGCTCGCCTTTCCGTATACTTTTGCCTGATGCTTTGCAATAACCTCTGGGTTGGTACATTTCAGCCATTGTCCGCTTACTGGAAAACCACCGTAACCATGTCCTTCTGGTACATTTGCTTTTTCTAATAACGGTAGAGAGCCCCCACCAGCACCAATAAATACAAATTTAGTATAAGCTTTACGAGTTTTTCCCGTAGATAAATCTTTAATTTTAATTCTCCAAGACTTGTCTTCACGCTGTCTCAGTTTTTTAACTTCATGATTAAAAAATAAAGAAACGCCATCTAGTTTTTCTAAATAATTGAACATACTTCTGGTTAAAGCACCAAAATTCACATCGGTACCAATTTCCATATGCGTTGCAGCTAATTTTTCGTCGGCATTACGACCTTCCATTACCAGCGGCATCCATTTTTGAAGCTGCTCAAAATCGGTACTGAAAGTCATCTCAGAAAAAATTGGATTGCTTTGCAGCGCTTCAAATCTCGTTTTTAAATAATTTACGTTTTTATCTCCCCATACAAAACTCATATGAGGTACGCTTTTAATAAAATTTTCAGGAGAAGGCACTTTTTTTTCCTGCACTAAGTACGACCAAAACTGTCTTGAAATCTCAAATGATTCTGCAATACTTATTGCTTTTTTAGGATCGATACTGCCGTCTGCCTTTTCTGGAGTATAATTTAATTCACAAAAAGCAGAATGTCCAGTTCCTGCATTATTCCAAGCATCAGAGCTTTCTGCAGCAGCAACATCTAATCTTTCGTAAATTTCAATTTTTATATCCGGTTGTAATTCTTTCAAAATTACTCCAAGAGTGGCACTCATAATTCCAGCTCCAATGAGTACTACATCACTATTTGAACGTATGGTTTCGTCAGGCATAACAGTATTTTTATTTAAAGTGCAAAGGTACTTTTTTAATTGCAAAAAAAAACTAATTTTTACATGATAAAAGTTAGGATTTTCTAAAAACCATTAAATTATAAATAAAAAATACGACCAACAACGTTATTTTTTTGAGGAAAGATAATCTTGAAGTAAAATTGTAGCAGAAATCTCGTCTATTAATCCTTTGTTCTGACGCTGCTTTTTACTTAAACCACTGTCGATCATTGTTTGAAACGCCATTTTTGAAGTAAAGCGTTCATCAACCCTAATCACTTTCATATCTGGGAAAATATTTGAAAAATGAGCTGCAAAACCATTAATTACGGAAGCACTTTCTGAAGGCTGACCATTCATTTGTTTTGGCTCACCGATTAATACTGCTTCGACTTTTTCTCTTGCAAAATAATCTTTTAAAAAATCAACCAAAGTATGAGTTGGAATTGTTGTAAGACCAGATGCTATAATCTGCATTTCGTCTGTAACAGCAATTCCTGTGCGTTTTTGTCCGTAGTCTATTGAAAGGATTCTTGGCATTATTTTTTTTTGACAAATTTACTTCAAAATATTTTCCCAAGTTTTATTTCGTTCAAATAAAAGAAAGTAAAAATAAAAAATCCGCCTCGAAAACTCAAGACGGACCTATCCAAATATTCAAACCTAAAAAATAACTTCAATTATCTGCCGAACAATCGACCAAAAAAGCCTCTGTGTTCTTCCTCTTCTCCATCCTCTTCCTCAACATAATTAGCAAACTTAGACTGTGCTTTTTCGTGTTCGTAAATCAACTCCTTAATATATTCAACATAAGATCTCTTCTTTTCTTCTAAAAACCCGATTAGGTATTTTTCGCTGAATTCAACTCCGCTTGCCGCTTCGATTTGCAATAATTTTTTATACAAAGGTTCAATATGCATTGCAATTACTTCCTGCGGTACAGATTGTCTTCGTCCAAAATAATTTACGATTACATCATTTTCGTCACGAGCGATTTCAAAGTCGGTAATTACCCAATAGTATCTTCCAGATTTAGCCAGATTTTTTACAATGGCATGAAAGTTTTTACCGTTTTTAAGATTCTCCCAAAGCACTTTAAAAATAACTTTTGGCATGTCTGGGTGACGTATAATATTATGCGGCTGTCCCATTAATTCATAATCTTCGTAACCACAAACATCTACAAATACTTCATTGGCATATTCGATAATACCAAAGGCATTTGTTTTACTCATAATAACTTGTGTTTTATCCCAAGTTACCTCTTTGTCAATAATTACTCTGTTTTGGAGTTGATTTTCTTGATTCATATTTTACTGCTTATATGATTAATTTATTGAATGGAATGTTTTTCAATGATGCGAAATTAGAGAGAAGAAAAAACAGAAAATCTGACTTTTGTCATATTTTGACATAAAAAAAACTTCTAGAGGTAGTTTTAGAATTTTGATAAAAACAATTTCATAGTTTTACAAATAAGAAACAAAAAGTTAAACCTGTAACATTTTCAAGCCGCTTTACTTTTTTGCATTTCTACAAATACCTTATCTTTGCCAAAAATTTAAACGTATGAATTCTTTACAGACTATAATTGAACAAGCTTGGGAAAACAGAGCTTTATTACAAGAAACTACAACGACTGATGCTATTAGAGAAGTGATCGAATTGGTAGACGCAGGAAAATTACGCGTTGCTGAACCAGTTGGTGATAAATGGCAGGTTAACGAATGGGTTAAAAAAGCTGTTGTTATGTATTTCCCAATTCAGAAAATGGAAACATGGGAATCTGGTATTTTCGAATATCATGATAAAATGTTACTTAAAAGAGATTATGCTGCAAAAGGAATTCGTGTTGTACCAAATGCTGTTGCTCGCTACGGAGCTTACATTTCCAGCGGTGTTATCTTAATGCCAAGTTATGTAAACATTGGTGCTTATGTTGACGAAGGAACTATGGTTGATACTTGGGCAACTGTTGGAAGCTGTGCACAAATTGGTAAAAATGTACACTTAAGCGGTGGTGTTGGTATTGGTGGTGTTCTTGAGCCATTACAAGCTGCTCCTGTTATTATCGAAGACGGCGCTTTTATTGGTTCTCGTTGTATTGTTGTTGAAGGTGTTCACGTAGGAAAAGAAGCTGTTCTTGGTGCTAACGTTTGTTTAACTGCTTCAACAAAAATCATTGATGTTACAGGTGATGAGCCAGTAGAAATGAAAGGTTTTGTTCCTGCTCGTTCTGTAGTGATTCCTGGAAGCTACACTAAAAAATTCGCTGCAGGAGAATTTCAAGTTCCTTGTGCTTTAATTATTGGTACTCGTAAACCATCTACAGATTTAAAAACTTCTTTAAATAATGCTCTTCGCGAATACGATGTTGCTGTTTAGATTTTAAAAGTCAAATATTATAAAAATCCAAATTCCAAATTTTAAAATAGGAATTTGGATTTTTTTTTGTTTGGAATTTTTCTGTTGAAGTTTTAAAAGCAATCTAAATTTCACGATTCTATTTGCAACAATCTAAAACCCCATTTTATAGATATTTTTATTTTGTAAGAATTTTAATCGTTAAATTGTTTGCAACAATAGAAACACATTATATATTTGTAATAAATTTATTACTTTTTTATTATTACAAATTTAAACATGATTCCAAAAAAAATACACTTTTGCTGGTATGGAAAAGGTGACTATAATGATGCAATGAAAAAATGCATTCAAACTTGGAGAAATATTCTTCCTGATTATGAAATAAAAAAATGGGATGAGTCAAATACTCCTTTTGATAAACTCCCCTTTTTAAGGTTACTATATAAACAAAAAAAGTGGTCGTTTATATCTGACTATATGAGATTATATTCAATTTACACAGAAGGGGGGATTTATTTAGATACTGATATAGAAATGGTAAAAAATTTTGACTCATTACTTTCTGAAGAATCTTTCCTAGGTTTTCAAACAACTTTAGATAATAAGTATCCTTTGAATTCAGCAGTAATTGGAGCTGTAAAAAACAGTCCATTCATACTAGATTGTCTAAAAGCCACAGAGCGTAAACAGAGATTACATTTTAACGCCATGGGAGGCCCTTCGATTGTTACCTCTGTTTTGTATAATTACGGCTTGAACAGCTATAAAAAACAGTATCTTAAGAATGTGCTTTTACTACCTACTGAATACTTTTATCCATTTCCTTGGTTTAAAGAATTCTCTTCAGATTGTATCACTGAAAATACTATATGCATTCATTGGTGGGAAGATTCATGGAAAAACAAAAAAAAGGGAACTTTTTATTTTATTGAGAATATAAAACAAAAAATGATGCGTGTTCCTTTAATTTTTATTAGCAGGCTGAGACTTGCTTTAAACGAAGAAAAATTTTATCATATAAATAATCACATTTGATTAATCTCCCAAATTTATCTTTAAATAGTATATAATCCGTTGCAAAATATGATACAACGGTATAGATCTAAAGTCTACTATTTTATAATTCCAAATCCCAATTTTATCAATTGGAATTTGGAATTTTTCTTTTGAAGCTTTAAAAACTCTACACATTTCAGGTAAAAGAAAAAACTCTGAATTATAAATGTTATATTCTATCTTCAATATTAAAAACTACTCTTAAAAGTAAGATCTGATAAAAGCAACCGATCACCTTAAAAATTATTTCAGCCCACTTCATTACAAAATATCTTATGTGCGAAGAAGAAAATTTTGTGTAAATTCGTGGAACAAAACAATATTATTCTTACAATGAAATTTACTTTAATTAGCCACGATAACTGGGGCTATAACAAAAATATTGCTTTGGCACTTGAAAAAAGAGGACATGTTGTTAATCACATAGATTTCAATACCTTTAAATATAAATATCCAAGTTTTATCCACCGTATTTGTAATTTTTTTCTAAAGACATTATTTAAGAAAAATATCAAAAAAATTCATTTTGGAAACGAAATAAAAGATCGCTTGGAAGCCATGGGAGAAATTCAGGATGTAATTTTAACCATAAAAGCTGATTTAATTGATCCTGAAAAAATTTTAGAATTTAAAAAATACACCAAAAAATCAATTGCTTTTTTTAACGATAATATCTGTCGATGCCCAAAAATAAAATGTATTATTCCTAATTTTGATGAAGTCTACTCATTTGAGAAAGAAGATTGTTCAAAATATGATCTAAAATTTATAACTAATTTTATCTACAACGAATCAGAGGTAAGTCCATTGAAAAAATTTAAATATGATGTTTTCAATATTAGTTCAAAAGATAAAAGATTTAAAACTATATCTAAAATTGCTGATGAACTGAATAACAAGGGAATCTTATTTAAAATTATTATCTACGATAAAAATAACAAAACAAAAAATCCTAACATCGAATTCATTTCAGATTATATTCAGATCGATCAGGTTAATGAATATATAAATGATTCAAAATTCCTCCTAGACATTCATCGCAAAGAGCAGAATGGTTTAACATTTAGAGTATTTGAAAGTCTGGGACTGCAAAGGAAATTAATCACAACAAATCCTAATATTATTCATTATGACTTTTATAATCCTAAAAACATATTAGTCATTGATGAAGATAACATCAATTTTGATACAGATTTTTTTTCGTCTCCGTACGAACCACTTCCTGATGCTGTTTATGCAAAATACACTATAGAAAATTGGATTGAAACAGTTTTTAAATTAGAAGAAAAACAGCAATAATCAAAACTATTTAAAAATAATTTATCAAAATAAGGCTTTCCTAAAATTCATTAAATCCAAATTCCTTTATGAAAATGATTATAACTTGGACTTCTTAAAATTTATTCTTTTTCTGAAGTTTTAAAAGCTTTGCATATTTCATGTAAGAGAAAAAACTCTGAATCATAGCTATTGACAAGCCGTCAATTCCATTAAAAATACCTTTCTTAAAAAAATAACAACGAATAAAAGCTACTGTTCCGTTAAGAACTGGTTTAAAAGCATTAATTCTTTTTCCCTGATCAAATAATTGTTGTGCGTGCCAGCCAGAATATTGATTCTTTTTTGCAATAATCTGATCTAACGAATCCCATCCGTAGTGAAGGATATGAACAGCAACCTTTTTCTCGTTTTGGGTAATAATTTTTTGATGTACTTTAGAATCCGAAGGATGCGCAGTTAGTTTATTAAAAAAACGAACTTTATGATCTGGATACCAACCTGAAAAATCAATTAATTTATCTCCTAAAAAGTTTTTCACTCTAAAACTAAAGGCATCATAGTTTCCTTCCAGATATTTTTTATTCAATATAAATTCTTCGGCATCTTTATCTAGAAACTCATCTGCATCTAAATTCAAAATCCAATTGTTTTTGCAAAATGGAAGTCCGTGCTTGCGTTGCGGCCCGTCTCCTAAAAAACTTTGCTCGATAACTATTGCACCTTTTTGTTTAGCAATTTCAACTGTGCGATCTTTACTAAAAGAATCCACTACAATTACTTCATCACAAACTTTTAATAAAGCATCAATACATTTTCCAATGTTTTTTTCTTCATTGAAAGTAATAACCAAACCACTAATTTCCATTACAAAATTTAATTTATGAGCCACAAAAATATAACATTTTTATTTTAGTTTATCCTTAATCTTGCGATACGGTTGCACACTTCATAAAATAGTTTGTAATTTAGCCCATAAATTGAATTTTAAATAGATGAGAATATTAGTCATTCAGCAAAAAAGAATTGGAGACGTATTAACCAGCACAATAATCTGTAACAACTTAAAAACTAAGTTTCCAGATTCGGTTATCGATTATATGTGTTATCCAAATTCTGTAGATGTTCTTAAAGAAAATCCAAACATTGACAATATTATTCCGATGACCAGTAAGGTCCGAAAATCAATTCCATCTTTAATCAAGTTTATTTTTGAAATTCGTCGCAAAAAATATGATGCTGTAATAGACGTCTACAGTAAGTTAGGAACCAATTTAATTACCTTTTTTTCTGGGGCAAAATACAAAGTTTCGTACCGTAAATGGTATACCAAAATATTTTACAATTATACTTACGAACGTTTTGACGCTATTGAATCGGAACATGGCTTGGCGATTGAAAACAGATTATTACTCCTAAAACCTTTTTGCTCTGAAAAAATAACAGATGTAAAACCTAAGATATTTTTAAAAGATTCTGAAATAGAAGAAGCCAAAAATCTTATAAAAAGCCATAATATAGATACTTCAAAGCCTCTAATTATGTTTGGAATTTTAGGCAGTGAGGTTTATAAAACTTATCCATTGGAAGGAATGGCAAAAATTATAGATTTTACTGTGGCTAAAACCAATGCAACAATAATTTTTAACTACGTTCCTTTTCAAAAAGATTTGGCCTTGGAAGTTTATAATTACTGCGATGAAGAAACCAAAAAACACATTGTTTTTGATTTGTACTGCACAGAATTACGTCCGTTTTTGGCTTTGCTTTCTCAATGTGAAATGTTAATTGGAAATGAAGGAGGCGCTGTAAACATGGCAAAAGCATTAGAAATTCCGACTTTTTCTATCTTTACGCCTTCTGTTAGAAAAGAAACTTGGCAGTTATTTGAAAATGAAGCCAAAAACACTTCAATCCATTTAAAAGACTTAAAACCAGAAATTTACGAACAGCATACGGAGCAATATATTAAAGAGCATACTTTTGAATATTATGCCGAATATCCTTTGCCATTAATGCTGGAAAAACTAGAAGCTTATTTTCAAGAATATAAAAATTGAAAAATTAAAAGCATCACATGAGTCCTTTAGAAAAACAAAAGTTATCGGTTTTAATTATAACGCTTAACGAGGAACGATATATAAAATCATTACTTGAAGATATTGACTTTGCTGATGAAATAATTGTAGTTGATTCGTATAGTTCTGATAAAACTGTGAGCATAATAGAATCTATTCCAAATGTAAGATTGATTCAAAATCAATTTATTGACTATACCTCACAAAGAAATTTTGCATTAGATCAGGCAAAAAACAATTGGATATTATTTATTGATGCCGATGAACGCTTAACTCCTGAGCTTAAAGCTGAAATTACCAGAACTATCAATACCAAAGAAGCTTCAAGTGCTTATTTGATTTATAGAACTTTTATGTTCAAAAACAAAAAACTGCATTTTAGCGGCTGGCAGACTGATAAAATTTTCAGGCTTTTTAAAAAATCTGACTGCAGGTATACAGAAGAGAGATTGGTTCACGAAAAACTAATCGTAAATGGAAAGACTGCTGTTCTAAAAAATAAACTAATTCACTTTTCTTATACTTCTTATGAAGAATATAAATTGAAAATGACAAAATACGGCGTTTTAAAAGCCCATGAAAAAATAAAAAAAGGACAGAAACCATCTCATTTTTTAATGGCTTTCCATCCTATTTATAGTTTTTTATACCAATACTTAATCAGGCTTGGATTTTTAGATGGCATAAGGGGAATAACAATTTGTTACCTTAATGCTTATAGTATTTTTATTCGATATAAAGAGTTAAAAAAACTTACTTCTTCCAGAATTTAAGCTTTTTCTTTAGACGTTTCTTTCTGTAAAACTGCTCTTGAAAATCTGCTGTATACTTCCATAAAGTTTCGAAAATCTTTTGCTCTGATTCTCCATAAAATTTAGCATATTCATTACTCATTACAGCCACCATTTCTTTTAATGGAGTCAAACGGCGCAGATTGTGCATGCGCTGTTCAAAAGTTAATGCTGAGTGAAATTCCATTCTGTTTAAGTCAACTAGAAAAAAATCATAGTTTCCGTCAGCATTCTTCTTAATCAAAGTATTTCCAGGAGAATGATCTATAAATTCAATTCCTTTTTCATGAAGATCAAAACTAAATTTAGTAAATTGTCTTAAAATATTTTCGTGATCGGGATAATCCGGAATCTCTACAAGTTCCCTATAAGTCAAATCAGCATTTAAGTGTTCGCTGACATAATAACTATCTTTTAAACCCAGCAGATTAAAGTTTTCTAGAAATGCAATTGGTTCTGGAGTTCCTATTCCTTTTTCTAATAATACAGTAGCATACTCAAATGAACGTCTCGCTTTTGATTTTCTAAAATATTTATACGCGACTTTATTAATTAAATTAGGAATTTTAAATGATTTAATGTTAATCGTTTTTCCATCTAAATCAAATAATTTTATCTTATTACGATCTCCATTTCCAAAGAGTTCGCCTTCAGTTTGAAAATTATCAATAATATGCTTTATATCATTCTCTTTGGACTTAAATTCTGCATTAATTTTAAAAGACATATTGAGTGTTTATTTTTTAAAGTTCAAAAATAACTAAATGCTTTCAAACTACTAATAAAAGATAACCTTTTATTAGTGAGCCACTGTTATTAATCCTTTAAATTGTCTTATTCTATTACTTTTAAATCTTCACGAAGCAATACAACTTTTCTCGTTCTTTACTTTTATGCCGGTAAAATCGCTATAAAGAAATGAAGATATTAAATGTAACATCAATAACTGGATTACGTGGCGGCGATGCCCAGATGTACACCATTTACAAACTTTTAAAGGAAAAAGAAGAACTAAAACAATTCATTTTATGTCCTCATGATGCTACGCTTGCATCTATTTGTAAAAATGACAATGCTGCTTATTTTACTTATAATAAAAACTCATTTAAAATTGTAAATCTTGTCCGTGCTATAATTAAAATCTGTAAAAAAGAATCTATCGACATTTTACATATTCATGATTCTACTGCTCTTAATGCAGGACTTATTGCGATGAAATTCCTTAAAAACACCTCTTTAATTTTAAGCAGAAAAAGAAACAACAAAATCAAAGATAAATTCTTAAATAAATATAAGTACTCGCATCCAAGTATAAAAAAAATAATATGTGTCTCTAAAGCCGTTGAAGAAATTTTTGATAACATCATTACAGACAAAGAGCGCCTGCTGACAATTTACGACGCGATCGATGTTGAAAAATTTGCACAAAAAACCAATCAAAACCTACTTCATAAAGAATTTGGATTATCAGCTGATACTAAGATTATTGGCAACATAGCTGCGCTGACAGATCAAAAAGATATTTACACTTTTATAAATACAGCAAAAAAAATTAAAGCCGACAGCAAAATTAATTGTAATGTAAAGTTTTTTGTCATTGGAGATGGTCTGTTAAAAGCAGATCTAATTAAATACGCAAAAGATAATAGTTTAGAAAATGATTTGTTTTTTACTGGATTTAGGAATGTAATGGATTTACTTCCTGAATTAGACATTCTTCTATTAACTTCAATTACAGAAGGTCTTCCTCTTGCGGTTTATGAAGCATTTGCATGTAAGATTCCAGTAATATCAACCAAAGCAGGTGGAATTCCTGAAGTAATAACTCATGGAAGAACTGGTTTGCTTGCTCCAATAAAAGACAGTGAAACATTATCGCAAAATGTTATAGAATTACTCTGTAATCCAATTTTAAATGAGTCGATAAAAACAAACGCTTACAATTTAGTAAAAGAAAATCATGACTTACATGTAATGCAAAAAAATTATCATGAGTTTTACAAAAACAACTTTTAGTACTGATCTAGTATTGGTTTCCAAAACTCGATTACCTTTGGTTTATTAATCGCGTGACAGCCAAAAGGAAGTTCATTATTTGTTAATTTCATAGCTAATTCAGGCTTTCTGTCAATAGCAAAATAAACTGCTTCTTTGTAATCAGGAATTTTAAAGTTTGGATCAAATTCTATTGCTTTCAAAGACCAAAAAACATCTTCGGTAGCATAAATTTTCTTTTCTTTTTCATTTAAGAAATCAGAGATAAACTGTTGATTCTGTTTTGAAATTGCATAATGCGAAGCGACTTTACGAAGTGACAAACCTCCATTACCTACTTTAAAGAAAATCTGCTGACGCTCTCTCTTCTTTTTGGACCAAAATAAACTCGAAATTTTATTACTCAAAGAATCAGGAGACGTTGCGATCCATGGTGCTCCAATGTAATCGTAATCTTTATTGCACCAATCCATTAAATCATCTTTAAATACAAAAGCATCTAATTGATAAATCAAAATATATTCTGAGTCTAAAAAACTTTCATAAAAGATTGATGACAATAGAAGTTCGTTATAACCATCTATAGTAGCAAAATAAGATTTTGGAAAACTTTTGAAAGTTAAATCTTTACATTTTTCTGAAAGATAAGAATGATTTAATCCTTCAGGATGTACAATTACAATTTCATAATCTTTTAAGACTTTGCAGCATTGCACAAATGATTTTTCTTCAAGTTCTCCAAAATATTCCTTATAAACAGGAATAACAATTTTTACTGTATTTTTAGACATGTGGTATTTTAAGATTAATCTTGTTTTTAAGATTTAAGCGAAAATTTCCTTCGAAAATCTAAACTCAACGACAAAAATAATCTTATAAATTACAAAAACTAATTATTGTAAATTAAATTTAAACTTTTTCCCAGCAAGAAAGATTATTTTTGCATTTCAATTATTATTACTTTTTACAATGAACGAAGAAATAATCAACGCTTACGAAGTTATTAAAGAAGGCGGCATCATTCTTTATCCAACAGATACTGTGTGGGGCATTGGATGTGACGCCACAAATCCCGAAGCTGTTGCAAAAATCTATAAATTAAAACAACGTGCAGAGACACAAAGCATGATAGTTTTGATGAATGGCGAAAAGATGATGTACAATGTGTTTAAAAACATTCCTGAAGTTGCCTGGCAAATCTGGGACTTATCAGACAAACCAACTACTTTAATTCTGGACGATGCCAGAAACGTTGCTCCAAATATTATCGCAGCCGATAAATCTTTGGGAGTTCGATTGGTAAAAGAACCATTCTGTTTCAAATTAATGGAGAGAATGAAAAAGCCTTTGGTTTCAACTTCTGCAAATATTTCTGGTCAGCCTACGCCTCTTGCTTTTAAAGACATCAGTCCTGAAATTATAAATGGGGTGGATTATGTTGTTAAATTAAACCAAGATAAAATCAACGGAAAATCTTCTACAATTATCAAATTAACAAACGATTCTCAGGTAAAAGTAATCCGAAAATAAATTTTAGATTGTAGAATTCAGATTGTAGATTATTTTAAAATCTGAATTCTAAAATCTTAAATATTTTTCAAACTCTCTATCAGCCAGTCGATATCTTCTTTTGTATTGTAATGACTGAATGAAATTCTCAGATTAGGCAATTTTAAATCATCTTCAGAAAGCATTTCTTTTAAAACATGAGAAGGTTTTATACTTCCCGATTGACATGCGCTTCCTCTTGAAACCGCAATTCCTTTCATGTCTAAACTAAAAAGAAGCATCGATGTTTTCTCTGATGAAAAAGGTAAAATTATATTGATGATATTATAGAAATCATCTCTTTTTCCGTTAATTCTAAAATCTGGAAAATGAACTTCAAGCTGTGCAATAAGATATTTTTTCAGATCCAAAATATAAGCTCTTTCTTGTTCTAATTTTTCATAAGAAACAGACAACGCTTTTGCCATTCCTGCAATTTGGTGCACTGCTTCTGTTCCCGCACGAAGACCTTTTTCCTGCTCGCCGCCAAAAAGCAATGGCTGTAAACCTGAATTTTTTCGAACAAATGCAAATCCGATTCCTTTTGGTCCGTGAAATTTATGGGCACTTGCCACAATAAAGTCAATTGGAGTCTTTTGAAGATCGATTTCTGTTTTTCCGATAGACTGAACCGTATCAGAATGAAATAACGCATTGTACTGCTTGCAAATAAGACTTACTCTATCTAAATCTAATATGGCGCCAGTTTCATTATTAACATGCATTAAACTTACCAATGTCTTTTTTTCATCAGACAATAAATTAGACAAATGCGTTAAATCTAAACTTCCATCCTGATGTACCTTTACGTAATCGACTTGAATATTATACTCTTCCTCAAGTGCCAAAACAGGATATAAAACTGCATGATGTTCAATTTTAGAAGTAATAATTCTTTCCACCTTTAAATCCTCAATGGCAGAACGCAGAATCCAGTTATCAGCCTCAGTACCGCCAGAAGTAAATATTATTTCCTGAGCCGTACAATTGAAGTGCTTAGCAATACTTTTTCTAGAAAGCTCCAAAATCGTTTTGCCATTTCGCCCAAAACTATGAGTAGACGACGGATTACCAAAATCCTCAACCATTACTTTTGTCATTTCCTGAATTACTTCAGGACGCATTGCTGTTGTTGAGGCATTATCTAGATATACTTTTTTCATTGCTGCAAAGTTAAGAAATATCAATTGTCTAATCTTAAATATCATTTGCCATTTTTTTCACTATTTTTGACCCAAATAAATTTTACGATGAAAAAATATGCTGCTCTTTTATTATTCGCTTTTTTATTGAATGGATGCGATGATGGAGATTTGATAGTAGAAACAATAGATTTCGAAACTGTTACTGAGTCTGCTGCTTGTGACACAACCAATACCTTAATTTATAAATTAAAGGCGCAGGAAGCTCTTTTACTGCAGCTTCCTAATGATAAAATAATCAATGATAACGGAACTTACGAATATCCTATTGATTCAAAAGGTAACGGATTGTATCGTGTAGTATACAGAGCTTTTGACGGAGCTATTACTCAAAACAATATCTGCGGTGCAATTCCGCCAAGTACTCCAAGAGTAACAGAAGAATGGATTGCAACAGATGGTATAATAACGATTCAAACCACACAAATTGAAGCTAAAAATGCAAACGACGATGGAACGAGAATAACTGGTTATGAACATAGCATCATAATTAACAATGTTACATTTGCAAAACCATCTGGAGACCAGACTCAGGCTAGATATGTCTTTGGAACTTACAAAACAACAGTAACTCCTCCAACTTTGACTTTCAGAACCAACACAAGCGGGTTGGCATACTCATGCACTAATGTACAAAGGGTTTATAACTATAATAACTCTTTTTATTTATCAATTGAAGACATCGACCCTGAGTTACTTAAAAATGAAGTTACACCAAGCAATCAGCCAAGAACAAGCTTGATAACTGCAACAATGAATAAAGTTTTTTATAAAACAGCAAAGGCAGATACAGGTGTATTTACAGAAGAAAATATTTGTACCCCTACATCTTCATCACCAGTTGTTGCTCAAACTTGGACAGGCCAGCTTGGAGTTGCAGGAGAGAAAGGAATTATTGAGGTAAGTACTGCTTTAGTAGGAACTACTTACACTCATACCATTGTTCTTAAAAATGTAATTTTAGAAAGAGGCAACAGCAGTTTTAAACTGGGAAGCAGCTTCCTTCTTGGAAAAATTGAGGTTAATACCGCTAACTAAAAAGATCTATTTTTACACAAAACAAAAAAAATAATTCTTACAAAAAAACGTCTGTTTTTCGAAACTGATTTCAAGGTAAATCAGAAAGAAAAACAGACGTTTTTTTATGCTCAAAAACAACCGATTTTAAACACTCAGAATTGAAGTTATTTATTGTTTTGCCTAAAATAAACTTCGGTTGCACCAAGACCATATTTTTGATAATTGGCGTCTTGAAAATCAATTCCGTCATATCGGCCTAATAAAAAATCAAGTTCGGCTTTTAAAATTCCTTCGCCCACACCGTGAATAAAAACGATTTTCGGGATGCGGTTTCGAATCGCAAATTCGATATGTCTTTTGGCCGTTTCGGTCTGTAATGTCAAAATATCATAATTAGACATACCACGTTTATTAGGAACCAATTTTTCGATATGCAAATCAAATTCTGGAACGCCGACATCTCGTTTTTCTTTCTTTTCTTTTACAAAACTTCTCGGTTTCGGCTCTGTTTTTTCCTTGGAAACTTGTTCTAAATCTATTCTTTTAATAGAATTCATTAAATTACTGGAATCCTGAATTTTAAGCAATTCATTGACAAAAAATGTCATCAAAAATCCATCCTCAGTTTCAATTAAAACTTCGTTGTTTTTAACCGAAACTACCATTCCGTTTATGGCTTCGTCAAGTACAGAAACCTTATCTCCTTTTACCAGCATCCTACTCTTCTTTATCGTTATTTTTACTTGGTGTTTTTGCGCTAAGCTGCATCATTCCAAACATGAAAACTACAATTGCAATGATCATGATGTAGATGTTTTTTTCTTCCGAGACCTGTTCGTAAAACGCAACCGAGATCGCAAGAATCATTATTATAATTTTAAAAGCTTTCATTAATTCAAAGTTTAAGATTTCAAAAGTATAAAACTTTCAAGTAGTACTTCTATCCTCTCTAAAACGTTTGTCATATTTTTTTAGTAAAATTGCAAAAAGATCTGCCATGAGTTTAGAGAAATATATGATTCCATGCCTGTTCAAAACCATCTTCGGATTTGACTGTTTGGGCTGTGGTTTTCAACGCTCTTTATTCTTACTTTTTCAGGGCGAATTTTTAGCAGCTTTTAAAATGTATCCGGCCATATTTTCCTGTCTTTTATTTTTCGTTTTTATAGCACTTCATTTTTTAGACAAATCTAAAAATTACAAAAAACTGGTTTGGAAAATGGCCGTTGTAAATCTTATTTTTATGATTGGAGGTTATTACTTCAAGCACTTTTATTTTTAGATTTTAGTCCCGAAGCCTCGGGATAGATTTTAGATTTTACAAAATCGCTGCGCTCTTTTGGAATTTGGATTTTAAAAAATTGGAATCTATAAGAACCTTTATTTCTTAATCTGATCCAAAATATCATTCATCATCTCGATTTGTACTTTTTGGATTTCGATTAATTCCTGCTGCTGATGCATAATCAAATGATCGATTTTATCGTGAATCATTCTAATCTCTAACTCTGATTTAAGATTAATCATGTAATCTTTTTTAGCCCGGTTTCTATCTTTTTCCTCTTGGCGATTTTGACTCATCATAATTACCGGCGCCTGTAGAGCTGCAACGCAGGAAAGAATTAAATTTAAAAGAATAAAAGGATACGGATCAAAACCTTTGTTGGAAAGAATATAAACATTAGAGCCAATCCAGATGGCAATAAAAACGACAAAAGAAATAATAAAAGTCCAGCTTCCTCCAAAATCTGCTACTCTGTCTGCCACTCTCTGTCCTAAATTCCTCGTTTCTTCTTCATCTTCGACAATGCTCACAATAGATTTATCTTGCTTTAAGGATGAAATAACACTATTCTCCATTGCCGAAAGCGCCCCTATTTCTGTAGAAAGATAATTGGAAATATATTGCTGGCGGTATACATTTAATTCATTTACGGCAATACAATCGTTATCATTAAAATCAGGAAATTCTTTTTTGATTAACCCCAGAATAGGATCGTGAATTGATTTCCCATAAATCTTTTCATTTTCGCTAAAAGCAAGCCCCGAAATTGCACTTTTAAATGTTTTATTATTTTTCATTTTGATATATTTTGAAAGCTAATTTACGCAATTAACTTCGTAAGAAATGCATAAAAAAGAAGCGTTTAGAATTCGTTTTTTATCACAAATACAAGTTTCTACACAAAATTTCTTTAGTTAAATCGTGACTTTATTTCCAAAAAACACCTTACTTTTAACGTTCCAAAATTATTCATTCATTTTTACCATTGTGACAAAAGACACTATCATACAAAATATAAAGGCTTTAAAGAGCCATTCGCACATAAATTACGGTATTAAAACCAAAACAGAAGACTTTACAGAAAAGCTTTTTTACACACTTTTTGATTCCAATGCAGCATTAGACGAAAGCATTGATGAATTAGAAAAATGCTTTAAGGAAATAGCTGTTTTAGCCTGCAAAAAACCAGAGAATTTATGTGAATCTATCTGGGATAAGTTTTTAGAAAAACTTCCTAGTGTTTTAGAAAAACTCAACCAAGATGCTGCCTATATTTTAGAAAACGATCCTGCATCAAACAGTATTGATGAAGTTTATTTAGCATATCCTGGTTTTTATGCCATCGCAATTTATAGATTAAGTCATGAATTATATCTCTTAGACCTATTATTGTTTTCGCGATTAATGAGCGAATACGCACACAGGATTACTGGAACAGATATTCATGCAGGAGCCGATATTGCTTCTCCATTTTTCATTGACCACGCAACTGGAATTGTAATTGGAGAAACAACCGTAATTAAAAAGAATGTAAAAATATACCAAGGTGTAACGCTGGGTGCATTAAGCGTAAGCAAAGAAATGAAAAATGCCAAAAGACACCCAACAGTTGAAGCAAATGTTTGTATTTATGCGAATGCCACTATTTTGGGCGGAGGCACAATTATTGGCAAAAACAGTGTTATTGGAGGAAATTCATGGGTCACAAAATCGATCCCTGAAGATTCCATCGTATTAAACACCACCACAACAGAAGTTAAAATAAAAGAAAAAAAATAATGGGTCCACAGAAATTATTAAACCTAATTGGAAATACTCCTTTGATGGAAACCGTCAATTTGGTTAAAAATAAAAATGTAAAACTTTTACTGAAGCTGGAAGGAAATAATCCTGGCGGAAGCGTAAAAGATAGAGCGGCATACAACATGATTGCTGCAGCTTTAGAAAGAGGAGATATAAAAAAAGGAGATAAACTAATTGAAGCAACCAGCGGAAATACTGGAATTGCACTGGCAATGATTGCTCAGTTATTTGGCATAGAAATCGAATTGGTTTTACCCGAAGATTCTACAAAAGAGCGTACACAAACAATGCGTGCCTATGGCGCCACAGTTATTTTGACTCCTGCAAGCGAAGGAATTATTGGATCTCGCGATTACGCAGACAAAAAAGTAGCACAAGGCGGTTATTTAATGTTAAATCAGTTTGCCAATGATGACAACTGGAAAGCACATTACAAAACAACCGGTCCTGAAATATGGAATGATACCGAAGGAACTGTCACCCATTTTGTTTCGGCAATGGGAACGACTGGAACTATTATTGGAACTTCGACTTATTTAAAAGAAAAGAATCCAAATGTGCAGATTATAGGCGCTCAGCCAAGTGACGGTTCTCAAATTCCAGGAATTCGTAAATGGCCTGAAGAATATCTTCCGAAGATTTTTGATGCCTCCAAAGTAGATACTGTCATTGATGTAAGTGAAGAAGATGCCCGTAAAATGACCAAAAGATTAGCGCTGGAAGAAGGTGTTTTTGCAGGAATGAGCAGCGGAGGTTCTGTTGCCGTTGCCCTAAAAATAGCAGAACAGTTGGAATCTGGAGTTATCGTGGCCGTTATATGTGACAGAGGCGATCGTTATTTGTCATCGGATTTATTTGACTAAAAAAAGATGCTAAGAAACTAAGCTGCTAAGATTCTAAGATTTTAAACACTAAAACTATGAACCTCAAAAAACTTAGACCCTTAGCTGCTCAGAACCTTAGAACCTCAAAAAAATGAACTACAGAAAATTAGGAAAAACAAACTTCAATATATCAGAAATCTCTCTTGGCACTTGGCAGGTTGGAGGAAAATGGGGATCGGGTTTTGATGATAAAACTGCAGATGAACTTTTGAATACTGCAATCGACAATGGTATCAATTTTATTGACACTGCCGATGTTTATGAAAACGGATTAAGTGAAACTGCTGTGGGCAGAGTGGTTCGTTCTCGATCTGAAAGAATTTATGTTGCTACAAAATGCGGACGCCAGATAAATCCGCATGTGAATGAAGGATATACTCCAAAAGTGCTTCAAAAATTTGTAGAGGACAGTTTGAAAAGAACGGGATTAGAAACGCTTGACTTAATTCAGTTGCATTGTCCGCCGACTGAAGTTTATTATCGCCCCGAAATTTTTGAGCTTTTCGACCGATTAAAAGAACAAGGAAAAATACTTAACCTTGGCGTAAGCGTAGAAAAAGTTGAAGAAGCCTTAAAAGCAATTGAATATGATAATGTAACTACCGTTCAGATTATTTATAATTTGTTCCGCCAGCGTCCATCAGAATTATTTTTCTCGGAAGCAAAAAAGAGAGATATTGGGATAATTGCAAGAGTCCCTTTAGCAAGCGGACTTTTAACTGGAAAATTTGATTTAAAAACAACTTTTGACTCACAGGATCACCGTAATTTTAACCGCAACGGAGAAGCATTTGATAAAGGAGAAACTTTCTCTGGAATTGATTACGAATTAGGTCTAAAAGCAGTTGAGGCTTTAAAAGAATTATTTCCAGAAACACCGAACCTCGCTCCTATTGCTTTGCAGTGGATTTTGAGTTTTAACGAAATAAGCTGTATTATTCCAGGTGCATCAAAAGTCGATCATGTTTTATCTAATTTATCCGTTTATGATACTCCGAAATTAACTTCGGAACAAATTTCAGAAATGAATAAAATATATAATAAATATATTAAACCGTCTGTTCATCAGCTTTGGTAATTTCATTAAAAACTAAAAGGTAATTAAGACGCAAATCTTAATTACCTTTTTTTATATATCAAACTCAATTCTAAATTCAGCACCTTTATTTTTTCCATCACTCGATGCGGTCAACCGGCCTTTGTTGCGTTCTATAATTTTTTTGCACAAATACAAACCAATTCCCGTAGAACCTTCGCTGGCAGTTCCCAATCTGCTCATTTTGGTAAACTTTTTAAATAATTCTTCTATTTGATTTTTATCAAAACCGATTCCTGAATCTTGTACAGTTAAAATCAATTTTGAATCCTCTGAAAAAATTCTGACTTTAACTTCACTGTCAAAATAGGAGAATTTTACCGCATTGCTGATTAAATTCACTACAACCTGAATCAGAAGACCTTCGTCTATTTTAAGTTTTGCTTCAACACATTCTAAAACCAAATTCAACTTTATATTTTTATCAAATAGACGCTGTTCAACCTGCTGATTGATAAAAGGGAGTATATTAGGAAATAATACTGTTTTTACATCTGAACTTACTTTTACAACTTCATCTTGTTCCTTTAGCAGTTTAATAAAATTATTGATATATCTAAATTGAAGATCTGTCGATTCACAAATTAGCTCTGCGAGATTTTTTACCGAATCAGAAGTATCCTCGCTTATAATTAATTTGGCAAGTCCCTGCGGATTTCCAGCAAAATTCTTTAGATCATGTGAAAGCATATAAACCAAATCCTGCTTTTCATTTATAAAATTTTCAGCTTCGTAAATAGATTCCTGAATATTGCGCATAAGCAGTCCTGCTTCGTCTGTATATTCGGTTGGCAAAACAGATAATTTTCTCGAATTTCGGTAATCATCTAATGTTTTTGAAGCCGTTGCAATAGGTTTGATAAGCTTGTTTAAAACCAAAAGAGTTATTGCCGTGGCCAGCAGAGTCATTATTAAAGAGAAAACCAGAACTGAAGTTGGCGAAATACTGTACTTAAAATACAATACAAAAAACAATATTCCGATTAATGGAATATGAATTCCTATAAAAGCAACAAATAAGAATTTGAAAGCATAACTATTTTTCAGAAAGCTGATTTGGGAGAGTTTATGATACAACTTCATAAAAAGTGATAATATTGTAGGTTAAAATTCTAAATTTTAATGGGAATATTAGGCAGACAAAATTAAGTTTTAAAGCTTAGCAAACTAATTTTTTGAATAATTTATAAAATATTTTTAAAATAAAATTTGTAAAAGTTTTCAAAGGCTTATTTTTGCGCTATGGGAAGAAAAAATACAGACAAAGTTGTCTTTCATCAAATTCAAGTTCTTGATGCTGGAGCAAAGGGAGTTTCGGTTGCCAAAGCGCCTGACGGAAAAGTAATCTTTATTCCGAATGTGGTACCTGGAGATGTGGTTGACGTGCAGACATTTAAAAAAAGAAAGGCTTACTACGAAGGAAAAGCCGTAAAATTTCATGAATTATCTGATTACAGAGTAGATCCAATCTGCGAGCATTTTGGAGTATGCGGCGGATGCAAATGGCAGAATATGAAATACAGCCAGCAGCTTGCATTCAAACAAAATGAAGTTAAAAATCACTTACAAAGAATAGGAAAAATTGAACTTCCGGAATTTGAAACTATATTAGGTTCTGAAAAACAATTTTTCTATAGAAATAAAATGGAATTTTCTTTTTCTAACAGCCGCTGGCTGACAGAAAAAGAAATTGAAAGCACAGAAGATTTAGGAAATAGAAATGCTTTAGGATTTCATATTCCAAAAATGTGGGACAAAATTCTAGACATTAATAAATGTTATTTACAAGAAGATCCGTCGAATGCCATTCGTAACGAAATTCGTGCTTTTGCCAACGAGCATAATTTAGCTTTTTTCAATCCGAGAGAACATTCTGGATTACTAAGAACTGTAATGATTCGTACTGTTTCAACAGGAGAAATTATGGTTTTAATTCAGTTCTTTGAAGAAGACAAAGCAAACAGAGAATTACTTTTAGACCATTTATACGAGAAATTTCCTCAAATTACTTCATTACAATATGTGGTAAACGGAAAACCAAATGATACTATCTACGATCAGGATGTTGTTCTATATAAAGGAAGAAATTATATTCTGGAAGAAATGGAAGGTTTAAAATTTAGTATCAATGCTAAATCTTTCTACCAAACCAATTCAGATCAGGCTTACGAATTGTATAAAATTACCCGTGATTTTGCTGATCTTACCGGAAATGAAACCGTGTACGATTTATATACAGGAACTGGAACCATTGCTCAATTTGTTTCTAAAAAAGCAAAAAAAGTAATTGGAGTAGAAAGTGTTCCCGAAGCAATCCTTGACGCAAAAGCGAATGCCGAACGCAATAATATTACCAATTGCGAGTTTTTTGTTGGAGACATGAAAGTAGTCTTTAATGAAGCTTTTATAGCGCAGCATGGAAAACCTGATGTAATTATTACAGATCCTCCTCGCGACGGAATGCACAAAGATGTAGTAGAACAAATCTTAAAAATTGCTCCGAAAAGAGTTGTTTACGTAAGCTGTAATTCTGCAACTCAGGCTCGCGACTTGGCTTTAATGGATGAAAAATACAAAGTTACACGTGTTAGACCTGTAGATATGTTTCCGCAGACACATCACGTTGAAAATGTTGTACTTTTAGAACTTCGATAGAAATATACATGAAAAAAATAATCTCTTTTGTACTTCTCTTTACTTTTGGCTTATCCAGCTGTGAGAAAGATGATATCTGCGATGCCAATACGCCAACTACACCAAGATTGGTAATTACATTTTATGATAGTTCCAATCCAACAAGAACCAGAAATGTCAGTAATTTAAAAGTTATTGGAGAAGGCATGGAAGAGGGAATTGTTTTCAACGAAAATGCTGCTGACGATGACGAGACAAGATACTTAACAAGCGGGTCGACAGTATCAATTCCGTTAAAAGTTAATGATAGTACGGTTACCTATAAGTTTATTTATAACGCAGCCAGCACCAACCTTAATACAGATGTATTAACTATTAACTATACAAGTCAAAATGTATATGTATCTAGAGCCTGCGGGTTTAAAACTACTTTTGATTTAAAACCTGATGTTCCATTTACACGTACAGATCCAGATGGAGATTCTGTATGGATGACTGATGTACAATTAAAAAACCCTAACATTGAATCTGAAAATGAAACACACATTGAAGTTTATTTCTAGTCTTTTTTTGTTCTTTTCAGTGTTTTTAGGCCATGCTCAAGATACACCTGAGATATCACCCAATAAAAAAGATACTCTTACAAAACCTAAAACGGAAGTTAGCAAACCAGCAATTAAAGAAGTTGAGGTTAAAAAAGACAGCATAATCAAAACAGATCGTTACGGTCTTCGCTTAGGTGTAGATTTGTATAAACTTACACGAGGTCTTTATGATAAAGATTATAAAGGAATAGAATTTGTTGGAGATTGGAGATTAACAAAAAAATATTATCTGGCAGCAGAATTGGGTTATGAAAATAAAACAACAGATGATGACCGATTAAATTCATCGGCTTCTGGAACCTATATTAAAGCTGGATTTGATTATAATTTTTACGAAAACTGGCTTGACATGGAAAACTTAATCACAATTGGTCTTCGTGGTGGTTTTAGTTCTTTCAGTCAAGATTTAAACAGCTATAAAATCTACAACCCTAATCCGTATTGGGGAGAACTTCCTCCTGTAGATGTAAATCAAAAATACAGTGGTCTTTCTGCAAGCTGGCTTGAAGTTGCCATGGGATTAAAAGCAAAAGTTTTTGACAATGTTTTTGTTGGTTTTGGAGTACAGCTAAAACTCTTGGCAACGAATAAAAAGCCAAGCGGTTTTGACAATCTTTATATCCCAGGTTTCAACAGAACTTACGATGGAAGTTTTGGAGTTGGATTCAACTATACCGTTTCTTACTTTATTCCGATTTATAAGAAAAAAGTAACTGTACCTGAAATTAAAGAAATTCCTAAAAAATAGGATGAGGTTCTGAGGTTCTGAGGTTCTGAGGTTCTGAGGTTCTGAGGTTCTGAGGTTCTGAGATTCTGAGATTCTGAGATTCTGAGATTCTGAGATTCTGAGATTCTGAGATTCTGAGATTCTGAGATTCTGAGATTCTGAGATTCTGAGATTCTATACAATATAAAAAAGCCGTCAATTTAAAAATTGACGGCTTTTTTTAATCTTAACTCAGAACCTTAGTTTCTTAGTATCTTAGAACCTCAGAACCTCAGAACCTTAGCATCTTAAAACCTACCCTATTTCTTTAATTCCCTTTATAAAAAGCCATTTCATAAAAAGCTTTTCACCATCTTTTGTTTTAACGGCCTGAAATTTAGGTCCCACAATAGTTCCTATCACAAAAGCAGTCAGCGGAATCCAAATTCCAGTTAAACCAGTGTAAGCCGCAATTAAAAATCGAAAAGCAAGAAACAGGATTGCAAAACATCCTAACTGATATAAAAAAGCTCTTAATTGTAGTTTTGTCATTTTTTTTGAGTTGCTAAGATTCTGAGGTTCTAAGATGCTAAGTTTTCTTCAACAAATTAAATACTCAGAAGCTTAATGTTTTTTTTATTTATAAATATCGTCCAGTTCAAATTCTTAGCTCCTTAGAACCTAAGTAACTTAGAATCTTAAATTTGAAATTTCGTTCTTTTACTTCCTTCGTACATTTCGTATTTAACCAAACGTGCTTCTAGGCTCGCATTGAAAAGTTTAATTTTTCTTGAAGGCTTTAGTCCAACAAATTTTAAAGCTTCTAAGTTCGCGGTAATAAACCATGCATTCGTTCCTGGATAATTTTTCTTAAGTGTGTCACCAATACTGCTGTAGAATCTTTCCATTTGAATATCTAAACGCTCATCATAAGGCGGATTGAAAACGATATGCAGTTTTCCTTCTGTTTCTTTTTCCGTATCAAAAAAGTTATCCTCGCGAATAGTTACATAATCTTCTAGATTGGCGTTTCTAATATTATCTTTCGCTTTGCTTACCGCACTTGGCGCTTTGTCGTAACCTTTAATAGTATAATGAAACTCTTTGGTTTTTTTCATCAAACTATTTATAATTTGATCGAACAAATCATTATCCCAATCTTTCCATTTTTCAAAAGCAAATTCTTTTCTGTTAATATTTGCAGGAATATTGCACGCAATCATTGCAGCTTCTGCCAAAAATGTTCCAGAGCCACACATTGGATCTAAAAAGTGGCTTTGGCCTTCCCAGCCTGATAATAACAAAATTCCGGCTGCTAAAACCTCATTAATCGGAGCAATATTAGTGGCTGTTCTATAACCACGCTGATGCAGTGAATTTCCAGAAGTATCCAAAGCAACAGAAACCTGATCTTTATCGATATGAATATTAATTCTTAAATCTGGATATTGTTTATCTATACTAGGACGCTGTCCTGTTCTTTCTCTAAACTGATCTACAATTGCATCTTTACATTTTTGTGAAACAAACTCAGAATGGTTAAAATATGTAGAATGCACCGTCGCATCTATAACAAAAGTCTGATTAGCATTTAATAATTTCGACCAGTTCACGCCCGAAATTCCTTTATACAATGCCTGCTCATTATTAGCTCGAAAAGAGTAAATTGGTTTTAAGACTTTAAGAGCAGTACGCAGAGATAAATTTGCTTTATACATAAAACCTTTGTCTCCCTTAAAACTCACCATTCTCACTCCTTTTTCAACATCCTGAGCTCCAAGTGTGCGTAATTCTTGTTCTAATATCTCTTCAAAGCCAAAAAAACACTTGGCAATCATTTTAAAATTTTCTTCCATCTTATCTTTTAAATTAAAAAAACTAAAATTTTAAAAAGATGCATTACAGAGCATCTCTATATAATGCAACAATGTATCGTTGCTAAATAGTTATTTTTCGGCAAAAATACACTAAATTTGCGGGACTTTGAATTAATTGAAATAGAATAAATGTCTGAAAAGCATAACGCATCAAACCCAAATCAACAAGATGACAACCAAAATTGGTATTCTTCATGGTTTGACACTCCTTATTATCACATTCTTTATAAGGACCGCAACTATCGTGAAGCTCAAATTTTCATGGACAATTTAACGCATTACTTAAACTTGCCCGAAAATGCCAGTGTACTTGACTTAGCATGCGGAAAAGGCCGTCATTCTATTTACTTAAATCAGTTAGGTTATAATGTTCTAGGTGCAGATTTGTCTGAAAACAGTATTGCCGAAGCCAGTAAAAACAGTAACGAAACACTTCATTTTAAGGTACATGATATGCGTGAGCCTTTTGAAGAAAAATTTGATGCTATTTTTAATTTGTTTACAAGCTTTGGTTATTTTGAAAATGACGATGACAACCTGACTACACTAAAAGCCATAAAAGAGAGTTTGTCAGAATATGGTTTTGCTGTAATCGATTTTATGAATGTAACCCAGGTAATTGAAACTTTGGTTCCTGAAGAAGTGAAAACAGTTGACGAAATTGATTTCCATATAAAAAGATATGTGGAAGACGGACATATTTTTAAAGAAATTGATTTTGAAGACCAAGGCAGAAAATATCACTTTACCGAAAAAGTAAAGGCGCTGACATTAAAAGACTTTCAAGATTTAATGGATGAAGCTGGTATTTACCTTTTGGATATTTTTGGAGATTATAAACTCAAAAAATTCCACAAAACCGAAAGCGAAAGATTAATCATGATTTTTAAATAGCTTTTGTTTGTAAATCGTTTTTTGATTAACCGTTAAATCGATTAAACATATGCAACGATTAAAAAGCTAAAACGATAAAATGAATCAACGATTAGACAAATACGAATGAACTATCTACTACCCTTATTTTCTGTACTTTTAGGATATAGTGTGGCTTTGTTTATTAAACCAAAAAACAAAACCAATCTAAAATTACTGCTGGCTTTCAGCGGTTCTTTTTTATTGTCATTAACCGTGATGCATCTGCTGCCAGAAGTATACAGCACTCATAATCATAAAATTGGGGTATTTATAATGGTTGGGATTTTGTTTCAAATCATTCTTGAGTTTTTCTCCAAAGGTGCAGAACACGGTCACGTACACGGACATGCAAAAATGTCGCAGATTCCGTGGCTTTTGTTTATCAGTTTATGCATTCATGCTTTTTTAGAAGGTTTTCCCGTAAGTCATCATCACGATTTAGCGCTCGGAATTGCCATTCACCACTTACCTATTGCCGTTATTTTAACCACATTTTTCATTAATGCCGATTTAAACAAAAAAGCCATTTTTGCCTTTATGCTTACTTTCGCCATTATGACACCGCTTGGAACTGTAGCTTCAGAATATTTACCAATTTTAAGTAATTATTACACCGAAATTACAGCCATTGTAATTGGAATTTTATTCCATATTTCATCAACAATTATTTTTGAAAGCAGCGAAGGACATAAATTTAATATCGCCAAAGTTTCGATGATTGTTCTCGGAATTTTATTAGCATTCTTTTTGTAAATTAGATAATGTGTCAATTAGATAATGAGATAATTTTCTAATTGACACATTATCTAATTATCTAATTTAATTCCCCGTTCTCTTTTTCTCATCCTGATTTCCAAAAGCTCTTTCTTTTACATTTATCTTTTTGTTTCCAAAATTGTAAACCAGAGACAAACGAACAAATCTGTTGCTTTCTTTTTGGTCATAAACCTGTTTCACGCCATTTACAACCGACGTAAAATCTTTTAAGTAAGAAGTATTAAAAATATCATTTGCTAAAAGTGCAATCTGCATTGTTTTATTAAACAAATCTTGTTTAAAACCAATATCAAAACTCGACGCATATCCTACTTCATAAAGGCCGCTTTTAAAAGGCGAACTATAACTAAAATCAATTTGCAATTTTGTTGTTTTACCTAAAATAAAAGTATTATTGGTAGAGAATTCAACCTGTAAACTATTTGAAGGCGCTGCATTTATATCTTTTATAAATTCTGTTTTCGCTCCTAAAAAGTATAGCGAATTTTCACTTGACCACCAATCTGTAAAACCAGCCGAGTAACTTTCTCCAATACCATAATTCAGGTTTTTAAAATAGTTTTCGCGCGTTACAATCTGCGTATTTGTTTCTGGATTTGATGTAAATAAAACACCATAACCGTTCGTCACCAAATTTACAAAAACACTCGTTCTTAAAATTTCCTTATAAGAATGCGCAAACTCAAAATTATCACTAAAAGAAGGTCTTAAAAACGGATTCCCCTCAGAATAACTGTTACTATTAATGTAAATACGAAAAGGATTCAATAAATCAAAACGGGGTCTGTTGATTCTTTTTCCGTAATTCAAACTAAAAGTATTGTTTTCATTTTTCGTGTAAAAAGCATAAAATGTTGGAAATAACTTCAAATAATTATTAACCGTTTCCTGATTTAGAGTTTCAGAAATTCCGTTTGTCTGTGTGTTTTCTAATCGTAATCCCAATTGAAAATTCCATTTTTCTCCAAATTTTTTATCTGCATTGACATACAACGCCTGATTATTTTCAGTGTATTTAAATCGGTTTGACTGTGACGGATCTAATTCTGGAGTTCCCGAGATTGTATTGTAATACAACACATCGCTGATACTGTTTGTAAAACTCATTTTTGCGCCATAAGAGAGATTGAGGGTTTCAAACGGATGTTCTATATCGGCCTTAAAACTCCAGTTATCGATATCCTGATTCGAAATATTCCTTCCTGACTGATTAACAGCAAGAAATGTCATATCTGCAGTATAATTATTAGCCGTAAAATTTCTATCGAACTCAGAATTATAATCAAAATAATCCACATCAAAAGATAACTTTCTTTTTAAAGAATCTAATTTGGTAATCAAATGAACATTATAAGTTTGATTTCTAGAACCTTTATCAGTAAAACTGTTGTTTAACGTCACATTAGCCAACTGGTTTTGAATATTGTAATTATCAATTCTAATATCCGATTTAAAGTCAGGATTGTTTCGGTCGTTTAGATATTGAAAACCAATTGTTGTACGCTCGGAAAGATCATAATCCAAAGCTATCTTACCCGAAAGATTTTCCGATTTTACTTTTGTTGTACTGTACATATGAGAAAGTCCGTCAGGAAAATACATTTTTAAATCATCAGTAGCGTTTAAATAACCCGTTTTTGCATTAACGCTGGCTGAAAATCTAAACTTATTTTTGTTATAAAAGAAATTATCTCTTACAGTATAAATTCCGAATTTATTCTGATCGTAAGAAGCTGTAATTGTGTTTTTCCAAGAATCTCTCACTCCTTTTTTCATAATAATATTAATCAATCCTCCAGTTCCTTCTGCATCATATTTTGCGGGCGGATTACTAATGATTTCAATGTTTTTAATATCAGCTGCCGAAATAGATTTCAGAAAATTATTCAATTCTTCGCCTGCCAATTCAATTATCCTTCCGTCAATCATCACGCGAGAAGTCCCCTTTCCTAATATTGTAATCATATCATTTTTTACCACAACTCCAGGCGTCGTATTAATGGCGCTTAAGGCATCACCCCCAACCGTTGTAACATTATTTTCGAGATTGTAAACCAAACGATCTGTTTTCTGTTCCACCGTTTTCTTTTTTGACTGAATGACAACTTCTACTAAATTAGAAGTGCTTTCTTTCAAAATAATAATTCCTAAATCTGAATCTTTTTCGATAACAATTTCTTTTTCATAATCTTCAAATCCTAAAAGACTGATTCCAACTTTAATAAGAACCTTTTTTAATATTAATTTCAAAAGAACCATCTTGCTTAGAAGTTGTTCCATTAATAATTTTACCTTCTGAATTGGCTATCGAAACATCTGCCCATTCTAACGGACTTGTTTCATTTGCTATTTTTCCTTTTAATTTTAATGTTGATTGTGCTAAACAAAATAAAGGCAATACTAAAAAGATAAGGAGGTTTGCTTTTTTCATGATTTCTAATTTTAACTTGTTTCGATTAATTTGAAGCAAAGTTGCCTTAGAAATTTTCCAGATTCGACCGACAAAAAAAAGTCGAACCAATTTCTTTTGAGGAAATCAGTTCGACTTTATAGGGTGCGAAGTACGACTTTTTACAAACCTTTAATTATGAAGCGTTTCGATAAGCTGTCGGCGTTAAATTCGTGTATTTTTTAAAAGAAGTATTAAATGAAGATTTGGAATTAAAACCCACTTCATATAATATTTCCAAAACTGTAAGCTGACTTTTAGACTGATCTTTTAAAATACTCATAGCCTTTTGAATGCGGTATTCATTTACAAAATCAAAAAAATGCTGCTTCATTTTATGATTAATCAAAACAGATAAATCCCGAACCGGAATATCAATTTGATTGGCCAAATCCTGAATAGTAAGCGACGGATCTAGAAAAGGTTCTTTCTCTGCCATATATTGTTTTAATGTTGAAATTTGAACATCTGCAGCTTCATCCTGATGTTCTTTTGCTTCAATTGTATTTTCATTTTCTATTGGCAGAATATCTTTGGCTAATTTCAATTTGGAATTTACCCCTCTAAAAAGTTCGGGATGCTTTAGCGCCTTCATTATAAACCAACAAGTTATAAACAAAGCTATACTGCCAACAAGTACATTTGCCCATAAAAAAACTTCTCGAAAACCGCTGTAACGAATTATATTTTTTAACGCTACTATAGAATGCGCGGCAAGAAATACACAAGTAATCTGAAAAAGCCATTTATATGTAGAAGCACTTGCATTTGCATAATTTTCCATATAGATTTCACGATATTTCTTCAGTATCAAAAAGACGCTCACGATGTAAAACACGTACTGAAATTCGATCAAAATCTGAATAAAGTAAATTTCCGGCATTCGATTAAGCGATGGTAAAAAAGTATCTAGATCTGTATCGCTTAAATAAATTCTAGGAAGAAAAGATAAATTGACGACTACAAAAGGAACTGCATGCGCTAAGTGTTTCCATTTTAATCTAAAATCAGAGTAACAAACGGCTAAAACAAAAAGATAAAACAATGGCATTCCGAACAAACAGGCTGTTGCTCTAAAAATTTCTAGATTCAATTCAAGACGATTACTCGCGTCGATAAAAAAACCGCTGAGGTCAATAGCCGAAAAAATAAAAAACCAAGCAAACAGCCGGTTGGCTAATTTATTTTCCGTTTTCACAGTAAACAAAAAAAACGCCAATAATAAAGAAATGAAAACTGATATTCGAGCTATTCCTTGTAATAAATCTAATTTGTCCATTTATCTTTTAATATGAAACAAATATAATATTTTAGTTCATTTTATGAAGATGTAAGAAAGCATTCGCAACATGATAAATAAAATATAAAAAGATCTTTAATTCTTTGTGACTTTGCTCACATAATTTCGCGATTGATAGAAAAAAGATTAATTTTGACCAGTCTAAATAACGATAAAAATGACATTTACGAAAACTACTGAGCAAGCATCAAAGTATGAACATTTAGAAAAAATGTCTGTTCATGAATTGTTATCCAATATTAATCAAGAAGACAAAACTGTTCCTTATGCAGTTGAAAAAGCTTTACCACAAATTGAAGCTTTGATTCCGCAAATAGTTGCCAAACTAAAATTAGGAGGCCGATTATTTTATATTGGAGCGGGAACTTCTGGTCGACTTGGTGTTGTTGATGCTTCCGAATGTCCACCCACATTTGGTGTTCCTTTTGATTTGGTAAATGGTATAATTGCAGGTGGTGATACAGCTATAAGACGTGCGGTAGAAAATGCCGAAGACAGCACTACAAACGCATGGATTGATCTTCAAAATCATAATATTGGCGCTAATGATGTAGTAATAGGAATAGCTGCTTCTGGCACTACTCCGTACGTTATCAGCGGTTTAGAAGCTTGTAATGCAAATAATATTATAACAGGCTGTATTACATGTAACGCTGGCAGCCCGCTTGCTTTAACTGCTCAATTTCCAATTGAAGTAGTTGTTGGCCCAGAATTTATTACCGGAAGTTCTAGAATGAAAGCCGGAACCGCACAAAAATTGGTTCTTAATATGATTTCTACCGCAGCGATGATTCAGCTTGGAAAAGTTAGAGGCAACAAAATGGTCGATATGCAGTTAAGTAATATAAAACTGGTGGATCGCGGCGTTAAAATGATTATGGACGAAATTCCTGTTTCTTATGAAGAAGCATCAGAATTATTAAAGAAATATGGCAGCGTAAGAAATGCTGTTGACAATTATAATAGGTAAAAGGTTTTCTTTAATTTAACCGCAAAGCTCGCAAAGCTTTATCTAAAAAACTTTGCGCACTTTGCGGTTAAATGTAAGTCCAACAATCCGAAACAAAAAACACACAAATGTCTACAAATAAAGAATTGCTACAAAAAGGAATAAAATACTTAACAGGCGCCCTGCCTTTGATGTTTCTCGGACCTTCAATGATTTATAATGCTTTTATGAATCAGCATAACAATTGGCATTATCTGGTTTTAGGAATTGGTATTGCAGCTTGTCTGGCATCTATGTTTTTAATCTTTCTCGGATTGAAAATTATTATGAAAGGTATATTTAATGACTAAATACTCTCCAAATAAACCTGACAGGTTTATTTATTTCTAAAATATAAAATCTTTATCCAAATAATTATGGAAGGCATAATTCACATTCAGAAAACATTCGAGAAAGTTGTTTACATTGACAAAAAAATAAACAATCGAGAGTTTGAAGATTGTGTTTTTAAAAATTGTGACTTTTCGAACAGCAATTTCTCCAATAATACTTTTTTAGACTGCGAATTTATTGACTGCAATCTGTCTTTGACAAGTTTGGCTGGAACGAGTTTAAAAAATGTGACTTTCAAAAATTGTAAACTTTTGGGAATCGCTTTTAATGAATGTGATGATTTTTTATTCCAAGTTTATTTTGAAGAATGTACTTTAGATTATGCCTTATTTTCGAATAAAAAAATGCCTAAAACAAAATTTATAAATTCTTCTGTACGCGAAGTAACTTTTATTGGAACAAATTTAACGAGTTCTGTTTTTGATAATTGTAATCTTGACGGCGCTATCTTTAATGAAACCCAATTAGCGGGAGTTAATTTTAATACCGCATACAATTATAAAATAGATCCTGAATTTAATCCAATGAAAAAAGCACAATTTTCTAACGATGGAATTGTTGGGCTTTTGGATAAATATGATATTAAGATTGTCTAAGATCAGTAAATTATAATGCTTAAAAGTTTGCCAAAGGAAAAGAAATCAAGAACTTTACCGAAAACGAATAAAAGGATTAAAATAACCTCAGCTGCACTCAAAGATTAGCTTTCAAAAAAACAACTTATCTCAAATGAAAAAAATTATATTCTTATTCCCTTTCCTGACTTTATTATCATGCTATAATACGGAACATAACTGCAAAGATTTTAAAAATGGAAAGTTTAAATTTGAAACTGAAGTCAACGGCGTTAAAAAAACAACTTATTTTGAACGTAAAGGCGATATCGAAATCGAAACTTTTGAAGGAAAAACCGATACGGCAACTGTACGCTGGGTAAGTGACTGCGAGTATGTGCTGCAAAAGAAACATCCTAAGAATATGGCTGAAGAAAAAGCAATCAGCATGAAGATTTTAAATACTTCTAAAGATTCTTATACTTTTGAATTTGGCTTGGTTGGTTCTGAAGAAAAACAGCGAGGTAAAGTCTATAAAGTTGATTAAATAATAAAGTTCCAGTTTGGAGCTTTTTTTGCCACAAAGGCACAAAGACGCTAAGGATTTATTTCTTTTCGACTTTGTGCCTTTGTGGCAAATTATTATAACGTGTTTCTTTTACATTTCTATTTAAAATAGTATTTTAGAACTCTAATCTGACCAAATGAAAAATACCATTTCGCAACGAGTTGCCGACTTTTTAAAAGGATATCCGCCGTTTAATTTTTTGCATCAGAGAGATTTAGAAAAACTCTCTGAGCAGATTTCTATTATATATAAAGAAAAAGATGCTGTAATTTTTGCTGAAAATGACAAAACGCACGACTCTTTTTATGTGGTGCATAAAGGCGCTGTTGCTTTGAAAAAAAGTACTAAAAACACTGTTTTAGACATGTGTGATGAAGGTGATATTTTTGGACTTCGTCCGCTTTTGGCGCAGGAAAACTATATTATGGAAGCCGTTGCGCATGAAGAAACTATTTTATATGCTGTTCCAATTGCCGTTTTTAAACCATATGCACTGGAGAATAGAAACGTTGGTAATTTTTTAATTGAAAGTTACGCTTCAAACACGCGAAATCCGTATTCAGATATTCATAAAGATAAATTGTATGGAGAGGATTCGTTGAATGAAAATCTTCATTCAAGCAATCATTCTTTTGATTTAGCTCCAATAAAGTATTCCAAAAAAATTGTAACCTGCAGTCCGTCTACAACGGTAAAAGATATTGCCAAAATCATGGGTAAGAAAAAAGTCGGCGCTATTTTAATTGTTGATGAAATGCTTCCGATTGGTATTTTGACAGATAAAGATCTTCGAAATAAAATTGTTACGGGAGATTTTCCGATTACTACAACTGCCGAAACCATAATGACAAAGCCTGTTATTACGTACCCTAAAAAGATGACGGTTACAGAGGCACAAATGGCAATGATGAAGAGTAATATCAGTCATTTATGTTTGACGAAAGATGGCACTGTAAATACAAAAGCTGTTGGAATTTTATCGAAACATGACGTTATGGTCGCGCTTGGGAATAATCCGGCTGTACTCATAAAAGCGCTGAAACGTACTAAAAAGATTAAAGAAATAAAACCTATTCGCAACCGAATCATGCAATTGCTTCAAGGTTATCTGGATCAAAATATTCCGATGACTTTGATTACCAAAATCATTACCGAACTTAATGAAGCCTGCACTACACGTGTTATCGAAATCTGCATAGATAAAATGAGCAGTCCGCCGCCAGTAAAATTTGCGTGGCTCGCTCTTGGAAGTCAAGGAAGAGGCGAGCAAATGCTGCATACCGATCAAGATAATGCGATTGTATACGAAAATGTAAATGAGGTTTTTAGAGATGAAACTAAAGTCTACTTTCAAAAATTTGCTGGACTTGTAAATAAAGGGCTTTTTGAAATTGGTTACGATTACTGCCCTGCCGAAATGATGGCTTCTAACCCAAAATGGTGTATGAGCCTGGACGAATGGAAAGCTCAGGTACATCATTGGATAACAAATCCTGGTAAAAATGAAGTATTGCTTTCGTTTATTTTCTTTGATTACAGTATGACTTACGGAGACGCTGCAATCGTAGATCAGTTGTCTGAATCTATTTTTGAAAATGTAAAAGCAAATCCGATTTTCTATATGCATTTAGTGAGCGGTGCTTTGCAAAGTCCATCGCCTACAGGTTTCTTCAGACAATTTCTAGTAGAACAAGATGGCGCTAACAAAGATAATTTTGACATTAAACGAAGAGCTTTAATGCCTTTAACAGATGCAGCGCGTGTTTTAATTTTATCGCATTCGGTAAAATCAATCAGCAATACGGCAGAGCGTTTTGAAAAACTGGCAGAACTGGAACCAAATAATAGAGAATTGTATTTATCATGTTCCTATTCGTTTAAAGCCTTATTGAAATTCAGGACCAAACAAGGTCTTTTACATCATGATTCTGGACAGTTTATTGAATTGGAATCTTTAACCAAAATGGAAAAAATTAAACTGAAACGAACTTTTAAAACCATAAAAGAGCTTCAGGAATTAATTTCAGTTCGTTTTAATATTTCAAATCTAGTATAAAAATGAGTTTATTCAATTTTTGGAAAAAAGAAGAAAATAATCTATTCGACGAAAACATTACAATCGAAGAAACTCGTTTTGTTGTATTAGATACAGAAACAACTGGTTTTGATTATGAAAATGACCGAATGTTATGCATAGGCGCATTGGTGCTTCAAAATGGAATTATTAATATTCAAGACAGCTTTGAAATATATCTTGAACAAGATCATTACGATAAGTCTACCGCTCAAATTCACGGAATTTTAAAAGATTTGCTTGTCAAGCGTCCGACAGAATTAGAGGCTTTGCAGCAATTTTTAGATTTTCTAGGAGATTCGATAATCATTGCACATCATACTATTTTTGATGTTACTATGATTAACAAGGCTTTAGAAAGAAATGGTCTTCCGCATTTAACCAATAAAACTTTAGACACGGCCTATTTGTATAAAAAGACTTTAATTCAGTCCCATTTATTCGAAAGAAAGGATCACTATACTTTAGATGATCTTGCTGATAAATTTGACATTTCAAAAAAAGACCGACACACTGCTTTGGGCGATGCTTATATAACAGCCATTGCATTTCTTAAAATTGTAAAAAAACTAAAAGAGAAGAAAGAAATTAATCTAAATCAGCTCTTTAAGTAGTTTTAAGTTTTTTTTATCAATCTTAAATTTACATTTAAACAATAATATTTACCATTTAGTAATACAAGACTTATAATTATTAGCAAAAAGAAAAAATAGCCATAACATGTATTTTGTTTTTGAAGAATAGCTTTGCTCTAATCAAAAAAACAAAACAAATTATGAGAGTTAACTTCTTAAAATCAATTACTTTGCTTGGAATTGCAAGTCTTTCTGTAATTTCCTGTCAAGATGATGACAAAAAATCTTCTAACGATGTAAATGCCAGCATCGATTTTACTTCTCACTCAAAAGTTCCTGCATTTGTATATGCAATGCCTGGTTTCGAAAACCTAAAAATCAGTACTTTAATTGCGAGTTCAGATGTGCTTCCAGAATCTCCTTCATTCATTTATGGTGCTCAGCCTGATGGTGCTGGATTAATGAAAGATCCAAATGGTGATGGTTACATTATGATTACCAATCACGAAATTCTTCAATCGGTTTCGAGAGTTTATTTAGATAAAACATTCAAACCTGTAAAAGGTGATTATTTAGTTGACGGTATTGGAGGTTTAACTCGTTTATGTTCAGCAACTTTAGCAACTCCAGAAATCCACGGATTTGGTCCTATCTTTTTAACTGCAGGAGAAAGTGGTCAAGAAAGTATGGTTCACGGAATCAATCCGTTAGGATTATCTACAGACAAAGCCAGAAAAGATAGAGTTTTGCCAGCTTTAGGAAAAGCGAGTATGGAAAATGCTGTTCCGCTTCCAAAAGAAGCTTATCCTGGAAAAACTGTTATTTTAATTGGAGAAGATCAATCATACGCTACTTCTCACGTAAGTGCAGGACAAGTAATTATGTATGTAAGTACTGTAGGCGATTTATCTAACGGAAAATTATATGCTTTAAAAAGAACAGACGGAAATCAGGTTGAAACGTCTATGACATTAAGCAACTCATATCCAGTTGAATTTGTTGAAATTCCGAATGCTAAAAACTTAACTGGCGCTGTAATCAACACAACCGTAAACGACTTAAAAGCAATTCGTTTTTCAAGAGTTGAAGATGTAGATTACAGAAAAGGAAGTGCAGATAACAACAGAGAAATTTACTTTACTGCTACAGGTCAGGCTACTAATAACGCTCCTGTTGACGGATATACGATGTGGGGAAGAGTTTATAAATTAAAATTAGATGCTTCAAACCCATTAAAAGGTACTTTAGAATTGGCTGTGGAAGGTGACAGTACTCCAGGAACTGGAATCATAAATCCTGATAACTTATGTGTAACAGAAAACTTCGTATACATTCAGGAAGATGGTGACAGTTATTACGCTGATGCTAAACACGATTCATACATCTGGCAGTACAATATCGCTACAAAACAAAACAAAGCGTGGTTAAACATGAACCACAAAAGAACCGATGTGGCTTGGAATACGTTATACAACCAAACTGGAGAAATGAAGTTTGGAAGCTGGGAATATGGAGCAATGGAAGATATTTCGGACATTATTGGTGTTCCAGATACATTCACTGTAAACATTCACCCGCATACTTGGCAGAGTGATACATTCAAAAATGCTGATGGTTCAGGTACTCAAACTAACAAAGAGGGCGGACAAACTGTAATTATTAGAAACGTACAACGATAATAGAATCGTTAAAATTATCGACAACCCTTATTTTTTGATAAGGGTTGTTTCTATTACAATACCATTATGAAATTAAAGCATTTTACATTTCTATTTCTAACGCTTGGTTTGTTGTTTTCATGTCAAAAGAATCAAAATCAGAAAGCATCAATTAAACAAGATTTACTCATTGATTTAACCAAATTAGACAATGAAATCGTTCATTTTCAAAAACTTGTAAACAACAATTCCTCTCAAAAAGAAATTTTAGAGCAATTCAAAAAATCACGTCTTATTTATAAAAAAGTCGAATGGGCAGTTGAATATTTTATTCCGGAAACAGCAAGATTTATGAATGGTCCTGCCTTGGATGAAATGGAATTGGAAGAAAATAGATCTTTTGAACCACATGGTTTTCAGGTTATAGAAGAAATGATTTTCCCTGAATACAAGAAAGAAAGTAAAGAAGATTTGATTAGAGAATTGCATATTTTTCAATCGAACATCAAACAGCTGAAAAGTACTTTTGAAGTTATTGCGATTAGTGACGATTATGTTCTAGATGCTATTCAGCAAAATGTATTTCGTGTTATCGCTCTCGGAATTACAGGTTTTGACAGTCCGATTTTGCAATCTTCAATTCCTGAAGCGGGACAAAGTTTAATTGTGATTCCAGAATCGCTGGAAAAAATTAATGGTGACAATACATCATTAGCAGAGTTAAAAAAATTAGTTTCTAAAGCGCAGAGGTACTGCCAAGAAAACAGCAATTTCAATGCTTTTAACCGAGCTGTTTTTATAAGCGAATATTTAAATCCGATTTCAAAAAAATTAAAAACTTTTCAGAAAGAAGAGCATATTAAAAACGTAAAGAAAAGCAGTCCCTTAAAACCAACGATTGAAACTTTATTTGACAAAGATGCTTTTGATGTAAATGCTTTTGTGCTTTCAGAAGAATATAATTTTGCGAAGGACAAATCAATTCTGGGAGAAAAACTGTTTTATGATAAAAGCCTTTCTAAAAATAATGATAGAAGCTGTGCTTCCTGTCATTATCCTGAAAAAGCATTTACAGATGGATTAAAAACAAATCTATCTTTAACAGGTTCAAATCTAGCACGAAACACTCCTACCCTAACGTACGCTTCTTTACAAAATGCTCAATTTTGGGACATGCGTCAATTAGATTTAGAAAAACAAAGTGTCGATGTTATTCAGAATAAAGATGAAATGCATGGTTCTATGGATAATATTCATGCCAAAATTCTCTTAGATCAAGAGTATATAAAACTCTTCAAAAAAGCCTATCCGAAAACTTCAAAACCAGAAGCCTGGCAGATTCAAAATGCAATTGCTAGCTATGTTCGTTCTTTAAATGCCTTTGACTCCAGATTTGATGAATACATGAGGGGAAATGAAAACAGTCTTAATAATCAAGAAATTGAAGGAATGAATCTTTTTATGGGAAAAGCAAAATGTGCTACTTGTCATTTTACGCCTTTATTTAACGGAACAGTTCCGCCAAGCTATTCTAAAACAGAACATGAAGTTATTGGAACTCCAAATGAAGCATCTGGCAAAACTTTGAGTCCAGATAAGGGTCGTTATCTATATAATAAAATGCCACAATTGGTTGGTGCGTTTAAAACTCCAACCGTTCGAAATGTAGCAGTTACCGCACCATATATGCACAACGGAGTTTTTAAAACACTCGAAGAAGTAGTTTCTTTTTACAATAAAGGCGGCGGTCAAGGTTTAGGTTATTCAGTAGAGAATCAAACTTTGCCGTTTGATAAATTGAATTTAACCGTAAAAGAAGAACAAGCTCTTGTTGCTTTTATGAAAACGCTTACAGATAAAAAATACCAATAAAACCAATAATAACTTCCAGATTAACAAAACGCCGAAAATTATATTTTCGGCGTTCCTCTTTTTAATCGACAAACATTCTATATGGAAATACATTTGAAGATCTATTCTTAAGGTTTCTCATGAAGCTATCACATAGATACTCCCATTCCGAATTGGATAAATGTTCCTTTTCTTCTGGATTTGTTTTTATGAAAATATCTACCGTTCGGCTAAAACCTGCTTTTACAGAAATTTCTTTTCGTGTGCCTTTTTCTATTTTAATATCAGTAATCGAATTTTTAAAATGATTAAATCCGAAAGCTTTGATATCAGCAAAAGTTACGATTCTGCCACGGGTTAGTAAGGCATTTCTATAAGCTAAAATCCTGTCTTTATTATTTTGCTTATTTACTCCTCCTACGGTATTAGTCATCAGGGTAACTTTATTACTTACAAAAAATAAATCTTTGCAGTCTAAAGCTGTTCCAGCTTTAATGTCATTTCCTTCTTCTGCACAGGTTGACCAGTAATTGATAGAAAAATCTTTCCCAACACTTTCGTCATTTTTAGGTTTAATCATTAAATATGGATCACTATTCTTAGAGAAATCACTTTCTTTTGCCTGCTGCTCTACAGAAGCAAGCAATTGATTGATCTGAACCAAAGAACTGTTCATAAAATCTTTCCCTAATCCGGAAAAAGAGGAAGTCTCATCTTTTAAAACATCCAGAACGTTTTGGAGTAATTCAGATGCGCTTCTTGAATCAAATCTTGATACTCCGCCTGTTCTTAGTACCGCACTTCCTTCTTCAAGAATTCCTTCTTTAAATTCTTTTATTTCATAATGATTGTTCAAAGGATCTATAACCGATTCTAAATCCAGATAAATATTATCTGCAGTATCAAGCGCTACATAAGATAAGAAAGTTCCGAATTTTTTGCCTGAAGTATGTTTTCTTTTATTAATTACAGGAAAACAATTTGTCGTAAACGACACATTATCTATAATTTGAGGAACCAATGATTCTGGAAAAACCAATTTTAACCAAATGATATTATTATCACCATCATTTGTTACTTCTGCAAAATGACTATACTCAGTACTATATTGTTCAATTCGTTTGTGTTTTAAAACACCTTTTAGCGTATAAAAATTATCAAAGTAATATTCATTTACTTCCTGCATAATTTCGCTGAGATGTGTATAATTTCTATTGATAATACTTTCTATATCGAGATTATGAACTGGAATATTGTAACCTTCTTCTACTTTAATTTCAGCATCATCATGAAAGCATTTCATTTGTTTTAAGTAATAATGAAACATTTCTTTTTGATGGGTATTTTTAATGTCGATATACAGCATCAAATCTTCTAGTTCTAAAACATTCGAATCGCTCAATTCTATACCTAAAATAATTTCGCCCGCCGGAAGAACTTGTTTGTAATCACGAACTGTATCTTTATAAAAAAGATTCGAAATTTTAAAAAGATTTCTTTCGTAGGCTATATATTTAATTTCGCATGATGCCAATTTCACTTCCAAAGTTGGAGAAAGCACTATTTCTTTCGTAATAGGTTCAAGCGGATTATAAATATTATGAATTCGTCTTTCTACTTTCATTTGGTTTTGGAGAGAGACTTTTATGTTGTTTTCAATTGGTAAAGCATGCACAATTGCACGGGCAGGCTTTGCGCCAGATGCAACTTCTGGAAACATAATTTCTAACACTCTTTCTACTACACGTGTTTTAGAATCTTCAAGTTCATGTGCTACTTTTTCAAGTTCATAAGATAACGCATTAAGCATCATAGACACAACAGGATCAAATGATGTTTCCATTTCGCGGTGCGCCCCCAGGGTACGTCGGGTATGAATCCGGTGGATTGCTCGTAAATAAAATTCGTCAAAAGCCATATTCAATAGTTTTATTTGATGAAATAGAAAAAGCGCATCCGTCTGTTTTTGATGTTTTTCTTCAAATTATGGACGAAGGAAAACTGCACGACCGACTAGGAAAAGAAGGTGATTTCTCTAACGCTATTATTCTTTTTACTTCGAATATTGGTGCAGACCATATTGTTGAAACTTTTAATAGTGGTCAAATTCCTGCCCCAAGTTCTTTAATGGAAATTATGACGAATTATTTCAGACCAGAATTTTTAGGACGTTTAACTGAAATTGTACCTTTTGCGCCTATCAGTGAAGAAAATGCTCTAAAAATATTTGAAATTCACCTGAAAAAAGAGTTTATGGATTTACTCAAAAACATCAATATTAAAGTCGATATTCCAATAGAAGCTAAACTTTATCTGGCTGAAAATGGGTATAATGCTAAATACGGAGCAAGACCGATTAAAAGTATCATTCGAACCCATTTAAGAAGACCTTTAGCTAAGAAAATAATTTCAGGAGAAATAAAAGATGGAGATTCTGTTTCTGTCGTCATTGAAAACAATGAAGTAAAATGGATCAAAGACGAAGTTATCTCTCAAAATTAAACTCAATCAAACAATAAAAAAACGCTAAGATTATCTCTTAGCGTTTTCATTTTTATTCTAGAACAAGGCCTATTTGCCCGTCATCATCTAATTCTGTTTCTACAGGATCATCTTCTGATATTTCAGGTTTCTCTGGAACTTCTTCAACTGGTTCGTCGTAAGGAAGCGGATCTAACAAATTAACTTGTTTTAATTTGTCAGTTGTCAACTGATTTCCTAGAGCTTTGAAACCTTTTACAGCTATGAAATCTTCAACATCAATATGTAAATCTTCTTTTTGAACTCCTTTTACTTTAGCAAAAACCAATTGCGCCACCGGACGATAATCTGTCGACACAATCTCTAATTGCGAATTCGGGTGATCTGTAATAAAGCTTTCCTCTTTACCTTCATTCTCCACAAGGAAACGTTTCAAGAAATAGCGCTCTTTTTCTCCATCATAATAAATGGCTGAAATTGGTTTTTTAGGCTTCCATTTTTCCAGAACAATCATATCTTCCTCAAAGTGAGTCGACAATTCTGGAATAATTACTTTTAATTTACCTGACTGGCTAATTATTAAGATTTTATCTGTTGGTTTAAATTCTCCAAGCAGTTCTCCTCTTCCATCAACATTTAAACGTTTTACAGTATCATCAAACCAAACTTTTCTTGGCAGTAAAGTCGAAATCCCTTTTTCTTTTAATTCGATTTTCTTAATTGGATATTTAGTTACTAAATTTCCTTTTGATCCACGGCCTTTAATAGCCAGCTTGGCAAAATCGATATCGAATTTTAGCTTTTTAATAGTTCCTATTTGACGCAATAATATGGTTACAACCTCAGCTTCTCCATTTGGATTATGTGAAAAATAAACCACTTGCGAACCATTTGTTCCGTTTGTCAAATCGTATGCTTTGTCACGCGTTACCCCGGTCACATTAAAACGCTTGATATAAGAAGGTCCTGATTTTCCATCACGGTACATCATGTTGTAAATAGTACGTTTATCGCTTTTATCAAAAACGGCAACGTGAATTATATCTTTACCTATAAACGTTTTAGCATCGACTTTTGTAATCATCATTGTACCGTCACGCAAAAACACAATTACATCATCAATATCAGAACAATCGGCAACGTATTCGTCTTTCTTTAAACTGGTTCCTACGAATCCTTCCTCGCGGTTTACGTACAATTTGGTGTTACGTAAAACGACTTTGGTTGCTTCGACATTATCAAAAACACGAAGCTCTGTCTGACGTTCACGACCTTTTCCGTATTTCTCTTTTAATTTGGTAAAATACGCAATTGCAAAATCTGTTAAATGCTCCAGATTATACTCGACTTCTTTCATTTCTTCTTCTAACCTTGAAATCAATTCATCGGCTTTATCCGAGTCAAAACGAGTAATACGAATCATTGGGATTTGAGTTAAACGCTGTAAATCTTCATCAGTGATTTCTCTAACGAATGATTTTTTGAAAGGCTCAAAACGATCGTATAAATATTTGTAAAGCGATTCTCTGTCTCCATACAACTTGAAATCAATATACATTTCTTCGCGAATGAATATTTTTTCCAAAGTAGAGAAATGCCATTTATTCTTTAATTCTTCTAATTGAATTTCTAATTCCTGACGAAGCAAATCTACGGTTCTGTGCGTTGAAATCTTCAACATTTCAGAAACACCAATAAACAACGGTTTATTATCTTCAATAACGCAACCTAAAGGCGCAACAGAAGTTTCGCAGGCTGTAAAAGCAAATAAAGCATCAATTGTTTTATCTGGCGAAACACCTGGGAAAAGATGAATTAAAATTTCAACATCGGCTGCTGTGTTGTCTTCAATTTTCTTGATTTTGATTTTACCTTTATCATTGGCTTTCAAAATACTATCAATTAAACTTGATGTATTGGTCGAAAACGGAATTTGTGTAATCACCAATGTATTTTTGTCTAACTGCGAAATCTTAGCACGCACACGCACACGCCCGCCACGCATTCCGTCGTTATAATTGGAAACGTCGGCGACACCTGCAGTCATAAAATCAGGGTAAAGCGTAAATGCTTTTGCTTTTAAAATTTTAATAGAAGCATCAATCAACTCGTTGAAGTTGTGAGGCAGCACTTTTGTAGAAAGCCCAACCGCAATACCTTCTGCTCCTTGTGCCAAAAGCAATGGGAATTTTACTGGAAGATTGTTTGGTTCTGCACGACGACCGTCATACGAAACCCCCCAATCTGTGATTTTTGGAGAATATAAAACCTCCAAAGCAAATTTAGATAAACGTGCTTCAATATAACGCGAAGCTGCAGCTCCGTCGCCTGTTAAAATATTACCCCAGTTTCCCTGGCAGTCAATTAATAAATCTTTTTGTCCAATCTGCACCATTGCGTCACCAATACTCGCATCTCCGTGTGGGTGATACTGCATGGTGTGCCCTACTACATTGGCAACTTTGTTATATCGACCATCATCCAGCTCTTTTAAAGAGTGCATAATACGACGCTGAACAGGTTTAAATCCGTCCTCGATAGCAGGAACTGCACGTTCCAGAATTACATACGAAGCATAATCCAAAAACCAGTCTTTGTACATTCCCGTTACTTTGGTAATAACGTCTTCTCCCTCTTCTTCTTGGTTTTCGTAAAAATGCTGTCCTTCAAAATGCTTAGCATCTACCTCGATAATCTCATCGTCATCTCCATCCTGATTATCCATCAGGTTTTCATCTGAATTATTCTCGTCGTCGTTTGGAATTATGTTATCGTCTTCTTCGTCTTTCATTTAATTATATTCTAATTATAATTCTATTTGTTTTCGAGTAGTTCTTTTAAAGCTTCAACACTTGGTAAAACGGTCTTATATTTACTGGCAAATATTTGCTCATTATTTTCTGGTAAAGTATATTTTACTACAGCTTCACTTTTGGTCTGACAAAGTACAATTCCGATAGTTTTATTTTCATCTTCCAATCGCATTTCTCTATCGTAATAATTGACATACATTTGCATCTGACCTAAATCCTGATGTTTTAATTCACCTATTTTCAAATCAATAAGAACAAAACATCGTAATATTCTATTATAAAAAACTAAATCAATTCTAAAATGTTTATCATCAAAAGTAATTCTTTCCTGTCTTGCGACAAAAGTGAAACCATGACCTAATTCTAATAAAAAATGCTCTAGTTTACTAATGATTTCTTCTTCTAACTGAGATTCTGAATATTGATGTAATTCTGGCAATCCTAAAAATTCAAGAATATAAGGATCTTTAATAATATCTTTCGGTTTCTCGATAATCTGACCTTGCTCTGAAAGCTTTAAAATTCCTTCTTTATCTCTGCTTAAAGCCAATCTTGTGTAAAGTGCCGTATCGTATTGACGTTTTAACTCCCGAACGCTCCAATTATTTTTTTCAGATTCAATTTTATAAAAGCTTCTTTCTTTTTCATCTTCTATTCGCATTAAAAAGACATAATGGGTAAATGTCAATTTAAAAAATGAAGCCAAAGTTTGATAATCTACTTTATTGAATTCCGCAGTCACTGACTGCGTTTTTTTAATTTGTAAAATCCGAGTCAGTGACTCGGAAATTGAGAAAGTCAAATAAAACTTTCTCATATTACTTAAATTATCAACTGAAAAACCTTTCCCAAACTCTTTTGTCAACTGCTGAGAAAGACTTTGTAAGAGTTGTTTTCCATATTCAGCCCTATCTTTTCCATTTTGTTCTTCTTCAACAATAATTCTTCCTATTTCAAAATAGGTAATTGTCATTGTAGAATTTACGGTACGTAAAACCTGTTGTCGGGCATTTTGCAATAACTCGGCAACTTGCTGAAAAATAACTTTATTTTGAAGACCGTCTGACACTTAATATTCTATAATTTTATTATACCTCCTCCAATTCATCAATCTCCACTTTCAAATTCTTGATAATAAAATCTTGTCTATCAGGTGTATTTTTACCCATATAGAAAGATAATAATTGCTCAATAGAAGTATTTTTATCCATCATAACCGGATCAAGGCGAATAGTTTCTCCAATAAAGTTTTTGAACTCATCTGGCGAAATCTCTCCCAAACCTTTAAATCGGGTGATTTCTGGTTTTGGTTTTAGTTTTTCAATTGCGTCTTTTCTTTCTTCTTCAGAATAACAATATATGGTTTCTTTTTTGTTTCGAACCCTGAAAAGAGGTGTCTGCAAAATGTATAAATGCCCTTCTTTAATTAATTCTGGGAAAAATTGCAAAAAGAATGTAATCAATAACAAACGAATGTGCATTCCGTCGACATCGGCATCGGTTGCGATTACTATGTTGTTGTAACGTAATTTTTCCAGTCCGTCTTCGATATCCAAGGCCGCCTGAAGTAAGTTAAATTCTTCATTCTCATACACAATTTTCTTCGTCATTCCGTATGAATTCAAAGGCTTACCACGTAAACTGAAAACGGCTTGCGTATTTACGTCGCGTGACTTTGTAATTGATCCAGAAGCCGAATCTCCCTCGGTAATAAAAAGCGTGCTTTCTAAGTTTCTTGGGTTTTTGGTATCTGGAAGATGCGCACGGCAGTCTCTTAATTTTTTATTATGAAGATTGGCCTTTTTAGCACGATCTGTCGCCAGTTTTCTAATTCCTGATAACTCTTTACGTTCGCGTTCTGCCTGTAGAATTTTACGCAATAAGGCTTCGGCAGTCGGCGGGTTTTTATGTAAATAATTATCTAATTTAGTTTTAATGAAATCGTTAACGAAAGTACGAACAGAGACTGGAGGTGTTCCATCATCTGAACCCATATCTGTAGAACCTAATTTTGTTTTGGTCTGAGACTCAAAAACAGGTTCCATTACTTTAATACTAATCGCACTCACAATCGATTTTCTAACATCTGATGCTTCGAAATTCTTGTTGTAAAATTCACGAATCGTTTTTACAACAGCTTCACGATAGGCCGCTAAGTGCGTTCCTCCCTGTGTTGTATTCTGACCGTTCACAAAAGAGTGATATTCTTCGCTGTACTGCGTCTTACTGTGTGTTAACGCAACTTCGATATCATGCTCTTTTAAGTGGATAATTGGGTATTCTAAATCTTCTTCGTTAATCGTTTCTTCTAATAAATCGCGAAGTCCGTTTTCTGAATAATATTTTTCTCCGTTAAAAATAATCGTCAAACCATTGTTCAAATAACAATAATTTTTGACCATTTTGATCACATATTCTAAACGGAATTTATAGTTTTTGAAGATCGTTTCATCTGGCGTAAAAGTCACTTTGGTTCCTTTACGTTTTGTTGTATCAATTACATCTTCTTCTGAAACTAAATTTCCTGCAGAAAACTCCGCCGCTTTCTGTTTATCGTCACGAACAGATTCTACTCGGAAATAATTGGAAAGCGCATTTACCGCTTTTGTTCCGACACCATTCAAACCAACTGATTTTTGGAAAGCTTTAGAATCGTATTTTCCACCTGTATTCATTTTCGAAACTACATCGACCACTTTTCCTAACGGAATTCCACGTCCGTAATCACGAACGGAAACCGTTTTGTCCTTGATAGTCACTTCAATAGTTTTTCCAGAGCCCATTACGAACTCATCGATACAGTTATCTAAAACCTCTTTTAAAAGAATGTAAATACCATCGTCTGGAGAAGAACCGTCTCCCAACTTTCCGATGTACATCCCTGGACGCATACGAATATGTTCTTTCCAGTCGAGTGATCGAATATTATCTTCGGTATATTGATTTTGCTCTAGCATAAGGTGAATTGGTTTTTTGGCTAATGTACCATTTATCGGTAAAAAATGAAAGCGTATTTTTTTTTTGTTATGAATAATAACAGTTTAAAAATCTATTTAAATTGATTTTAAAATAAAACGGACGCTAAAATTACCAAAAAAACTGCATTTTCAGCAAAAATACTATTTGATTCCGAGTACTTGTTTTGCCAAAGCAATCATTTCTGGAGTTCCTGTATTTTTATTTTTTTCATCAGAAAGCTTTACTACGCCCTGCCAATGTATATTATCCGGTTTTGTATCGGTTAATTTGATAACCATATTCATGGCTGGAAGACCAACATCATTGGTGAAATTTGTTCCAATTCCAAATGACATTTTGATTTTGTCCTGACAGAAATCGACAATTTTTTTTACTTTATCGTAATTTAATGAATCTGAAAAAACAATAGCTTTTGATTTGGGATCAATTCCCATTTTAACGTAATGCGAAATCACTTTTTGGGCAAACTCGATTGGGTCGTCGCTGTCGTGTCGAACGCCGTCAAAAAGTTTGGAATATTTTTTATCAAATTGATTGAAAAATATCTCTGTCGTGTAAGTATCTGTTAAGGCAATTCCGAGATCACCGCCATAAACTTGGGTCCAGTGTTCCAAACTTATAGAATTGGCCATTTTAAAACCATATTGCGCGGCATGAAACATAAACCATTCATGGGCGTGCGTACCCAAAGGTCTTCTGTTATTGACCATAGCAAAATGCACATTACTGGTGCCAATAAAACTTTGTCCTCCGTATGTCTTCAAAGTTTCGTTTATTAAATCATGTACATCATAAGAATGACGGCGTCTTGTGCCGAATTCTAAAACCGAAACTCCTAATTTATTGTAATTGTCAATTTTCTCTTTTGTCAAATCTTTTATCGCTTCATCATTCAATCGAATTAAATGATTTGACTTATAAAAAAGTTCTGAGATTAGAGCCATCAAAGGCACTTCCCACAAAATGGTCCGGTACCAAAATCCTTCAACAGTAACTTTTATTTCTGAACCCTCCTGAGTAATATGAACTTCAGACGAATCGAAACTATACCCTTGTAAAAAATCTAAATAAGTGGGGTCAAGATAAGGGCAGTAATGTGCTAGATAACTTTTTTCCTCTTTTGTTAACCGAAGATCTGCCATTGCATCTACAGAACTGCGAAGTAAATCTGCAAAACCGGCTGGAAAAATATGCTTTCCCCTATTTATAAATCCGTAACGAACTTTTGCCTTTGGAAAAAGCTTTATTACAGCATGCTGCATTGTAAATTTGTAGAAATCATTGTCTAAAATAGATTTCAGGAAAGTTGTTTCCATAGCTTTTTAATTCGAATCATTACTGGCTAAGATACGGCAATTAAATCTATTTTGGAAGTATTTTGAAAGACACAATACTATTTGTATCCACAAAAATCGTGATATAGTCTCCTACATTATTATCAATCAGAATTTCAAATTCTAAACCGCCTCGTTTCTCTTTTGGATTTTGAACTTTAACGGCCTGATTCTTTTTATTGAGATAAAAAACCTGATTGGATTTTGAAACATTTTTGATCTCAAAATCTATTTTATCTCCTCTTCTTACCTCTAAAATTCCAAAATCTGGAGCTTTTATTTTATAATCTTCTTCAATGGTTTTATTATAAATTAAAGGTCCGTTTAAAAAATCTTCTTTATTTAATCTATTTCCTAAAAAAGAACCCGAATCAGGAAAATGTTTGGCAAAGAAATAATCGGGATCTGTATCGAAATAAATAGGTGCAAAATCATTTACCATTCTGCCTTTACTGCTGTCATAATATCCTTGTCCCCAAGTTACATCAATCAAACGCCATTTTTTATCAATTAAAACCATATTCCAGGCATGATTAGAAGATGTTGTTTTTCGTCCAATATCACGAACTGAAGTTTTAGAATCTCCACGGATTATTTCACATTTAATTCCTACTAAAGAAGCCAAATGCTGATACAAAGCCGTAAATCCTTCACAGACAGCCTTTTTCGAATTAAATGCCTTCTGAATCAAATCATCATTCATCTGTTTTATTTTTCGCTGCTTTTCAGCTTCTGACGAATAAGTAAAACCGCGCATTTTTGGCGGATTCAAATAAGCATTATAATCGTATCTTATATTGAGAGCAATCCAAGTGTAAATAGCACGTGCACGATCATAATCCGAATTAAAATCATTTTCGATTTTATCGGCTAACTTTTCTGTGGTATTAAAGCTTTTAGGATATTTTGCAACGATTTTATCAACTTCACTAAGCTTTTGTGCGAAAGTAAAATTTAGAAAAAAGATATGCAGAAAAAGAAATACAAAAGCAGTTTTGGGTATTCTCATTTTAAAAACAATCTTTGATAATATCTCTTAACTCTTTGTCTAATTCGGCATTAGAAATTTGATTTTTCTCTAAATCAAAATTGGCATTAAATGCCGGAAGCGAAAATGAAGCTTTAATTTCTGCACCATATCTTGGCAGAGCATTACGAGCTATTTCTAAAACAGATGCTCCGCCTCTCGTTCCAGGCGAAGTCGCCATTAAGAGCATTGGTTTTTTCTGAAAGACTTCTTTATTAATTCTCGAGCTCCAATCGAATATGTTTTTAAATGCAGTTGAATAATTGTTATTGTTTTCTGCCAAAGAAACCACTAATACATCTGCGCTTTCTATTTTGGCAAGAAATGCTTTTGCAAGTTCATGCTGACCGATTTCTTTCTCAGTATCAACGCTGAAAATAGGCATTTCAAAATCATTTAAATCTAAAACTTCAACCTCAGCATTTTCAAATAAACTTGATGCATAAGTTGCTAAACGTTTATTGATTGAATGCTGGCTGTTACTTCCTCCAAAAGCTATTATTTTCATATTCGTGGTATTTATTTTATTTTAGTAACAAAGTTCTTGCCACATATTTTAAAGATCAAAATTTGCGGCTAAGCATTATTATCGATTTCGTAAATCTCTTTTTGAATCTCAACTGAATATTCGTTAGGATAAATTTTTCCGCCGTACGATTTTGCGTATACTTTGGTAAATTCTGCTCCAAAATACAGAATAATTGCCGAATAATAAACCCAAACCAAAATTATTATAACAGATCCCGCAGCACCGTAAACAGAGGCTACTGTAGAACTTCCTAAATAAAAACCGATAGCAAATTTACCAATCATAAAAAGCACTGCTGTAACTCCAGAACCTATAAAGGCATCTTTCCATCTTATTTTTCCGTCTGGAAGAGTTCTAAAAATTATGGCAAAAAGAAGAGTAATACTCGCCAGTACAATTACAACATTTACCACATAAAACAAGTAAACCGTACTCTCTGGAAAATATATTTTTAAACGTGAGCTCACTAAATCTAAAGTTGTATTTACCAAAAGACTCACCAGCATTAAAAAACCTACTGATGCGATCATCGAAAAAGACATTAATCGATTCTGAATAAACTTCTTAACTCCTTTATCTGGCTTGGCACGTAATCCCCAAATAAAATTAATAGAACTTTGTATTTCGGCAAAAACCCCCGACGCTCCAATCAATAACATCACAATTCCGAAGATGGTTGCAAACATATTATCACCAGATAATTGAACATTTTTTATCGCTTCCTGAATTTGACCCGCTGCACTATTACCAACCATGCCATTTATTTGTCCATATAATTGACCCGTTACCGCATCTTCTCCAAAGAAAAAACCACAAATAGTAATGATAATAATCAACAAAGGAGGCAGTGCAAATATGGTATAATAAGATAAAGCGGCACTTAGCTTGATAGCATTGTCATCGTTGAATTCTAAAAAGGTATTTTTCAATAGAAACCATGACTTGGAGAATATATTTTTGATTTTCATTTGCTGTTTTTTTGAGATACTCTCAAATTTACGCAATAATCAATATCTTAAATTCTCCTTTTTTAAGCAGATTTTATATTTTTTCCATGTTAATTATTCAGAATCTTGTCATATTCCTCATCAGTTCCTAATTTTTTTATTTTAAGAATACTTTTAAATTCACGTCGTGTAGGCTTTATTAAATATGAAGTTGAATCTAACATTTTGCCTTTAATTAAAGTAACTGAATCAAGCTTAATTAAATCTTCACGCAAGTAAATATGCTTAATTTTAAGTATATTTTTTTCTAAAGCAATGGTTTTTATATCCCAAAATATCGAATCTCTTGTACTTAAAACTAACTGCCCATCAATACGTTTTGCTTTCTGATTATAGGATAATCTAAATATTGTATCTATTTTTTTCATTACCAATTCAATTGAGTCACCTCTTTTAAATACATCAAATTTATCCTTAGTATCTTTAATAATTAATTTTCCATCAATAAGATCATATTCAGATTTTAAAGAATCCATTTTTTGTCTGTGAACCCTGAACTTTAAAAAAAACTCTCTGTAAATTCTATCATCATCAATTCTTAAAAAAGCAGAATCTGAGGTCATATATAATCCTTTAAATTTAGACGGAAATTCTCGTAATTCAGAATCATTAATAGGTTGCGGATTTTCAAAGTAAAAAGTTAAACAACCATCACAAACTTCTACTACTGCCGCATCTGCTTTTTTACAAGAACTTAAAATAGTTATTAAAACGAATATTAAAATTAGCTTTTTCATAACTAATTTTATTTATAATGACAAAAAATCCCTTTGTCATAAACCGTCCATAAACTTGCTTTTTGATTGGCGGCTTTCAAAGCAGAATTTGCCCAAGTATTGCAAGTATAAAAAAGACTGTAACTTCCTTTTGCTTCATAAAAAGCATCTTTTTTTCCATAGCTGTGACCTTCAATCCATTGCGGATGAACTGAATTGCTGAAACTTGCAGAAATATATGAGACTAACTTTTGATAATTTTCTTTTGAAATCAAAATGCGCTTACAATCATCACCTTCTTTTAATTGTTTAAAAAATGTAGTATGCATAGCTGACGAACTTACTCCAAAAGCTGCTTTTAAAGCTGTGCTGGCTTTTAAATCTGACCATTCTGGAGTATCGAGATAAAAACCTTTATCGCCCCAGCCAAAAGCGATAAAATTCATTACTGAATCTTTAGATTGGGTTTGACTGAATTGAATTTCGTTTCGCCAATCTTTAATTTCATTTTTTATCGGAACGACAATATCGGTGTGAACGCCGTTTGAAAGTATGTAAATAGGAATTGCATTTTGCTCCTCAACTTTTGCAATATCTGAATTGACTGTGATTTTAGAGATAAAATAAACCGAAACCACATAAAGAACAAGAAAACTGAAGATTCCGAGAAGTGTCCAGCCCAGAAATTTGAAGGTTTTTTTTAGCATTTTGATTAATTGATTTTAGATTAGTAATTGGTTAATTTTTCTGTAACCAATTTTTGAGCCAAAAATTTTGCTTCCTGAAAATACCAAATAGTTTTTTTGTCATTTCGACTGAAAGGAGAAATCACACACGTAAATCCACAAAGGAAATCGCCAATCATTGTCGAGTATCTAATGTGATTTCTCCTTTCAGTCGAAATGACAAACTATACTTGGAAAATTTAAATAAATCACCTTTTTAACATAAAAAAAACTGCTGAATCTCTCCAGCAGTTTTAAATCTATTTTCTTGTTTCTTTCTTCTATTATCTAAAAAAAAAATTAAACGTTGAAACGGAAGTGCATTACATCACCATCTTTTACTACGTATTCTTTTCCTTCCACTTTGAATTTTCCAGCTTCTTTTGCTTTTGCTTCAGAACCATATTGTACGTAATCATCGTATGAAATAACTTCCGCACGAATGAAACCTTTTTCGAAATCGGTATGGATAACTCCAGCCGCTTGAGGCGCTGTAGCTCCAATATTGATTGTCCAAGCACGAACTTCTTTTACACCTGCTGTAAAATAAGTTTGTTGTTTTAGCAATTTGTAAGCCGCACGAATTAAAACAGATGCTCCAGGTTCTTGTAATCCCATATCTTCAAGGAAAACCTGACGCTCTTCATAACTTTCTAACTCAGTAATATCAGCCTCTGCTCCTACTGAAAGCACAATAACTTCAGCTTCTTCGTCTTTTACTAACTCACGAACTTGATCTACATATTTGTTTCCGTTTACTGCAGAATTTTCATCAACATTACAAACATATAAAACTGGTTTTGCAGTAATTAACTGAAAAGATTCCATTAAAACTTCTTCGTCATTACTTTGAGGAGTAATTGTACGAGCCGATTTAGCCTGTAATAATGCTTCTCTGATTCTGTCTAAAAGTGCTTTTTCAGTCTGAGCTTCTTTATTTCCGGTTTTAGCAGCACGATTTACTTTTTCCAAACGTTTTTCAACAGTTTCTAAATCTTTTAGCTGTAACTCGATATCGATAGTTTCTTTGTCGCGAATTGGGTTTACATTTCCGTCAACGTGAACAATATTATCATTGTCAAAACAACGTAAAACGTGAATAATAGCATTACACTCTCTAATGTTTCCTAAAAACTGGTTTCCAAGACCTTCACCTTTACTTGCTCCTTTTACTAAACCTGCAATATCTACGATATCTACAGTGGCCATTTGAACGCGCTCTGGTTTAACCAATTCTTCCAATTTGTTGATTCTTGGATCTGGAACGTTTACAACACCAATATTAGGTTCGATTGTACAAAACGGAAAGTTAGCACTTTGCGCTTTTGCATTAGATAAACAATTAAATAATGTTGATTTTCCAACATTTGGTAATCCTACAATTCCTGCTTTCATCTGTTTGTTTCTATTACTTTACACTAAACGTTGTAATTTAATGCATTATGATTTACTGTTTCTGCCAAAATGATATTTTTTGGCTTTAAAATTTTGCAAATATAAGATTTAATAGCTCTTGCGCGAAGTAAAATTGTTCATTAATATAATTTTAAAGTCATTCTTTAAAATTTTTAAACATTTCATTAAGATTTTGTTAAAATACATTACTTTTATAAAACTAATCAATAAAAAACAAATCAAAAAAAACCATTTACCATGAAAAAGATTGCATTATTTTTATTTCTGCTGAATTCAGCATTCCTCTTTGCGCAAAAAGAGGTCTCGGGTGTTGTAAAAGACAAAACTGGCGCACCGCTTCCAGGCGTAAATATTGTTGAAAAAGGAACATCAAATGGAGTTTCTACTGATTTTGAAGGTAGTTTTAGAATAAATGTAAAGGAAGGCGCAACATTAGTTTTTAGTTATGTAGGATTTTCAACTGTAGAAAAAACAGCTTCTGGCGACAAGATAGACGTAGTTTTAGGTGAAAGTGACGGTCAGGTTTTAAATGATGTTGTGGTTGTGGGATCTAGAAATGCAAAAAGAACCGTTGTAAATTCGGCTGTTCCAATTGATGTAATTAATGTAAAGGACGTTACGACACAAAGTGGAAAAATTGAAATCAACCAGTTATTACAATATGTAGCGCCATCATTCAATGCCAATAAACAATCTGGTTCTGATGGTGCCGACCACGTTGATCCTGCTTCTTTAAGAGGTATGGGACCTGATCAGACTTTGGTTTTGATTAATGGAAAAAGAAGGCATCAATCTTCTTTAATTAATTTATTTGGAACACGCGGCCGAGGCAATACAGGAACCGATTTAAATGCAATTCCTGCAGCGTCTATAAAAAGAATTGAGATTCTGCGAGACGGAGCATCTGCGCAATATGGTTCTGATGCGATTGCCGGAGTTATTAATATTGTTACTAATGATAATGTAAACGAACTTACAGGTTCTATTACTTATGGCGTTTTTAACACAAATGCAAAAGGCGATTTCCTCCCAGGAACTCCAAATACCGAAGGTTATCGATTGGACAAAAACGGAAACGGGAATTCATACCGAAAAGATCAGGATTTTGACGGAGGCTCTGTAAGAGTTGCGGCAAATTACGGAACAGCAATTGGAAGTAAAGGCGGTTATGTAAACGTTACTGGTGAATTTTTAAACAAAAACAAAACATTAAGACCTGCGTACGATTTTAGAAAAGGTTTTGGTGATGCTGAAATGCAGGGAGTAAATTTATTTGCAAATCTTGCTATTCCGATTTCTGATAAAACTGAGTTTTATGCTTTTGGAGGAAGTAACTTTAGAGATACTGATGCTTACGCTTTTACCAGAAATGACGGCGAAAGAGTTGTAGAATCTGTTTACCCAGGCGGTTACACTCCAAGAATTACTTCTAAAATTAATGATAATTCTGTCGCAACAGGAATTAGAACTGAAACTTCTGGCGGCTGGAAATTTGACTTAAGTAATACTTTTGGTAAGAACAAATTTCAATATGAAATAAAAGGAACGATCAATGCTTCTCTTGAAGAAAATTCGCCACATCAATTTGATGCAGGTGGACACAGTTTACTTCAAAACACAACCAATTTTGACATTTCAAAAAATTACGGCGATGTTTTAAGCGGCCTAAATATTGCTTTTGGAACAGAATTTAGAGTTGAAAAATTCGAGATTTTTGCAGGTGAAGAAGGTTCTTATACTACTTACGACACCAATGGACAGCCTATAACAGATCCGACTACACAAAGTGCCCCAATTGACCCAATCTCTGGAGAACCAAGACCAGGAAGTTCACAAGGTTTTCCTGGCTACAGTCCGGCAAATGAAGTGAATAAAGATCGTACGAACTTCTCTCTTTATGCAGATGCAGAATTGGATGTTACAGAAGCTTTAATGTTCAGCGGTGCAGTTCGTTTTGAAAATTATAGTGACTTTGGAAGTACTGTAAACGGAAAATTGGCTTCAAGGCTTAAAATTACAGATCATATTAATGCCAGAGGATCTGTTAGTACTGGATTCCGTGCGCCATCTTTAGCTCAGATTTACTATAATTTACGTTTCACTAATTTTAATGCCAGCGGTGCAACTGAAGTTTTACTGGCTCCAAATGACAGTCCTGTTACAAGAGCTTTTGGAATTAATAAATTGAACGAAGAAAAAGCAGTAAACGCTTCATTAGGATTCACAGGTTCGTTTGGTGATTTTACTGCAACAATCGATGGATATTATATTCAAGTAAAAGATCGTATTGTTCTTACTGGATATTTTGACGCAAGTGCATTAAACCTTGGTGTTTCTGAAGCGCAATTTTTTGCTAATGGAGTAGACACCAGCACACATGGTTTGGATATCGTTTTTTCTTGGAAGAAACAATTTGACTTTGGACAATTTGGCGCAACGTTAGTTGGAAACATTAATGATATGAAAATTGACAAGGTTAAAAATGGCGCTTTAGACGAAGCAACTTTCTTTGGAAAACGCGAAAAAGCCTTTTTATTAGCTTCTGCTCCAGATAATAAATTCGGATTAAATCTCACTTATGCTAAAAATAAATTTGATGCCGGCTTGGCTTTTACACGTTTCAGTAAAGTCGTTTTAGTAGATTACGCAGACGAAGACGATGTATACAATCCGAGATTAATTACGGATTTAACTGTTGGATATCAATTCACTAAAAGCTTGAAATTTACCCTTGGAAGCAACAACTTATTCAATGTTTACCCAACAAAACAAGATGAACAAGGAAACACAGAAGCTGGAGGTTATTGGGATGCTGTACAAATGGGATTCAGCGGGGCATATTACTATGCAAGACTTGGATTTAATTTTTAATACATAATGGCTTCGACTTCGATCAGCCTGACAATGCATTATCAATAATTTATAAACGAAAAATCCTGAACAATTAAGTTCAGGATTTTTTTCTGCTTATATAATTACAATTTAAATTCTAATGAGGCAATAATCGCTTTTTCTTCATCGGTAGCGGTAAAACCAGAAATATCCCAATAATTGGTCAAAATCTTATTCTTTTTATTAAACAGTGATTTTTCTTTGAAAACATCACTTTCGCTGTAGGTAAAATTTTGTCTGTTGAAGTTTGTTGTCGTAAAGCTGTTTCTAACCTGAATCTTTTTAACCGTTTCTTTTAGAATTAAGTTATAGGCGATTTCTTCATTAGAATTCAGCAGATAATAATCTTCTCCATCAAATCTGTAGTTAACTTTTACAAAAGACCGTGTCAAATTCTTTGCATTTACCGTTGTTTTTTCCTCTATTTTATCAAGGTTTTGAGGTGTTACATCAACTGTAAATTCAACAATAAGTTTCTTCTCAGGGTCATATATAATTTCGAAATTATCTATAGCTTCTTTCGCTTTATCTAACGGATAAATAGACATTACATAATAATCTTTGTTTTTAGCATGCCCTTTAATAGTAAAATCATATTCTTTTTTAGCTTTTGAATCCAATAAAGGATCGAAATATTTAAAACTCGAATAATTCTCCATTATATCATTCAAATTATAACCCCTCAAATCTGAACTTATATCAGACTCCAATAATCCGTAAGAACGGTTTTGTTCTACCAGTAAAGTCGGGGTATTATTTTTGTTGAATTGAAAATTGACCAATCCGTCGTTATAATAGGAATATTGATTGTCGAGCATAAAAAATTCGCGAACATAAACCTTCAAACGATGCGAAATACTTATTTTGTCTTTCGAGTTCGAAACTATTTTTTGAAGGATTTTTTGAGGATTTTCTTTTGAGACAACCACTTCATCTAAGTTCTCTTTTTTGTTTTTGAGATATACTGTAAAGTCATTCTCCTTTAAGGAAGCCCAGCGAATTGTCAAATTTTCATAATTCATTTCTGAAACTTGGACATTTGAACCGCCGCTCAAAACAAAAGTAACTTTACCATCTTCGTTAGTCAATAAAACTTGTTTGGTTTTTAAGACAACCACGGTAGCATTTTCTACTGGTTCTAGAGTTTCAATATCTTTTACGAAAACAGAATACTCTTCGCTTTGTGCAAAAACGCTTACATTGTTAAGTAATACGACAAATAAAAGTAGCAATTTCTTCATAGGCGTTATTAAATTTTCAACTAAAGTATTAAATTTTTAACAATTACGCAACACCATAAAAATAAAACATTCGTTATCAATACACTAACTTTTGAAAATACCTGATTTCAGGGTAAAAAAAAATCCTGAGTTTTTAGAACTCAGGATTATATTTTGAATATAAAAAATAATTATTCTCCGTGTAAAAACGCTTGTCTTTCTAACAAAGTTTCTTCGTCTTCAACGTGATTGTCATCTGGCACACAACAGTCTACTGGGCAAACAGCAGCACATTGAGGCTCATCGTGGAAACCTTTACATTCTGTACATTTACCTGGTACAATATAGTAAACCTCGTCAGAAATTGGAGTTTGGGCATCATCTGCATCAACTTCAGTTCCGTCAGGTAAAACTATTTTTCCGGTAAGACTTGTTCCGTCTTTATATCTCCAGTCATCTGCTCCTTCATATATTGCTGTGTTCGGGCACTCTGGTTCGCAGGCCCCGCAGTTTATGCATTCGTCAGTTATAATAATTGCCATTTTTTTAGTCTTAAAGTTAAAAATCTTAAAGTTATAAAGTCAAACAAACAAAAAGACATTTTCTTTTGACTTGATGACTTTTGACTTTCGACTTAATTATGCTTATTTTTGTGCAAAATTACAATCAAAACAATTCATAAGCAAACATTATGACATTAGAAACAAAAAAAAGTGTTTTTGTTGAATTAGGAAAATTTTTAAGTCAGTTTTCTGAAGAGCAATCCGTGCAAAAATCTGACGTTCTATATAATGATATCTTTTTTGAAGATTTTAAAAAACTTATACATTTATCCCAATCTCATAACGGATGGTATACACCTGAACAGGTTTACTTCGCATTACAGTCTTGGGCAGCAGCTTTAACAGAAGAAAACCTCGACAAATGGCTTTCTCAATACAAAGCTGACTTCGCTCAAAATGACAGCAAGGAAAAAACTGTTGCTTTGATATTGGCTGGAAATATTCCATTAGTGGGCTTTCATGATTTTTTATCCGTTTTAATTACGGGCAACAAAGCTTTAATCAAAACATCATCAAACGATCAGCACTTATTACCTTTTTTGGCTAAATATTTAATTGCTGTAGATGAAAGTTTGAAGGATAAGATCACTTTCGTGGAAGGAAAACTAGAGAATTTTGATGCCGTTATTGCTACAGGAAGTAATAATACATCTCGCTATTTTGAATACTATTTTAAAGACAAACCTTCGATTATTCGTAAAAACCGAAATTCGGCAGCTATTTTAACGGGTAAAGAAACCCATGAAGAACTAGAGCAATTAGGCGAAGATATATTTAGATATTTTGGTTTAGGATGCAGAAACGTTTCAAAGCTTTTTGTCCCGAAAGGATATTCTTTTGATGCCTTTTTCCAGGCTATTTTCAAATATCAAGACGTTATTCATTATGAAAAATACGCTAATAATTACGATTATAACAAAGCCGTATTTTTAATGAGTAATTTTAAATTATTAGATAATGGTTTTCTAACATTGAAAGAAGATTCAAGCTACGCCTCTCCTATTTCGAGTGTTTTTTATGAGTATTATGAAAACCTTGAAGAACTTCAAAAACGCCTTGAAAACGACTCAGAGCATATTCAATGCATTGTAAGCGAAAAATTAACTACAGATAGTATAGCATTCGGAGAAACGCAAAAACCACAATTGTGGGATTACCCAGATAATGTCGATACTATAACGTTTTTGTTAACAACAAAGTAATAAAATGTTTAATTATTTCGAATATTTTAACTCTTTTTCGACTCTTATTACCGAAATTTGCGTCTTTAAAATTTTCGACTATTAACAACAACCATGAAAAAACACAACTACAGCGCAGGACCAAGTATTTTACCTCAGGAAGTTTTTGAGAAAGCATCAAAAGCAATTTTAAATTTTAATGATTCAGGATTATCTATTCTTGAAATTTCGCACAGAAGCAAAGATTTTGTAGCTGTTATGGAAGAAGCGCGATCCCTTGCTTTAGAATTATTAGGACTTGAAGGGAAAGGTTATCAAGCTTTATTTTTACAAGGTGGTGCAAGTACAGCATTCTTAATGGCTCCATATAACTTAATGAAAGAAAATGGAAAAGCAGCTTATTTAGACTCAGGAACATGGGCAACTGCTGCTATTAAAGAAGCTAAACTTTTTGGAGAAACTGTTATCGTAGGTTCTTCAAAAGACGACAATTATACTCATATTCCAAAAGGTTACGAAATCCCAGCTGATGCTGATTATTTCCACTGCACAAGTAATAACACCATTTTTGGAACTCAAATGAAAGATTTCCCAGCAACAAATATTCCTGTTGTCTGCGATATGAGTTCTGATATTTTTTCACGCGAATTAGATTTTTCTAAATTTGATTTGATCTATGCTGGAGCTCAAAAAAACATGGGGCCTGCTGGAACTACTCTTGTTGTAGTTAAAGAAGAAATCTTAGGCAAAAACGGAAGAACAATTCCTAGTATGTTAGATTATGCTAAACATATCAAAGCAGAAAGTATGTACAATACTCCTCCTGTTTTCTCTGTTTACGTTTCTCTTTTAACTTTACAATGGATCAAAGAAAAAGGCGGAATTGCTGCTGTTGAAAAATTAAACAACGCAAAAGCAGAATTACTTTACGCTGAAATCGACAGAAATCCATTATTCAAAGGTGCAGCAGCGGTAGAAGATCGTTCGAATATGAATGTAACTTTCTTATTGAACAATCCAGATCATACAGCAGCATTTGACGCTTTATGGAAAGAAGCAAATATCTCAGGATTACCAGGACACCGTTCTGTTGGTGGTTACAGAGCTTCTATCTACAACGCAATGCCAATCGAAAGCGTTCAGGTTTTGGTTGATGTAATGAAAGCGTTAGAATCTAAAGTTTAGTTTTCAGTCAAAGTTACAGTTTACAATATCAAAAAGAAAAACTCAATACTTGGTTAATCGATTAAACTACTAAAAGATTACCCAAATAAACAAAATATCAGAACAATGAAAGTATTAGCAAATGATGGAATTTCTAAAAGTGGAATTCTAGCCTTAGAAAAAGGCGGATTTGAAGTTATAACTACAAAAGTAGCTCAAGAACAAGTAGCTAACTATATAAACGAAAACAATATTGACGTAATTTTAGTTCGTAGTGCAACTAAAGTTCATAAAGACATTATCGACGCATGTCCTGGTATTAAAATTATCGGACGCGGTGGTGTTGGTATGGATAACATTGATGTTGACTATGCTAAAAGCAAAGGAATCCATGTAATCAATACTCCAGCTTCATCTTCAGAATCTGTTGCTGAATTGGTGTTTGGTCACTTATTTAATGGTGTACGTTTTTTACATGATTCTAACAGAAATATGCCTCTTGAAGGAGATACTAATTTTGACGGTTTGAAAAAAGCTTATGCTAACGGAACTGAATTAAGAGGAAAAACTTTAGGTATTGTTGGTATTGGCCGTATTGGTCAGGCTACTGCAAAAATGGCTCTTGGTTTAGGAATGAAAGTTATCGCTGCAGATAGTTTTATTCCAGAAGTAGATATTAAAGTTGAATTTTTCGACGGACAATCTATTACAACTAAAGTAGTTTCTCAATCTTTAGAATCTTTGTTTAAAGAAGCTGATTTCATTACATTACACGTTCCTGCTCAAAATGGTTACATCGTTGGGGAGAAAGAATTTGAAATTATGAAAGACGGCGTTGGAATTGTTAACTGTGCCCGTGGAGGTGTTATTGACGAGGTTGCTTTAGTAAAAGCATTAGATTCTGGAAAAGTTGCTTTTGCTGGATTAGATGTTTTCGAAAGCGAGCCAAAACCAGAAATGGCAATTTTAATGCACTCTAAAATCTCTTTGACGCCGCACATTGGAGCTGCAACTGGAGAGGCACAAGATAGAATTGGTACTGAACTAGCTTCACAAATCATCACTTTGCTAAGCTAATTAACTATAATTAAATCACTTACAAGGGATTTATTAACATCGTTTAATAAATCCCTTTCTTTTTTTGTTTAAATTTGAGTTCTAATCTAAATCCTAAAAATCATGTTTGAACAATTAACCCAATTAGTACAACAATATGGAGGCGATGCAGTTGTAAACAATAACGCTGTTCCAAACGAACACAACGAAGCCGTAATCAACGAAACGAGTAGTTCTATTTTTGAAAGTTTAAAAAAGATTGTTTCTGAAGGAGGAACTGAACAAATTGCAGGATTGTTTAGCGGTAAAGAAGCGATAGACAGTTCAAATCCCGTAGTTCAGCAAATTCAGCAACAATTAAGCGGCAGTCTTGGTCAAAAATTCGGACTAAGCAGTGCAGACTCAAGCGGAGTTGCGTCTAATTTAATTCCGCAGATTTTAGGTTCTTTAGTAAATAAAGCAAAAGATCCAAACGATAATAGTTTTCAAATTTCTGACATTATCAATTCTATTTCAGGAAACAGCGGACAAGCTTCAGGAATTATGGAAACCATTTCTAAATACGGAATGCAATTTGGCTTAGACCAAAACAATGACGGAAAAGTCGATGTTGCTGATGTTTTAGTCGTGACCAAAACTAAAGGTGGTATCGCAGGCTTTATTGGAAAATTGTTTGGAAGTAAATAGTATAGATACAAAGTTTCAAAGTGACAAAGGAACAAAGGTCTAAGAAAATCTCTAAAAACTGATTGCAAATTTGTAATCAGTTTTTATTTTTATAAGTAATAGTTAAACCTTTGTTACTTTGAACCTATGCCCCTCTGAACCTTAAAAAAATTTCGTAAATTTAAAGTATGAAAAAATGCATTTCCATATTAATTGTAATACTGACAATAATTGCTTGTTCTACAACATCGCAAAATATTGCCAGTGCTGATAATGCATCAAACAAAAAAGTTAATGATACTGTAAGAATAGCCAATGATTCTTTGGAATATGAAGTGATTATAATTGACAATGGTTTTAACTACTGGCTTGCATCGAGAGCATTACCCAGAAACCACTATTCTTTGGCTTATCTCGAAAACAAAAATCAGCAATATGTAACCGAATGGAATATTAGAGCTACGCAGCCCAATCGTTACAACCCGAATTTATACGAAATGACGATAGATTATCAGCCTCAGATTCATTATGGATATGAAGTGAATTATTTAATTTATAACTACATGATTTATTTTCAAAATACTTACAAACAAAAACTCGCAGGGTATGTGCCGCAACGATAATGTTAGTATATTTGTAATGGTTATAAATAAATAATGGAGAGACTTAAAAAACGCTGGGGAATTACATCCAACCTACAAGCCGTAATCATATTTATTGTATTTGCTATCACCGGATCGGCATCTGCATGGATTTCTAGACCCTTTTGCGACTGGGTAGGAATTTACAAAGAAGATTTTGGCGCCGTTTGGTTTACTTTAATCCGTTTATTAATAATCTTTCCTATTTACCAAGTTTTATTAGTTGCCATTGGTGCTGTTTTTGGACAATTCCGCTTCTTTTGGAACTTCGAAAAGAAAATGCTTAAAAGAATGGGACTTGGATTTCTTTTTAAAGATTAACTCTTTAGCAGTCATTTTCTAAACAACCGTTCTGGTTCAAACATTTTACTTTTCACTTTCCTTAAACTTTTTAGCTTTTTTTCGAAACGCAATTTTTAAAATTGATAGCAATACAATTCCCTTTATTTATTAAATATTGATATTACAATTAATCGATATAAAAAAACGTATAACATTTTTTTGAAGTATTTTTTTTAATAAAACCGCATACAGAACAGGATGGTGCAGGATAGTTTTTTTCGTAGTAATAATAATTTTACAATAGCTAAAAACATATTTTAAATCTGATTATCAGTTATTTAAAAATAAAATTTGAGCTAAGATTATTTTACTTACTAACCAAACCACCATTGACATGCTGAAAAATTACTTAAAACGCTCCGTAATGGCGACGATTATTTGTCTCATTGCGCCGATGACAATCATTTTGGCCCAAAATCCAATTGTAAAAATTGACTTTGATCAAGCAGGAAGACCTAAAGCCGAAGTAAACGATCCAGATTACACTTCTTGGGTAATAGCCTCCGGAAATACTAGTACTTATACCGAAAATGGAGTTACACTTACCATTACACGAGTGGGAAATAATGGAGATGCTCTTGGAACCAATTGGTACAAAACAGGAATACAAGCTCCCTCCTACGCCAGATTAGTAAGCGATGGTTTAACCGTAAAAGGGACAACTGCAAATCTAGGGGCGCAGATAGAACTTAAAATAAGCGGTTTAGCAACTGGCGAACACTCCTTTTTAGCTTTTTTTAATGCTGTTGATAGTCCGTCTGGAAATAACTTTAGCCCAATTGACATTTCTATTAATGGAAATTTGGTTGTCGATAATTTAATTCCTTCCGTAAGAGCTCTTAAAACTGCCGATGCCAAATCTACCTATCTAAAATTTCAAGCTGTAACAGGAACAGATGTTGTAATATTAATTGCTGCCGAAACCTCAGGCACAGAGAATATTAAAAATATAATGTTTAACGGTTTTGAACTTAATACACCTAATATTTTTTATCAGGCCACAAATCCAAATCCGAAACAAAATAATGAACACGTCGAATTAATTTCTGGCGGTAAATTACTGCAGTGGACAGCGGCCGCAAATGCGGTTTCTCACAATATCTATTTCGGAACAGACCAAGCAGCTTTAGATAATGCTACTACATCTTCGCCAGAATACAAAGGAAATCAAGCTTTAGCTAATACTTCTTATCAAGTAAACGGATTATATACAGGAGCTACTTATTACTGGCGTATTGATGAAGTTCTGGCAAACGGAGTTGAGAAAGGAAATACTTGGCGTTTTCGTCCAGCCCAGCTTGCATTTCCTGAAGCGGAAGGATATGGTCGTTTTGCAAGAGGCGGACGCGGCGGCAAAGTTGTTGCCGTAACCAATCTAAACGACAGCGGACCAGGAAGTTTTCGCGAAGCTGTAACAAATGATATTGGACCAAGAACCATCATATTTAACACATCTGGAATTATTCAATTACAATCTCGTCTTGTTTTAAGTCAGCCATACGTTACAGTTGCAGGACAGACAGCACCTGGAAAAGGTATTTGCATTCGCTCTGCTCCTTTTGGAGTTACTGGAAATGATGCCATAATTCAAAATCTAAGAGTTCGAATTGGCGCTGGACCAACTTTCGACGGAATGGGATTAACTGGCGCAGACAATAGTATTATTGACCATTGTTCTATCAGCTGGACGATAGACGAATCTTTCAGTTCTCGATCAGGAAAAAATATAACACTGCAAAAAACACTTATTTCCGAAGCTCTAAACGCGGCTAATCATCAAAATTATCCAGCAGGAACAGAACATGGTTATGCAGCTACAATTGGTGGAGATATTGGAAGTTTTCATCATAATTTACTAGCACACTGCTACGGTCGTAACTGGAGTCTTGGCGGCGGCTTAGACGGAAGCGGCGCCTATACCGGCAGAATGGACATCACGAATAATGTTGTTTACAACTGGGGAAACAGAACAACCGACGGCGGAACTAAAGAAGTAAATTTTGTAAACAACTATTACAAACCAGGCGCAGGTACCAAAATATTTGTAGCATTTAATCAGCAGAATGAAGGCGTTGGAACTGGAATGCAGCAATGTTATTTTAACGGAAATGTAATGCCGGGTTATTTCGACGAAAGCAATCAGACTGCAGGAAGAAAAGCTTCAGGAAATACTGTCACTTATGAGAATTTTGTCAACACTCCGTTTTTTCCTTCTTATGTAACTACACAATCTGCCAAAAATGCTTATAAAATTGTACTGTCAGATGTTGGATGCACACAGCCTGAATTTGATGAGCACGATCAAAGAATTATCACAGAAACTTTAAACGGAACTTATTCTGCCGTTGGGAGCGTAACGGGCAAACCTGGATTTCCTGACAACGAAGCTGATGTCGGCGGATTTGAAGTTTATCCAATTATAAATAGAGATGCCAGCTGGGATACTGATCAAGATGGTCTTCCAAATTGGTGGGAAACAATTATTGGAACTAATATAAATTCTGCAATTGGTGATTTTTCAGATGCAAATGCAGATCCTGACTTAGACGGATATACAAATCTTGATACCTATCTGCAATGGATGTCCTTGCCTCATTACGAATCTCCAGAAGGAACAAAAATTGATATTAATATTCAAAAATTATCAAGAGGATTCACAAGTGGTGTTTCTTACGTTATTTCTAATGCAGTTAACGGAAGCGCAGTACTTAATACAGATACTGTTGCATTTTCACCAACAGCAGACGGACTTTGTTCTTTTGAGTTTACAGTTACTGATTCTGAAGGTGGATCAATGAAAAGAAAAGTTAATATTATAAGCGGACAAAGCTTAACTTTAGGAACTAAAGAAGTAATCAAAGAAGCAAAAAACAACTCTTTTAATGTGTGGCCGATTCCAAGCAGCGGCTCTTTTTCAGTTTTTATTGACAATGAAGAAACAGAAAGTGCTGATCTTAAAATTTATGATATTTCTGGAAAAGAGTTAGTACAGAAAAAAATCAGGACCAATACAGCCGAAACAATTCACTTGAATTCTAAAGGCGTTTTTCTAATTAAAGTTATTAATCCTCAAACGAATAAAACACAATACATCAAAAAAATTATTGTTCAATAAGAAGATAGTCAAAGACGGTTTTTACAAACCGTCTTTAGTTTTTTGAAAGAAATAAGTATAAATCCAAGTCAACGTAAAAGACGGAATAACGTCAGTAAAAGGCAGTAATTCTTCTAGAAAAGTTAAAAAACCCGCCACTTTACCTACTCTTCCTCTATACATCCTAGTCATTATTACACCAGCAATTGGAGCCCAGACCACATCTGAAAACTCACCAAGAAGCGGAATTGAAAATGAGATCATACCAATTCCGTCCAAAACTAATCCTATAATTAATTTTGACATTCTGTTCTCTTCTGCAACTTCTAGATTTTGCATAACGTATTCATTTTTAAGTTATTCGAAATTAAAAATAATTCATGAAACTATATTATTTCTTTTCCTAGTTTAATTTCCAAGATTCCCATATCAATTTGCATACCTATTTTATATTTTAGTCCCGAAGCCTCGGGATAGATTTTAGATTTCTTAAAATCGCTTCGCTCTATTGGAATTTGGAATTTTAAAAATTGGAATTTGACCATTGCCTTTTGATATTGTATTTTGATATTGTATTTTGATATTGATATTGATTTTTGTAATTTGATATTGATTATAATCTTCGTTTCTTTGTAAAAAGAGTTTTCTAAATGATACACGCAAAAAACATACATAAATTCTACGACAAACTTGAAGTTTTAAAAGGAGTCGATTTACATATTAAAAAAGGCGAAATTGTTTCGATCGTTGGTGCTTCAGGCGCGGGGAAAACGACTTTACTGCAGATTTTAGGAACTTTAGACAAACCAGATCATAGTCCAGATTCATCATTAACGATTAATGGTAAAAATGTACTGAAATTACAAGATCTCAAAAACGATAATTCAAAACAAGAAAAGACATTTAAAATCATTACTTGGGCTGGCTCTCTTTACATTGTTATTCTAGCTGTTTATTTGATGTTTTTTAGAACCAAAGTTTTCGATGACACACTTCGATTAGTAGTAGTTGGAGTTCTTTTTCTGCCAATATTTTCAATGCTTATTTATTACAACAGATACTTTAAAAAGAAAAGCAGACAAGACAAAACATTATCCGATTTTAGAAACTTAAACCTTGGTTTTATTTTTCAGTTTCATCAGCTTTTACCTGAGTTTACAGCTTTAGAAAACGTTTGTATTCCAGCTTATATTGCTGGAAAAAAAACTTCAGAAACAGAAGCCGAAGCTAAAAAACTGCTTACTTATTTAGGACTCTCACACAGAATTAATCATAAACCGAGCGAACTTTCGGGCGGAGAACAACAACGTGTGGCGGTTGCAAGAGCGTTGATCAATAAACCAGATGTTATTTTTGCCGATGAACCTTCTGGAAATCTAGACACGCATTCTGCCGAAAACCTTCACCAATTATTTTTTCAGCTTCGAGACGAATTCGGACAGACATTTGTAATTGTAACCCACAACGAAGAATTAGCTAATATGGCTGATAGAAAGCTCGTAATGTCTGACGGACAAATTATTTCTTAATGATTTTAATTGCAATCAGCTGGATCTACATTTTAGTCACAACCATTAATTTAGGTGTTGGCTTCGATAAATTAATGAATCTCAGCAATAAAAATTTTGTAATTACATCTGTACTTGGATTATTCTCGACAACTATACTAGCTAGTATTTGGGCAATTTTCGGAAGAATTAATATCGAATTTCATATCGTTTTAATACTTCTGAATATTTTTTCATTTCTAAAATTTCGTAATCCGACTATTGATCTTTACAAGTCATCTTTATTAGAACTACAACAGCTGCCAAAAAGACTAAAAATTGTTCTAGGTACTGTTTATGTTCTGATTATTTTACAATGTGCGTCAATTCCCTTTGCAATTGATAACGAATCCTACTATATTCAAACTATAAAATGGCTTAACGAATATGGCTTTGTAAAAGGGCTTGCAAATCTCCATCTATTTTATGGACAAATGAGTGGCTGGCATATTACGCAAAGTGTTTTTAATTTTTCATTTTTATATAAAAATTTCAATGATTTAAGTGGTTTTTGCTTACTATTAGGAAATGTATTTGCCATTCTGAAACTAAATGAATACAGCAAAAATGACAACAAAAATTATCTGTTAGTTGGATTGCTTCCTTTATTTAATATTTTCTTTTTTCAATTTGTAAGCGCACCTTCTCCAGATATTCCTGTTTACATTTTCTCGTTTATTTTTTTCTTTTATTTTTTAGAAAATTTCAAACAGATAACTTCTGAGACATTTGGATTGCTTTTGATTTTAGTGCTTTTTTTACTCTACATCAAAAACACAACTCTAACATTTGCAGTTTTTCCTTTAATTTTATTAGTCTTTAATTTCAAATCGTTATCAGGAAAACTTCTAAAACCAATTTTATTAAGCATATTAATAATCGTGCTCTTTTTCATTAAAAACCTAATTATCTGCGGATCCCCTCTCTTTCCATCTAAAATATTCACAGCAATTGCAACAGATTATGCTATCCCGAGTAGAATTCAAACTTTTTATTATGACAATCTGAAGTATTATGGCTATTTTATTACAGCTGAGCAATACAATTCAATGTCGGTTTGGGATTTATTTATAAAATGGATTACGCTGCCAAAACTGAATGGATTGTTTAATAAACTAAGTGTATTTTTGATTCTAGCCTTACCTATTTTTATATATAAGTTTAAAAATGAAAAAGCTCTTTGGCTACTTTATGTCAATATGATATTGCAAATATTTTTACTTTTAATAACCTCTCCACAATATCGCTTTTTCATTCATTTTGTTTTATTTTTCTCTGTATTTTGTTTGGTTTGTTTAATACAGAACAAAAAACTATTAAATGCAGTATTAGTGCTTTCACAAATCCCAATTGCAATAATTTTATTTTTCCCTTTTAATATAAGTAAACTTTCAAATCATAAATCGTTGATGGAAATAAGTACATTTTCTATTAACAATATTGTTTTTCCTTACCAAAATTCAAAAAGCAATACGTCCTTCGAGACTATACAATTAGGAAATTTGAAGTATAATTCTCCTCAAAAAAATGCTTTTTTATGGGCAGGCGGTAATGGAGATTTGCCTTGTGTCAATAAAAAACAAATTGATACTTTTGAAAAAAACTTTCAGTACATTCCCCAAATGCGTACTAATGAATTAAAAGATGGATTTTATGCAAAAAAAATCTCAAAAAATGAATAAATCCGAACTCAAAGAATTTCTTGACGAAAAAGTCATTCAATATAACAATCAGGATTTTATCGAAAGTGATCCTGTGCAGATTCCGCATCTTTTTACCCAAAAAGAAGACATTGAAATTGCTGGTTTTTTAAGCGCATCAATTGCTTGGGGAAACCGCAAAATGATCATCAAGAATTCACATAAAATGATGGAACTAATGGGCAACACGCCTTACGATTTCGTCATGTCACATTCTGATGAAGATTTAGCCAGACTTGAAACTTTTGTTCATCGAACCTTTAACGGAAACGATTTTTCTGGTTTTATAAAAGGTTTACAGCACATTTACAAAAACCACAACGGACTTGAAGCTGTTTTTGCTAAAAACCAGCAAGAAAATAGTCTGCAGAAAAGCATTCATGAATTCAAAAAAATATTCTTTGAAATTGATCATTTGGCAAGAACGCAGAAACACATTTCAGATCCGTTCAATAATTCGGCTGCCAAAAGAATTAACATGTATCTCCGCTGGATGGTGCGACAAGATTCAAAAGGCGTCGATTTAGGAATCTGGAAAAGCATTTCTCCTGCGGCACTATCTTGTCCGCTTGATGTACATTCTGGAAACGTTGCCCGCAAACTTGAAATTCTTTCGCGAAAGCAAAACGACGCCAAAGCATTGCTGGAATTGGATACCAAATTAAGAGAAATGGATGCCCAAGATCCTGTAAAATATGACTTTGCTTTGTTTGGCTTAGGCGTTTTTGAAGGATTTTAAAATTTCAATCTGTATCTCAGGCTTAGCGATCCTGAGACTTCTGGAGAAGCCCGCGTTCCAATCGCTACGCTCTTTTACCTAAGTCTTGGGGTCGCTCAGAGTGACATGCAAGATGGTAATACGACATCAAAAATTACAAATTCAACAAAAAACCGTGAATTTAACGTACATTTGCACAAAATTTAAAGCAAATGAGCACTTTCGAAAAATTTAATCTTCCAAAATCAGTACAAAAAGCAATAGACGATTTAGGGTTTGTTACACCAACTCCTATTCAGGAAAAATCTTTTTCAGTGATTACTTCTGGCCGAGATATGATGGGAATTGCACAAACCGGTACTGGTAAAACATTTGCATATTTACTGCCGCTTCTAAAATTATATAAATTCACCAATACCAATACACCTAAAATTGTAGTTCTTGTTCCAACCCGCGAATTAGTAGTTCAGGTTGTAGAAGAAGTTGAGAAACTGACTAAATACATGTCGGTTAAAACTTTAGGAATTTACGGCGGGGTAAACATCAATACCCAAAAGAAAGCCGTTTACGAAGGTGTCGATATTTTAGTGGGAACTCCAGGTCGTACAATGGACTTAGCTCTGGATGCTGTAGTTCGCTTTGACGAAACTCAAAAACTAGTGATTGATGAGTTTGACGAAATGTTGAATTTAGGTTTCCGTACACAATTGACTGCACTTTTGGCAATGATGAAACCAAAACGTCAAAATATTTTATTCTCAGCAACTATGACAGACGAAGTTGATGCGATTTTAAATGATTATTTTGATTTTCCTGAAGAAGTTACTTTAGCAGCTTCTGGAACTCCGTTAGAAAAAATTACACAGATTACATATAATGTTCCAAACTTTAATACCAAGGTAAATCTTCTAAAGCATTTACTAGAGACGGACGAAAGCATGGAACGTATTTTGATTTTCGTTAATAATAAAAAGATTTCAGACATGCTTCATACTCGTATTGAAGAAATGTTTGAAGGTCAGTTTGGAGTCATTCACTCTAATAAATCGCAGAATTATCGTTTAAGTACGATGGCAGAATTTCAAGAAGGAAATCTGCGCGGATTAATTACTACCGATATTATGGCGAGAGGTTTGGATATTTCTAATATCTCTCACGTTATAAACTTCGAACTTCCAGAATTACCAGAACTTTACATGCACAGAATTGGGCGTACTGGTCGTGCTGATGCAACAGGAACGGCTATCAGTTTTGTTACACCGCGTGAAGAAGAATTTAAAATCGAAGCCGAAGTTTTAATGAATCAGGAACTTAAAATCGCTGATTTCCCAGAAGAAGTTGAGATTTCATCTAAATTAATAGAACCTGAAAAAGACAGACAGCCCATTAAGTTTTTAATGAAAAAACCAAAATTGGACGGAGACGGTGCCTTTCATGAAAAATCAAAAAAGAACAAGAAAGTCAATCTTGGAGGCCCATCAAAAACAAAAAAGAAAACACATGGTTCTGTTAACAGAAATATGCTGAAGACTAGAGATAAGAAGAGAAAAGATAAGGATAAATAGATTTTTTAAAAGTTGCAAAGGTTCAAAGAGACAAAGGTTCAGAGGTTTTGCTATTTTAAAGATAAAAAAAGGCTCAAAAATAAACTTTATTTTTGAGCCTTTCTTGCCTTTGAGCCTTTGCACCTCTGAGTCTTTGTCCCTCCAAAAAAGCTATATTTTCGTAAAAACCAATCCAACCGGCGAACACAATTCGATTCTTTTTCCAGTATCTGTGATTTTTCCAGTTGTTTTATTTCTTTTAAAAATAATGATATCATTAGTATATTGATGACCAACTAAAAGATAATTTCCTGTTGGGTCAATAGCGAAATCTCTTGGGCCTTTTCCTAAAGTGCTTTGCTGCTCTACCAATTCAATGTCTCCTGTTTTAAGAATTTTATAAACCGAAATAGAATTGGCATCTACACGATCAGAAACATATAAAAAGTTTCCGTCTGGCGAAATTTTGATTGCTGCTGCACCTGTTCCGCCAGTAAAACCTTTTGGAAGAATGCTTGTTTCGGCAATTAGTTTTAGATTTCCAGTTTTATCATAACTAAAAGTCGTTAAAGTTCCGTCTAATTCCTGAACTAAATACACGAATTTCCCATCTTTACTAAAAGTCAAATGTCTTGGCCCGCTTCCTTTCTTTACATCAACACTACCTTTAAGAGTCAGCATTTCGTTTGTAGAATTCGGATTGTACTTATAAATAAACACTTTATCTAAACCTAAATCATTAGACAGAACGAATTTTTTATCTGGAGAAAAAACCACCATATGCACGTGCGCTTTTTCCTGACGCGCCGCGTTTGGCCCTTTTCCTTCATGCTGAATTATTTGCTGCACCTCAGTAAGACTTCCATTTGGTTTTTTCTTAAAAACTACAATGTTTCCGCCAGAATAATTGGCAACAATTACATTTTTATCATCATTAATTAAATGACAAGGATCTGCACCTAAAGAAGCATTTGTATTTAATAACTTTATTTTTCCCGAAGCCGAATTATAACCAAAAGAACTAACGGCACTTTGAGTTCCGTTTTCGTTTACAGCATAAATAAATTTATTATCGGCAGAAACTGATAAATAACTTGGACTGATAACATTTTCTGAAGAATTCTTTAATTTTAAACCGCCGGAAGAAGCATCAAATTCATAAACGTAAATTCCTTTGCTCTCGCAGGTATTTGTATAAGTTCCAACTAATAAGTTGAATTTATTTTGAGCTTTTACCGTGGTCAGTGATAAAGCTGAAAATAAAAATAAATATATTTTTTTCATAGTTTGTTTTTTTGAATCAGCTAAAATAAGGAATAAAATCGTTTTGAAATAGTTTCTTTGTTACAAAAGAAAGGGCAAAAGTTACATTTTTCGAACCACACAAAATTTATCCAGCAATAGTTAATCTCTTACATAAACTTATAGGGTTTAAATAATTTTTAATTCGTATTTTTGACCAGCATCTTCGCGAAAAACAAAACGTAGTGAAGTAAATCGAAGCCAGAAATGCATTTTAAACATCCCGAAATTCTATACTTTCTGTTTTTATTGATCGTTCCAATTTTGGTTCACTTATTTCAATTAAGACGTTTTAAAACCTCTTTTTTTACCAATGTTCGATTCTTAAAAGAACTTGCAATTCAGACTCGTAAAAGTTCTAAAATTAAAAAACGCCTTTTATTGGCTACGCGCTTATTACTGCTGACTTTTATAATTTTAGCTTTTGCACAGCCTTTTTTTCAGGCAGTTGACAGCAAAAATGCTTCAAACGAAATGTATATTATTTTAGACAATTCGTTTAGTATGCAGGCAAAAGGCAAAAAAGGCGAATTATTAAAAAGAGCTGTTCAGGAATTGCTTGAAAATACACCAGAAAACACTTCATTTTCTTTATTAACCAACACCGAAAATTTCTGGAATACCGATATTAAATCTTCTAAAAGTGCTTTACAAAACCTAAAATACAGTGCAGCGCCTTTTGACCTTTCGGCAATAACTGCAAAAATTAAAGCACACAAATCGGCACATAAAAAAGACATTGTAATTATTACAGATGCCGTGGGTTTAAAAGAAAAAGATATTGCAGCTGTAAATTTCGAAGAAAAACCATACTTCATAGTTCCAGAAGCAGAGCAAAAAAACAACGTTTCGATCGACAGCGTTTACATCAATCAAACTTTGGAGAATTTCTACGAAATCGGAATTAATTTATCAGCTTACGGCGAAGATTTTAAACCAGTTTCGACTGCTTTGTACAATCAAAATAAATTGATTGCCAAAACGATTGTCAATTTCAATACCAAGAAAAAGAAAATCAATTTTACGATTCCAAAAGAAGCTTTTCACGGCTATGTAACGATCGAAGATAACAGCTTAACGTATGATAATAAATTGTTTTTCAGCATTTCTAAAAACAAAAAAACAAACGTTATCAGTATCGGCGAACCTGAAAAAAGTAATTTTTTATCTAGAATTTATACTCCAGGAGAATTTAATTACCATAATTATTCTATTAGTTCTTTAGATTACAGCAGTTTAGAAAAACAAAATACCATTATTTTAAACGAATTGAATGAAATTCCGCAGGCTTTGCAGACTACTTTAAAAGCTTTTGTTTCTAAAGGCGGTAATTTGGTTGTAATTCCTTCTGAAAAGAGTTCAATTTCTAATTTAAATACTTTACTGAGTAATTTTGGAAAAGTTCAATTCGGAAATTTAGAAGCCAGCAATAAATTAATTACAAAAATTAATTTTGATCATCCATTATTTTCAGGAGTTTTTGAGAACAAAATAACGAATTTTCAATATCCAAAAGTAAATAGTGCTTTCGCCGTTTCCAGTTCATATCCAGCTGCGCTTTCCTTTGAGGATCAGACTCCTTTTGTGACTTCCGTTCAAAATCCGGTTTCAGGAATTACTGTTTTTACGGCACCAATAAACAGCACAAATTCTAATTTTCAGCAATCTCCTTTAATTGTTCCTCTATTTTACAAAATAGCGCAGAACAATCAAAAAACTGGTGTAAATGCATTGACAATCGGAAATAATCAGCCATATTTTGTGGATGTTTTATTGACCAAAGACGCGATTTTGGAAGTAAAAGGAAATGAAGATTCTTTTATTCCCATTCAACAGATATTGAACAATAAAGTTAAATTAACCTTTAATGATTTTCCAGAAACTGCTGGGAATTACGGTATTTTCGACAAAAAAGAATGGGTTGAAAATATTAGTTTTAATTACAAGCGAACAGAAAGTGATTTAAGTCAGTTAAACACAAATGTAGTTTCTGACTTTAAAACCGCCGATACCATTTCGACCATTTTTAATACCTTACAAACTGAACGAACCGACAGCCAAATTTGGAAATGGTTTGTTATCTTTGCACTGTTATTTTTAGCACTAGAAATGGCAATTATAAAATTTGTAAAATAGAATTCGCGATTGTTTTAAACGCATTTTACTTTTTACAAAAATCATTTACGACAAAAAAATATCTACATATGAAAATAATCATCAAAGGCGCCAAAATTATCGATTCAAAAAGTCCGTTTCACAATCAGACCGTTGATCTTTTAATTGCAGATGGTTTAATAGAAAAAATAGGCCTTTCACTTCCTAACGATGATGCAGAAATTGTACGTTTCGATGATCTTCACGTTTCGCAGGGCTGGTTTGACAGCAGTGTCTCGCTGGGCGAGCCGGGTTACGAAGACAGAGAAACCATTGCAAACGGATTAAATGTTGCGGCAAAAAGCGGTTTTACTGCAATTGCCCTGCAGCCGAACTCCTTCCCTGTGATTGACAATCAGTCTCAAGTAAATTTTGTAAAAAATAAAGCAAACGGTTCTGCAGTAGAAATTTTCCCAATTGGAGCTTTAACTAAAGCAAGCGAAGGAAAAGACATGGCTGAACTTTTTGATATGAAAAAAGCCGGTGCGATTGCTTTTGGAGATTACAACAAAAGTATCGACAATGCTAATATCCTGAAAATCGCTTTACAATATGTGCAGGATTTTGATGGTTTGGTAATTGCTTATTCGCAAGATCCTAATATTAAAGGAAATGGTGTTGCAAACGAAGGGATTGTTTCTACAAGATTAGGTTTAAAAGGAATTCCAAACTTAGCCGAAGAACTTCAGATTTCAAGAAACTTATTTTTATTGGAATACACAGGCGGAAAACTTCATATTCCAACCATTTCGACAGCAAAATCGGTTCAATTGATTAGAGAAGCTAAAGCTAAAGGTCTAAACGTAACTTGCAGCGCATCTGTCCATCATTTAGTTTTAACGGATGAAAAACTAGACGGATTTGATACTCGTTTTAAAGTTACGCCTCCGTTACGCACAGAAGTCGACAGACAAGCTTTATTGAACGGAATTGCCGATCACACCATCGATACAATAACTTCAGACCACAATCCGATTGACATTGAATTCAAGAAAATGGAATTTGATACGGCTAAAAACGGAACTATTGGTTTAGAAAGCGCTTTTGGAGCTTTATTAACAGTTTTACCATTAGAAACTGTAGTGGCAAAATTAACTTCTGGAAGAGCAATTTTTGGTTTGGAAAACAATACAATCGAAGAAGGAGCAAAAGCAAATTTCACCTTATTCACTCCAGAAGATAAATCAACATTTACGAAAGAAAATATTCTTTCAAAATCTAAAAATTCTGCTTTTTTAGGAACTGAATTAAAAGGTTCTGTTTATGGAATTTTCAATCAAAATCAACTTGTTACAAAATAATAAATGAATAATTCAGTCGAAGAAGGAAAATCAATTGCCATTACCAGTTACATTCTAATCATTGGTGTTTTGATCGCCATGAGTATGAATTCTGAAAACAAAAATAGTTTTGCTTCTTTTCATATCCGTCAGGCTTTAGGATTATCCTTAACCTTTATTTCGTTAGGTGCAATAATTAGTAATTTCGACAGCTTTTTTATCACTTTCCCAATGTGGATTTGTATTTCAATTTTGTGGACTTTCGGTATTTTTACTGCCATCCAAGGACAAATGAAACCAATTCCGTTAGTTGGAGAATTATTCCAGAAATGGTTTAAAAAGATTGGTTAATTTTTAAATTTCAATTTAAAAAAAATCCAAATTCGGAAAATTCACAATTCACAATTCACAATTCACAATTAAAATATGAATCTATCTTTAGAATATAAAATACAAGAACCAAAAGTAATTTTAGATAAAAATCCGCTATTACTTTTATTACACGGATACGGCAGTAACGAAGCCGATTTATTCTCATTTGCTTCTGAACTTCCAGATAATTATTATATCATTTCTGCAAGAGCGCCTTACGATTTACAATATGGAGCTTATGCTTGGTACGCAATTAATTTTGATGCCGATCAAAATAAATTTTCAGATAACGAACAAGCTAAAACTTCAAGAGATTTAATAGCAAAATTTATAGATGAATTGACTGCAAATTATCCAATTGACGCTAACAACGTAACTCTAATTGGATTTAGCCAAGGTTCTATTTTAAGTTATTCAACTGCACTTTCTTATCCAGAAAAAATTCAGAGAGTGGTTGCTATGAGCGGTTATTTTAATGAAGAAATCATCAAAGAAGGCTTTGAAAACAATGACTTTAAAAACCTAAAAATATTCGCATCACACGGAACCGTTGACCAAGTAATTCCAATTGAATGGGCACGAAAAACTCCCGCAATTTTAGAAAAATTAAATATTCCTGTTGTTTACAAAGAATATCCTGTTGGACATGGAGTTGCTCCGCAGAATTTCTTTGATTTTAAGAATTGGCTCGAAAATTAAGTATTCAGTTGCAGTTTTAAGTCGCAGTTTAAAAACAAAATCTTTTGCGAAATGAGCATTACTAAACTCAACAATCCAGCTTTAATTTTAATTGATATCCAAAAAGGCTTTCAAGACGTTGCTTACTGGGGCGGAGACCGCAATAATGTTAACGCAGAAGAAAAAGCTGGAGAGCTATTGAAAAAATGGAGAAGTAAAAAACTACCTATTTTTCATGTTCAGCATTGTTCCTCAAATCCAAATTCGATTTTACACGAAACGAACCGAGGAAATGAATTTCAGGATTTAGTAAAACCTTTGGAAAGTGAAATTATCATTAAGAAAAATGTCAATAGCGCTTTTATCGGAACGAATTTAAAGGAGCTACTTGATAATGCTAAAATTACTGATCTTGTAATTGTTGGCTTAACTACAGACCACTGTGTTTCTACCACAACAAGAATGGCTGGGAATTTTGGCTACAATGTTTATCTGGTTTCTGATGCAACAGCAACTTTCAATAAAAAAGGTCTTAATGGAGAAGAATTTTCTGCCGAATTAATCCATCAGACTGCATTGGCAAGTTTAAACGAAGAATTTGCTCAGGTAGTAACTTCCGAGTTTATTAAAGAAAATATTTAGTATTCAGTCGCAGTTTTCAGTTTGTTGACTGAAAACTGCGACTGAGACTGTAAGCTTTTACTGTCCAGCATAAAGAATCTTTCCATCCTTCTTCAACACATAACCTTTCCAAGGAATTAACTGCCAATCGCCGTTAACCCAAGAATCGCCTTCGGAGTTTCTTTCTAAAATAATGGATTCTTTTTGAGTGTCCAGAAAAAGTTCCGCTTTGTCTCCATCAAAGATTACATATGATGCAGTAGTGTACGTTTTACCATCATCATAATGTGACAGTTTTGTCCCTGCGAAAATTCGGATACATTCTTTTTTAAGAGTTGACCAAGTATATCCAGCAGAAGCTTTACAACCGTGAGAATCGGCATCTGCTCCCACAACAGTCTCTTTCACCGGCTCTTTTGGAGTTGTATTTACATTTTCCTGAGAAACTTTTTTGGCGCAGGAAAACGCGCTCGCCATAATCAAAAACAAAAACATCTTTTTCATAATCCTAATTTATTTAAAGGTCAAAAAAAATAGGATTATGAAATCCTATTTTTGATATAACCAAGTTTGATTTACTTCAAAAGTAATATTATCATCGTTATCAACAAAGTATTTTAACAAGACTTCTCCCCATAATTCTCCATTGCTGTAATCTGCAATGATCCATCTGTGGTTTAAAATTTTTACTTTATTGATGATAAATTTATTCGGACCAATCTGATCTTGACCAGTATACGGATTCCCTTTTGGGTTTGCGTTGTAGTCTAATAATTTTTCAGTTACAACTGGAATCAGTTTTTCGTACAAAATTACTTTTCCGCCCGAAGCACTGTTGTCAAAGTAATTTTGAGCATTTTCGTTATGTTCCAGAGAAAAATAATCAGCTTCGGCTAATTGCGTTTTTACTAGATTAATGCTGTCTCTTAGTTTCTTAGTTGTTTTATCATATCTATTCTGTGCAAATTTTACTTCACCGCTGTAGAACGCATACGTAAAAACATTCATTAAAATGGCTAGAATAAAAAGATAAAGCATTAAGGATTTTTTCATTTTGTGGTATAATTAAATTGTAATATCTAAATTGTCATAAGCAAGAAAAACATTTTCAGGAAGCGTTTTTTGTACTTCTTCATGAAAACCTAAAACGTGGCTGATATGCGTTAAATACGCTTTTTCGGGTTTAACGAGATTGATAAAATCTAGTGCTTCCTGCAGGTTAAAATGTGTATCATGAGGTTCAACTCTCAAAGCATTTACCACCAAAACTTTTAGGCCTTTCAGTTTATCAATTTCAGCTTGTTCGATTGTTTTTACATCTGTCAGGTACGCAAAATCATCGATTCTATAGCCAAAAACCTGTAAATCGCCGTGCATAGCGCTGATTGGAACTGCTATTTTGTCTCCGATTTCGAACGGAACATTATTTTTTACCTCAATTGTTTTCACACTTGGAGCTCCTGGATATTTATTGACCGTTTCAAAAACATAATCAAAACGACGTCTCAAATTATCCAAAACACGCTGATGTCCATAAATAGGAATTTCTCCCTGTCTAAAATTAAACGGGCGAATATCGTCTAAACCAGCGGTATGATCTGCGTGTTCGTGAGTAAATAAAATTGCATCGAGTTTTGTGCATCCGCAAGAAAGCATCTGCTGTCTAAAATCGGGGCCGCAATCGATAACATAAGAATGCTCGCCCCATGTAATCCAAATGGATACACGAAGCCTTTTATCCTTAGCATCAGTGCTTTTACAAACTGGATGATCGATTCCGATAATCGGAATACCTTGGGAAGTACCTGTACCTAAAAAATAAACCTTCAATTGAACTTAATTTTTTTACAAAAATAGGATTAATTCTCTTTCATTAGAAGCCTAATTTACTAACTTTGTAACAAATCTATTTAAAATAAAATGGGTACAGAAATAAAACTCAAGGGTGACAAGGTCATCGAACAGATTCCTTCTATAAAAGACAAAGCTTTACGCATTAATTTAAACGAGAATATTTACGGAACGTTTGCTGAAATTGGAGCTGGACAAGAGACAGTTAGACACTTTTTTAGATCTGGAGGTTCATCGGGAACAATTGCAAAAGCAATGTCTGCCTATGATAAAGATTTTAGTGATGCGGTTTATGGAGTAGAAAGTGATGGAAGATATGTTACCGAAGAGCGTTTAAAAAAAATGCTGACTCACGAAGGACAAATCATCGAAGAACGTCTAAGTCGAGAAAAACACCCCACAAAACTTTTTTTTAGTTACGCTAACACTGTAGCCACAATAGATTTTGCCAAACAATTTAAAGGTCACGGATGGGTTGGAATTAGATACCAGATAGAACCAGACGAAGCTTATAACGAAATTATTCTGCACATTCGTTTTAAAGAGACCGATGCAAGATTACAACAAGAGACACTAGGTATTTTAGGTGTAAACTTAATTTACGGTGCTTTTTACAAATACAACGATCCTAAACGATTACTTCGTTATTTATACGATCACTTAGATAAAGACCAATTAGAAATCGACACCATTAACTTTTCTGGACCTCGCTTTGCCGATGTCGACAACCGTTTGATGAGTTTGCAATTGGTTAAAAACGGAATGACAGATGCCGTAATGTTTAATCCAGAAGGAAAAAATATTCTGCCGGCAGCTGTTTTATACAAAAAGAATCTTCTTGCCTTTAGAGGAAGTTTCCGTCCGGTTACTAATGTCAATCTTGACATGTACGAGAAATCATTAAAAATGTTTCTTGAAGAAAATAAAGTTGAAAAAAATAATACACTCGTTGTTTTTGAAATTACACTTTCTAACCTGCGTTCAGATGGTGAAATTGACGAACGTGACTTTATGGACAGAGCTGAATTACTCTGTTCGCTGGGCCAGACGGTAATGATTTCTAATTTCCAGGAATATTATAAAGTGGTTGAATATTTTTCTAACTATACCAAAGCCCGTATGGGACTGGCAATGGGCGTAAACAACCTTATTGATATCTTTGATGAGAAATATTATCGTCATTTGAGCGGTGGAATTCTTGAAGCTTTTGGAAAATTATTCTACCGAGACATGAAGGTATTCTTGTATCCAATGTTAGGTGAAGATGGAGAAATTATTACTTCTGATAATCTAAAAGTTCACCCGAGAATGAAAGAATTATATAAATTCTTCAAGTTTAACGGTAAAGTTGTCGACATTAAAGATTATAACCCAAATATATTAAATGTATTCTCTCGCGAAGTACTAAAAATGATTGGACAAGGAAAAACCGGCTGGGAACCTATGCTTCCTTCTGGAGTTGCCGAAATTATAAAAGAGCATCATCTTTTTGGATATCATCCACAGAAAGAGCTTGAGCAAAATGCTTAATAAAAAGTCTCAAAAGGAAATTTCTTTTTGGGACTTTTTTTTTGTTTTTTCAAGTTTCATGCTGGTCTTTGCATTTTAATTTTTTAACGCAAAGTACGCTAAGATTTTTTGATAAACTGGGTTTTATAAAGACAAAAAGTCCGCAAAGCTTTGTGTTGATTTAGCTTTACCAGATGAAAACTTGAAATATAGAATTTTACCACAAAGTGCTCTAAGATTTTCAATAAACTGATTGTAATAAAACCACAAAGTTCACAAAGCTTTGTATGGATTTAGCTTTGCGAACTTTGTGTTTATAAACGCCACGAATGAATAAAAACTCAGCGTGCTTTGCGTTAAAAAATCACAGGCCAAGTTTACACATCAAACCTGAAACAAAGAAAACTTGAAAACAAAAAATTTACCACAAAGTTCACAAAGCTTTGTATGGATTTAGCTTTGCGGACTTTTGTGTTTATAAACGCCCCGAATGAATAAAAACCCACCGTGCTTTGCGTTAAAAAATCACACGCCAAGTTTAACATGAAACCTGAAACAAATTAAACTTGAAACAAAAAATTTACCACAGAGGGCACTAAGATTTTTTGACAAGCTAGATTTATAAAAAAACACAAAGTTCACAAAGCTTTCTATGGATTTAGCTTTGCGGACTTTTGTGTTTATAAAACGCCAAGAATGAAAAAAAACTTAGCGCGCTTTGCGTTAAAAAATCACACGCCAAGTTTAACATAAAACCTGAAACAAAGAAAACTTGAAAACAAAAAATTTACCACAAAGTTCACAAAGCTTTGTATTGATTTAGCTTTGCGAACTTTGTGTTTATAAACGCGACAAATAAATAAAAAACTTAACGTGCTTTGCGTTAAAAAAAATCACACTTCAAGTTTAACATGAAACCTGAAACAAATTAAACTTGAAACAAAAAATTTACCACAGAGGGCACTAAGATTTTTGACAAGCTAGATTTATAAAAAAACACAAAGTTCACAAAGCTTTCTATGGATTTAGCTTTGCGTACTTTGTGTTTATAAACGCCACAAATAAATAAAAAACTTAGCGTGCTTTGCGTTAAAAAATCACAAGCCAAGTTTAACATCAAACCTGAAACAAAGAAAACTTGAAACAAAAAATTTACCATAAAGTTCACAAAGCTTTGTACTGACTTAGCTTTGCGGACTTTGTGTTAATAAACGCCACAAATGAATAAAAAACTTAGCGTGCTTTGCGTTAAAAAAATCACACGCCAAGTTTGATATAAAACCTGAAACAAAGAAAACTTGAAACAAAAAGTTTATTTTAAGATCTGTGCTGCGTGTTCTTTTGTTTTTACTTTTTCTATTACTTCTTCAATAATTCCTTTTTCATCAATTACAAAAGTTGTTCTATGGATTCCGTCGTATTCTTTCCCCATGAACTTTTTAGGCCCCCAAACTCCAAACGCATTGATAACCGACTTGTCTTCGTCTGCAATTAATGGAAAAGGAAATTCGTATTTATCTTTAAATTTAGACTGTGCTTTCTGACTATCAGCACTAACACCTAAAAGCTCATAATTATTAGCTTTAAAACGTTCAAAATTATCCCTCAAATCACAAGCTTCGGCGGTACATCCCGGCGTACTTGCTTTTGGATAAAAGAAGACTACTAATTTTTTCCCAGCATAATCTGCCAGTTTATGTGTTTTTCCGTCTTGATCTACGCCAGAAAAATTTGGTGCTTTATCCCCTGCTTTTAATGTTGTCATATTTCTTATTTTAGATTGTTGATTTTAGAGTTTAGATTAAAATTCAAAGATAAACTTATACCCTCAACTCTTAACTCATAACTTAGAATTCATTATTTTTACGGGATTAAAAATACGGAAATGAATAAAGAAGCTCGCGTACAATTTGTTATAAATACGTTAAAAGAACTCTACCCTACCATACCTGTACCGCTAGACCATAAAGACCCTTACACGCTTTTGATTGCCGTTTTGCTTTCTGCTCAATGTACAGATGTGCGTGTAAATCAAATTACTCCTTTATTATTTGCAAAGGCTGATAATCCGTATGATATGGTTAAAATGTCTGTAGAAGAAATCAAGGAAATAATTCGTCCTTGTGGTTTATCACCTATGAAATCAAAAGGGATTTACGGTTTATCAGAGATTTTAATTGAAAAGCATAACGGCGAAGTACCGCAAAGTTTTGAAGCGCTTGAAGCTTTACCAGCTGTTGGACATAAAACTGCAAGTGTGGTAATGTCGCAGGCTTTTGGAGTTCCTGCATTTCCTGTTGATACTCATATCCATAGACTAATGTATCGCTGGAATTTATCGAATGGAAAAAATGTTGCTCAAACTGAAAAAGACGCAAAAAGATTATTTCCAAGAGAATTATGGAACGATTTACATCTGCAGATAATTTGGTACGGCCGTGAATATTCGCCTGCCAGAGGATGGAATTTAGAAAAAGATATCATCACGAAAACAATTGGAAAAAAATCCATTATTGAAGAAATGGAAAATCCAAAACCTTCTAAAAAACAAGGCACAAAATAAAAACTTTGTGCCTTTGCTTCTTTATAACTTTGTGTTTTAAAATTACATTCCTGCTTTTAAAGCATTATACTCTGCCGTCATGTCCAGCGAACGATAAACTCCTAAGAGAATTTTTGCAGCGTCTTGATTTTTAGGTTCAATACTAAGCGCCTTTTTTAGATATGGAATCGCACTTCGAGTTATATCATCCTTTCTAGCATTCAATTTATCATATTTCTGCATTTCAGCTGGCGTAGTTCCTAATGCCGCAATTTCTTCTGCCAAATCCTTTTTGATCTGTAACTTCAAGTAAGCTAAATTAATATAGGCCTCAATATTATTAGGTTCTAATTCCAGAACATAATTATAGGTTACTTCTGCTTTCGGATAGTCCTTTTTTTCAAGGTAAGAATAAGCGAGATTACTATTTACTTCCATTCTTTTAGAAGGAATCGATTCTGTTCTAGGTTTCTCATAAAGTCCCTGCTGAATAGCCGATTCTCTGGCTTTTGGCGAAATAAAAGCATCTTCTTCTTTTGTTTTCTTATTTGTAGCATAGTACATAACTCCTTTTCCAGAAAAATTAATCTTTTTCAAGAGTTCATAATAAGTAACAGCAGAGTTAAAGTCTTTTGCGTTTAATGACGATGATGCTGCGTTAAATAAATTAAGCGTATCTTTTTTATCAAACAAATACACTTTATAACTTTTTTCAGCGCTCTCTTTAAATTTTCCCGCTTTAAAATCTGCAGATGCACCATTGACAAGACTCGCTTTCATATCTTTTAGAGCCATGTTTGCTTTGACAGTAGATTTAAATTTACCTGATTCGTTTTCGTATAAAAATACATCTTGATAGGCTTGCGATGCTAATGTGAAGTTATTTGCTGCATCAATATTTTTTACAGCTAAATCTTTTAAGACATTTCCTTTTAAGAAGTAAAAATCTGATTTATCCTCATCTGGAGCATTCAAAATAAGATATTCTGTTTTGGTTAAAATTGATAAAGCTTCTTCGCTTTTTCCATTCTCATACAAAGATTGCGCTTCTTTAATTTTATCTTTTTGGGCAAATGCGCCTATGCTTATCATAAAAAGGCATGATAACATTGTTATTTTCTCTTTCATTTTACAGTTAAGTTTTGGTTGATTAAATGATTTCTTTTTATTGAGGCGTAGTGGAGCAGATAATTAAAATGAATTAAATTATCTCCAACTAATTTGCAGGCAAAAAATATTTTCTGGTCCAAATATTTTCTGCTCAAAATCAAATGAACATAAACTTAACAAAATAAAGCAGGGTAGTTTTTTTTCATAAATAATCTGGTTTTGGGTTAAGTATTTAAATTTATTATTGTTAATGACTAGTTTTATAAATAAAAATTCTGAGATAAATTCCTCTTCTAAGCATTTTTAATGAATTAAAAATTACTTTTTAACTAAAATAAAATTAAAAACTAAATAAACAACCAAAAT